>Ga0105243_10003565_pt1 | contig 12564 bp, 11 predicted proteins | sample KBSM34metaG_FD_81525 | JGI IMG/M metagenome (GOLD analysis project Ga0105243, IMG submission 81525) | Miscanthus rhizosphere microbial communities from Kellogg Biological Station, Michigan, USA - KBS M3-4 metaG | ecosystem: Host-associated > Plants > Roots > Rhizosphere > Soil | place...
ACGGACGCATTGGCGCAGATCGCTGCCATGTCAGATACAGATAGTGAAGTGCTCGCCGCCTTGACTGCGCTTGGCTATTCTGTTGTTGAGGCGCAGTCTGCAATCCAATCGCTCCCCAAAGATGCGCCCGATGATACGGAAGAGCGCTTACGTATGACGCTACAGTACTTTCAATGATCAATGGGCAGATAATACATCCGCCCATTCGTTTTATAATCCAAAGAATGACCGATCACGAACTACTGAAAAAATATGAACCGGTTTTGCGTTTTGCAAAGAGCGAGCGGTTCTTCCCAATGGCTGTAGAGCCATATCTCGAAAAATGCACGATCTTTCCAAGCGGACCACAGGGGGTGGTAGGTTTGTTATCCCATCCAAATGAGCCGCTGGTAACACGTATCGGCAAACTGGAAAGCGGTGAATACTTTCTGCGTTTCGTCAATGACCCATTGATTGATTCGGATATCTGGATATGGTGGGGAGTTTCATCCGCCCTTCTCATCGGCGCTTGTTGGTTCATATCGGATTGGAGGGGAGCTGGCGTTGCAGCTGTCCTTGCGTTGATCACCGCGTTTATCATCTTTATCCAGGCATCACCAATCCGCTTGAGATTTTTTCCCGCCGCGTTGGCCGCGCTTTTTTTCTTTGCACTTGAGGCTGCTCCTATCTGGTTTTTTCTGACTCCTCATTCATTCATCAGTGCACAGATCGAATATCTGATATTGTTACCCATTTATGTGTTCGCGCTGTTCTACCTTTCTGTGCGGGCGATGAAGTTTATCTTTGATAATATCATCCCCGAAGCGCCTGGCGTTGTGATGGATATGCTGTCTCGTGCCACAGAGACTGTTGCCCGAAAATCGTTCTTTCAATATAAGGAGATTCTAGAGAAAGAGCCGCAGCCGGTTTACTATGGACGCGTGGCGCGCTGGCAGGATATTGAAGGTAATGACTGGAAAGGCCTTCAATATCATTTCTTTTACGCATTCAATGATTGGCGGCTGGCCGCGAACGGTATCAATCATCATGAGGGCGATTGGGAGATGATCGCGGTCTATTTAAAGAAGGATAAACCGTATTCAGTATTGTTCTCACAACATGGTTCTGGTGCAATGGAATTATGGAAAGATGTCCGCTGTGCGAAAGATAAGGATGGAAATGACACAACGCATCCCCTCATTTATGTTGCCCTGGGCTCACATGCCAATTACAGCAGGCCGGAAGTCATCCGCTCGGCGAGTCTTTTTCAGGAAGGGCTTTTTCAACGCTTCATTTATTGGATCGACGGCTTGATCCATTTTCTGTTCATGCTTTTTAACCCCAGCGAAAAAGCGCGCCAGATTGCATTGTATGAATTAGCCACGCATCCCGCCACTGTGTTGACCGAAGAGACTTTCGCGAATCTACGTGATGAGCAGGATCATTACATGGTAAGTCTGCCAATGGAAATTGCAACAGGAGATGGTTTCCGGATTGGGTACCTGGGAGATATGAGGAGCGAGGAGGTCGGCAGATCGAGCAGTTATCTCAAACGCGTCATGTCAAATCGGAAGATTATGCGCCCTCAGTCTTCTGAGTGGAAGCAAGTCGTTTTAGCTCCCGAACCGGATTGGGTACACTATAAAGGTCTGTGGGGAGTGAAAAGTCTGATGAAGGATGAATCCGGCCCGCCCGGCCCCAAATGGGACAGGCCTGATAAATTATTTGCAGTCTATCCGCGCAAGCGTTGGGATAAATCCCTGGAATGGCTGGCAGAACTCGAGCAGCGCTTTATGGCGAAAAGCAAAAAGAAAGTTTAGACCTATGCTTTTCCTTCCCACCTTGCATAGACCGCTTGCGAGAGCAGCCTTCCGGCGCTTTGCTCGCGTGTGACTAATTCTCCCTTTTCGATTTTTCCCTCAAACTCATTCATCATATCTTCCATCGCTTGTGCCGCATGGATGGCCGAGGCGCGTATCGCGTAAAGTGTTGTCACAACGAACAATGGATGTTCGCTCAAACATTCGCGACAGGCTTCCAGCAAACTTGGCAAAGACTTATATACTTCCCACACTTCACCCTTGGGGCCGCGCCCAAATTTAGGTGGATCAAGAATAATGCCATTGTATTTGACTCCGCGCCGCGCTTCACGTTGGACGAACTTCAGGGCGTCATCTACAATCCAGCGAATGGGTTTCTCTGTCAGTTGGGATAATGCCTGATTTTCACGCGCCCAGCTCACGGATTTTTTAGATGCGTCTACATGCGTCACTTTTGCTCCGGCCGCGGCCGCCGCGAGAGTCGCAAGCCCTGTATATCCAAATAAATTCAATACATTGATCTCTCTGTTCGATTGAGCGATCAATCCACTGAACCAATCCCAATGTGCAGCGACTTCAGGGAATACGCCGAGATGTCGCCCTGGAGTTGTCATTGCCCAAAACCTTAACTCCCCTCTCCTATTGGGAGAGGGGCTAGAAGTGAGGGAAGGGGTGAGGTCGTACTTCATCTCCCATTTCTCCTCCAGCTTCTTTTTGAAATCCCAATGCCCGCCGCTTTCTTCACCTGTCGGTTGAAAGACTGCATGTGCTTGCTTCCATTCCGCGTTAGCGTCTAATGAACGTTTCCACATGGCTTGCGATTCAGGCCGCACAAAAATATAGTTACCGAAGCGTTCGAGCTTTAATCCATCACCGCTATCGAGCAACGCATAATCTTTCCAACGCGAAGTTTCAAGAAATGTGAATGATTGTGATGTAATCATGCAGAATAGGACATTAGATGGAATAGCAATTTGACAAAACTACTTGATTTTTCATTCAAACGTTGTATAATGTGGGAAGAAGTGGTAGAAAGTGGAAGGACGCCGGTTGCGCCGGCGTTCGTCAGTTAATAGGAATTATAGCACAAATGTTCTTAGGTCAGTACCAGCACAATCTTGATGATAAGGGCCGCCTGATGATCCCAGCGCGCTATCGCGAGTTGCTGGCTGCTGGCGCTTTCATCACACAGGGCTTTGACAACTGTCTCATGGTGATGACGGAAGTTTACTTCCAACAAGTATATGACCGCATTAATGCCATGAACCTGGCTGACGGAACTGCACGTCTCCTTCGTCGACTTATTCTTTCGAGTGCCTATCCTGTTGAAGTGGATAAGGTCGGGCGTATTCTCGTACCGCAGAATTTACGTCAGGTCATTATGCTTGAAAATGAAGCCATCGTCGCAGGACAGGGCGAGTACTTTGAAGTATGGACTCCTGCTGCATGGAACGATCAACTGGCTCAGTTGCAGGATATTGAAACGAACAATCAGCGCTTCGCCGCGCTCGATCTTTCCAGAAATTATTTCTCGTCATAATGACGACCATCAGTCGTCATTATGAACGATTCACCGCACCAACCTGTACTTTACAAAGAGATTATACACGCGTTGCAACCCAGGAGTGGTGGCCGTTATGTGGATGGGACATTGGGAGCGGGTGGACATGCCCGCGGAATTTTGGAGGCTTCTGCGCCAGATGGGCAACTGCTCGGTCTCGATGTAGACCCGCAGGCGTTAGCGCTCGCTCGTAAGACCTTGGCTCCTTATGAACAGCGCATCCATCTGGCGCAAGCCTCCTACACGTCTCTATCCGCTCAACTGGCGCAACTACAGTGGGACGCTGTGGACGGCATAGTGCTTGACCTTGGCGCATCTTCGATGCAATTCGATACACCTGAGCGAGGCTTCTCATTCATGCACGATGCTCCGCTTGATATGCGCTTTGGGCCCTCTGCCTTACAGACCGCCGCGGATTTGGTGAACAAGTTATCAGAACGGGAACTGGCTGACTTGATCTACCAATACGGCGAGGAACGGGAATCTCGCAAGATCGCTCGTGCCATTGTGAGAGCAAGACCGCTTCAAACCACCCGCGAGCTGGTCGCCGTTATCGAATCAGTTTCTCCCCGCCGCGGTGACCGCGTCCACCCCGCCACACGAACGTTTCAGGCGCTTCGGATCGCAGTGAATGAGGAACTGGCTTCAATTGAGGAAGTCCTTCCCCAGGCGGTAACAGGCCTGAGGTCCGGAGGAAGACTCGTAGTGATCTCCTTCCACTCATTGGAAGACCGGATTGTCAAGGATTTCTTCCGGGAACATAGCAAAGATCTGATCAATCCGCCTTACGAACAGATCTATGAAGTGGAACGCAAGGCAACGCTGAAAGAGGTAACACGAAAACCAATTACGCCCTCGGATGAAGAAATAAAAAATAACCCGAGAGCGCGCAGTGCGAAGTTACGCATTGCAGAAAAATTGTAGGGGCGGGCGCAAAGCGTCCCGCCCGCGACCATCGCCCAAATGTAAAGGTCGTTATGCAGACAACTCAAATTATCCATGCATATAAACAGGCTCCCTGGCGTATTCAACGCCAGTGGATTGGCGCGTTTCTGCTCGCTTTGATCGGGGCGGCAATGATCGCTGCGTTGTATCTCGATGTGACCGCGCGCGCGGCAGTGGCCGGACGCGAGATTCAGGAATTGCGCTTCGAGATCACAACAATTCAACGTGCCAATGCCGATCTAGAAACCCAACTTGGAAACCTGACTTCCACGGCTGAGATGCAACGCCGGGCACTGGAATTAGGATATCGCCCTGTCAAACCCGGCGAATTGGATTATGTGCCTGTTCCCGGTTTTGTTGCACCTGAACCTGCCATCTTGCTGGCGGCAGAAGATGCTGTCCTCCCTGTACAGCCTATTCCATTCGAGTACACACAATCATTGCTCGAATGGTTCAGTGAGCGCGCGAAATTTGGAGGCGGCCGGTGAGACAGCAATATGCCGTCCGGTCATTAATCCTGATTACAGGTCTGGCGGTGGTGGCACTGTCTGTCATTATACAGATGGTACGTATTCAAAATAGTGAACAGGCCCAACTTTTCATCGCGCAGGGTGATCGTTATGGGGGTGAATTCAGCATGATTTATCCTGAGCGTGGTGAAATTTATGATCGCAGTGGTCATTTACTGGCAGGTAATCGGACGGTGTATGAAGTGGGTGTAAATTTGAACGAAGTGAAAGATCCGGAAGCGATGGCCCACACACTGAGCACAAGTCTGGGTCTTGCCTATGATGAAGTCTACAATAAGCTCACCAATTCGCCGGATAGCTGGGAATACGTTGTTATCCAGGATTTTGTTGGCGCGGATACAGTGGCATCATTACAACAAATCGCGCAACAGTTAAAAGAGGCAGAAGACCCTCGTTTGAAGGGGCTGGCATTCAAGCCGCATTACGAGCGTAGTTATCCTGAGAATACACTGGCCTCGAATGTGCTTGGCTTTGTCACACGTGATGGCCGTGGTTATTTCGGTATCGAGGAAAAATACAACGATCTGTTGGCGGGCAATCCCGTGCAGATATGGGTACCGCGTGACCCGAACAAAGCAATTGAAATTCCCAAAGTACCGAACGGCACAAATCTTGTGCTCACATTAAATCGCGATCTTCAGGCGAAAGTCGAATCGATCCTTGACCAGGCGCTCGTGAATTATGGTGCGGAAAATGGCACGATCGTCGTGATGAATCCGCGCAATGGTGAAATCCTTGCAATGGCAACCACTCCGCGTCTGAACTTGAACAATTATAGTGATTACTTCCTGCTCTTTGACAATGGCAGTCAATACAACAGTTCCATCGGTACGTCTTATGAACCCGGTTCAATTTTTAAAGTCTTGACGATGGCCGCTGCATTAGATACAGGTACAGTCCGCCCGGAGACTACCTTTATGGATACCGGCTCTATCCAGGTTGGTGGCATCACTATTCAAAACTGGAACCGTGAGTCTTGGGGCCAGCAAAACATGATTGGTTGTTTGCAACATTCGCTGAATGTGTGTCTGGCCTGGGTTTCCACACAAATGGGCCCACAGACCTTTTATGGGTATATGGAACGTTTTGGGATAGGTCACCCCACAGGTATTGACCTCGCCGGGGAATCAATGGGCAGACTTAAAGTCCCGGGTGATTCGGACTGGTATTCCGTTGATCTCGGCACGAACGCTTTCGGTCAGGGTGTTGCTGTTACACCTCTGCAAATGCTCATGGCAGTTTCTGCAATTGCCAATGAGGGGCGTATGGTCACGCCTCACATGTTATATGCCATGTTGCGCGATGGACATCAATATAACGTTCCTTCACAGTATGCAGGCTCGCCCATATTGGCTGAAACCGCTCGCACACTAAATGAAATGCTGGCACTTTCATTGGAGGAGGAATCTTCCCTGGCACTTTTGCCTGGTTATCGCCTGGCAGGCAAAACAGGCACCGCACAAATCCCAACAGATTATGGCTACGATGGGTTTCACACCAATGCATCTTTTATCGGTTGGGGACCCGTGGATGATCCGCAGTTCATGGTGTACATCTGGCTTGAAAGACCAAGCACATCCATCTGGAGTTCAGAAACGGCCGCACCTGTCTTCTCGCAGGTTGCGGAGCAAACCGTGATCCTGCTCAACATTCCGCCAGATATCGTTCGCAGTCAATTGGGGTCAAGATGACATGCTGACTATTGCAGATGCAATCGAGGCCCTTACGAGTTTTCGTCCACAAGCCAACATGGTCATTACAGAGGCGGTGATCGATTCGCGGCAGGTGATTCCCGGCTCGCTGTTTGTTGCCATTCCCGGTGAGCGAGCAGATGGACATGAGTTCATTCCCGAAGCTTTTAAGAAGGGGGCTTCTTTTGCTTTAACTCAACGAGATGTAGGCGCAGCTTTCCGTACCCTGGACCTGCGTGCCGTTACATCTGTTGATTCGTTTTCCGAGCAGGATTTCACAACGCCGCTGTGCCTGCGTGTTGACAATACCGTTACTGCTTTACAGCAAATTGCTCGTTACTGGCGCCGCAAACTGGATTTGCGGGTGATCGGCATCACGGGCAGTGTTGGCAAATCCACAACAAAAGAATTGGTCGCTGAAGTGCTTGGCACACGTTATCGAACACTCAAGAGTCCTGGCAACTTGAACAATGAGATTGGGTTGCCTCTGACCATGTTGCGCCTAAGTTCAGGTTATCAACGCGCTATATTCGAAATGGGATTTTATGTGCCCGGTGAGATAGCCTTCCTTTGTGATATCGCTCTTCCACAAGTGGGTATTGTAACGAATATCGGCACTGTTCATGCGGAACGGGCGGGATCGCAGGAAGCCATCGCACGGGGAAAGGCAGAACTGGTTCAGGCTTTGCCTCCTGCTCCCGAAGGAGTGGCAATTTTGAACTTCGATGATCCGTGGGTCCGCAAAATGGAAGAGAAAACAAAAGCCCGCGTCTTCTTCTACGGTTTGTCACGCGAAGCGAATCTGTGGGCCGATAACGTTGTGGGGCTCGGCCTGGAGGGCATCCGTTTCCGGCTGCATTATCAGGGCGAGACACTGCATGTGCGCATCCCACTGATCGGCCGCCACTCGGTTCACACTGCCCTACGCGCCGCGGCAATTGGCCTTACAGAGGGAATGAACTGGCAGGAGATTTTAGAGGGTCTCAATCAGGGACATACCCAGTTGCGTCTTGCTGCAGTCCGGAGTCAGACCGGTGCATTGTTGCTTGATGATACGTACAATGCCTCACCTGAATCGATGCTTGCCGCGCTCAATCTGCTCAGTGAACTGGACGGGCGCAAAGTGGCTGTGCTGGGTGACATGCTCGAACTGGGTCCCTACGAACGAAGCGGACACGAAATGGTTGGTCTGCGCGCTGCACAAGTAGCTAATGTTCTGCTCACATTAGGTGAGCGTGCCCATATCTTTGCAGAAGCGGCACGTCGCGCAGGCATGAAAAAAACGTCCATTATCGAATTCATTGAATTCGACACGCTTGTGGATTGGTTGAGGACGAACCTGACGAAAGACGATACTGTGCTTATTAAAGGCTCTCATGGTTTACGCATGGATCGCATCACGAATTTATTGGAGGTGCGTTCGTGAAGCAGACAGCCTTTGTATTGAGCCTTGCGATGCTCTCCTTTGTGATGACGGTGATCTGGGGAACTCCACTCCTGCGCGTATTGCGTCATTATAGGATTGGCAAACTGATCCGCGTGGATGAACCCGGCCATCACAATGTCAAAATGGGTACACCTACGATGTGTGGTGTGTTATTCATTCTGCCCGTACTCTTACTTACCGGCCTTCTCAATGCAGCTGTACTGATTGGTCTGGAGGTGATTGGTCGTTCGGTGCTTGTGCCTTTGATCGTCCTTGTCAGCTATGCCTTGCTCGGCGCGTTGGATGATTGGGAAGGTATTCGCGGCAAACGACGCGGCGAGGGCCTGCGTCCGCGGACGAAATTCGCCATACAGGTTCTTCTGGCGATTGGCACGGCACTCGTCTTGAAGTATGCCCTGGATGTTCCTGAAATGCGTCTTCCCGGTATAGGCGGTGATATCGAACTTGGCTTATGGTACATCCCGATCGCTGCATTTATTATCGTGAGTGAATCGAATGCGATCAACTTTACAGATGGACTTGATGGCCTGGCGGGTTTGATCTCAGCCACTGCGTTTGCTGCGTTTGGAGGCATCGCGCTGATGAAGGGCCAAATCTATCTCGCCCGTTTTTGCTTCACGATTGTAGGTGCGATCTTTGGTTTTTTATGGTTCAATGTGCACCCTGCGGAATTATTCATGGGTGACACAGGTTCGCTGGCCTTGGGCGCAACACTGGCGGTTGTTGCGCTGATGACCGGGCAATGGCCTTTACTCATTATCATTGCAATTATCCCTTTGAGCGAAGCGTTAAGTGTTGTGACCCAGGTCATCTATTTCAAATTGACCAAAGGCAAGCGCTTCTTCAAAATGGCTCCCATCCATTTGCACTTTGAGTTGCTCGGGTGGAGCGAAACACAGGTTGTGCAACGATTCTGGTTGATTGGTCTGCTCGCCGCGATGGTTGGCATGGGATTGGCTTTGGTGTAAACGATGAAAAAGTGGAATGGCAAGCGCGTTTTGATCCTCGGAGCTGCCCGTCAGGGTTTGGCCCTGGCACGCTGGCTATCGCTTCATGGGGCGCGCGTAACATTGAGCGATATTCGCTCAGCCGATGAATTGCGCGTTGCCCGCGAATCGCTTGCTGAATTCCAGATTGACTGGGCGCTTGGCGGACATCCGCTTGAACTGCTGGATTCAACCGATATGCTTTGTCTCTCTGGCGGAGTTTCACTCACTCTGCCGATTGTGGCCGAAGCCATTAAACGAGGCATTCCACTCTCGAACGACACCCAGATCTTCATGGAAGTAGTGCCCTGCAAAACGATCGGTATTACAGGCTCGGCAGGAAAGACGACCACAACCACATTGGTTGGACAAATGGCAAAGAACGCGTACGGTGATAAAGCATATGTTGGCGGCAACATCGGCAACCCGCTTATTAGCCATGTTGACAACATGCAGCCCGGTGATGTTGCTATCCTTGAGATTTCGTCCTTTCAGCTGGACCAGATGACCATTTCACCTAATATCGCGGCGATCCTCAATATCACTCCCAACCATCTTGACCGTCATGGCACGATGGAGGCTTACACTGCCTCCAAAACGCGCATCCTGGAATTTCAATCCAAAGAGGATGCTGCTATTCTTGGTCACGATGATAAAGGCACATGGAATCTGCGAAACAAAGTGAAAGGAAAGCTATTCACTTTCAGTCTGCATAAACTTGAAGAAGGACTGGATGGCGCGTATGTAGATGACGACTTGTTGAATCTGCGTGATGGAAATATGTACCTGCCGTTGATATTGCGCGAAAAGATAGCATTGCGCGGTGACCATAATGTGTTGAACGTTCTCGCCGCGTTTGCGATCGGTCATGCGGCTGGCTTTACCCTGGATGCAATGCTCGAAGCAGTGGAAGATTTTCGCGGCGTGCCACACCGCCTGGAATTTGTCCGTGAGTTGCGTGGTGTGCGCTGGTATAACGATTCGATCGCTACGGCGCCTGAAAGAAGCATGGCGGCGATCCGTTCATTCGATGAGCCAATCGTGTTATTGCTCGGTGGCCACGATAAGAATCTTCCATGGGAAGATTTGGTACGGCTTATGGGCGAGCGTGTTGATCATGTGGTGCTCTTTGGTGAGGCAGCTGAAAAGATCGAAGGAACGGTGAACAGGCTTGGGCTCCGCGAGAAGCGTATTACTGTTTCACGCGCAGAGCATTTGCACGAGGCGGTTATTCAGGCTGCGGAGGTCGCCGAAGCCGGTGATGTCGTCCTTTTATCACCGGGCGGCACCAGTTTTGATGAGTTCAAGGATTTTTCAGAACGCGGAGAAAGGTTTAGAGCATGGGTACAAGAACTTTCGTAAACGAGCGGTCGGCTTTTCCTCAATCCAGAAATCCGGCGCGAGGCAAGCGCAGTGTGGATATTCCGTTAATACTGACTGTGATCGCGCTGGCAGTGTTCGGCTTGATCATGTTGTATTCGGCTTCATTCGATTTCTCTTTCAACGAATATGGTTCTTCAACCTATATGTTTGTGCGCCAGGTGAAATGGCTGGGGCTGGGAATTGCGGTGGCATTTGTGCTTTCGCTCTTCGATTATCATAATTGGCGCAAGATCGTTTTGTTTGCCATGCTTGGAACCATCGTGTTGCTGATTACAGTCTTGATCATCAATGAGATCCGTTTGGGCGCATCACGCAGTTTGTTTGAAGGATCGTATCAGCCATCGGAAATTTCGAAACTGGTGACCGTGATATATCTTTCTGTGTGGCTGTATGCAAAACGACAATCTCTGCATGACATAAAACTGGGATTGATCCCGCTGGGTGTTATTCTTGGTATCATTGGCGGTTTGATCTATCTTCAACCCGATTTGAGCGCCGCGGGCACTGTGCTGATCCTTGGCGGCTTATTGTTCTTCCTGGCGGGTGCAGAAATCCGCCAGATCCTATTGCTGTTGATCGCGGCAATCCTCATGGGATGGGTTGTTGTCCAATTCAGTGCAACGGGTCAGGATCGTGTGGATTCCTTTGTTGTTGGTTTGCAGGATCCAATCCATTCTTCCTATCACGTACAGCGTTCCTTGGAAGCCGTCATCAAAGGTGGCATCTTCGGTGTAGGATTGGGGCAGGCGGATACAAAGTTAACTGGTTTGCCTTTTGCTCCCACTGATAGCATCTTTGCGGTGGTCGTGGAGGAACTTGGATTGTTCGGCGCTGTTCTGCTGATGAGTTTGTATGCGGCTCTTCTCTGGCGCGGACTTGCCATTGCGCGTCGCGCGCCCGATATGCTTGGTACACTTCTTGCTTCCGGGATAACATTCTGGATCGGCATGGAAGCACTTATCAATATGGCTGTGATGGTTGGTTTGATGCCCTTTGCCGGAAACGCGCTGCCATTCGTCAGCGCGGGTGGTTCGAATCTGGTATCCATGCTGTGTGGTATCGGCATTATGTTGAACATCTCTCGTCAGAGAGGCGAGAGTGTCAGAAAGGAAGAAAACGATTGGAGATCATTCGGTGCGGTTATTGATTTGCGCCGGAGGAACGGGCGGCGGAGTGTATCCCGCCCTCGCCGTTCACAGCGCGGTAGCGTCTAAGGTTCCAGACGTGGATACGCTGTGGGTGGGTGGCGAGGCAGGCATGGAAGAGGCACTGGTGAAACGCCAGGGTATTGCCTTCCAGAGCATTCCTGCAGCGGGTGTGCATGGTGTAGGGCTGGCCGCTATGCCGCGCAATCTTGCCCTGCTCGGGCGTGGTATCTTTGCCGCGGGCCGTATTTTGCGCGAGTTCGATCCTGATGTACTGTTCTTCACTGGCGGTTATGTGGCTGTGCCTGTAGCGCTTGCAGGACGCTCCATTCCAATCCTTCTTTATGTGCCAGATATTGAACCCGGTATCGCTTTGAAATCACTGGCCAGGTTTTCCGATGTGATCGCTGTGACCACCGACCAATCGCAGAAGTACTTTAACAAACAGGTTTTTGAGACCGGCTACCCGCTGCGCGCGGACTTGGCACTCTGGGACCGTCAAACTGCGCACCGCCACCTCGGCATATCGGGCAAACTGCCTGTCCTTTTGGTTTTTGGCGGTAGCCAGGGCGCACGTTCAATAAACATGGCTGTACTGCATCATCTTCCGGCATTGCTCCAAAACTTCGAGATCATTCATTTGACTGGCGAATTGGACTGGCAAACTGTAAAAGCTGAACGCGAGCAACTGCCCGTGGAACTTGCGGATCATTATCATGCTCTGCCGTATCTGCATGAGATGGGCGCAGCGCTGGCCGCGGCAGATTTGGTTGTCTCACGTGCAGGTGCATCCTGTTTAGGTGAGTTTCCACTGTTTGGTTTGCCCGCGGTGCTTGTGCCGTATCCATATGCCTGGCGGTATCAGAAAGTGAACTCCGATTATCTTGCCCGGGGTGGCGCGGCTGTCCTTTTGGAGGATCATCGCTTAAATGATGAGTTATTAGTGACACTTAACATCCTTCTGGATAACCCGAATAAATTAAAAGCCATGCGCGCCGCGATGTTTGGGTTATCTCACCCGCGCGCCGCGGATAAGATTGCCAACACCCTGATCAAACTGGCTGGAGCTTAACATGA
>Ga0105243_10003567_pt1 | contig 12563 bp, 11 predicted proteins | sample KBSM34metaG_FD_81525 | JGI IMG/M metagenome (GOLD analysis project Ga0105243, IMG submission 81525) | Miscanthus rhizosphere microbial communities from Kellogg Biological Station, Michigan, USA - KBS M3-4 metaG | ecosystem: Host-associated > Plants > Roots > Rhizosphere > Soil | place...
TACTGTAGGGGCGGCCCTCCGTGGCCGCCCGGCGTCGAACTCGATCTGTAGATAACACACTGGGATGGCCACAGACCACGTTCCGCATTTAGATTGCTGTTTGAGCGGTGTTGATAATAGAGATCGAGTTCGACGCCGGGCGGCCACGGAGGGCCGCCCCTACAGTACGTTCTGTCTTTATCTAAAGCTGTCGGTGGCGCGAATCAAGGCGTCGGCGATGCCGGGTTCGGTGGCGGCGTGGCCGGCGTCGGGAATGATCTTCAATGTCGCTTCTGGCCAGGCGCGGTGCAGGTCCCACGCATTCATGAACGGGCAGACCATATCGTACCGACCATGTACGATCACCGCCGGAATATGCCGGATCCGATCGACCTGCTCGATCAGGTAATTATCAGTGTCGAAGAACGAGTTGTTCACAAAATAATGACACTCAATTCGCGCCAGCGCGATCGCCTTCTCAGGTTCGGTGAAGTCGTCAATCATCTTCTGATCCGGCAGCAGCTTTAGCGCACTCGCCTCCCAAATGGACCACGCTTGCGCGGCCTCGAGTCGCATACCCGCATCGTTGCTCGTGAGGCGTCGATAATAGGCATTGATCATGTCGCCTTGTTCAGCCTCCGGAATGATCCGCACATACTGCTCCCACGTCTCAGGAAAGATCGCGCTCGCACCCTGACTGTCTTCATAAAACCAGCGAATCTCCTTTGGACGACAAAGAAAGATACCGCGCAGCACAAGCCCGCGAACTCTATCCGGATGTGTCTCGGCATAAGCAAGCGCGAGCGTGCTGCCCCACGAACCGCCAAACACAAGCCATTTGTCGACACCAAAGTGTTCGCGGATCTGTTCGATGTCTGAAACCAAATGCCAGGTCGTGTTGTCGTCGAGTGACGCATGTGGCTTGCTGCGGCCTGCGCCACGTTGTTCGAAGAGAATGATGCGATACGCCTCGGGGTCGAAAAAACGGCGATAGTCCGGGACCAGCCCGGCGCCTGGTCCACCGTGCAGAAACACAACCGGCTTCCCATTCGGAATGCCGCATTGTTCGTAATAAAGCTCATGAACCGGAGAGACGCGGATGTACCCGCTGTCGTATGGTTCGACTTCAGGGTAAAGGGTTCTTAGTTCCATACCGCCAAATATAGCTTCTCGTGCCTTTTTGTGGCCACTGTTGATATCCACAGCTTTCGACCGTTGGTGGTAACGTGGGCGGGTATCGCTGATTTCCGTATCATTCGTGGCAACAAAAGGAGGTCTCTATGAGGCGCTTCATTCTTTGGATTGCTGCGATATTGATCACATTCGCGATTGGGGTCGGTGCAGATCGACTATGGTGGCACTCTTTCACCTCGCCGGTATCTCCGACGAGAGAACCTGGTGCCGCCGACGTTGCTTTCCCGCAACCAGAAGTCGTCTTTGTCCCTGCTCCCGCGCCGCCGCCACCACCACCGAAACCACATCTGATTCTTGATTACGACTCTAAGCAGTTGTCGGTGTGGGCTGTCTTCTACATTATGGGTCCCCAGTCGAAGGAGTTCGCCGACATCGATTCCATCGAGGCCGAGCTCACCCCGGATTCCCAGGACTACCGTGGGATGATTTTGGTTAACACGCACAATGGAGATGAATACGATAACGCCAACGCAATCTTTGGTCTCGTTACGAATCAAACGATGTTTTTTGCAACCGAAAAGCTCGGCAAAGGAGACTTTGCGTATCGCTTTGACGGCAAATTTGTGCGAACGGATTTTGATGTAGTGGCAGGAAAACAGAAGGCCGTGCTTCGTGGCACGCTAACAAAAATGAAGAATGGTCGAACGATCGCGCAGCAGGAGTTTACTTTCCGGATGGATTACATGGGTTGTTAGTGCGACTAAGTTCGAAGACGAAGAAATTCTCGAACTCGATCCAACTCAGCTTCAAGTTCACGTTTGAACTTGCGATCAGTAGGTGAGCTGCCATCGATAAAGCCGAGACTGTAATCGAGCGCATTATTCTTAATCGCCAAATTGGCCCAGCCGATCACGCGGTCACGCCACAGCAGCGGCATCGCATAGTAGCCAAGCTTTCTCTTTGCCACAGGTGTATACGCTTCGAAGCGATAGGTCCAGTTCCACAGCACCTCAAAACGATCGCGATCGTGAACCACCGGATCGAACGGCGCCAAAATTCGAACGACCTCCTGCGTCGCATGTCCCTCGGCGTTTTCAGCCGCGGGCCAGTACCAATCGACATTCCCGACACGCGCGTGAGCCAGTCGCTGTTTTGCACGTGTCAACGCAGCCGGCAACTCTTTTATCCACTGCGGCGCAGCATATCGGAGACGCCTCAGGTAGTAAGCGAGACTTGGGCCATGCAATGGCGCATAAATGCGAACCACAACAGCGACGAGCGCATCGATGCGCGCACGACGCTCAGCAACACCGCGAGGAACCGGAGCATGCTTGTGAGCGGCGTAAATGCGAATTCCTTTTTCCCGGCGCACAATGCGGAGCAGTCCTGTGTAATGCATCGCGTCGAGAAGATGTGTGGTGGCGTTTGACGATCCGCCCCAGTAATTAGTGACTTTACCGTGAGCGAAACGCTCGTCGACCTCACGCGGATGCACTACGCCACGCTCACGAACGAAATCGAGCAGCAGCCTTGCATTTCTTTTTTGACCAGTGGGAAATGGCGAAAGAATGTCATCGGCAGGAACACGGGAATTGGACCGCGGATGCATCAGCGCCTGCAAGGATCGCGTGACATAACCGTAGTTGACGAAAAAATCTTCTTCAATGTCGAGCGTCGTATAGCGACGCTCGAGATCGCCGGCGTGATACGACTTGACGCGATGACGCAGTATCAGGTCCTGGGCCCGTGCGGGAGCGCGAATCGGATCGGCCTGTACGAAGCCCATTTGTTCGAGCGCACGGCCCAGTGTTGTTGGTCTGGGAAAGTTTCGGGCGACCGTGAATCGTCGCAGGTCGTCGATGTTGATTGGCATATTCAGCAGTATCCACAGATTACGCAGATAATTTATATATCTGTGTAATCTGTGGATGATGTATTATGCCCTCAGCGGTCCTCAACACGTAAACGATGAACCTTAATTTTCTACACCCAGAGAATTACGATGAATCCCAAAACATTTCACCCTCGTCGCTGGATCCTGTTTGCACTTGTCATCCTCGTCTGTGCTTCGATCATTGGCGGCTCGTCGAACGCGCTGGCCGGTGGAGAAGAGTGGCGTCCGGTTGACGCGGCCGACATCGCGCTCAAGACTCCTGTCGTCGAACCAAACGCTGACGCGGAAGCGATATTCTGGGACATTCGCATCGACGACGGCGGTGCGTACGATCTAGTGCTCAACCACTACGTTCGCATCAAGATCTTCACCGAAAGAGGCCGCGACGAGCATAGCAAAGTTGACATTCCTTACGTCGGTGGCACCAAGATCAAAGACGTCGCTGCTCGGACCATCAAACCGGACGGCACGATTATCGAGCTCACCAAAGAAGACATCATCGAAAAGGTGGTAGTTAAGGTTAGTGGTCTGAAGCTGCGAACGAAGACGTTTGCGTTTCCAGGTATCGAACCGGGCGCGATTGTCGAGTACAAGTGGAAGGAAGTCGTGGAGAACAGCTCTGCAAACAATTTGCGGCTGCAGTTCCAGCGCGACATTCCAGTGCAGTCGATTACGTATCGCATCAAACCAGCCAGAGACGTGTTCTTCGAAGTTCGTCCATTCAACATGCCGCAGTTTGAGTTTAAGAAAGAGAAGGGCGGATTTCAGACAACGACAGTCACCAAGATGCCTGCATTTCACGAAGAGCCGATGATGCCGCCCGAGGACAGCGTTCGCGCGTGGGCCATGGTGAGGTATTCTGGCTTGTTCTCGTTTTTGAGTTATTACATTCTGGCGGGTACCCTCCATTTGGGTTTCGAGCCGTTCCTGAAAGTTGACGATCAGATCAAAAAGAAGGCAGCGGAAATTACTGCGAATGCGAAGACACCCGAAGAGAAGCTGGAAAAGATCTTTGAGTTCTGTCGCACGCAAATTAAGAACACGAACGACGTAAACTCAGGCTTCAGCGAAGATGATATCGAAAAGCTTAAGGAGAATAAGAAACCTTCCGACACTCTCAAGCGTGGCGTTGGGCCAGGGATGGACATCAATCTGCTATTTGCCGCCCTCGCGAAAGCTGCCGGATTGGAAACTCATGTCGCTTTGCTGCCGGATCGTGGGAAACGCCTCTTCAATAGGAACGAAGTAATTCCCGGAACTCTTAAACCGTCGAACATAGCGGTCAAGATTGGTGAGGAGTGGAGGTTTTTTGATCCGGGTTTGCCGTACGTTCCGCCGGGTATGTTGCGTTGGCAGGAAGAGGGTGTTGATGCTTTGTTGGTTGCTGCCAGTCCGACCTGGGTGAAGACGCCAATGACTTCGGCAGAAAAGTCGAAAGAGAAACATACCGCTCAGTTGCGGCTTGATGAGAATGGGACGCTGGAGGGTGATGTCACTGTCGAGTTCACTGGTCACCTGGCCGTGGAGAGAAAAGTCTTCAACGAGGACGATTCACCCGAGCAACGTGAAGAGAACTTGAAACAGGGTGTTAAGTCACGATTGAGTTCGGCTGAGTTAACCAACGTCGTCATCGAGAATGCGACTGACTCCTCGAAGCCGTTTGTTTACAAGTATCACGTGCGTGTTCCCGACTATGCTCAACGCACGGGCAAGCGTCTCTTTTTCCAGCCCGCATACTTTCAAAAAGGAATCAGCGCGTTATTCAGCGCGGGCACGCGCACTTATCCGGTCTACTTTCACTTTCCGTGGTCCGAAGAAGACAAAATCACGATCGCTTTGCCGAAAGGTTTCGCGCTCGACAATGCCGACCGTCCGATACCGATCTCTGCCGGGGAGGTTTGTAAACACGAGATCAAGATGGCGGTGACGAAAGATGAGGCGACGTTCATCTACAATCGCAGCTTTTTCTTTGGCGGGAACAACTCGTTACTGTTTGGGGTACCGACTTACGAGCCGCTGAAACAACTCTTCGACCAGATCCACAAAGCCGACAACCACATGATCACGTTGAAGCAAACGGCGACGAGTAATTGATCGCTTTGCCTCGACGTCACAAATCAAACTTGGACAGGGTCAGAACCACCTCGCGGTAGCGGGTGGGTACGTCGTAGACGCGTTCGGATCCAAAAGGCTGCGCACCCACCCGCTACCGCGAAGTGGTTCTGACTGTGTCCAAGTTCGACTGTTGACTCTGGAACGCGTTCGAGTTTGTAGCCACGGATTTACATAGAGAAATCCGTGGCTTTTTGAACTGAAAACTCAGTAGTGAATTACGGCGGTGAAGAAGTCATTGAAGTCGGTGATGGTGCCTGGAGGTGCGCTGAGGACAAGCTTGTGCGGCACTCCATACTGTAGCTGAGCTTTGTAATATGCCGGCACAACTGTCCGGTGCGTATTAGCCCCATTCGAGAAGATATTTGCCTGCCCGAGGTTTTGGCCGTCGAGTTGAACCATGATGCCGGTCATAGTGTTGGCACTTGAGGTAAAACACGATCCATTTACTTCCAGAATGACCTGCAGGGTGCCCGGCGAGTTGAAGCTAACGGTGATGGGTAACGGGCCTTTTTGACTAACGATTACTTGAACTGACATTCGTATCTCCCTTCCATTTATTCGAACTTGAACCTGGTAAGACTTAGAACGTCGGGGGACAGGGAAAGTATTAGCTAGCAAGGAATTTGTCAATGCAGTCGAATGAGAATATCTCAGAAGACCTGGCTTTACCTGGCTTGAAAATCAAATTTGCCTTTGCCTTCCTGATAGAAAACGCATTCGGCGCCCGGACGACAACCGCTGACGTGAACCCAGTTACCCGGCATCAACACCACCGAGCCTGGTCCAAAATCCCTGGCAGAAGCTGTATCGGCGCCGGTATACCACACACCCTTAATGATCACGTTCTTTAACTCATTGCTGTGGGAGTGCAGCGGGTTGTCTGTACCCGCCGGAACCCTGCGCATCTGTGTGTATGCCCCAGTGCTCGGATTGCCGGAGAGGATGGCGAACTGCATACCTGGCCGCTCCTGAAGTGTGGTCCACTTCATATCATCGAGCGAGACCATCAGCGGCGTTTTTGCGGTTTGCTCCTGATTTGCCTCTGTTTTTGTCATTTGCGTGGACTGCTGGGCATTCATAGCGACTGCAACCACGCCCAAAACAATTGCAGCCAGCATTAGAAAAGACTTTTTCACTTTTACCTCCCCGCTCACACGTGTTTTTATTGCCTGGTCTAAACAGCCTCAGATTGCGAAGTGAAGTGAAACGCCTTCACCTTTAACGCCGGGACCAGAGACGAATTGCCACCCTGACCTTCAGAGCTGCCTACTCGTTCCGCCTTGCCAATCATTTCGACGTTGCCCGGTGCAAGTAATTCAATCGAACTTTGATTGAAGCGGAAGTTCTTGACCGGATATTGAATCTTGCCGTTCTCGATATACCAAATGCCGTCGCGCGTAAGCCCGGTTTGTAACGCGGTCCGTTGATCCACACCGCGGATGTACCAGAAACGACCGAGCAATAGACCGCGATCCATCGACTTGATCATGTCTTCGACCGCGACGGGAGGTTGCGAGCTCTCCATGATGCTGTTTACTGGACCAGGCGTTGGCTCTTTGCCTTTTTGTTTGGCCCAGAAGCGCGAGTAGACGAGATTCTCAAGCACGCCGTTGCGCACGAGAGTAATTTTTTGCGCCGGCAGTCCGGCCTGGGCCGACTGTGAACCGGGCAGGTCCGGATGCCACGGATCGCTGTAAATATTGATGCGCTCGTCGAAGATCTTTTCGCCGAGCTTCGTCTTGCCACCCGGCAACGAGAATGGACTACGTCCTTCTTCAGCACTCCGGGCGTCAAAACTGAACGCAAAAAATCCCAGCAAGTCGGCAACTGCCTGCGGTTCGAGAATCACCGGATATGCGCCAGGCTCGAGAACTCGCGGGTTGCGCGCATCGAGCGCTTTGCGAATCGCTTCATTGGTGATGCGGGCCGTGTCGAGTCTGCCGACGTCAAAGTGGTTGCGCAGGAAGTAACCGGAACTGGTTCCGTCAGGTGTTCGTGCAGTGGTCGCCAAACTTACCAGACTCGATCGTTCGTAGATGAAGTTGCCGTTCTTGGTTGCATTAGCAACTGCTGATCCGCGTGCCTGGTGAAATCCGGCGCCGACGACTTTCGACTTTTCGCACGCGGTGATGACGTCGTTGATCGTCTTTGCGCGAGCAGTGACTGAGATGTTTGAAGTGGCTTCGACGTAACCATTCACAGGCTTGTAAATCTGTTTGCTGACCGTGGGCAAGTATTCACGATCGACGGGCGAGATGCGCGCAAGTTGTTCGGCGAGGGCGACAGTCTCTTTGAGCGATTCGTCGTCCATCTCGTTGGTCGAAGCCGCGCCACGTTTCTTATCAATCCACACAGTAACGCCGACGTTCACGTTTTCGCGTGCGCCACTGGTGGTGAAGGCATTGGACGCGAATCGCAGATGGCCGTAGTTTTCACTGCCAACACCCACGACTGCGTCGTCGGCTTTTACGTAGCTCAGGAGCTTTTCACAGATTGCGCGTGCTTCGTTTTCAGTGAGCAGCATGCAGGACTCTCCTAAATGTTCTGAATTGGACCTATGACTTTCGCGCTGTGTTGAGAACATTAACCTGTCTGAACCGAGCGACCGGGCAGCCGTGGCTCACCGCATTCGATTGACCCGGCTCGCCTTTGCCATCATTGAAGCTGCCGCCGAGTTCGTAAGTCGCCTGCCCGCCAAGGCCGTCGCACGAGTTCCAGAAGTCTGTGGTTCGTGATTGATAAGCAACATCGCGCAACATCTCGCCGCGTTTGCCATTCTTGATTTCCCAGAAGACCTGGCCGCCAAACTGGAAGTTGTAGCGTTGCTGATCGATTGAGTAACTCCCATCGCCGTAAATCAGGATCCCGTTCTCGACGCCCGCGATTAGATCATCAAGCGTTGTGTTGTCGGGACCAGGCTGGAGCGACACGTTGGGCATGCGTGGGAACGAGATGCTGCCCCAGCTATCACCGTGATTGCAGCCGTACGACTTTTTCTGACCCGTCATCGCAGCGAGATCGCGCGTGGTCTGCCAGTCGACAAAGATGCCATCTTTGATCAAGTGCCAGCGCTGACCCGGAACACCTTCGTCGTCGTAACCAACTGTGGCTAAACCGGCGGGCTGCGTCCTGTCGGCGACAAAGTTCATGATCTTCGACGCAAACTGCAGTTTGCCCAGCTTATCCTGAGTGAGAAAGCTCGTACCGGCATAGTTCGCTTCCATCCAAAGCGAACGATCGAGTTCCGTCGGATGGCCCACTGATTCATGAATCGTGAGCCACAGATGAGACGGGTGCAAAACCAAATCGTATTTGCCGGGCTCGATTGCTTTGGCACTCAGCTTCATGACGGCTTCTTCACCAGCCCGCTGTGCCTCTTGTTTCCAGTTGTGCTTCTCGAGATATTCGTAGCCCATCTGCTGCGGCCCGCCGAGCGCGCTGCGCAATTGGAAGTCGCCATTCGCGCGGTTCACGGCCGTCACAGTGAAACTCGGATTGGCGCGAACGATGTACTGTTCGATGCGTGAGCCATCCGTTGAAGCGTAAAACTTCTGCTCGTTCACAAATCCCATGAACGAGTTAACAAAGCTGACGCCTTTCGTCTTCATTGCGGAGTCGTTTAGCGACAACAGAAACTGGATCTTGTCATCAATGGAAACCTCGAACGGATCCCGCTCGAACGCGCTCCTCCAGCTTGTTACTACTTTATCAACCGGAACAAGCCCGATGCGCTTCCGTTGATAGACTGAATTTGCTTTCGCGATTTCGACGGCTTGTTGCGTGATGCGCTTGACGTCGTCCGCGGTGACACTGCGACTCGAGGCGAAGCCCCACGTGCCTTTGTAGAGCACGCGCACGCCGAACCCGAAGCTCTGAGCGCGCGAAACGTTCTGCACCTGTTGCTCGCGTGTCCCGATAAATTCGTTGCGATAACGATTGATGCGAATGTCCGCGTAAGTGACACCGAGTTTGCGAGCGGTGTTCAGCGCGACGTCGGCGAGCGCGTTCTTATCGACGCCGTTTGCGGCAGCTTCTTCCGCGGCAGTGACGCTCGTAATCCAGGAGGGCAGGGAAGCGATCGATAGAGCCCCGGCCGCAACCCCGGCCGTCTTGAGAAAGTCACGACGAGAGGTAGTCATTGTAACGCCTCACTCGGTTGGTGGAATTAAAGGACGGCGATGATCTAACGCGGCGCGGTGTGAAAAGTCAACAATTTATCTGTGTTCATCTGTGGCTACAAACTCAGCAATTACTTCAATCCGGCCAACTATATTCTTATTAAACTCCACCAACTCTTCGGCAGGTATCCAGTACTCGCGGTGGCGTGAACCACCGACAGTTTGTACTTCGTAACGACTGAGATATTCGTTTCGAACGCGAAAGCGTGTTACGTAACCAACACCCTCTTGCTTTGCATTCCAATCTCGCGCGATTTGGATGGCGTATTCTTCATTCAAGACAGGGTAAAAGATTGGTTGCTCCGGCAGACGTGGAGGGAAAGCGGTGAGCCCCGTTTCTCGAATCAGATCGAGCTCTGTGGCTCCAACCGGTCGAAATAAAACTGTCGATTCATCAATTGCCACCGTAGTTAACTCGCGGACGTTTTGGCGGACCGGCTACGATGCCTTGTGCCAACTTTAGTTGAGCCATCATGCGAATTTCGGTTCTTTCGAATTGTGCAGCCATACTTACAGCACGATCGAAATCGCACCAGGCGAAGTAGTCGGCATGTTGCGAAAGATGCGTCAGGATCTCACCAAGATTGCCGTTCGCGGACATGTTCCACTCACCGTCACGAACATACTGCGTGTCGAAGCCATCGAGCTTGATTGCGGCATCGATGAGTTCGTTGAGCTTTGGCATTTGCGATTCCATGATCTTAAATCCGCGATCGTTCTTTTCCATGCAGTAAAGCATCGCTACGCTAATCAACCGTCGAGTCTGTTCTCTTCCTGGTTTGCCGGCTTCAATGATCTCAGTGGCCCGATCCAGCAGCTTTAAGGCAACGGTTCGATTGTTCGCTCCGATCCTGACAGCATTGTCTACTAAATAGTTAGCCCGCTTCCCGCGATCAGTAATCGCATCACCTTTTCGCTGTATTTCTTCCAACTCTGCTTCACTCAATGTGGCCGCGTCTTTCAGCTGCTCGATTTGCGCAAACATGCGTTGCTGCGCTTCGGGACTGAAGTCGTACTTAGTCGCAATTTGTTTGGCGCGCTCCAGATCTCCACTGTTACGAGCCAGGTCGAACGCGCGCCAGAGAATGCCATTCTTGATCTGAGGATATGTCTCGGCTAGTCGAAGAAGCCCATCGAAATCGCGAGCTTCAGCGAGTTCTTCCAAGTCTGAATAGGCTTCAGCAGGCCACGGACGACTCTCTCGCTCGGGAGCCAGATGTTTGAATTTGGCGGCACGTGGATCGATTGCTTCCATACGTGCCACCAGCGGTATGATTTCCCCGCAGAAATAACCTGAGTGTTCGTCCCACGCTTCCGTGTTGCACTTATATGTCAGCGCCGCAGTGACCAGGATTTCGATAAGTTCGCGAAATGCCACTTCGTCCGCGAGTGGTGGAGTAATGTGAGACAGGTCAAGCACGAAGTTTAGCAGCCGGTAATCTCCGGTAAGTTTTGTCTTACGAAGACTGCCAACAGCTTCTTTGTAAAGTTGGACTCCTTGTTCTCGATGTTTCCGCAGAAGTGGTCGAAGGAGCGTCAAGACTTCCTGCGATGGACCCTGGGCGAGCACGGCGCGGCCGAGTTTGAGTGCGAGATCGGGATTGGTCCCAGCGAGTTGTTTGGCTAATTGCACCGCGAGTGCGTGTTCTCTCTCCCGAGCGGCTCGCGGCATATCTTCATACGACGGTTCGGTGGTTGTGAAAAAGTCAAAAGCGAACTCCGGATCGTATTTGGCAATTCGTTGTATGGTGTCGGTTCGCAGCTGCAGAAAGACCATCAAGGTGTGCTCGTTTTCTGGAGTGCGACCTTCACGAGGCTGCAATCCCAAGCGAACGTCCTGTGCCACTTCACCAAACAGAGAACGAGCACGCTTTTCGTCGTGTGGCCACAGCGACCAGGCAATGTTGGAACCGATGCGCGCACGGTTCTCCGGTGACTGGAGTGTGCTGATCTGAGTTGCTAATGATTCGAGTAGATCGTAAGCCTTTGCTTTCAAGGCTGTATCGCGCGCTTTGTCATCGGGGAGAGTTTGTTGGGCAAGTGCGAATGCCGGGCTGAAGAGAACTGCTGCGGTCAGGATAAGGAGTTTACGGCGAATCATCTTAGTCGACCCATTACGATTGAATCAACGAATTGGCCGTTGCGAAGAGCATGCTGTCGCAGCCTTCCTTCAACTTCAAATCCGAAACGTTCATAAAGACGAATCGCTGCTTCGTTGTCTGCGTAGACTTCGAGTTCGAGTCGCGTAAGGTTGAGCCAGTTGTCTGCGAGATCGACGATCGCGCGCATGAGTTGTTTGCCAATGCCTTTGCCTTGCCAGTCGTCGTGAACGGAAATTCCAATCGCTCCGGCGTGTCTACGGCGGGGTCTGTTTGGAAACGTAGCAACACTAACCATTCCGACGACGCGGCCTTCGATGATTCCGACGAGGTGGTAGACGCTATCGGTGTTTTCAGATAGTCTCCGTCGCCAGTACTCACGCGACGGATACGGTAGCTGCAACGTACCGGAGTAGACCGTCGACGCGGTGAACATCTCATATACCGCATCGCAGTCGTCGGCCTCAGCGCGACGGATTGTTAGACCTTCGAACGACAACCTTTGTTCCTCTTAAGCCACAAAGAAGCACAAAATGCACATGAGTGTAGGTGTTACCTGGCCGCCTTGCTTCGTTGGAGCATCCACCAGTACAACCAGACGATGATGCCGACGAATGCGAGTATGCCGAGCCATGGGCCAAGGAAAAAGTCTTCCGGCACGAGACCAATCGGTGCGTCTTTCGACGTGCCGACAATGAGACCGGCGTTGAGGACACCCCACAGACTCTCGCCTACAATCAATCCCGACGCGACAAGCGTACCGAGACGTTCTGCCCGATCGGGATTAGCTGAAGCCCGAGCACGTTTCCCGTACCAGTGAGAGATCACGGCGCCGACAACGACCGCAAAAGTCGCTGACATTGGCAGATAAATACCGATGCCCACGGCGAGTGGCGGGATGCGCAGTTTGTTCATCGCACCGAGAGCCGTATCGAGCAGAATTAGGCCCACACCGACGACCGCGCCGATGCCAAGCATCTTCCAGTTGAGATTGCCGCCGATTACGCCTTGTGCGAGTGCTGAGATCAACGTCGCCTGAGGTGCAGGCAGTGGGTTTGGCGCCACGACGCCGACATTCGCGGCTCCTGCAAAACCATAAGCCGTCGCAAGCAGGTTGAGCACAAACGGAATCACTGACGCACCAGCAGCAACGCCGACGATCAA
>Ga0105243_10003571_pt1 | contig 12556 bp, 13 predicted proteins | sample KBSM34metaG_FD_81525 | JGI IMG/M metagenome (GOLD analysis project Ga0105243, IMG submission 81525) | Miscanthus rhizosphere microbial communities from Kellogg Biological Station, Michigan, USA - KBS M3-4 metaG | ecosystem: Host-associated > Plants > Roots > Rhizosphere > Soil | place...
CCCTACAAGCAGATCTTGATAGCCGTGGGCGAGGGCGCCAAGGCTTCCCTCAGTGCATTCGATCACTTGATCCGTACCTCAGCACCGGCTTGATCGGTCGCTTAGAAAAACAAAACCCCATGAGCCTGGCTCATGGGGTTTTTTATTGCTGTGCCGGCAGGCACCGGCTTGTCGCTGAAGTGGCCGCTGGGTCTTGCGCCGCCCTTGAGAGCGGGAGTGCTGACAATCCAGCTTCTACACAGGCCGGCTTCGCACCTGCATAGGTTTATAGCGGTGCTGGCTGGATGATCTCGACCCAGTAGCCGTCCGGGTCCTTGATGAAGGCCAGGCTTTTCATCCGGCCATCGTTCAGGCGCTTCTGGAAATCGCAGCCCAGGGCTTCGAAGCGCTCGCAGGCGGCGACGATGTCCGGTACCGAGATACAGATGTGGCCGAAGCCGCGCGGGTCGCTGTTGCCGTTGTGGTAGGCGAAGGCTGGATCGTTCTCGGTGCCGTGGTTGTGGGTCAGTTCGAGAATGCCGGGAATCGACTTCATCCACTCGGTTCGCGCGCCAGCGTCTGCCGGGATCTGTGCCTTGTCCACCAGGGCCAGGAAGTAAAGGCTGAACTCGGCTTCAGGGAAGTCGCGTTTTTCCACCAGGGAAAAGCCCAGGACCCGGGTGTAGAAGTCCAGGGAGCGAGTGATGTCCTTGACGCGCAACATGGTGTGATTGAACACGAAACGGGCAGTGGCCGCATCCGGTTGGGCGGTCACGCCGGGAAAGGTATTGAGTTCGTTGAGGCTCATGGGCCCTCCAGAAGAAAGTGCGGCCAAGACTGCTTGCCGGGGCAAGCAGCCTTGGCTGGCAATGGTTCGGACATCCTTGGGATCGGGCAATGATACGCAAGTGGGTCGGCTGGCGCCAAACCCAAAGCTCCTGATCTATTGCCCATTCCTGGCGCCGGGCTCAGACTTCCAGGCTCCTTTACCTCAGTGTGCAAACGCATGATCGAGTCTTTTAAGTTCCGCGCCGCAGCTCTGTTGCTACTGGCGCTGGCCGGTGTTGCAGAGGCCGAGCCGCAAGTGACCTGGCCCCAGGGCTGGACGGTGGAACCGCTGCCGGCCCCAGAAGGCGAAGAGGCCGCCAAGGTGTCCCGGCAGAGAGCGGTCAAGAGCGATACCGCTGGCAATCCACTCATGGTCATGGAGTTGACCATGACTCAGGTGGACAGTGGGCATGTAGTCAATCTGCAGGGGGTATTGCTGGAGATGCGCAAGTCGGTGCAAAAGGACTTTGCCCAGGGCGGTTATCAGAGTGTCTGTAACAAGATTCATGCCGCGCAGTTGAGTCGTCTCGAGGCGCTGGAGACTACTTGCACCATTACCCAGAATGGCCGGCATGTGCTCTCGCAAACATTGGTGGCGGCACTGAATGGGGATAAGGCTTATGTACTTTCATACGCTGGCCAGGCTGCGGCTTTTGCCGAGAGCCAGGATGAAATACTCGCTGTACGAAACGGCCTTAAACTTTAAGGAAAAATCTGAACCAATCGGTTCGCTTTCTGCAGGTTGCCCGTTCGTTAGCGAAAAGGCATTAAGCCTGAAGTTGCTCGGGAATCAGACGTTATTGCGCGATGTATCGGCTAGGGGGAGGGGTGGGATCCCGCTCGGCTCTTCCCTTAGATGCAAGTCGTAATAAGAATTTTCTTAATCAATGTAAAAGGCCCTACATATGCAGGGCCTTTTTCGGGGTACGGCTTTGTTCAAGCGCGCAGCCAGGAATCCACAGTGGCGGCACCGTACTGTTCTTTCCAGGCCTTCAGGCCGCGGTGATTGCCGCCTTTGGTTTCGATCAGTTCACCGGTGTGCGGGTTCTGGTAGACCTTGACCACGCGGGCACGGCGCTGCTTGGGGGCGTTGGCCTGTGGGTGGCCGGCCTTGCCCTGGTTGGGATCAAGGATGGCGATGATGTCACGCAGGCTCTTGTCGTAGGACTTCATCAGGGCCTGGAGCTTTTCTTCGAACTCGATTTCCTTCTTGAGCCCGGCGTCGTTTTTCAGGGATTCAAGCTGCGCGAGCTGTTCTTGAAGTGCTTTTTCTGCAGCACGAAACTCAGCAAGTCTGGACAATATCTTCACTCCACTAGTCTATTTGGCTGATACAAACCACAAACAAAGCTATAAGCCATGAGCCGATTAAGGCTCGATTAAGTGGCCTACCTGTGAATCTTGTACAGGCGGGAAAAATTGTAGTAGTTAATGCATCGAGAGTAAATCAGGTTGTTCTTGTTAAATGCGATATTGACCAATTGATTCAAATTTGTGCAGGCCCCGAGTTGTTAGATCCAGCACTTTTTGTTCGGGTATGGCTATTTAATGGCGCGCCAGGGCTGCAACAAATTCGGCACTGGGTATGGGCCGTCCGAATAAATAACCTTGCAGGAAATCCACCCCTTTAGCTGCTAGATAATCCCGCTGTTCTGCAGTTTCAATACCTTCGGCGACAATGCCCAGATCGAGTTTGGCCGAGAGTTCGATAATGCTGTCGAGTATATGCAGGGACAGTGCGTCGGCACCGATCATGGCGACGAAACTCTGATCGATCTTCAAATAATCCACATTGAACTGGCGCAGATAACCCAGGCTGGAATGCCCGGTACCGAAGTCGTCGATGGCGATCATCACACCCAGTTCGTGCAGGGCGGCAAACAGCTGGTGGGTGGTGGTCGTGGGCTCGATCAGTTCGCGTTCGGTCAACTCCAGCACCAGGATCACCTTGCCTGGGGGGAAGCCGGCGAGGAACTCCCGGCAGTCCTCCAGCAACTGCAGGTCGTGGCAATGGCTGGCGGTGATGTTGATACCTATATGGAAACCGTCGGTAAAGTGCGCGGCATGGGGCGCCAGGGCTTGTTGGGTCTGCTGCATCAGCGAGCGGGTCATGGGCACGATCAGCCCCGAATGCTCGGCGAAGGGGATGAACAGGTCCGGGCGCACCAGCCCCTCTTTCGGATGCTGCCAGCGCATCAGGACTTCGATGCCGGCCCACGCCAGGGTGTCCCCGCGCACCACCGGCTGAAAGTACGGAATGAACTCCTGGGCCCCCAGTGCCCGTTGCAGCTCGTGGGTGGGGGAGGCGGAGCGCTTTTGCAGCCAGTGGGCAAGTACGCCCGCCGCCGCGCCGAAAAACACCAGCAGGCTGAACAGCGCCGGGTACTGGCTCTTCATGTAGTTCCACACGTCGCCCTCGGGAAACCCCGAGCTGACGCTGTAGGGATAGCGCGATGAGCTCAGTTGCTGGCTGGCCACGGCCGCCAGTGGCGGGCTGCCCTCGTGGACACGGCCGTCGCTGGACAACCAATGCCCGCCGACCTGCAATTGCAGGTCGGCGAAGCGGCTGATCAGGCGCAGGGCATTGGTCAGGTGATAGCCGTCGATGGTGGCCAGGGCGGCGCGATCGCCCTCGCTCCAGCGATAGACCAGCAGGGCCGTGTCGGGGGTGACAGGGTTGCCGCTCATCAGCCAGAGGCGGCCGTCCACGTAGTCCAGGGGGTTGAGCGGGACTGCGAAACTGCCGAGCAGGGAGCTGCAATAGTTGTTGTTGCGCCACACCAGGTTGGTCGAGCGCACGAACGGTCGGCGGGTGACCTGTTCGCGCAGGGCCAGTTGCCGGACTTCATCACAATCGCGGCCCACCTGGGGCAGCAGCGCCCTGGCGGCGATGTCGGTGTTGTCGAGCATCAGGTCGAACTGGCGGATGGCCTCTTCGGCGGTTTCCAGGCTGCTGTGCATCAGTGTTCGTTCGGCCTGGGCGTAGAGGATGAGGGCGCCGAGCCCGATGGGAAGAAGCATGGCCAGCAATGTCCAGAAGGTACGGGTAGAGCGCTTCAATGGACCTTTGGCGGTCAGGGGCATGGATCGGACCTGTGGGCGGGCGAGGGGGAGGATGGCACCGGGGGGCATGGCCCCTGCGGCTGTCTTGATCATCGCAGGATAGCCGGCTTTTACCGGCGATAAAGGCGCTGCGCGTGCTGGATGAAGGCCAGGGCCGCCGGCGACGCCTGGCGTCGGTCGAGCACCGCGATCCCCACTTGGCGGCGCACGGCAGGCTCCAGGGGGCGGCTGGTGTAGCGCGGGTCCGCGGACTGGGGCAGGGACAACTCGGCAACGTTGCTCAAGGCATCGCCGCGGGCCACGGTTTCCAGGGTGCTCAGCAGTTGGGTGCTGCGGTAGCGGATATTGGGCCGCAGGCCGGCACCGATGAACAGGCGTGACACCAACTCCGCCGAGCCGGCTTCGGTGAGCACGAAGGGGTCATGGCACAGTTGGTCCAGGCGCAGTTGCGCTTCACTGGCCAGGGCGTGGCTGGCAGGAATCAATGCCAGCAACTGGTCCTCGACCACAGGCACGGTGTCGAAGCGCTCCTGGGGCAACACCACGAAGCCCAGGTCCACCCGTCGTTCTTCCAGCCATTGCAGGACCTGGCGATCGGGGCCTTCGTCGATATGCACTTCGATGTCCGGATATTCGCGGCGGTAGTCGTGAAGAATCCGGGGCAGGAGGCGGATCGACGAGGTGGGGCCGAACGAGCCGATGCGCAAGGTGCCGCGCTTCATGCCCCGGGCATCCGCGGCTTCCTGGGTCAGGGTCGCCGCCAGGCCGAGCATGGCCCGGGCGCGCAGCAGCAACTGGGTGCCGATGTCGGTGAGTTCGACCTGGGCCTGGTGCCGGCGAAACAGGTCCACCTGCAGCTCCTGCTCCAGTGACTTGATGGCATGAGACACCGCCGACTGGGTGATGCCCAGGCGCGTGGCGGCGCTGGTAAAGCCCTGGAGTTCGGCCACCAGGGAAAAGATCTCCAGCTGGGTCAGGGTCATGAGTAAAAGCTCATTTTACGATGATCAGGCATTAGACAAAAAATGGTCGTGCAGTACAAACCCATTGCCTCAGAGCGTCTTGACCATGAGTGAAAGCAATATCAGCGGCCCCCTGGCGGGCGAATACCGGGACCTGGCGGTGTATGGCCGCCTGGCGACAGTCACCATGATCTGGGGCGGCACCTTCGTTGCCGGGCGCTACCTGGCCGGCGGGCTCTCGCCCTTGCTGGCCGCCAGCCTGCGGTTCCTGCTGGCCAGCCTGGCCTTGCTCGGCTTCATGGCCGTGGCGCGCATTCCCCTGGTGCGGCCCAGCCTCAGGCAGTTCGGCCAACTGGCACTATTGGGGTTCTTCGGGATCTTCTTCTACAACCTGTGTTTCTTCCTCGGCCTGGAGCAGGTCAAGGCTTCTCGGGCATCGTTGATCGTGGCCCTGAACCCGGCAGTGATTGCCCTGGCGTCCTGGGCGCTGTTCAAGGAGCGCCTGGGCCGGCGCAAGCTGTTGGGCATTGCCCTGTGCCTCTGTGGCGCGGCCCTGGTGATCTGCAGCCGTGACCCTTCGGCCCTGGCGGCGCAGGCCGGGAGCTGGCAAGGCGACCTGCTGATTCTTGGCTGCGTGCTGGGCTGGGGCGTGTACTCGCTGTTCTCCAGGGGGCTGAACCACAGCCTGGGCTCATTGCAAACCGTGACCTGCTCGATCCTCCTGGGCACCCTGATGCTCTGCGCCGCCACCCTGATCCGTGGCGAGTTCGACCTGCAGGCGGTGGCTCGCCTGAACCTGGCCCAGGGCTTGAGCCTGCTGTACCTGGGCGTGCTGGGTTCGGCGCTGGCCTATATCTGGTATTACGACGGCTTGCGGCGGATCGGTGCCACCCGTTGCGGTGTATTCATCGCCCTCAATCCGCTGACGGCGGTGATCCTCGGCGCGCTCTTGCTGGGAGAACAGTTGAGCCCGGTGATGGGGGTGGGCGGGGCGCTGATTCTCGGCGGTATCTACCAGTGCAACAAACCCCTTGCGGGCGGGGCAAAAAAGGCGATTTTATAGAGAATGCGGACAAAGGCTTTTACGCTGTGTAGAATCCGGTTACGCATACAATAATAAAGTCTTCTGGCAGCAGAAGCCTCGCCCCCCAGCCTGTAAGACAGGGTCGAAATGAAGATTCTCGGGTTTCAACTGATCTATGGTGACTTCCTCGCCCGCAGCGTGCGCGGTATCTCCTGTGCGCCACCGTCCCTCCTCAGCATTGCTAGCAACTAACGATCCGTTAATTCTAAAAATATGATGAGGCGCCAACCATGGCAGATATCTTCGAAAACCCAATGGGCCTGATGGGCTTTGAATTCATCGAATTCGCATCGCCTACCCCCAACACCCTCGAACCGATCTTCGAGATCATGGGTTTCACCAAAGTCGCGACCCATCGTTCCAAAGACGTGCATCTGTATCGCCAGGGTGCGATCAACCTGATCCTCAACAACGAACCCCATAGCGTCGCTTCCTACTTCGCGGCCGAGCACGGTCCGTCGGTGTGCGGCATGGCGTTCCGGGTCAAGGATTCGCAAAAGGCCTACAACCGCGCCCTGGAACTGGGCGCCCAGCCGATTCACATTGAAACCGGCCCGATGGAACTGAACCTGCCGGCGATCAAGGGCATTGGCGGCGCGCCGCTGTACCTGATCGACCGTTTCGGCGAGGGCAGCTCGATCTACGACATCGACTTCGTGTTCCTCGAAGGCGTGGACCGCAACCCCAAGGGCGCGGGCCTGAAGATCATCGACCACCTGACCCACAACGTGTACCGCGGGCGCATGGCCTACTGGGCCGGCTTCTACGAGAAGCTGTTCAACTTCCGCGAGATCCGCTACTTCGACATCAAGGGCGAGTACACCGGCCTGACTTCCAAGGCCATGACCGCTCCGGATGGCATGATCCGCATCCCGCTGAACGAGGAATCGTCCAAGGGCGCCGGGCAGATCGAGGAGTTCCTGATGCAGTTCAATGGCGAGGGCATCCAGCACGTGGCCTTCCTCACCGACGACCTGGTCAAGACCTGGGACGCCCTGAAGAAGATCGGCATGCGCTTCATGACCGCGCCACCGGATACCTACTACGAAATGCTCGAAGGGCGCCTGCCGAACCACGGCGAGCCGGTCAACGAGCTGCAATCGCGGGGCATCCTGCTGGACGGTTCTTCGGAAGCCGGCGACAAGCGCCTGCTGCTGCAGATCTTCTCGGAAACCCTGATGGGCCCGGTGTTCTTCGAATTCATCCAGCGCAAGGGCGATGATGGCTTCGGCGAGGGCAACTTCAAGGCACTGTTCGAATCGATCGAACGCGACCAGGTGCGTCGTGGCGTACTCGCCACCGAGTAAGCCCCGGCACGCTTGAGTCCAAGGCCCGATCAGGAGGTTTCTGGTCGGGCTTTATTTTGCCTGTCGGTTGGCGATTGTGAATGTGTTAATGTTTCGCCCCCGATTCCCAGCCCCTGACCGATGCCTCGATGAACACACCCAGACCTTCCCTGACCTTGACCCTGCTGCAGGCCCGTGAGGCCGCCATGGCGTTTTTCCGTCCCTCGCTGAACCAGCACGACCTGACCGAACAGCAATGGCGGGTGATCCGCATCCTGCGCCAGAACGGCGAGCTGGAGAGCCATCAGCTGGCGAAGATGGCCTGCATCCTGCCGCCGAGCATGACCGGCGTGCTGACCCGCCTGGAGCGCGACCAATACGTCAGCCGGCGCAAGTCTCCGGAAGACCAGCGCCGCCTGTTCATCACCCTGACCGACAAGGGCCAGGCCTGTTTCGAATCCATGAGCGGCGACATGGAAATCAATTACCAAAAGATCCAGCAGCAGTTCGGCGAAGACAAGATGCAAGCCTTGCTGGCCCTGCTCAACGAACTGAAGCAGATCAAGCCCTGAGCCCGTACTGCAGGCCTTGATGCACGCGAGATACCCCCGCAGCCGGGCTCAGCCCCGGCGCTGGCGCAGCAGATGGCGCACGCCTTCGAGCACCAGGACCAGCACCGCCAGCCAGATCGGCACGTAGGTCAGCCATTCCCCGGCCTTGATGCTTTCCCCCAGCAGCAGCGCCACCAACAGCAGCAGTACCGGTTCCACATAGCTGAGCAGGCCGAACAGGCTGAAGGCCAGCAAGCGGCTGGCAATGATGTAGCACACCAGCGCCGAGGCACTGATCACCCCCAGCACGGGAATCAGCAGGTACAGCCAGGGTTGGGCCGCGACCACGGCAATGCCCTGTTCGCCGCTCTGCACCACCCACAGCGCCACCGGCATTAGCAGGGCCATGTCCACCCACAGGCCGCCCAGGTGGTCGGTGCCCAGGCGCTTGCGCAAGACGAAATACAGCGGGTAGCCCAGGGCCACCACCAGGGTCGCCCAGGAAAAACTGCCCACCTGGTACAGCTCGTTGAGCACGCCGATGCAGGCCAGCACCGCTGCCAGCTTCTGCAGCCGCGACAGACGTTCGCCATAGACGATGCGTCCGGTCAGGACCATGGTCAGCGGCAGCAGGAAATAGCCCTGGGATACGTCCAGGCTGTGGCCGTTGAGCGGTGCCCACATGAACAGCCAGAGCTGCACCCCGACCAGCGCCGACGACAGCAGCAGCGCCGGGCCCAGCACGGGCTTGCTGCGCACCCGTCGCAGCACCTCGTCGACCCGATGCCATTCACCGGCCAGCAGCATGAACAGGGTCATGCAGGGCAGGGTCAGCAACATCCGCCAGCCGAAGATCTCCACCCCGGTCAGGGGCGCCAGCAGCGAAGTGTAGAAATACATGACGGCAAACAGCACCGACGCCAGAACCGATAACGCAATACCTTTAGACACGCAGTCCTCGTAGAACCCGAACGCTCGGGATGCACAAAAAGAAGGGGAGAGTGGAGCGAGGGGGAATATAGAGGGTTTGCCCCGGGATTTTTGCTCTGTTTGCGACACCCCGGCGGGAAAATTTCTCGTTTGTGGCGCGGCCCGGCCTTCCAGGGAAAGGCCGGACTGCGATGGCCGCTGGGTTTGCGCGGCCAGGGCCCGTGTTTAGCCCAGGTGCGCAAAACGTCCGGAGACAAAATGGCCGACATCATTGAAGCCGGGTGTCGAGGCGTGCCCCGAGGTCACCAGCGCGTCGATGAAGGCTTCGTCCTCAGGGCTGATCTTCACCTCCAGGGCCCGGGTGTAGGCGTCCCACTGGGCTTCAGTGCGCGGGCCGACAATGGCCGAGCTCACCGCCTGGTTGTTCAGTACCCAGGCAATGGCGAACTCGACGATCCCGGCCCCGCGCCCCTGGGCGTATTCCTGGATCTGCTGGGCGATGCGCAGGGATTCGACCCGCCATTCGGTCTCCAGGATGCGCTTGTCCTGGCGCCCGGCGCGGCTGGCGGCGTCCGGGGCGACGTCCGGCGCATACTTGCCGCTGAGCACACCACGGGCCAGGGGGCTGTAGGGCACCACGCCCAGGCCATAGGCGCGGGCGGCGGTGATCTGCTCGCCCTCGGCCTGGCGGTTGACGATGTTGTACAGCGGCTGGCTGATCACTGGGCGGTCCACCCCCAACTGGTCGGCGACTCGAATCGCCTCGGCAATCCGCCAGCCACGATAATTGGACAGGCCCCAGTAGCGGATCTTGCCCTGGCGCAACAGGTCGCCGATGGCCGAGATGCTCACTTCCAGAGGCGTGTTGTGGTCTTCGCGGTGCAGGTAGTAGATGTCCAGGTAATCGGTGCCCAGGCGGGTCAGGCTGGCCTCGATGCCGTTGAAGATGTGCTTGCGGCTCAGGCCGCTGCGGTTGGGCACGCCGTCCACCGGACCGAAGCCGACCTTGGACGCCAGCACCCACTCATGGCGGTGGCTGGCAATGGCTTCGCCGACGATCTCCTCGGAGCGGCCCTGGGTATAGACGTCGGCGGTGTCGATGAAGTTGATCCCCTGGTCCCAGGCCTTGTCGATGATACGCAGCGAGTCTTCGGTACTGGTCTGCTCGCCGAACATCATGGTGCCCAGGGTCAGGGTGGAAACCTTGAGACCGGAATGGCCGAGGGTGCGATAGCTCATGGGTGGAATCCTTGTGCTAGAGGGCTGGCCAGTGCGTTTCCGGCCATGGGGGCGACCATCAAATACCACAACCCCGGGCCTCTGCAATGCCTGAATGGCGCTCCCTTGCCGGCATAGGTGCCCGTGAGATCGCTATCGCTGGCAAGCCCGCTCCTACAAGGAGGTTCCGTAGGAGCCGGCTTGCCGGCGAACCGCGCAGCGGCCAGCCGTCCCGGAGCCGCTGCGGGTCAGGGGCACAGCGCCCGGCAGCGCTGCAACACAAAGCTGTGCAGCAGGCGCACCCGCTGGGAAACCTGCAGGCGATGGGGGCACAGCAAGTTGAAGGGGGCCGGTTCCCCTTGCCAGTCGCCGAGCAGCGGCACCAGGCGCCCGGCGCGGATGTCCTCGGCCACATCCAGCCGGGCCTTGTAGACAATGCCGTGGCCGGCCAGGGCCCAGCGCCGGGCCACCTCACCGTCGTCGCACAGGTAATCGCCACGCACCAGGACTTCGCGGGTTTCGCTGCCGCGGCTGAAACGCCAGCGGTCATAGGGCTGGCCGTTGCGCAGGTACAGCAGGGCGCTGTGCCCGGCCAGCGCCTCGGGGTTTTGCGGCACCCCGCAACGGGCCAGGTAGGCCGGGCTGGCGCAGGCGATGCGCCGGTGCCCGGGGAGAATCGGCAAGGCCACCAGGCTGGAATCCTCGGGCACGCCAAAGCGCAGGGCCACATCCACAGCGTCGCGGAACAGGTCGGCGTGGCGATCATCGAGCCGCAGTTGCAGGCGCAGTTGCGGGTGCTCGGCCTTGAACTCATCGAGCCAGGGCAGCAGGGCATTGCGCCCGAAGTCCGAGGGCGCCGACAACTGCAGCACCCCGGCCAGGCCCAGGCTCTGCTGCTTGAGCGCCAGCTCGCCGTCCTCCAGGGTGGCCAGGGCCAGGCGCACGCTTTCCAGGTAGCGGCGGCCTTCCTCGGTGAGCCGCATGCTGCGGGTGGAACGCGCCAGCAGACGGCTGCCGAGGCGGGTTTCCAGGCGCTTGAGGGCGATGCTGGCGGCTGCGGCGGTCAGGCCCAGGGAGCGGGCCGCGGCGGAAATGCTCCCGGCATCGGCGGTGCGTACGAAGATTTCCAGGTCCAGTATCGAGCTCATTAATAAAAATCCTTTAAAGATCTTTGCGTTTTAGCTGGATTTTTCCTCGATTGGCAAGCTGGGAAGATGCAATCACTTTCAATCGCAGCAGGTGATCGCAATGACTCTTTCCAACTCAAGCCTGGCCCAGCAAACCTTGGTGGTGATTGGCGCCGGCAGCGGCATCGGCGCTGCGGTGGCGCGTCAGGCCGCGGCCCGTGGTGCTCGGGTGGTACTGGCGGGGTGCAGCCCCGAGGCCTTGCAGCGCCAGCAGGCACAGCTGCCGGAATCGGCCTGCAGCATCGCCGTGGACATTACCGATGCCGCCAGTCTCCATGCCTTGTTCGCCAGGGTGGGGGCCTTCGATCACCTGGTGATCAGCGCCGGTCCGGCCATTGCCGCCAAGCCCCTGGCCGACACCGATCTGCTGGATGCCCAGCGGGCTTTCGAGGTGAAGTTCTGGGGCGTGTGGCGCGCGGTCCAGGCGGCGCTGCCGACACTCGCGCCGCAAGGCAGCATCAGCCTGACCTCGGGCCTGCTGTCGCGCAAAATGGTCCCCGGGCAAGTGCTCAAGACCACCCTCAACGCCGCCCTCGAAGCCCTGGGCAAGCACCTGGCCAAGGAGCTGGCGCCACGCCGGGTGAATGTCATCAGCCCCGGGGTCACCGCCACCGAAGCCTATGCCGGGATGCCCGAGGACGCCCGCGAAGCGATGTTCGCCCGCACCGGTGCCAACCTGCCGGTGGGCCGCGTCGGCCAGCCGGATGAGGTGGCGGCGGCCTTTATCCTGGCCATGGAGAACGGCTTTATCAGCGGGAGCCTGATCGATGTCGATGGTGGAGGCCTGTTATGAGCTGGCGCTTCGATCACCTGGCGTTCAACTGCGCCGAGGGCGAGGCGTTGCAGCAGGCCTTCGCCGATCTGCTGGGCCTGCAAACGGGCCGGCGGCCGCCGTTTCCCTTTCCCGGGCGCTGGTTGTACCAGGGCGAGGCGGCGCTGGTGCACGTCATCGAACAGGCCCATTGCCCTGAGCCGCAACTGAGCCACATCGCCTTCAGTACCCAGGAGGCAGCCGAAGCCGTGTTGCGCCGGGTGCAGGCCAGTGGCCTGGAGCATCAAGTGGCGCAGGTGCCGGAAGACGGCATCTGGCAGATCTTCGTCCGCTTGCCCGGCGGCCTGGTGCTGGAGTTGGATGCTCCGGCGATGGGAGCGTTGAGCATCAGCCACGACTACGCCCGACAAGGTGGGGCACCGGCCTGAGCCCAGCCATGAAAAAGCCCGTTGGAGCCGAGGCTCGAACGGGCTTTTGTCGTGGCCGGGGCTGTGTAGTGCCGGGGCTTAGCGGTTTAGGGTGCGGGTCATGCGCAGCGCCAGCAGGCTGCCGCCGACAATTACCCCGGCCAGCAGGTACAGCGCGGCGTCGGTGGAACCGGTGCTGTCCTTGACCCAGCCGACGATATAGGGGCTGAGGAAACCGGCCATCTGGCCCATGGAGTTGATCAGCGCCAGGCCACCGGCAGCTGCACCG
>Ga0105243_10003573_pt1 | contig 12553 bp, 16 predicted proteins | sample KBSM34metaG_FD_81525 | JGI IMG/M metagenome (GOLD analysis project Ga0105243, IMG submission 81525) | Miscanthus rhizosphere microbial communities from Kellogg Biological Station, Michigan, USA - KBS M3-4 metaG | ecosystem: Host-associated > Plants > Roots > Rhizosphere > Soil | place...
GCGGCGGCGGCGTTCAGCAGCAACGCGCGGTTGCGCACGGCGTCGCACCGTTCGGCCTCGGGCTGGTCGGCCATCTGGATCGGCGTGGTCTGCACGAGGCCGATCGTACCCTCCCCGGAATATAAGTGGACCGTAGTCCGCTTAGCTGATATACCTAGAACGGCAAGCGCCCCCGGATCATCGAAGGAAGTCTCCAATGTCTGAAGCCAACGTTCTCGTCCTGGTCGGCAGCCTGCGCGCCGCCTCCGTCAACCGTCAGCTCGCCGAGACCGCCGTCGGTGTCGCACCCGAGGGCGCGAACGTCACGGTGTACGAGGGCCTGGCCGAGGTGCCCTTCTACAACGAGGACATCGACGTCCCGGGCACCATCGACAGCGTGGAGGCGCTGCGCGCGGCCGCCGGTGCCGCCGACGCCCTCCTGCTGGTGACGCCCGAGTACAACGGGACCATTCCCGCCGTGCTCAAGAACGCCATCGACTGGATCTCCCGGCCCTACGGCGTCGGTGCCATCGCGGGCAAGCCGGTCGCCGTGATCAGCGCCTCGCCGAGCGCCAACGGCGCGAAGTGGGCCCACGAGGACACCACCAAGGCCGTCGGGATCGCGGGCGGCAAGGTGGTCGAGGACACCGCGCTCGTCATCGGCGGTGCCTTCGAGAAGTTCGGCGACAAGCACGCCAGCGAGAACGCCGAGGTCTCGGCGCAGCTCGCCAAGGTCGTCGCCGACCTGGTGAACGCCACGAAGGTGCTCGTCGACGCCTGACGCATCTTTCCCATTCGGGCCCGGGCGGTGCATCACGCATCGCCCGGGCCCGTGTGCATGGTCAATCGAGCGTGACCCGCATCATCGCGGTGCGTTCGACAACCCGGTCGCGTTCGTCGGCGAGAGCGAGCCTGCGCTCGTCCTGCATGTACCCGTCCAACGCCGACTGGGATTCGAACGTGAACAGCTGGATCTCCATGGGCTGATCCCCGGTGCCGTCGGTGCGGGCCCGCTGCAGCACCCGGCCGCCGTGCTCGGTGACGAGCTCAAGGACCCGATCCTGGCTACAGCCCGGCCTGCTCGAGGGCGTCGTCGACGGCGTCGCGGACCTCGTCGATACTGCGGCCGGCCGACAGCTCGCTGATGGTGAGCGCCTCGATCTGCGGCTCGACCTCCGCGTACCGCGCCAGCCAGCGTTCCTTGTCCGCCTGCCAGTAGCCCATGATGTCGAATCGATCCGCCGCCCAGCCCAGCTCGCGGCGGACGTGCCTGCGGATCTGCCGCGAGGCGCCCGTCTCGCCCGCCGACCAGATGTAGCCGGGGCCGTCCTGGAGCCGGTGCGCGCGCAGCCACTCCGGCAGTGCGCTCGGGGTGCGGCCGTTGCCGGTGTCGTGCAGCCAGGTCACCGTCAGCTCCGCGTCGGTGGCCCAGTCCTGCTCGTCGGCCGGCTCCGGGATCTCGGCGACCAGGTGGGCGCCGGTGCCGGGCGGCAGGTTCTCGATGATGCGAGCAGCGGCGGGCAGCGCGCTGAGGTCCGCGAGCAGCAGCTGCCAGCGCGCGTCCTGCGGCGGCCGGTACCAGCCCTTCGGGTGGGACAGTCGGACCGGCTCGCCCGGCTCGGCCGCCCGCGCCCACTCGGCGGCCCGCCCGCCCGCATGCACCGCGAAGTCGATGTCGACGTTGCCGGTGCCGGAGTCCCAGCGGCGCACGGTGTAACTGCGCCGGTGGTCCTCGCCGAACTCGACGAGCAGTCGCTCGTCGGGATCGCCGCTGGAGGCGAACGCGGCGGGGTCCGCGAGCGCGAATCGGATTCGGCGCAGGCTGGGGGACAGGTGGGTGGTCGACACCACCGCGGCGTGGAATTGGGGATCCTCGGCGGTCGGCACCGCCCCACCCTAGGCCCGTCGCCACCGACCGCATGCACAGAGGGGAAGCGCCGCGCACCGCAAGGCGGAAATGTGACCTGCGACACGCCGAGACGGGTCGTTTGTGGCGGGGTCAGATGCCTTACGACCTGGGAATTTCAAGGATGTGGTTCACAACATCTCGCGTTATATGGATATGTCGGACACTAGGTGTAGTGTCTAGAACACCGAGAGGGCATAGCCGGAACGGTCGAGAAACACAGGCCGGAGCGCTGTCCAGTAGGTGGGATCCACATGATCTTCCGCGTCACTGACCATCAGTTCCGTAAGCCAGAGAAAGAGGGACTTACATGAGCATCACCGTCTACACCAAGCCGGCGTGCGTTCAGTGCAATGCGACCTACCGGGCGTTCGACAAGGCCGGTATCGAGTACTCCGTCATCGACATCACCGAGGACTCGGAGGCCCGCGATTACGTGATGGCCCTGGGTTACCTGCAGGCCCCCGTCGTGGTGGCGGGCGAGGATCACTGGTCGGGTTTCCGTCCGGACCGGATCAAGTCGCTCGTCGCGGCCGCCGCCTGAAGACCACACGGAGATGATCGGCTGTGACATCGCTGGTCTACTTCTCCAGCGCGTCGGAGAACACCCACCGCTTCGTGCAGAAGCTGGGTGTCCCGGCAGCGCGCATTCCGCTGCATGACCGCGAAGGCGCATTCGAGGTCGATGAGCCGTATGTCCTGATCCTGCCGACCTATGGGGGCGGGATCACCGCGACGGGTCGCGACACGAGTTATGGGCCCAAGCAGGTCCTCAGATTCCTCAAAAAAGAGCACAATCGCTCCCTCATCCGCGGGGTGATCGCTGCCGGCAATACGAACTTCGGCGAGTCGTATTGCTATGCCGGAAACGTGATTTCGCAGAAGTGCAAGGTTCCGTACCTGTACCGCTTCGAGCTCATGGGTACCGCCGAAGACGTAGTAGCAGTCCGGGACGGGCTCGAACAATTCATGGAGAGTGAACAGTGGCACCGACAATCACAGACGCAGCCCCGGCAGCGAGTGTAGAGCGCGCTGCGGCACGACCCGACGCGTCCGCGGGGGAGCTCGACTACCACGCGCTCAACGCGATGCTGAACCTGTACGGCCCGAATGGCGAGATCCAGTTCGACAAGGACCGCGAGGCCGCGAACCAGTACTTCCTCCAGCACGTCAACCAGAACACGGTCTTCTTCCACAACCTGGACGAGAAGCTGGACTACCTGGTCAAGGAGAACTACTACGAGCCCGAGGTCCTCGACCAGTACAGCCGTGAGTTCGTCAAGTCGCTGATCGATCACGCCTACTCGAAGAAGTTCCGCTTCCCGACGTTCCTCGGTGCCTTCAAGTACTACACCTCCTACACGCTCAAGACCTTCGACGGTAAGCGGTACCTGGAGCGGTTCGAGGACCGCGTCTGCATGGTCGCGCTCACCCTCGCCGCCGGTGACGAGCACCTGGCGACCCAGTTGGTCGACGAGATCATCGCCGGCCGGTTCCAGCCGGCCACCCCGACGTTCCTCAACTCGGGCAAGAAGCAGCGCGGCGAGCCCGTGTCCTGCTTCCTGCTCCGCATCGAGGACAACATGGAGTCGATCGGTCGCTCCATCAACTCCGCCCTGCAGCTGTCCAAGCGCGGCGGCGGAGTCGCGTTGCTGCTCAGCAACGTTCGCGAGCACGGCGCCCCGATCAAGAAGATCGAGAACCAGAGCTCGGGCGTCATCCCGATCATGAAGCTGCTCGAGGACTCGTTCTCGTACGCCAACCAGCTCGGCGCGCGTCAGGGCGCAGGCGCGGTGTACCTGCACGCGCACCACCCGGACATCTACCGCTTCCTCGACACCAAGCGGGAGAACGCGGACGAGAAGATCCGCATCAAGACGCTGTCCCTCGGCGTGGTCATCCCCGACATCACCTTCGAGCTGGCGAAGAAGAACGAGGACATGTACCTCTTCTCGCCGTACGACGTGGAGCGGATCTACGGGAAGCCGTTCGCGGACATCAACGTCACCGAGAAGTACTACGAGATGGTCGACGACAAGCGCATCCGCAAGTCGAAGATCAAGGCGCGCGAGTTCTTCCAGACCGTCGCCGAGCTGCAGTTCGAGTCCGGGTACCCGTACATCATGTACGAGGACACGGTGAACCGCGCGAACCCGATCGCGGGCAAGGTCACCCACTCGAACCTGTGCTCGGAGATCCTGCAGGTCTCCACGCCGTCGACGTTCAACGACGACCTGTCCTACAGCCACATCGGCAAGGACATCTCCTGCAACCTCGGTTCGCTGAACATCGCCAAGACGATGGACTCGCCGGACTTCGCGCAGACCATCGAGACGTCGATCCGCGCGCTGACCGCCGTCGCCGACCAGACCTCCATCGACTCCGTCCCGTCGATCCGGAAGGCGAACGACGACGGCCACGCCATCGGTCTCGGGCAGATGAACCTGCACGGATACCTGGCGCGCGAGCGGATCCACTACGGCTCCGACGAGGGCATCGACTTCACGAACATCTACTTCTACACAGTGGTGTTCCACGCGATCCGGGCGTCCAACGAGATCGCCAAGGAGCGCGGCACGTACTTCGCGGGCTTCCCGGAGTCCAAGTACGCCTCCGGTGAGTTCTTCGACAAGTACACCGACCGGGTGTGGGAGCCTGCGACCGAGCGGGTGCGGCAGCTGTTCGCCGATGCGGGCCTGCACATCCCGACCCAGGACGACTGGCGTGAGCTGAAGGCGTCCGTGCAGCAGCACGGCATCTACAACCAGAACCTGCAGGCGGTCCCGCCGACCGGATCGATCTCCTACATCAACAACTCCACCAGCTCCATCCACCCGGTGGCGTCGAAGATCGAGATCCGCAAGGAAGGCAAGATCGGCCGCGTCTACTACCCGGCGCCCTACCTGACGAACGACAACCTGGAGTACTACCAGGATGCCTACGAGATCGGGTACGAGAAGATCATCGACACCTACGCCGCGGCCACCCAGCACGTGGACCAGGGCCTGTCGCTGACGTTGTTCTTCAAGGACACCGCCACCACCCGGGACATCAACAAGGCCCAGATCTACGCGTGGCGCAAGGGCATCAAGACGCTGTACTACATCCGGTTGCGTCAGATGGCCCTGGAGGGCACCGAGGTCGAGGGTTGCGTCTCGTGCATGCTGTGACCGTGGCGTACGGCTCGAATGGAGTGAGGGAATCGTGAGCGAGAAGATCAAGCTGATCGACCGGGTGTCGGCGATCAACTGGAACCGCGTCCCCGACGAGAAGGACGCCGAGGTGTGGGATCGCCTCACCGGTAACTTCTGGCTGCCGGAGAAGGTCCCGGTGTCCAACGACATCCCGTCGTGGAACACCCTGACTCCGAACGAGAAGCAGCTGACCATGCGGGTCTTCACCGGCCTGACGCTGCTGGACACGATCCAGGGCACCGTCGGTGCCGTCAGCCTGATCCCGGACGCGATCACCCCGCACGAGGAGGCGGTGTACACCAACATCGCGTTCATGGAGTCGGTGCACGCGAAGAGCTACAGCTCGATTTTCTCGACGCTGTGCTCGACCCGCGACATCGACGACGCCTTCCGCTGGTCGGAGGAGAACCCGAACCTGCAGCGCAAGGCGCAGATCGTCATGGACTACTACCGTGGCGAAGATCCGCTCAAGCGCAAGGTCGCCTCGACGCTGCTCGAGTCGTTCCTGTTCTACTCGGGCTTCTACCTGCCGATGTACTGGTCCTCGCGGGCCAAGCTCACCAACACCGCCGACCTGATCCGGCTGATCATCCGCGACGAGGCCGTGCACGGGTACTACATCGGATACAAGTACCAGAAGGGCCTCGAGCAGCTCAACCAGGCCGAGCGCGACGACCTGAAGGACTACACCTTCGAGTTGCTCTTCGAGCTGTACGACAATGAGGTCGAGTACACCCAGGACCTCTACGACGAGGTCGGGCTCACCGAGGACGTCAAGAAGTTCCTGCGGTACAACGCCAACAAGGCGCTGATGAATCTCGGCTACGAGGGACTGTTCCCGAAGGACGAGACCGACGTGAACCCGGCGATCCTGTCGGCGCTGTCCCCGAACGCGGACGAGAACCACGACTTCTTCTCCGGGTCGGGCAGCTCCTACGTGATCGGCAAGGCCGTGAACACCGAGGACGAGGACTGGGACTTCTAGCGGGCGCCCAGCGCCCCCACATCGCACCGTCGCACGGCTGGCGGGAATCCGTTCTCGTCAGTCGGTGCCATGTTGTCGATGAAGATCACGACCACGCCGATCAGCCACCACTTCACCAGGAATCCGGCTGTGGGCCAGCGCCCGTCGTCAGGCCTGATCATCACCAACCCACACAGGGCCTTGCCCGCGGTCGTGTGGAAGATCCGCTGGATGATCACGCGGTGGACGAAGGACGCTGTCACCCATGCAAGGGCTGCCGCGGGCAACGCCAACGCCGACAGGTCGGCGATCGCATCGCATGCTGCGTACACCCCGAACGCGATCCCGACGTGCAGTACGAAGTCGATGACGAATGCGATGTATCGACGTAGCATCCTCGGCGACGGGTATCGGGGGTCTCCCGATGCTCCGCGCGTCGCCTGAAGTGGCGGGCTACCTGTTCCGTAACCGGGTGTGCCCATCGGTCATGGCCCCAATCTGTCGAGTAGTTCATCGAACTCGCGCCGCTTCTCGGCGATGCCTTCGTCGATCCCCGTGGACGCCGCGACCTCCGCGATGAGGGCATCGGTGAATCGGGTTTCCCCGACGGTCGCGCCTTGGACCTCGGCACCCGCCTGCCCGGTCAGCAGTTTGCGTGGGTCGAGCAGACCGATGCCCATCGCGCCGTTGAGCGCGCCGCTCACAGTGCCCTTGACGGCACCCTGGCCGCCCGACTCGGCGACATCGCCCCAGTCGTAGCCGTCGCGACGATCCCGGTGGATTTCGTAGGTCTGCAGGCCCGCTTCTTTGAGCGCCTCGAGGCCCGCCCCGATCGCGGCACCCTTTGCCGCGCCGACCGCGGCCCGCCTGAGCAAGGAGAGGACCAGCTGTTTGATGGCCATCCGGACTGCGATCTGGGTGGCGGTCTGCGCGACGACAGCTGCGGGACTCGCAGCACCGGCAGTCATGATCGTTGCGGCAGCGATCGCCGCCAACTCGACCGCCAGCGCAACGAGTGCGGCGATGATCGTCAGCTTCGCGATCCGCACGTCCTCGGACGCACCCTCGAGGGACTCGCCGAGTGCGCTGCACAGCGCGATGATCTCCGTGAGAGCCCCCTCGGGGCCGATCCTCGCCCAGCGGTCCGCGATCGCGATGCTCACATCGCCCTCGATCCCGCCGAGGGCAGTCCGGATCACCGCGTCGCTCTCGTCTGTCACCTCGCCCAGGGACGAAGCTGCCTCGTACCAACCGTGTGCAAGGCGCAGCATCGCGGTTTCGTCCGCATCGGGCCAGTCGGATCCGACCACGGTCTCGGACAGCCACCGCACACTGCCCGGAACCTCGATACCCATCAGGAGATCCCGTCGAAGCCGGCACTGGATGTCCGGTCGGTGTTCTCGAAGGCGTCCGCCGTGGCCCGGAGCCCTGTTCCGATCTGCTCCATCGCCGCCGCCGCGAAGCCGATGCTCTCCTCGCCGACCTCGGCACCCGGCAGATAACCGCCCGCGAATGCCATACCGGTCTCGTCCTCTCCCCAGCAAGAACCCTCGCTCGCGATGACCGCACGCAGGGCCGCAAGGATGCCTGCCGTGCGTTCCGCCAGCTCATCGAGTCGCGGCGCCTGGTTGCGAAGGTGGTCGGGGTCGACCCACACATTGCCGCTCACCGTCGGGGATCCTCGAGAATCGATCCGCCCCGGTAGTAGTCGTCCGCGTCGTCCTGAAGGTCCGCGGCCGGGTCGCCGGGGCTGTCTTCTGTCCCGAGGCTCGGAAGCAGGTCGCGAAGGCTCGGGGCTCCGGGAACGAGGTCCGGCAGGTCGGGCACCTCGTGGCCGGCAGCGACAACCGACCCCATGAGTCGCATCATTTCTCGTTGTGCGGAAGCGGCGGCGTCGCGTGCCGCGTCTGCGACCGACAGTGCAAGGGAGTCCGGCGTCGACCGGCGGAACGCATCCGGTGAGATGTCGACGCTCAACACCGAGCCCGTCGAATCCGTCTCGACGCGAACGAGTCTGTCGACCGATTCGCCGCGCAGGCGAAGCTGGGCAATCTGTGCCCGTGCCCCGCTCAGGTCTCGGGCTTGCCGATCGAGAGTGTCCAGCATCGAGTCGATCTGATCTTGCAGTGCATTTCCCCGTGCGTGCAGATCCTGCGCACTGTCCTCGTTCATCTGCCCCCCGTGCGATGTTGCCCGCCCCCAGCGGTGCTCGACCAGACGTGACCGAGCAGCTGAACATTATCGCGTTGTCGAGGAGACGGCATTCATCGGGCGCCCACCCGAAATCGAAATGCCTTCACCTGCGTGGGGATCAGGTCTAGCGTCGAGGACGTCGGATTCACCCAGGTGAGGAGGCGGCGATGAGTGGAAAAGTTGTGCACTTCGAGGTCCCGTTCGACGACGGGGACCGGGCGAGGACGTTCTACCAGCAGGCGTTCGGATGGAACATCGTCGAGATGCCCGAGATGAGCTACACGATCGTCTCGACCGGGCCCGCCGCGGAGTCGGGGATGCCCGCGGAACCCGGCTACATCGGCGGCGGCATGTTCGAGCGCGTCCCGGAGTATCCGAAGGGGCCGGTGATCACCATCGACGTGCCGAGCATCGACGCCGCCCTGGCCAAGATCGCCGAGTTGGGCGGGTCGACGGTCGGGGAGAAGCAGCCGGTCGGTGAGATGGGGTTCGCGGCCTATTTCAAGGACACCGAGGGCAACATCATGGGTCTGTGGGAGAACGCCGGCTGAACCATGCCTCGGGCACGTCGCGGAGGGCCTTCTCGATGCGCCGCGTCGAGCTGTCGGTGAGGTCCGCGGGCAGCGCGTCCGGCGCGAACCAGGCGACCTCGAGGTTCTCCTCGTCGGCGGCGCGCGCCTCGCCCGCGGTGTGTCGTGCCAGGAAGCAGACGTCGAGGTAGCTGGCGACGTCCCCGTTCGGGTAGGTGATCGGCCCGGCGGTGTCGACGCTGGTGATGCGCACGAGGTCCGCCTCGACCCCGGTCTCCTCGAGGATCTCGCGGAGAGCCGCAGGGCCGGGTTCCTCACCGGGTTCGAGGATGCCGGAGACCACCGCCCACAACCCGTTGTCGGCCCTGCGGGTCAACAGGATTCGCCCCGTATCGTCGACGACGACCGCGCTCACGCCGGACAGCCACAACGGGGCGTGTCCGACGTGAGCGCGGAGGTCGCTGACGAACCGGGGGATCGGCACGGCTAGTACCGGAAGGTGACCGGGGCGGCCTGCCCGCCGGAGTACGGCAGCAGGATGCTCGGCTGCAGCGGTGCCGCGAACCGGGCGGGAACATCGGTGAACTCGGACACGCCCGCGTTAGCAGGAACGTCCAACTGCGCGAACCGGATCCGGGTCATGGCGTCGGTGCCGACCATGTTGCCCTCGGAGGTCTCCGCGGACAGGAACGTGCCCTCGGGCGTGAACTCGATCCACGGATCGGCCAGCGCGATCTCCGCGAGGTGGAAGCGGGTGAAGGAGACCACGGTGCCCCGATAGCGAACGGTGCCGTGGCCGCTCGAGGGATCGACGTCGGCGGACTCGAGCTCGAACGCGAGGCGGCCGTCCTTGCGGACCGTCCCGCCGTCGCTGACCACAACCGAACCCTGGGTGCCGCGCTGCACCAGCTCGGTGTAGCCGGGCGCGAGGGCCCACAGCAGGTCCTGCGCCGGCGGCGTCGGCGCGTTCGGCCCGGGAGCCGGGTCGAAGTTCACAGGGACGGACAGCTCCTCCGCGGCGTTGACGGCGTCCGCGGCGGCGTAGGTGTACACCCCGTAGACCGCGTCGGGGGCTGCGCCCGCCGGCTTCTTCACCGTGAGCGTGGCGGTGAAGGAACCGTCGCCCGCGAGGGGGACCCACTGCTGACGGATGGTGCGACGAAAATCGAAGGGTGCGTCCGGAACCCGGTTCAGTGCGTCTTCGGACATCACCCACGCGGTGGCCGAGCGCTGCTGCCCGACCCGGGCCTGCGCCGGTGCGTCCTCGGACGGACGCCACTGCGGGGCGAACGCACCGAATGCGACGAAGGTGCCGTGCGGGACGCCGGGCGGCACCGGTACCGGCAGTCCGCCGGTGTTGGCCTGCGGATCGAACCCGGTGCCGCGCACCACGATCCGGTCACCCTCGTGCACGGCGGTGTCGTCGAGCGCGGTGGTGCCGTCGGCGGCGAACAGTTCGATCCTGGCGTGCCCGGTCGGTTCGGCAGGCGCCGCAGCGGCCGGGGCCGCCCACGTCAGCGACCCGATCAGCGCGGCCGCGAGCGCGGGGAGGGCGCCGCGGCGCCTAGTTGACGTAGCCATTGAGCGAGGCCTCCAGGTCGGTGAGGATGCCGCGGGCGGCGATCACACCGATGCCGGTCATCCAGATCTCGTCGTCCACCGTGAACACGCGCTTGTCCTTGACGGCGCCAAGGCCCTGCCACAGACCGCCGTTCATGACCTCGACGCCCTGGCCCCTGGCCTCGTCGCCGTAGAAGCTCACGTAGATGACGTCGCCCTCGGCATTGCTCAGCTGCTCCTCGCTGAGCTCCGCGAAGCGCTTGTCCTTGGCGTCCTCGAGGCGCTGGAAGGTCGGGCGCTGGACGCCCGCATCGGCGAGGACCTGGCCCGAGAAGCTGTCCGGCCCGTAGATCCGGATGGCGCCGGGCATGAAGCGGACCACCGAGGCCTGCGTCTGGGAGGAGTCGAGGGTGTTGCCCGTCGCGGTGGCGGCGCCCTGGTAGTCGTCGAGGGCCTGGCGGGCGGCCGCGCCGCGGCCGAGCGCGGCGCCGTCGAGGAGCAGGTTGTCCTTCCACGTCGTGCCGACCTTCTCGGTGAACGTGGTGGGGGCGACCGCGCTCAGCTGCTGGTACAGCTCCGGTGTGCGGAACTTCGAGCCCAGGATGAGGTCCGGCTTGAGAGTCGCGATCTTCTCGATGTCCGGTTCCTGCACCGTCCCGACCGATTCGACGCCCGCGATCGTCGGCCCGAGGTACTCGGGCTGGGACCCGACCGCCCCGGTCACCGCGGCGCCGACCAGCCGGTCCTGCAGGCCAAGCGCGCAGACGGTGTCGAGCTTGTCCGTGTCGAGCACCACGATCCGCTGCGGATCCGCCGGTATCTCGGTCTCGCCCGCCGCGTGCACGACCTTGCGGGTGGTGCCCGTCACGCCCGCGGGGTCCACGGGAGCGGTTGGGCCGCAGACGTTCTCGGTATCTCGGTCGTTGCCGAGCACGCCCGCGCCCGCGACGGTGGTGGTGCTGCGCACGATGCCGTCGGCGGCGTCGTCGGTGCCGGACCCGCCGCACGCGGCGAGCAGCACGGCCGACGCCGTGAGCAGGGCCGCGGGCACGACGCGGCGGACGAGATGAGGCTTACGCATGTGGGGGTCCTCCTGAGCTGACGGGCGGTGTCGAGACTAGCCGCGGCGCGGGTCGACGTCGTAGGCCGCGGCCAGGTCGTCGAGGATCCCGCCCGCGCCCTGCACGCTGACCGCGGACATCCAGACGGTGTCGTCGACGTCGATCTTGCGGCCGCGCAGGCCCGTCCAGAGCGGGTTGGTGAGGAACGGCTTGGCGTGGTCGGCCACCGCGGTGCTGCCGTCGGGGGCGTGGTAGGTCGAGACCAGGATCAGGTCGGCTTCGGCCTCGGTGATCAGCTCGGGGCTGATGTCGTTGGAGATGCTCGAGGGCTTCGCCGGGTCCGGAGCCGCGCTGGCCGGCCTGGCCAGCCCGGCGTCGTCGAGCACGATGCCGCTGAACGAGGTGCTGCGGTAGATCCGGGCGGTCGGCTCACCCGCGAAGCGGACCACCGAGACGGTGGGGTTGTTCGCCTTGGCGTTGATCTCGGCGCCGACGGCCGCCGCGCGGTCCTCGTAGGCGCCGATCTTCTGCTCGGCGAGGTCCTCCTTGCCGAGGGCCGTGCCGAGCAGGCGGATGTTGTCCTTCCACGTCGGCCCGGTGGTCTCGGACATCACCGTGGGCGCGATCTTGGACAGCTGCTCGTAGATGTCGCCGTGCCGGACCTTCGCGGACACGATCAGGTCGGGCTGGAGTTCGGCGATCTTCTCCAGGCTGGGCGTCGCCAGCGGGCCCACGGCGACGGCGTCCTTCGCGAACTCCTCGCGGGAGTCGCCGAGGTAGTCCGGCAGGGTGTCGGTGCGATAGGTGACGTACCCGACCAGGTCCGTCTCGAGCAGCAGGACTGCGTCGGAATAGCTGGTGTCGAGGGCGACGACCCGCTTCGGGGCGGCGGGGATCTCGGTCGATCCCAGCGCGTGCTCGACGATGCGGGGGAACTGCGCCTGTGCGGCCGACTCCGGGGCCGACTCGGTGTTCGTGGTCGAACAGCCGGTCAGGCCGATGACTGCGGCTGTGGCTCCCGCGACGAGCGTGAGCAGCGGATTCTTGCGGGCCTTCACAGAGAACTCCTGTCAGATCATTAGGTAAGCGAAACCTTAGCAAGGCTGCCCTATCTCGTGTGGTGCGCCGCCGGGAGGGCCGCGCGGGGGCACAATGGTGCGATGGCC
>Ga0105243_10003578_pt1 | contig 12549 bp, 8 predicted proteins | sample KBSM34metaG_FD_81525 | JGI IMG/M metagenome (GOLD analysis project Ga0105243, IMG submission 81525) | Miscanthus rhizosphere microbial communities from Kellogg Biological Station, Michigan, USA - KBS M3-4 metaG | ecosystem: Host-associated > Plants > Roots > Rhizosphere > Soil | place: Michigan...
CGATCACCAGGCCAACCGGCGGCACGATTGTCAGCAGCGGAATCCGATGCGGGACGGCCGGGTCGGATTGTTCGACGAGCGTGGTGAATGGCGAGCCCGTCGAACTCGAGACACGGCCGGACCAGGACTATGTCTTCGCCGGCTACACCGGCGACTGTGCGCCGGCCGGCCGGACCCTGATGCTCGCGGCGCGCACCTGCGGCGCCACCTTCTCTCCGGTGGCTGGGGTCGGCGGCCGCGGCGGCGAGAGTGGCGGTGACAACGGCGGGTTGACCCAGCTGCTGACGATCGCTCCTCCACAGGGCGGGACGCTCCTGGGGTTGGGGATTGAGTGCGGCACGATGGGTACCGATTGCTCGGAGAAAGTGCCGAACGGGCAACCCGTGAGGCTCCGCCCGCTCGCCGATACCGGCTTCACGTTCCAGCGATATACCGGCGACTGCGGGCCGAGCGACGAAACGCTGATGACCATGCCGCGCACCTGCTCGGCGCTATTCGTTCCGAACCAGGTAGCGGGGCCGGGCGCGACGCCGGGCCCGTCCGCGGTCAAGCCGGTGCCTCGGCCGGGCGGCACGAAGACGGCTCCGGCAGCGCCCGCGGCACCGGTCCTGCCGCCGCCCATTCCGTCCGGTCCGGATGCCGGTGGGAGTGCGGGTGGAGGGTCGGCGGCGACTCCGGGTGCGACCGCGTCAGGTCAAACCGGTCCGGCCCCGCCGCCAATCAGCCAGGAAGCCGTCGCGAAGAGGGAGATCGGCCAACTGCTGAAGGACTATTGCGAAGCGTTCGCGCACCTCGATCTCACGGCGATGCGGAAGGCGTTCCCCGCGGCGCCCTCCTCGATGACGGAGCAGTTTCGCCAGTTCAAGTCGGTGGAGTGCACGATCGCCGGCGAACCGGAGTTCGTCAAGCTCGACGCCGAGGGCGGGAGCGCACAGATCAATGTCCCGACCAAGATGGTGTACGACCAGAAGGTCGGGGGCGTGAAGAAGCTCGAGCTGCTGACCACGGCGAAGTTCTCCCGGCCGGAGGCCCGTGACAGCTGGCGCATCGACTCGATCAATCACAAGCCGAAGCCGAAGTGAACGTCCTTGGCATCTGGGATGGCCACGATTCGGGCGCGGCGCTGCTGCAGGAAGGCCGGCTCCGATTCGCGGTGAACGAGGAGCGTTTGACCCGGCGCAAGCTCGAGGTTCGTTTTCCCGCCCGCTCGATTGATGCGTGCCTGGCCTACGCCGGGCTGAAGCCCGATGACGTCGACCTCGTCGCCGCCTCCACGTCCGATCCCGCCAAGACGTTAGGGAGATGGTGGCCCGGCAGCAAGGAACGCTACTATGCAGTCCGCCGCCGCAAGGCCCGCCCGGGCCTGCTGACCGGGCTCACGCGGTTGGCGAAGTACCGGATGACCGAGTGGGGGCCCGGTCCGGCTTCGAAGGCACTCAGCCGGCTCGCGCTCCGGCGCGCGCTCACCGGTCACTACGGGCTTACCCGTGCCGAGCTCAGGCTTGTCGACCATCACGAGGCGCACGCGGCCGCGGCGGTGTGGGCGGCCGGCCTCGGTCCATGTGCGGCGCTGACGATCGATGGCCAGGGCGACGGCGTCTCCGCGACGATTTCGGTGTTTCGCGACGGCCGGCTGGAGCGCGTCGCGGCGTCGCCGGCGGAGAGCTCGCTCGGCATCTTCTTCGAGCACGTGACGAACCTCCTCAACATGCGTGAGCTCGAAGACGAGGGGAAGGTGATGGCGCTGGCCGACTACGCCGCGCCGATTGCCGATGCGGACAACCCGCTGCTCGCGCTGGTGCGGGTGCGCGACGGCGTCATTGAAACCGCGCGACCCGGCCACGATCTGCGGCGGGCGCTGGCGCGGATCCATTGGCGGTATTCGAACGAGCAATTCGCCTATCTGGCGCAGCGCGTCGTCGAGCACACCGCCGTCGCCCTCGCCCGCGATGCGGTGCGTCTCACCGGGCTCAGGCGGCTGGCGCTCGCCGGCGGCGTCGTGTCGAATGTGAAAGCCACGCGGCGGATCCGCCTGATGCCCGAGGTGGAGGACGTCTACGTCTTCCCGCACATGGGGGACGGCGGCCTTGCGCTCGGCGCGGCCGTGGCGGCCGCGGCGCAGGCCGGCGAGGCAATCGACCTCGATCTCGGTCGTCTCGACCTGGGTCACGGCTACGAGACCGCTGCCATCGACGCGGCCCTTCGGACCGCAGGCTTCGCGGCGCAGCCGGTCGCGACGCTCGCCTGTCGCGTCGCCGATCTGCTCGAGGAAGGGCGCATCGTGATGTGGTTTCAGGGCCGCATGGAGTACGGGCCCCGGGCGCTCGGCCATCGCAGCGTCCTGGCGCGGCCGGACCGGCCCGATCTGCGCGACCGCCTGAACCTCGTGCTGAAGCGCCGCGTCTGGTATCAGCCCTTTTGTCCCAGCCTCCTCGAGAGCGAGGCGCCGCGGATCCTCGCGGACTGGACCGGCAGCCGCAATCGCAGCATGACGATGGCGTACGAAGTGTCCGCCTGTTGCCGGGGCCGGATGGCCGGCGTCATCAGCATCGACGGCATCTGCCGTCCGCAGGTGGTGCCCGACGACGATCCCGGCGAGTTCGCCGAGCTGCTGCGCGAAGCGCGGCGGCGGTGGAGCGTGGGGGCCGTGCTCAATACGAGCTTCAATATCCACGGCGAACCGCTCGTGTGCTCGCCGGCCGAGGCCATCGACGTGTTCCTTCGTTCCGGCGCGGACGCGCTGGCCATCGGCCCGTTCCTGGTCAGCCGGCCCACCGCCGGCAACGGCGCCGACGCGCGGCCCTCCGAGAGATCCTGACCGTTGACCACGCCAGGCCTCAGCCCGCCGATGGTCTCGCCGCGACCGGGGATCGCCCTGGCCTTCGCCTGGCTGATCTCCCTGACGGCGGTGCTCGTCTGGGTGCTGCGGACGCCCGAGGCCTGGCTTCGCGAGCAGCTGAAAACGCTCCAGTACTGGTCGCTCGAAACGTGCGTCGTCCTCGGCCTGGCGCTCTGCGCGGTCCTCGCGCGGGATGCGCTGCGCGGGCTCAACCGGCGAGACGGCCTGAGAATAGGGTTGCTGGCGGCCATCGCCTTCGTCCTCACGTTGTGTGTCGCGCCGCGGACCAATCGCATCTACTACGACGAGCAGATTTACCAGGGCATCGGGCAGAACCTGTCCGACGTGAAGCTGGCGCAGATGTGCAACGACGGCACGGTCGAGTACGGGCAGCTCCAGTGCTGGAGCGGTCAGTACAACAAGCAGCCGTACGCCTGGCCGCACGCGCTGAGCCTGGCGTATCGGATCTTCGGCGTCCACGAGGCGACCGCGTTCCGGCTCAACGCGATCGTGATGGCCGGCACCGTGTGCCTCGTGTATCTGCTGGTCTTCATCATGTTCGGGGATCGGATCGCCGCATGGTTCGCGGCGCTCCTCATGGCCCTCATCCCGGAACAGTTGATGTGGTCGGCGACGGCCGCGGCGGAGCCGTCGGCGTCGCTGGCCTGTGTCGTGGCTCTGGTGGCGGCCGCGCACTTCGTGCGATCGAGGCGCACGGCTGCGCTCGCCGGCGCCGCCGTCGCGGCGGCGTACGCGGTGCAGTTTCGACCCGAATCGCTGCTGATCGTGCCGGTCGTTCTGCTGCTCCTCTGGCAGGGCGCACGCGACGAGTTCACGCGTCCCCGGCTATGGTGGGCAGGACTCTTGTTCTTCGCGCTGACCGCCGTCCACATCGGTCACGTGTTCGCGGTAAGGCACGAGGGGTGGGGGACCAGCGACGCGCGGCTGTCGCTCGGATATGTGGCGGCGAACCTTCGCGTCAACGGCCGCTTCTACCTCGCGGACGGACGGTTTCCGGCCGTCTTCACGCTCCTCGCGGCGCTTGGGTTGTCAGCCCGGCGAGGCGCGGGGAAGCCGACGCCGATCGTGCTGTACTTCCTGGTCTTCTTCGGGATCGATCTGCTCTTCTATGCAGGCAGCTACAACTACGGAGCCGATGTTCGCTATTCCCTCCTGACGTATCCGCCGCTTGCGGTGCTCGGTGGGCTCGGCGCGGCACGGGTCGTCGAGTGGCTCGGGCGCGTCGCGCCCGGCGTGCCTGCCCGGAGGGCGCTGACCGCCGGCCTGGCGTTTCAGTTTCTCTGGTATGCGCCGCTGGTGCTCGCGACCACAGAGGAAGCGTGGGCGGCCCGCGCGGACATGCGGTTTGCACGTTCGCTCGTCGCCGATCTCCCTGGGAACTCGTACGTGCTGACGCACAACCCCGCGATGTTTCACGTGTGGGGGATCAACGCGGGGCAGATGTCGCTCGTGGCCGCCGATCCGGCGTACCTGAATCATCTCGCCGCGCGCTACGCCGGCGGCGTGTACCTGCATTGGAACTTCTGGTGCAACGTCCAGGATCCGGTGCAGCAGCAGTTCTGCCGGAACGCGCTCGCGACGCGGCCGGTCGAAACCGTGCGCGAATTTCGTGAACGCGACCAGCGCTTCGTGCTCTACCGGATGCAGATGTCGGGCGTCGATCGGGACGCAGAACACCGTGCAATTCGGTGATTTCACCCGCCTGATGCCCTTGACTTGCCTTGCGAACAATGCGATAAAAACAGGCTTAAATCCAAAGGTTTGCGAAGGGAACAGCGTGTCCGACTCACGTGAGAGTCTACCTATGACGATGACGCGTCCGCTGGCTGTGCCGTTCATCCTGATCGCGCTCGCGTGCAGTACGCCCGTTGCCGCACAGCCCGCTGTACCGCCACTGAAGGTCACCACGACCGAGGGCCTGAGCCTCCGCCAGACGATCTCGGTGTTGACCCAAACGGCGGGCGTGCCCGCCGGCGAAGCCATCGCGCTGGGGCTTGGTCTCGAAGTCGGCACGACACCCTTCAGCACCTCGTCCGGCGGGTTCGTGTTCAAGCTCGACCCCACCACCGGGCTCCAGGTGCGCACCGCGACGACCTTCGGGCCGTCGTTTGCCGAGCGCGCGTTGACGGCGGGCGAGGGCAAGGTCAGCGTCGGCGTCAATTTCACGTACAGCAACTTCAACCGGCTCGACGATCGCACGCTCGAGCAGCTGCCGCTGGGCGCGGTCAACGCGACGACGCCGGCCAACGCGCGCACGACGACCGCCACCTTCGCGCTGTCGTCCAAGACCGTCGTGATTTCCGGTGCGCTTGGCGTCACGGACAATCTCGACCTCGGCGTCGCCGTTCCGCTCGTGACGGTCGAGGTCGACGGCGTCTCCTCCTTCCAGGACGGCACCGGCAGACCGCTCATCACGGCAGCGGGCGGTGGCAAGTCCGTCGGCATCGGCGACATCGGCGGCATGGTGAAATACCGGTTCATTCACTTCGGCACCGGCCTTCCCGACGCCGGCGGCGTGGCCGTGCTCGCGAACGTGCGCATGCCGACCGGGGACCGCGACAACTTCCGCGGCCTCGGCGTCACCCGCACGCTCCTGTCGGGGATCGTCTCCTCCGGAAAGGGACGCTTCCGGCCGCACGGCAACGCCGGGTTCGAGTACTGGAGCAAGAGCGTCGATGCGGTGACCACCGTCACCCCCAGGGCGACGGTGCAAGCCCGCAACCAGATTCAGTACGCCGCCGGCGTGGAGCTCGAAGCCACGCCGAAGCTCACGCTGATGGCCGACCTGATCGGCCGGCACATCCTCGGCGCGGGTCAAGTGGGATTCCAGAACACGCCGGCGACGCGGCCGTCGGATATCGCGGCGGGCGTGACGTCGTTCGACTCCATGGTGGCGCTGCCCGAAGGCATTCGGAAGCTGAACCTGGTGCCGGGCCTGAAACTGAATCTCAAGGGCAACATGGTGCTCTCGCTGAACGCGATCGTCTCGCTCCAGGACAACGGTCTTCACGCCCGGTTCACTCCTGTGGTCGGCATCGACCTGACCAAGTAGGAGAGGGATTTTCTGATGCGCACATGGATCGTGACGACCGGCGTTCTGCTGACAGCGATCTCGCTCGGTTGCAGCAGCAGCAACAGCACAGAGCCACCTTCGGGTCCGGGGAACGTCACCATCACGGAGACGACGACGTCGACCACCACGAGCATCCCGACGACGACCACCACGACGACGACGAGCACCATCGAGCCGCCGCCGCCGCCGCCGGACCTCACGCTCTTTACGCCGACCGGCAGGTTCTGCCGCACCAACAGCAGCGGTAACCTGATCGTCCAGGTGCTCAACCAGGGGGCCGGAGAGGCAGAGAGCTTCATCACGCGGCTCACCTACACGACCACGACCGCGGGCGTCGTCAGCCCGCAGACGGCGATCAATGTGACGGCGCCCTTCCTGCAGCCGGGTGTGTTGCTGGATGTGACGTTTCCCGGCTCGACGGCGTGCGGTCAGGCCGCCGGCCCGACGTCTTGCACCTTCACGATCAATGTGGACGCTGGGGGCACGGTTCCGGAAACGCTCGAGGTCAACAACGTCGCTGCCGGGACGTGTCCCTAATTCAGTGGACCGAATCCACATCCTCGACAACTGAACCTGCGCCACCGGATCCCGCGCGTCGCGTTGCTGGCGATCGGCCTCCTGTGGCTCGGTCTCCGCATCCTCTACTGGAACGGCTACTACACCGAGGACGCGCCCGGATACGTCAGCGACGCCATTGCCATCGCGCTCCGTGACTATCACGCCAGAAACCACGTCAACGGGCTGAACATCGGGACCTACGCGCCCGTGGCGATCCCGATCGCGCTGTTCGGGAAATCCGAGATCGCGCTCAGCCTCTGGCCGCTGTTCTGCTCGCTGCTCGCCGTCGTCTCCCTGGCCGGCGCGGCGGCGATGCTGTTTGGACGCCGCTTCGGCCTGCTCGCGGCGGTCCTTTACGCCACCTACCCCGGCGACGTGTTTTTCTCCACCGTCGTCATGCCCGATGCGATCCAGGCCGGGTGGCTCAGCTTCTCGATCTTCCTGATCGTGCTTGCGCATGCGGGGCCGGACGATCGGCGCAGGGGGACGCTGGCCGCGGCCGGCGTGGCGATCGGATGCTGCCATCTGATTCGCGCCAACGATCCGATCCTGATTCCCGTCGGCACGTCCGCCGTCGTGATCCTTTCCTGTGTGTGGAAGCGAGAGACATGGTCGGCCGCGGCACGCAGCGGACTGGCCTACCTCTCGGGGTGGGGGCTCGTCGTGGCGCTCGAAGGACTGGCGTACCTCTGGGCCGCGCACGATTTCCTCCTCAGGGCCCACGTCGTCACCCGCCACTACGGAACGATCGATTCGATCCGCACGTGGGGACTGAACACCGATCCGACGACCATCCCGTTCAGCGCCTTTCCACCGCTGGTGTGGTGGAACCGCGGGACTTGGGGATTTCTCAACCAGGATCAGGCGTATCACGGGCTCATCTTCTTCCTGGCGCTCGCTGCGGTCGCGGCGGGCGCGGTGGTCCTCATCTCGAGAAGAGGGCACCTTCCCGATCGCCCGGCCGCCGGCTTTGCCGTCGCCGCACTGTGGTTCGCATGGCCGTTGCTCGCGCATCAATTCGGCTCGCAGAGCCTCACGCATTTCGTGCCGATGCACCGCTTGTCGAGACATCTCGTCGTCTACGCGCCTGGCGCGGTCTTCGCGACGGTGGCTGGAAGCGCTCTGGTCATGGAGGCGGCATCGACGTGGCGGCTCGCGAACGCCCGGCGGGCGCTGACGGCCGCGGCGGCGGCGATGCTTCTCATGCATCTGTATTTCAACTGGCGGGGCGAGCAGGCGGCGTATGGCGCCTATCACCGTATCAAGGCAACCTACTCCAGGATTCGCGAGCGCCTTCCTCAGGGGGTGCAGACGATGATCGCCGACCCGGGCGACCTGGGCTTCTTCGATTTCTGGCTGAATCCGCTCGGCGTCGAGCGAGTCAAGATGGCGGTGTTCGCCAGCTATTCACGCTGCGACCAGCTGACGAGCGGGGTCGTGCTCACCCAGTCGAATGCGGGATGGGAGGGGCTGAACGCTCCGGTGATCCAGGACACCGTCGAGCGGCTGCCGTGCCTGCTGCATCCGCCCGCGAACTGGCACCTGGTCTACGACGGATATCCGGAAAAGGTCTATCGGATCGAGTAACGCTTCTTCGTGTGTTCTTCGTGACTTTCGTGTTTTCGTGGTTGCGTCTTGTCACTACGGTTGGTCCGCGACGGCGAGTGGATTGTCGAACGGAAACCCGAACAGCCGCGGATTCTCGCCGATGACCGCGGCCGAGACGATGTAGAGGACGTAGTCGTAGGTTTCCTTCGGCACCCGGTCGCGATATTTCTCGAGCACCTTCCAGAAATTGCGCTCCCTCGGATTGGCCGGCATGCTGCGCAGCAGGTTGATGACGCGGCGCTCGCCCCAGTTGTACGAGGCCATCACCAGCAGGCCCGACGCCTGCGCGTCGGTGGAGTAGATCTCCTTGATGTAGCGCGCCGCCGCCGCCGTCGCCTTCTGCCACTTGTGCCGGTCGTCGCCGGGATCGGGCCTGCGCAGCTCGGCGAGCGGCCCGATCGACAGCCCGTAGCGTTTGCCGGTCTCCGGAATGAACTGCCACATCCCCTTGGCGATGCCCATGTAGGTCGGCGGTCCGCTGGTGAAGGCGTCGAAATCGCTCTCCTGCATCGCGAGGTAGAAAAACTGCGGCGGCAGGTTCTGCTCCTGGAACTCCCGGACGATCGTCTTCGTGTAGCCCATGTCCTGCGCGAGCTTCACCGCCCGCGCGAAGCGTCCCGACCCCTGCCATTTCCTGATATAGCTGCCGACCTCGGTGAGGTACTCCGGCGGCGCCGCCAGCTCGCATTCTCCCAGCCGGCGCGTCACGCGCAGGATCAGCTGCTCCTGCGGGGTGAGCTTGCGGTCGTAGAGGTTGAGCCCGGACAGAAACACGTCGTAGTTCGCCTCCATCTGCCGCCGGCGCTCGAGATACTGCCTGACCTGTTCCTTGCTTTGCACGTTGCCGGAGGACGCCACCAGCCGCTCGACGTTCGCGATGTCGACGTCGAGCGACTTCATCGAGTAGAACAGCTCCTCGGCGATTGCCTGCTGCCGGCGCATCTGCTGGTGCCCATAGAAGGCATACGCGCCCATGACGATCGCCACCACGGCCGCCGCCGCCACGACCACACCGTACCTGCGCCGCTCCTTCTTCTGGACTTCCTTGAAGGCCTTGCGGATCATCCTCGTCCGCGGACCGAGCTGTTCCTCGGGCGCGGTCTCGCCGAAGTAGCGTTCGGCGTAGTCGACCGGCAGCTTCGCGTCGTCGTGCGGCAGTGGCGGGCGCGCGGGCGGCGGCAGCGTCGGGGACATCGGCCGCTTCGTGGCGGCCGTCATCGAGGCGTCAGCCTCGAGCGTCACGATCGGACCCTCGGCGCCGAGCTTGAGGGACATGGCCTGGTCGATCGAGGCGGTCTCGACGCGCTCGCCGTCGACGAACACGCCGTTGCTGCTGTTCAGGTCGCGAATGTGCCAGCGACCGTCGCTGAATGACACGTGCACGTGCCTGCGGCTGACGTGGCCGTCATCGACCGTGACTTCGCAGTCCTCGCCGCGCCCGATATGAAAGGACTGGGAAAAGCGGAAGGAGCGCCCGTCCGGGGTGCGGACGCGCAATTTCGGCAGCGGGGGAGAGCTCTCTCGGGGTGCGTTCATTGCGCCAGGGCTTCCCCTATTAGACGATGACCCCGGCCGCCGGCGCTATGTCACGAATTCTTAATTCCAAATTCCGAATTCTTAATTGTGCAATTTTCTTAGTTCTTAGTCGCCTCTGTCCCCGTGGTCTTGAACGAGTCGGCGACGTGCGCACACGTCGCCTGGTACTTGGCCGTCTGCGCCTCGGGCACGATGCAAATCACCCGGTACAAGATCAATCCGGCCGGCACCGAATACTGGGTGACGCGATCGGGACCGTAGAGGCCCGGCCTCGTGTACTGAATGAAGATGAAGCGCCGGCCTTCGGAGGCGTCCTTGATCTGCTGCTGGAAGTTCTGACCGGCCGGATCGCGCTCGCGCGTCGACGCGGCCTCGAACGTCAGCGTCGAGTTGGAGAGGTCCTTCGGAAGCAGCGTGTCCTGCAGCCGCATCTGCTCGAGGATGATCGCCGCGCCCGGCTGGTTGGCCTTGGTTTTTTCCGCGACCGTCATCAGGATGCCGCTGTGGCCCGGCGCGATCTGCCAGCCCTTGGGCAGCTCGATGCTGATCGTGTTCCACGGCAGCTTCGGCGCCTCGAAGTCCTTCGGCTTCGCGCTCTTGGCGAACCACGGATCGGGGGCCTGCGCGAGCAGCGGCGCCGGCAGTGCGCACATTGAGAGAAGAGATGCCGCCAGTGTGACGAGCCTCATGGAAAACGCCTTTCCTGTTCGTGTCCGCTACCGGCCGCCCAATTCGGCGATCCGCTGCTTGGCCGTGGCGAAGCACGGGTCGTTTTCGGGAAGCAGCTTGATGACCTGCTGATAGAACTGAAGCGCCTGCTGGCCGCGGTTGAAGGCGTAGGCGTTCTTCGCGTCTTCGCACGCCTTCAGGCCCAGTTGCCTCTTCTTCTCCTGCACGCGCCTGATGTCCTCGTCGACCTTCGCATCGTGATCGAGGGCGGCGACCCGCTGAAAGCGCGCAATGGCCTGGTCGTACTCGTTCTTGGCCTCGAAGTCGCGCGCCTCCGCCAGCGCCTGCGCGGCGACGGCTTTTCTGGCCTCGGTCAACTTCGGCGTGACCTCGAGATAGCGGCTTCCGGCGTCGCGGGCGATGCCTTCGAGCGCGGTGATCGCGCGCGCAGTCGATCCGCTCGCGAGCGTCGCAAGGGCCTCGTCGTACCGGGTCCGCATCGCCTTGACCCTGACCTGGTAGTCCTTGTCCAGCTCGCCGCTATTCGGCTCCAGCCCGCCGCGGTCCGGCGGAATCACGACTGCGAGCTTCACCGTTGGCGCCGCCGGCGCCACCGGGGTCTTCGGCCCGCACGTTTCCGCCTTCAGCTTCAGGTCCAGGGCCTGCTGATTCGACGGATCCTGTTCGAGCACCTTGGTGATGTGCTCGGTCAGCGCCGGCTCACATTCCTTGCGCCCGATGGCGTCGGCCGCCGACTGCAGGTGCGCGGTAATTTCCTCCGGAGTCAACCCCTGGGGAGGCGGAGGCTGTGGCGGCGCCGGCGCCGGGACACAGGCGGTCGCCGTGGTCTTGAGCGTCTGCACCTCGGCATTGCCGGGCTGGAGCGACAGCGCAGGTTCAATCGCTCTCGTCAACGCGCCCGCACAGTCGCCCTGTTCGATCAGCCGCCGCGCATCGGCGATCATGCCCTGGACCTGCGGTCCGGTGGTGTCGACCGGGGCCGACGGCCCGCGGGCGACGCGCACGATGACGATGGCGAGGAGCAGCACGAGGACCGCTGCGCCGCCGGCAATCAGCCACGTCGTCGTCGAGGGTCCCTTGGCGGTCGCCGGCCCTTTGGGCGCCGGCTTCACCGCGGCAACCTTCGGCACCGGCGTCTTCGGCCCCGCGGTCACCGGCGGTGGGGGCGGCTTCGGCGTCACCCGCGCCATCGGCTCGACGGGACGGACCTGGGTCTTCGCCAGCTCCGCGTAGTCGTTCGAATCGAGCGCCGCCCCTTCAGGGATCGCGAACGCGGCGTCGGTTGGTGGATCGACCTCGAGCATCAGCCGATAGGGGCCGACGCTCGCGACGATCTTCGGATCGAGTACCACGAACGGCACGCGGTTGCCGGCGACCCAGATCCCGTTCTGGCTCTCGAGATCGGCCAGCACGTATCGCCCGCCCTCGTAGCGGATTTCGGCGTGATTGCGCGAGACGGCCTTGCCTCGATCCTCGAGGATCAGGTCGTTCTGCTCGCCGCGTCCGATCCGGAACGTCTCCCGTCCGACCTCAATCTCACGATCCAGCGTTTCGCCGCGAAAAACCAACAGCCTGGCCACATCAAACCTCTTCTGGAGAAGGGTTCATCGTTTCGCGCCCTGTGTCCCCGAGGATGGGTCCTTCGCCGGCCGCGCGGCGCTCGAGCGCGACCAGTTCTTGATAGCGGCGGTCACCCGGCGCCAGCCGGTCGGCTGGCCGACGAGGGTCACCGTGTCGTCAGCGCTGGCGGCATCAGGGGGCTGACCGTCGAGGCCGACGGTGTCGTCGGCCAGTGCCGGCTGCTCGGTCAGTGTGGCGCGCACGCGCTCGAGAATCTGACGCGCTTCCACCGATTCGAAATCGAGCGCCAGCGCGTTCTCGGCCATCCATCCCGCCCGCACGAAGTCGTTCTGGGCTTCCGCCTCTCGCGCCTGTTCGAGCGCCGGGGCGGCGGCTTTCGCCCGCTGGCGGGCGACGCGCTCGCGCTCCATCTCGGCGGCCGCGGCCGCTTCACGCACGTGAATCTCGGCGAGCAGCGCCGCGGGTTCCTGGCTCGCGGGATTCAGGCTGGCGGCGGCGGCGGCCAGCTGCTTCGCCTTCTGGAACTTGCCGCGGTCGAGCAGCTGCTTCGCCTCGGTCAGGTTGCGCGCCGCGTTCGCCTCGCGCTTCCTCGTTTCCTCTCGCTCGCGGAGGCGCGCGGTCGCCAGCCCTTGAATCTTGCGCG
>Ga0105243_10003579_pt1 | contig 12543 bp, 12 predicted proteins | sample KBSM34metaG_FD_81525 | JGI IMG/M metagenome (GOLD analysis project Ga0105243, IMG submission 81525) | Miscanthus rhizosphere microbial communities from Kellogg Biological Station, Michigan, USA - KBS M3-4 metaG | ecosystem: Host-associated > Plants > Roots > Rhizosphere > Soil | place...
TCGCTTGAGTCGATCCGGGGCGACACCTACGCTCAATCCATGCTCGCTTCAGCACGATCCCTACGACAGGACCAGCTCAGTCGCCACTATCCGGTTGGGGCTTCGACTGGATACATGACCGATCATCGCGGCGATTGGCCCCGGCTGGTGTCGGAGGCGCTCGAGGTTTCCTCCTTCGCCGTCGAGCTCTCCGCCCTCTCCGAGCGGGAGCTCCCAAGCCTGATCGATTTCCTCGCAGATGGAACCTGGCTCCCGTTCCGCTACATCAGCGTCCACGCGCCGAGCAAGGGAATGTCATTGCCCGAGCCGGACCTAACCCGACTGCTTGCCGAACTACCGGCGTGGATCGATGCCATCGTCGTCCACCCCGACGTGATCGAAGACCCGGAGAACTACGTCAAACTGGGACGGCGGCTCACGATCGAGAACATGGATCGCAGGAAGGAGGACGGCTGCGACGCGGAGCAGCTGCGCCCCTACTTCGAAGCGCTGCCGGAAGCGGGTCTCTGCTTCGACATCGCGCATGCCGCGTCCATCGACTCGACCATGTCGGGAGGCGCTGAGATCCTCGACTCCTTCACCAGTCGCCTCCGACACGTGCACCTCAGCTCGCTCGACGGCGAGTCCCATCACGTGCCGCTGACTCGCAAGGACACCGATCGCTTTTCACCGCTTCTGGATCGCTGCCGCGACGTTCCCTGGATTCTGGAGGCACCGCCACCACATGCGTGAGGCCAGCGCGAGCGGAGCGCTCGAGCGGCTAGCCGAAAGGGCCGGAGAAGAATTCTCCAATCTCCAAGCCGCCCGAAACTTGGCGGCTGCGGATCAGCCCAAGCTCGAAAAGCGCCTCGAACGCCTGGAACACGATCCGGGCAGCAGCGTCGTGCTCTTCGGCTCTTGGGCGCGCCGGGAGCTGACCGAACACTCCGACGACGACTGGCTGATCCTCGTCGAGGGGGAACCGCGTGACGACGTTTCCCCGTCGATCGAGGAAGTGACCACGATCCTCGGCCGCGACGAGCGGAAACCGGGAGAACAGGAAGTCTTCGGCATCCACGCCTTCTGCGACGACATCGCCGAAAAGGTCGGGCTCGACCGCGACGACAACACCAATCTCACCCACCGCGTCCTGCTGATGCTCGAGTCCGTTCCGTTCACCGGCCACGACGCGCACCGCAGGTGCTGGGAGCGGATCCTCGACGGGTACCTGAAAGAAGTCCGCCGGGACGAACGGCCTCCCCGCTTCTTCCTCAACGACGTCGTCCGCTACTGGCGGACGATCTGCGTCGACTTCGTGGGCAAGCAGCGCGAGGCAGACGAGAAGTGGGGAATCCGCAACGCCAAGCTCCGCGCCTCACGCAAGGTGCTTTTTGCCGGCGGGCTGCTGCCGATCCTGCAGTGCTTCCGCTTTAACCGGGACGGGATGCGCGAGTTCCTGGTCGATCAGCTGACAGCTCCCGCCACCGACCGTCTCGCCTACGCGTTCCTGGAGTGGGAGGTGTTCGACCCAGGCGCTCGTTTTTTCGACGCATACGACCGCTGGATCGGGCTGCTGAACGACGAGGAGATCCGGACGGAGCTAAAGGCCGTAACCCCTGAGAACGCGGACGAATCCGCTGCCTTCCGCGAGGTTCAGCGAATCGGGAGAGACCTCGAACGAGGTCTCCTGGCGCTATTGTTCGACACCGACCTGGAGCCGATCAGTCGGCAGTACGGCATTTTCTGAGCGCTGGCCGACCGAGTGGTCGTCAGGAGAGCCGGAAGCCCGAGAGGAGGCGTTTCTCGGTCTCGCCCTCGACTTTGGCGATCACTTCGACGCGGCCGTCGAGGGGGGTGCCGCGGATCTTCGTCGCCAGGAGGTCGTCGACCTGGAAGATCCCGGCCGAGTTGTTGAGCTGGATCTCGATCCGGACCGGGCGCTCCTCGCCGGCGCTGATCCGGACCTCGTCGACGGCGGCGGCGGAGATCGAGTGGATGCCCTCGTGGCCGAGGTCGAGCGGGAGCCTGGTCCGGCCCTGGGCCATGTCGAGGGCGTCGGCGACGCGGACGACGCCGCCCTCGAGCGTGTAGGGCTCGCCGCGGCGGCGGTGGCCGATGATCGTGTGGAGGATCTCGGAAGCGACGACGGTCCGCTCCGGCTCCTTGTAGGCGTCGGCGAGCAGCCGCTGCAGGGCGCCGTTGGCGAGGAAGAGCGAGTAGGCCTCGTGGTCGGCGCGGTGGATCGACATGCCGACGTCGTGGAGAAGAGCTCCGCCGGCCACGACCACTTCGGCGTCGCGCTCGCGCATCCCGTGGTCGGCGACCATCGCCGGCTCGACCCCCGCCCGCAGCAGCAGCCGCAGCACGCGCAGGGAGATGTTGAGGACGATCTGCATGTGGACCCAGCTGTGGTCCGACATCCCCAGCCGCTCGGCGTGGACCTGGGTCATGTACCACCAGGCCCGAACCTGCTCGTCGCCGTTGACGGCGTCGAGGAAGGTCTCGAGCTTGCGGTTACCGCGAGTCGGCGCCCGCACCCGAGCCTCCGCGATCGCCTCCGCCGGCGGCTTACGGGTCGGGCCACCGGGGTCAGGCGCGGGGACCTGCTCCTCGTTCGCTACCGGCTCCTCTGCCATGCGCGCATCGTAGATGCGCCGGTCGGCGTCAGCCGCAGACGGGCCAGGGACTGGAGCCGGAGGCGGCGTAGAGCATGGCGGCGCGGTAGTCCTGCTCGGCCTCGGGAGCTGCGGCGGGGTCGCCGCTGCCGCCCATCGATTCCCAGGTGCCGTAGTCGAACTGGTATTTGCCGCGGTAGCTGCCGTCGGAGGAGACCGCCGTCGGGTCGCCGCCGGACTCGCAGGCCGCGATCGATTCCAGCGTCGCCAGCGAGACGCCGAGCTCGGAGAAGCGTTCCTCTTCTTCGCGCTCTTCCTGGCGGGCGGCGGCGAGTTCGTCGGCGCGAATCTCAGCGGCGAACGTCTTCACGATGCGGTGGAAACGGTCGACCGGCCGCTGCAGCGGCGCGATTTCGGCCTGGCCGATCGCGGGCCCGCCGGGGGTCGCCTCCTCTCCCCCTGCCGCAAGCGCCGCGGCCGGGAAGACAAGGAGGATGAGCAAGATCGGGGTGAAGTGTTTGCGTTTTGTGAGCAAGCGCAAAACCGTGAGGGTTTGCGCCACTTCTGTGTGTGGCCGCCGTCACATAAGGGTGATACTGGGCGTGAAGTTTCGCTCTAGATCGCTTTTGCGACCAGCAGCCGCAGGTCCGGCAGCGTCCGGAAGGACTTGATCTCGACGCTGCCATAGCCGCTCTCCCCCATCCAGCGGGAGACCTCCCCCGTCGTGTAGGTGTCGGCGCCGGAGGTGAGGTGGAAGAAGAGGCCGAGGATCGAGGCGAGGTTCGCCCGCTGGCCGCCTTCGCGGTCGTAGAGGTCGAGGACGCAGAGCGGCGCCCCCGGCCGCAGCACCGCCCGGATCCGCTGGAACAGCGCCCGGATCTGCTCGGGCGAGAGGTGGTGAATGATGTTGAAGCAGAGGGTGCCGTCGTAGTGCCCGTCGTAGTCGACCTCGAACATGTCGCCGACAAGGTGGCGGACCCGGTCGGCCATCCCCGCCTCGGCGACGATCTCCTCGCCGACGCGGGCGCTGCCCGGCAGGTCGACGATCGTCGCCCGCATCCCCTCGTGGCGCCGGCAGAGCGCCATCGAGAACTCGCCGTGGGCACCGGCGACGTCGAGCACCGAGTGCGCCCCTTTCGCCAGCGGGATCTTCTTCGCGACTTCGGCGCTGGAGAGGCGCGCTAACTGGTACTGGCCGCGGATGTAGGACTGCCAGTAGGGGTCGTCGGCCGCTTTCTCGTGCAGCTCGACGTGCTTGCCATCGCGGACCAGGTCTTCGAGCCCGGCGTACCAGCCCCAGTACTCGTAGGTGTCGGCGAGGAAGTCGCCGAGGTAGGTGTCCGAGCGCGGGTCGAGCCAGCGCCGGCCGTTCGCCGTCATCTCGTAACTGCCGTCGGGGTTCTGCTTGACGTGCCCGAGGGTGGCGATCACGTCGAGGACGCGGACCGTCCCCTTTGCCTGCAGTCCCAGGTGCTCGGCCAGCTCGGCCGGGTCGCGCGGCCCCTCCGCCAGCGCCCCGAGAATCCCGGTCCGCTGCGCCACCTGCAGCGAGCGCGCTACCGGCATCGAGTACATCGCCTCGCCGATCGGCGTCGGCACTTTGCCGAGCAGCAGCCCGATCCGCTCCACCAGCCCGTCGGGGATCGCTCCTAGCCGCATCGGCGGCAGCCTATCCGCGATCATCGACGGATGGGAGACGCTCCGACCACGCGCCTGCTGCTCGCCTGCCCCGACCAACCGGGGCTGATCGCCCGCGTCAGCGGCTTCCTCGCCGAGTCCGGCCTCAACATCGTCGACGTCGACCAGCACTCGACCGCCGAGGGCCGCTTCTTCATGCGGATGGTCTTCGACCAGGCACCCGCGGCCGAACGCGACGCCCTCCAACTGCGCTTCGTGAAGGAGATCGCAGAGCCCTTCGAGATGGAATACGAGTTCCACCAGTCGAGCCGGGTGAAGCGGGTGGCGGCGATGGTCTCGCGCGAGGACCACTGCCTCTCCGACCTGCTCTGGCGCTGGCGCAACGGCGACCTCGGCGGCGAGCTGGTCGCGGTCATCTCCAACCACCCCGACCACGCCGATCAGGTCGAAGCCGTCGGGCTCCCCTTCCACCACATCCCGGTCGAGCCGCACAGCAAGCGCGAGGCGGAGGAAAAGATCCTTGCGCTCGTCGACGACGCCGACCTCCTCGTCCTCGCCCGCTACATGCAGATCCTCAGCGAGGACTTCCTGCGCGCGCTCAGGGCCCCGGCGATCAACATCCACCACAGCTTCCTCCCCGCCTTCGTCGGCGCCGACCCTTACCACCGCGCCTACGAGCGCGGGGTGAAGCTGATCGGCGCCACCGCGCACTACGTGACGGTCGAGCTCGACGCCGGCCCGATCATCGCCCAGGACGTCGAGCCCGTCGACCACCGCGACGAGGTCACCGACATGATCCGGATCGGCCGCGACATCGAGCGCCTCGTCCTCGCCCGCGCCGTCATGGCCCACCTCGACGACCGCGTCTTCCTCGACGGCGACCGCACGATCGTCTTCTGATGGCGCTGCCGGGCTCAAAAGCGCCGGCGCTGGTCCAGGCGGCCCGCTACGTCCGCGACCCGCTCGGCTTCCTCGACGGCTACCGCAAGCGCTACGGCGACGTCTTCAGCGTCCGCTTCCCCTTCTTCGGCCGCATCGTCTACGTCGCCGACCCGCAGCTCGTCAAGGACGTCTTCACCGGCTCCCCCGCCGTCTTCCACGCCGGCGAGGCGAACGCGACGATGCTCGAGCCGGCGCTCGGTCCCAACAGCGTCCTCACGCTGGACGACGAGCCGCACCTGCGCCAGCGCAAGCTGCTGCTGCCGCCGTTCCACGGCGAGCGCGTGCGTCGCTACGGCGAGCTGATCGAAACGGTGACGCGGCAGGACATGGAGACCTGGCCGGTCGGCGAGACCTTCTCCCTGCGCACCCACACCCAGCGGATCACCCTGGCGGTAATTCTGCAGGCGGTCTTCGGGATCAGGGACGAGGCCCGAATCGACCGGGCGGCGCGGCTGATCGACGCCTTCTCCGAGCGGGTGACGACCATCGTCCGGTTCCCAGTCCTGCGCCGCGACCTCGGCCCCGGCAGCCCCTGGCGGCGCTTCGTCGCGGCCCGCGAGGCGCTCGACGCCTTCATCTACGAGGAGGTTGCCCTGCGCCGGGCCGAGGCCGAGTCCGAAGAGCGCGACGACGTGCTCTCGCTGCTGCTGCGGGCCCGGCACGAGGACGGCTCGCCGATGTCAGACGCCGAACTGCGCGACGAGCTGGTCACCGTCGTCGGCGCCGGCCACGAGACGACCGCGACCGGCCTCGCCTGGGCGATCGAGCGGCTGCTGCGCAACCCGCAGGCGCTGGGGCGGCTGCGGGAGTCCCTGGCGCGGGGCAGCGGCGACTACCTGGAGGCGACCGTGAAAGAGACGCTGCGGGCGCGGCCGGTGATCATCGACGTCGCCCGCCGGCTGACGGCGCCGGCGACGATCGGCGGCCACCGCCTCCCCGCCGGCAGCTTCGTGGTGCCGGCGATCGCCGCCGTCCACTTGCGCGAGGACCTCTACCCCGACCCTCAGCAGTTCCGGCCCGAGCGCTTCCTCGAGGGCAAAGCCGACACCTACGCCTGGATCCCGTTCGGCGGCGGCATCAGGCGCTGCGTCGGCGCCGCCTTCGCCGAGTTCGAGATGCGGATCGTCCTCCGCGAATTCGTCACCCGGGCGGCCCTGCGGGCGGCCGACCCCGCGCCGGAAAAGATCAAGGTCCGCAATATCACCCTGGCGCCGGAGCACGGCACCCGGGTCGTGCTAGAGCGCCCGCTGACGCGCCCGGACAGCGACTACGCGACGCCCTCCGCCGCGGCCTGGGCCTCCTCCCACTCGGCGTAGAGCCCCTCGACCTCGGCTTTCGCTTCTTCGTGGCGCTTGGTCGCGCGCTCGATTCGGCCCGGGCTCGACCAGGCGGCAGGATCGGCGAGCTCGTCCTCGAGCTCGCGCAGCTTCGCCTCGGCCCGCTCGATCCGCTGCTCCAGCTTCGCCGCTTTGCGGGCCGCTTTCTGAGCCGGCTTGGTGGCGCTGTACTTCTTGCCGCCGCCCGCGCTCGGTTTCGCCGCCGCGCTCGCCTCCGCCGATTCCTCGTCGCACCGCAGCTGGTACTCCGCCCAGCCGCTCTGGTGGCTCTCCAGCCGTCCGTCCTCGCAGACCAGGGTGCGGCTGCCGACGGCCTCCAGCAGCGCCCGGTCGTGGGAGACGAGCAGCACCGTTCCCTCGAACTCGATCAGCGCGTCCTCCAGCGCCTCGCGGCTCTCGATATCGAGGTGGTTCGTCGGCTCGTCGAGGACGAGGACGTTGGCGCCGGAGGCGACGAGGATCGCCAGGGATAGCCGGCGCTGCTCGCCACCGGAGATGTCGGAGAGCTGCTTTTCGACGTCGGCGCCGGAGAAGAGGAAGCCGCCGAGGAGCGCCCGGGCCTTGTTCTCGGTCAGCCCCGTCTCCCGCTTTGCGGCGTCAAGGACCGAGCCGCTGCCGGCCGCGGTCTCGGCGTGCTGGGAGAGGTAGCCGAGTTTGACGTTGTGGCCGTTGCGGACGCTGCCGGAGGCCGGCTCGCGCTGCCCCGCCAGGGTCTCGATCAGGGTCGTCTTGCCGGCGCCGTTGGGGCCGACGAGGACAACGTGTTCACCCCGTTCGATTTCCAGGTTCGCCTTGTCGAGGAGAATCCGGCCCGGCACCTCGAGGCGCCCGTTGACCAGTTTCAGCACTACCCGCCCCGGCCGGTCCGGCGGCTTGAAGTGGAAGCGCAGGCTGCGGGTGTCCCGCTTTTCGGCCATCGGCCCGTCGCGCTTGGCTTTATCGATCATTTTCACCCGCGACTGCGCCTGCCGAGCCTTCGTCGCCTTGTAGCGGAAGCGCTCGACGAAGCGCTCCATCCGCGCGATCTCCGCCTGCTGGCGCTCGATCGCTTTGCCCAGCGCCATCGCCCGTTTCGCCTGTTCTTCGCGCCAGGCGTGCCAGGGGCCGGCGAAGAAGCGGGCGCGGCCGGCCTCCAGCTCCAGGACCGAGGTCCCGACCGCCTCCAGGAACCAGCGGTCGTGGGCGACGAGGACGACGGCCGCGTCGAGGTCGACCAGGTAGCCCTCGAGCCACTCCAGCGAGGGGATGTCGAGATGGTTCGTCGGCTCGTCGAGCAGCAGCAGGTCGGGACGGGCGGCGAGGGAGCGGGCGAGCGAGGCGCGGGTCAGCTCGCCACCGGAGAAAGTCGAGAGGCGACGCTCGGCCTGCTCGGAGTCGAAGCCGAGGCCGCGAAGGACGGCGAGGACGTCATCGCGCCAGCGGTAGCCGCCGCCTGCTTCGAGCCGCTGTTGGGCCACGGAGTAGGCGCGCATCGTCTCCTCCGCCACCTCGCCGCCCATCTGCCCCTCCAGCCGTTCCAGCTCGGCCTCGGTCTCCAGCATGTCGCTGCGGCCGGAGAAGACGTATTCGCCCAGCGTCGCCTCCGATTCACGCGGAGGCCGCTGGTCATGGAGGGCGACTCGCGCGCCCCGCTGCACCGTCAGCGAGCCCGCGTCGGGCGCCAGCTCCCCCGCCAGCACCCGCAGCAGCGTCGACTTGCCGGCGCCGTTGCGGCCGGAGAGCGTCATCCGTTCGCGCGGCTCGAGCTTGAAGCCGACCTCCTCGAAGAGGAGCTTGCCGCCGACGTAGACGTCGAGCGAGGTTGCGGTCGCGATGGCCATGACTGACCAAGGTAATGGCCGGCCGGCTAGGAGAGCTTCAGCGCGATCTGCTCGATCGTCCCCATCGTCCGCCGGGTGTCGGCGCCGAGCAGCTTCTCGATCGCCTTCAGATCCAGATCGGACTCGAGCGTGCCCGCGCTGGGCAGCCAGTAGAGCTCGCGGCCCGCGATCGCCAGCAGGTCCCCGTCGCTCGCCAGCGCCAGCACCTTCTTCTTCGCCGCCGCGCTCGGCTTCTTCTTCAGCAGCGAGACCTGCAGCTTGCCCTTCGACTTGGCGACTGCCTTCGAATCGAACGGTTCCTGCGCTGCGATCGCCTCGATCTCCTTTGCGCTGCGGAGGAAGACGGGGACGTCATAGCCGAGCCGCTCGTCCAGCTCGGCTTCCACCCGGGCAGCGAGCTTCCCCTCCGCCTCGCGCTTCGCGGTCGAGAAGATCACGTTGCCGCTGGCCCGGAAGGTCGCGACCTCCTCCAGCCCCATCGCCTCGAAGTGGCGCTGCAGGTCCTCGTTCTTGATCCGCCGCCCGCCCAGGTTCATCCCGCGCAGGAAGGCAACGTAGCGCTGCATCGGCGCAGCCTAGTCGTCGTCTGCGCTTTCCCGCCCGATCGGGAACTGCATGATCATCACCCGCGCCGGCATCAACTCCTCGCCGCTCTCGCGAGAGCGTTCGGCGCTGCGGGCGTGCGCCTCCAGGACCCCATCCAATGCGGTTTCGAGGATGGTCACGACTTCTTGCCAGCCCTCATGGTCGAGTTCAATCGGCGATCGGCTCAGGTGAGCGTCTGGCAGCTGACTGAACTTCCCTTCGATCACCGACCGGGCGGTGTCTTCGGAGATGTGGCGAAGGTTGGTGGCGCTGATCGGGTTGCGGAGTTTCGGGTCGATCGCGAGCCATTCCTCGAGCGTGAAGTACTGCCGCTTCGTCGCCCTATAGATGTGTTCGCGTCGGCCCCCGTGATGCCTGACGTCGACCAGCTCGATCAGGCCGATCTCGCGCAGCACCTTGATGTGGTGGCAGACGAGGTTGAGGCTGACGTTCTCCATCCGCCGCTGCATCCGCGCCGGGCTGTTGGGGCCCTCGCTGAGGATGTTGAGGATGTGCGCCCGGATCGGGTGCGACTGCGCCTTCAGAACTCGTTCATCGATCAGGTGCGGACGAGCCTGCGTTGCCACGTTCCCTCCCTGGAAGCACTTAACGGTTTGTGTACAAGGAATATTCCAAAGTTTTTGAGGCTTGAGTTATCCCGCAAACGAAACCGCATGAAGAATTGCTGCATTTTGCGTTTTTTGCAACCTGTTTTCGTTGAATGCTGGAGAAATCTCCAGTAAACGGTAGGCGCGAGGGCTCAGGACCGCTCGCCGCGAAGAGCAACTTGCCGATTCCAGTCGAAGACGAGCGCGCCTGCCGCTCGCGAGCCACTCCTGAGCCGAATTAGCGACCGGCAAGGAGGTGACACAAATGAAGCTCACGGGCGTTGAGCGGCCGTTCCCGGCTGCCGAAATTCAGAAGGGGGGCTGAACCTTCTCGGGCGGTCGTCCTCGGGCTCCAGCAAGTCCTAAGGGGACGGCCGCCGAATTCCACTCAGCGACTTTGGTCTAGCAGTTTGGAACAACGAACATGAGGATGGTCGAACTTGTCAGAGCGTCCGTCAAGAGAAGAGCCGACACCGGCTGACATGCTGGAGCCGCAGGTGCGCCAGGCCCTCAGCCATCCCCTCCGCCGTCAGATCCTCCGCGCCCTCCACGGCACCTCCGCCCAGACCACGGGTGAGCTGCGCGAGCTGTTGCCGGTCGAAAGCCTCGGCGCCCTCCACTACCACGTGCTCGTCCTCGAGCAGGCCGGCGTGATCGAAGGCAGCGACCTCTGGAACAACGTCGACGCCCCAACCCGCTCCTACGTCGCCGACGTCGCCAGCGACGCCGCCGTCGCCTCCCTGCTGAAGGCGACAAAGCAGCTCGACGACGTCTCCTAGCCTGAGCCGCCCCGAGAAGCGGCCGAGCCCCTCTCAGGGCTCGGCCTAACGATGGAGGCGCCGAGATTCGAACTCGGATCCGCGGACGCGGTGCGAGGGTGTCTACAGGTTTAGCTGGCGCTTGATTCTCGTCTCCCGGGGTCCGCGCCAGCGGGCACTACGGGAGATAAAGCCCCTTCAATGTCCCCTGGCGGTCAGGGCGGTCCGCCCGGGTAAGCCCACTTCTGAAGCCGGTGCCCCTCCCCGTGGGCGAGGGAGGACCGACTCTCACAGCGCTTAGCTTCTAACTAAGCGGCGAGGGCGAACTCGTGGTCCGCACGTATTGGTTTGTGCTGGGGTTTAACGAGGCCTCCAGCAACCTCGACCTGCAACCGTTCGCACGAGTCGACCACGTCGAAGCCTGTCGCCCCCGTGCTTGGGAATGCCCTCCCATTGTACGGCGTCCGAGTCCGCGGCCTGCGAGGATGCGTCCGGTGAACGAGCGCAGCTACGACGCGATCGTCCTCGGCGCCGGCCCCGCGGGCGAGGTTTGCGCCGGACGGCTCGCCGACGCCGGCTGGAAAGTGGCGATCGTCGAGCGCGACCTGATCGGCGGCGAATGCTCCTATTACGCCTGCATGCCCTCAAAGGCGCTGCTGCGCCCCGCCGACGTGCTCGCCGAGGCAAAACGCGTCCCCGGCGTGCCGACCGGCCACGGCGAGCTCGAGGCCGAGATCGCGCTCAGCCGCCGCGACGAGGTGATCCACGACCGCGACGACTCCGGTCAGCTGCCGTGGCTGGAAGAACGCGGGATCGAGCTGCTGCGCGGGAGCGCCCGCTTCGACGGCGAGCGCCGGATCGTCGTCGGCGACGACGCCCTCACCGCCGACAAAGCGATAGTCGTCGCCACCGGCAGCAAGGCGGCGATGCCGCCGATCGAAGGGCTGGACGGGATCAAAGCTTGGAACAACCGCGATGCGACCACCGCCAAGCACGTGCCCGAGAGCATGATCGTCCTCGGCGGCGGGCCGGTCGGCAGCGAGCTCTCCCAGGCCTGGGCCAGCCTCGGCGCCGAGGTGACCCTGGCCGAGGGCGGCGAGCACCTGCTCTCGCGCGAGGAGGCCTTCGCCGGCGAGGAAGTCGCCGAGTCGCTGCGGAAGAACTTCGGCATCGACGTCCGCACCGGCACCAAAGTTGAGGCGGTCGCGCCGGGCAACCCCGGCGTCGTCGCCCGGCTCAGCGGCGGCGAGGAGATCGAGGCGGCGGAGATCCTGATCGCCGTCGGCCGCGTCCCCCACACCGCCGACCTCGAATTAGGCGCCGCCGGTGTCGAGCCGAACGACCACGGATACCTCGACACCGACGAGCGGATGCGGGTCGGTGGGCGGGACTGGCTCTACGCGATCGGCGACGTCAACGGGCGCGCCCTCTTCACCCACATGGGCAAGTACCACGCCTGGGTCGCGGCGGAGAACCTGCTCGGCCGCGAGGCCGCCGCCAGCGCCGAAGCCATCGGTTCCCCCCGCGTCACCTTCACCGACCCCCAGGTCGCCGCCGTCGGCAAGACGCTGGCCCAGGCCGAAGAAGCGGGCATCGACGCCCGCGCCATCGAGGTCCCCACCGACGGCACCCCCGGCGCCAGCTTCCAGGGCAAGGACACCGGCGGCACCTCCCGCCTCGTCGTCGATCAGGCAAAAGAAACCATCGTCGGAGCCACCTTCACCGGCTTCGAGACCGCCGACTTCCTCCAAGCAGCAACCGTCGCGATCGTCGGCGAAGTCCCACTCTCAAAACTCCGCCACGCCGTCGCCCCCTACCCCGCCCGCAGCGAGATCTGGCTGAAGCTCCTCGAGGCCGCCGGCGTTTAGGTGGACGGCCGGACTTCGGCCAACTCCTCGCGAAGCTCAGTAAGGGAAAGGGTTTCTCCCCTGTCTATCTCTCTGAGGCCAGCCTCTAGCGCCGAAATGGCGTGAGGATCAGCGAGAACCTCAGCGGACTCCTTCAGCGCCTGATACTCATCAATCGGGTCCAATTCTGCGGAGGGTGTGGCCCCTAGACCGTAGATCGCTGCTTCAAGTCGTCCAGCAGCTCCACGGGGAAGCCGGCGACCTGGTCGAGATCCTCTACCGACTTGAATCCGCCGAGCCGCTCGCGGTGGGCGAGGAGGCGGGTTGCCTGGGTTACCGAGAGGTTCTGCTCGCGCAGCTGCTCGAAGGTCACCGTGTTGAGGTTGATCTGCTCGCCACCGCTGGGGGCGCCGA
>Ga0105243_10003580_pt1 | contig 12542 bp, 10 predicted proteins | sample KBSM34metaG_FD_81525 | JGI IMG/M metagenome (GOLD analysis project Ga0105243, IMG submission 81525) | Miscanthus rhizosphere microbial communities from Kellogg Biological Station, Michigan, USA - KBS M3-4 metaG | ecosystem: Host-associated > Plants > Roots > Rhizosphere > Soil | place...
GCCTTCTCCGTCCAGATGCCGGCTCTTGGTGAGAGCGTCACCGAGGGAACGGTGACCAGGTGGCTGAAGCAGGAAGGAGACACGGTCGAGGTCGACGAGCCGCTGCTCGAAGTCTCCACCGATAAGGTCGACACCGAAATCCCGTCGCCGGCGGCCGGCACATTGCTCGAAATCCGGGTGCAGGAGGACGAGACCGTCGAGGTTGGGGCGGTACTTGCCGTCATTGGGGAAGCTGGTGCCGCTCCGCCAGCACAAGAAGCGCCCCGCCCAGCAGCGCCGGAGGCTGCCGAGCCCAAGCCTCAACCGACCCCGCAGCCTGCGCGGCAGCCAGCGCCTACCCAGCAAGCCGAGCCGAAGGCTGCGGCGCCCACGCCCAAGGTAGACGCCCAGCCGGAGCAGCACGGCCCGGCCGGCGCCGCTCCACCCCGACCGACACCGGTCGTCAGCGACTCTGATGCCAGCTATGTGACACCTCTGGTACGCAAGCTCGCCAAGGAACATGACGTTGACCTCGGTTCGCTGAACGGAACGGGCGTTGGCGGCCGGATCCGTAAGCAGGACGTACTGGCCGCCGCCGAGGCTGCCAAGCAGGCCGCAGCCGCGCCGGCTCCACAAGCCCCGGCCGAGCAGCCGGCAGCCGCCGCTCCGGCAGCGAAAGCGGCAGCACCTGAGGTCAGCACTTTGCGTGGCACGACCGAGAAGATGTCCCGGCTTCGCCAGACCATCGCCAAGCGGATGGTGGAGTCTCTCCAGGTGGCTGCGCAGCTGACCGCCACGGTCGAGGTCGATCTGACAGCCATCTCGCAGATCCGCGCCAAGGTCAAGGACGACTTCAAGAAGCGGGAGGGCGCCTCACTGTCCTATCTGCCGTTCATCGCGAAGGCTTCCATCGAGGCACTCAAGGCGTACCCCAAGCTGAACGCGACGATCGACACTGAGGAACGCACCATTACTTACCCGGATGCCGAGCATCTCGGCATTGCCGTAGACACCGAGAAGGGCCTCTTAGTTCCGGTGATCAAGGACGCGGGCGATCTGAGCATTGCTGGGCTCGCGAAGCGGATCGCCGACTTGGCCGCGCGTACCCGGCAGAACAAGGTGACGCCCGACGAACTGACCGGCGGCACATTCACGATTACCAACTATGGTTCGGCCGGCACCTTGATGGACACGCCGATCATCAACCAGCCGCAGGTGGCGATCCTGGGTACCGGAGCGCTCGTGAAACGGCCGGTAGTGATCTCCGATCCGCGGCTGGGCCAGGTCATTGCGATCCGCGACATGATGTATCTGTCCGTCTCCTATGACCATCGTCTGGTCGACGGCGCCGTGGCCGCCAGGTTCCTCAGCACTCTCAAAGCGCGCCTGGAAGAAGGTGATTTTGGCGCCGAGTTCGGCGTCTGATAGCCCTGGTTCGCGCGAAGTGATCACATGAAGTGGTTATTGGCTGGCGCATCGGGCTTCCTCGGCACCGCACTCAGGGTGCGACTGGCCGGTGACGGTCAGGAGGTCGTCCGGCTGGTACGTCGTGAGCCAGCAACATCGACCGAGATTCAGTGGGATCCCGACTCAGGCACGGTGGCCGCGGCCGCGTTCGATGGGGTTGACGTTGCGGTCAACCTCTCCGGCGTACCCGTCGCTCCGCTGCCCTGGACCGAATCTCGCCGAGAACAGATCCTCTCGTCGCGGGTCAACACCACGAGCACCATCGCTCGCGGACTTGCGGCTCAGACTGACGACCGCCGGCGTACCTTGATCCAGGCAAGCGGCATCGCTCGCTACGGCACAACCTCCGGATCCGAGCCATACACCGAGGCTTCACCTGCAGCGGCCGATTATCTGGCTCAGGTCACCACGAAATGGGAGGCTGCATCTCAGGCGGCCGCCGATGCTGGAGTACGGGTCGTCGTCCTCCGCACCAGCCCGGTGATGGACTCCAGCGGCGGGACGTTGGTGCCCTTGAAGCTGGCCTGGTTGTGCGGTCTGGGAGCGACACTTGGCGACGGCACTCAACGGATGCCCATGATCAGCCTCCGGGACTACCTCGGCGTCGTGCAGTGGGCCGCCACGACTGAGCAGGCTTCCGGGCCGTACAACCTGACCTTGCCGCAGCCCACGACCAATGCAGAGTTCAGCGACGCCCTCGCAGCTGCGTTGCATCGGCCACGGTTTCTTCGGGTACCGACCCCGATCATCCGCACGGCCCTCGGTGAGTTGGCGGGGCAGTTGGTCGGCGACGTGTACGCAATTCCCGAGCGACTTACCGGTGATGGCTTTGTCTTCAGCGATCCGGCAGTGACGGACCTCGTCGCATCCGCACTGCGAGATTGATTGCACGGGGATTGATTGCGCGCTGGGGGGAAGCCCGCCCCGACCGTGCTCGTGGCTGACCGGGCGACATTAGACTCGGCGCCATGGAACTGGAGTTCCGCGATCTCGGATTGGGCAGCGAGCACGTCGACTATCAGGCCACGTGGGACTTGCAGCGGGCTGTTCACGCCGAGGTCTCCGAGGGTGCCCGACCGGACACCGTGCTACTTCTCGAACATGCCAGCGTCTATACGGCGGGCAAGCGAACCGAGCCGCAAGAGCGGCCCGTCGACGGCACACCTGTGATCGATGTGGACCGCGGCGGCAAGATCACCTGGCACGGTCCCGGACAGCTTGTGGGCTACCCGATTGTGCGATTGCCGGAGTCGGTGCTCGTGGTCGATTACGTGCGCCGCCTCGAAGAGGCTCTGATCACGATGCTGGCCTGCTACGGCCTGCAAACGGGCCGAATCCGCGGCCGCTCCGGCGTGTGGCTGGCTGGAGATGATCAGCGGCTGGAGCGCAAGATCGCCGCGATCGGGGTGCGCGTCGCAGCAGGGACGACGATGCACGGCTTTGCGCTCAATGTCGATCCTGATCTTCGTTCTTTCGACCGGATCATCCCGTGTGGATTGACTGGAGTCGGAGTGACGTCGATGACCGCAGAGCTGGGCCGACCGGTTACCGTCAGTGAGGCGGCGCAGGTGCTCCGTCCCCAGCTGCAGCACTATTTGGCTTTTGAGGATTACGCCCAGTCACCCGACGTGGGATCCGCGCCCGAGACTGCTCACCCCAGGCTTGCAGTTGGCGCTGCCTGATCCACCTACGTCGAGTGTTGCAGCGCGCCGGCGGACTGTCGTCAGGCCGCCTGCGGTCGACTACGCCATCGAGGCGTACAGCCTGGAGAAGGTCTATCGGACCCGCAACGGCAAACAAGCGGCGGTCGACGGCTTGGACCTCAGGGTGCCCGTCGGCGGCGTCCACGGGTTCCTAGGACCCAACGGATCGGGCAAGACAACGACGATCAGGATGCTGCTGGGACTGATCGACGCTGACGCGGGTCACATCCGGATTTTTGATCATGAGGTGCCGCTGGCCCTTGATCGGATCATCGACCGGGTGGGCGCCATCGTTGAGCAGCCGAAGTTCTTTCCGGCATTCTCTGGGGAGAAGAACCTGCGACTGCTGGCCCGCGCAATTGGCGCGCCACAACGGCGGGTTGCGGCCGTACTTGATGAGGTTGGGCTGGCACGCCGCGGCAGCGACAAGTTCCGCAAATATTCGCTCGGCATGAAACAGCGCCTCGCCATAGCGGCGACGCTGCTCAAGAACCCGGACTTGCTGATCTTTGACGAGCCCACCAACGGACTTGATCCAGCTGGCATTCACGAGATCCGCGGCATGATGCGGAACCTAGCCCGGCGGGGCAAGACGGTGCTTGTCTCTAGCCACATTCTCAGCGAGGTGCAGCAGATCGCCGACACGGTCACGATCATCGGCCGGGGCCGACTACTCGCCGAGGGCAATGTCAGCCAGATTCTCTCCGCGGATGGACAGCTGTCCGCTCGGGTCGGGGTCTCCGATCACCTGAGAGCCGCCGAGGTCCTCACGAGCTCCGGCTTCACGGTCGAACCGCTGGCCGGCCGGCTGCTCAAGGTCAGTCTGAGCAACCAGCGGTTGGATCTTGCGGTCATCACGCGGCTGCTGGCGGACCAGAACCTGTACGTCTCCGAGCTCACACCGATCCAGCCTGATCTGGAGTCGGTGTTCCTCAATCTCACGGCCGGCGAGCATTTAGGCGCGCGAGGTCAGCGCCGGGACAACTCGCAGCAGCGGCGCCCTGTTGAACGCCAGCGCATGCCAGCCCAGCGCAAACCGCAAGCTCAACGCCAGCGTCAGCCGGAGCGGCCGGATTGGAGCGAGCGGGAATGACCCGGCTGGTGGCTGCCGAGATCGCAAGACTGCTCAGCCGACGGTTCACCGCCATTGCCCTGATCGTGTTGCTGCTCGGGCTTGGTGCATATCAGCTGGTCGTCAACGACTCCCTCTCGCCGGCAACCGGCGAACAACTCGCCGCCGCCCAGCGCGCGTACGAGCAATCGCACCAAGACTGGGTGGACAACCACGAGAAGTACGAGGGGGATTGCCGGAACACGGGCGGTACGCCAGAGGAGTGCATCATCCCGGAGCCGACTCTGGCCGATTTCAGCGCGGAGCCGACGCCATTCAAGGAGGCGGCCAGAACGGCACTCGAAGTGTCGACCGTTTTTGTCGCGCTCGCCGCCTTCATGATCGCCGCCAGCTTCATCGGCGCTGAGTACAGCTCCGGTTCGATTGCCAATTGGTTGACCTTTGTGCCACGGCGCGGGCGGGTTTTCTGGTCGAAGCTTCTCACCATGATCGGGTTTGCGGCACTGCTCGGCGCGTTCGCTGCTGCGCTCGTACTCTTTGCCGCCGCAGTGCTGGCACGGCTCTACGGCTCCCCCATCGAGTCGTTTGCCGAGCTTGGCGCGATGGGAGGGCGAGGTGTGTTGGCAGTGATTGGGCTGACGGTGCTCGGCTTCTGTGCTGCTCTGGTGACTCGGCATACCGCGGGCGCGATTGGCGTCTTGCTTGGCTATGCCGTTCTCTGGTTCGTCCGCAGTGGGCCGTTGGGCTCGCTGGTGTGGGCGCAGCGGCTGACACCGTGGACTCCCGAGGCGAGTCTCGCGGCAATCGTTGAGCACGGCTACGCCTACTCCGTGCCGATCGAGAAGGTGACGCCGGAGGGCGCGAGTGTCGACTGGGTGGAGAAGACCGTGAGCCTCACGCACGGCGCCATCTACTGGTCAATCCTGATCACGCTCGTGATCATCGGCTCCCTGTTGATATTCCGCCGCCGCGACGTGGTGTGAGCGGCTACGCCCGTGATCCGCACGGAGCGAGCGGAGCAATCCAACACAGTAGGCTGACAGGGTGACCATCGCTCCCGAAGGCCGCAGGCTGCTCCGCCTGGAAGTTCGCAATGCGAGCACTCCTGTGGAGAAGAAGCCGTCGTGGATCAAGACCACGGCGCGGATGGGGCCGGAGTATCGCGAGCTTCAGCAATTGGTGAAGAGCCAGGGCTTGCACACGGTCTGCCAGGAAGCGGGTTGTCCGAACATCTTCGAGTGTTGGGAGGACCGCGAGGCCACATTCCTGATCGGCGGCGACGTGTGCACCCGGCGCTGCGATTTCTGCCAGATCGACACCGGGAAGCCGGCCAATTTCGACGCAAGCGAACCACTCCGGGTTGCCGAGTCGGTGCAAGCGATGGGTCTTCGCTATGCAACGGTCACCGGGGTGTGCCGTGATGATCTTCCCGATGAGGGCGCCTGGTTGTACGCCGAGACGATTCGTAAGATTCACCAGCTCAATCCCGACACAGGCGTCGAGATGCTGGCACCCGACTTCTCCGGCAATTCCGACTATCTCGGCCAGGTTTTCGAGACCGAGCCGGAGGTCTTTGCGCACAACGTGGAGACCGTCCCACGAATCTTTCGGCGTATCCGGCCAGGTTTCCGCTACGAGCGCTCCTTGGACGTGCTGCGAGCGTCCCGATCCGCCGGCCTGGTCACCAAGTCCAACCTGATTCTCGGCATGGGTGAAACTCGGTCCGAGATCAGTGAGGCGCTGCGGGACCTGTACGACGCCGGTGCCGAGATTGTCACGATCACTCAATACCTACGGCCCTCGCCACGGCACCATCCGGTCGATCGGTGGGTCAAGCCGGAGGAGTTCGTGGAGCTAGCCGACGAAGCAACGGCCATCGGTTTCGCTGGCGTGATGAGCGGACCACTCGTACGCTCCTCCTATCGCGCCGGTCGGCTGTATCGTCAGGCAGTCCACACCCGGGAATCCCTGACTGTCCGCGCATCGGCGGTCTAGCAACCACACTGAGCAGAGAATCGAGAGCTGAAAGTGAGTGGCAATGGCTGACGCGGCGTCCCGGAGCGCCAAGAGCGGCACGAAGGCGACGAAGCCTGCGGCCCAGGATCCGAAGGCTGCGGCCAAGGAAGCCAAGGTCAAGGCCAAAGAAGCAAAAAAGTCGGAGAAGGCCCGCAAGAAGGCAAGCGACAATCCGGCCGACATGGGCCGGATTCGGCAGATCATTCGCGCGTACCAGGTCACCCATGAGTACGACAAGGCGCTGCCCTACCTGCTGATCGGCGCCTTCCTACTGCCGACCGCGATCAGCATCGTGATCGGCTTGACCTGGGGTTATGCGTTCAACGTGATCTTCGCCGGCGTCATGCTCGGCATCCTGGCTACGATGTTCATGCTCGTACGCCGCGCCAAGGCAGCCACCTTCAAGCGTTACGCAGGAACCACGGGCTCAGCCGAGGTAGCCCTCGGAATGCTGCCCAAGAAGTGGATTTCGACGCCGATCATCGCGGCCAATCGCAACAAGGATGTCGTGCATCGCACCATCGGCCCCGGCGGCTTGGTGCTGATCGGCGAAGGCGAGACAGGCCGGGTCCGGCAACTCCTCGCGAGCGAGGTCAAGAAGCACGAGCGGGTGGCGTACGGAATTACCGTCACAACGGTGATCATGGGCGACAAGGAAGGTCAAGTGCCGCTGAACAAGCTGGCCGACCACATCCGCAAACTTCCCAAGGCGCTGCAGCCTCACCAGATCACCGACCTCAGGCAGCGGTTACGCGCGCTTGACGCTCTCCGTCCGCCCGTGCCGATGCCGAAGGGACCGATGCCGAGCAGTCCTCGACAGGTCAAGGGCGCCCGACAGGCCATGCGCGGTCGCTGATTCAGCACCCAGCATCGCGTGCCATCGCTGGGCGCCATAGCCGCATGACTGATCGATGAGCAATCTGATCAACGCCGAACGCGTAACCATGAGCTACGGCACCCGTACGCTGCTCGACGACCTCAGCCTGGGCCTGGGCCGCGGCGACGTGGTGGGCGTCGTTGGCCGCAACGGGGCGGGAAAGACCACCCTGCTGCGCGTCCTCGCAGGGACTCTGACAGCTGAGAGTGGTCGCGTCACCCACACCGCCCAGCTGTCGATCGGTTTCTTGGATCAAATCGACAACACGCCGTCCAACGTCTCGGTCCGAGATCTCATCGTCGCCGGTGCGCCAGACCACGTGTGGGCAGCCAATCCTGGTTCGCGAGAGATCGTCGAACATCTGCTGGCGGAGGTCGATCTTGACACCTCACTGGAAAGCCTGAGTGGTGGCGAGCGTCGCCGGGCGGCACTAGTGAAACTGCTGCTTGCTGATCATGATCTGCTGATTCTGGATGAGCCGACCAACCATCTTGATGTTGAGGCGGTCGACTGGTTGGCCAAGCATCTGAATGATCGGCAGGCAGCCGAGGTTGCGATGCTGATCGTCAGCCACGACCGTTGGTTCCTCGACGCCGTCTGTACTCGAATGTGGGAAGTACATGGCGGCAGGGTTCAGGCCTACGTCGGTGGCTACGCGGCGTACGTACTGGCGCGGGCAGAACGCGCCCGCCAGGCCGCCATGATCACCTCACGGCGCAACAATCTGCTGCGCAAGGAGCTGGCTTGGCTACGCCGCGGCGCACCAGCTCGTACCTCGAAGCCGAAGTTTCGGCTAGACGCAGCCGCGGCGCTGATCGCCGATGAGCCCGAGCCGCGTGATCGACTTCAATTGCAACGATTTGCGATCGCCCGCCTCGGCAAGGACATCTTCGATCTTGATCGGGTGAGTGTGCGGCTGGGTGGCCGGATGCTGCTCGATGACCTCTCCTGGTCAATCGGCCCCGGCATGCGGATCGGGATCGTCGGGGTGAACGGCTCCGGCAAGACAACCGTGCTACGGCTGCTGCACGGTGATCTCGCACCCGACTCGGGACGCATCAAACGGGGCAGCACGCTGCGTATCGGTTACTTGAGTCAGGACGTGACCGAGCTGCGTGGCACCGAACGAGTCCTGGAATCGGTCGATCAGTTACGGCGGCAGGCGAGGCTTGCTTCGGGCGCGGAAGCCAGCGCCACTTCGCTACTGGAGGATTTCGGGTTTACCGGCGACAAATTGACCACCCGACTCGACGACCTGTCAGGTGGCGAACGGCGCCGACTTCAGATGCTCCGCATACTGTTGGACGAGCCGAACGTCCTGCTGCTCGATGAGCCAACCAATGACCTCGACATTGACACCTTGACCGTCTTTGAGGACTACCTCGACAGCTGGCCAGGCACGCTGCTCGTGGTGTCGCATGATCGATACTTCCTGGAACGGGTTTGCGATGTGAGTTACGCATTGTTGGGCGACGGCTCGTGTGTGCTGCTGCCCGGCGGTGTTGATCAATATCTGCGGATGCGCAGCGACAGATCGGCAGAAATCTCACCCTCGGCAACCTCGCTGCAGCGCGACTCCGCTACTGCCAGCGCGGCAACACGCCAAGCGAGGAAAGACCTCGCACGTCTCGAACAACAAATCGCCCGCCTCGACCAGCGGATCGCTGCGCTGCACGAGCAGATGACGGCCGCGGCCAGTGACTTTCAACAGCTCGCTGAGCTGCAGCGCGAGATCGAATTGATCACTGCCAGCAAGGACGATCTGGAGCACGCGTGGCTCGAGGCAGCCGAGATCGCCGGCTAGGGACTAGTGGCTCGGCACTAACGTGGTCGTATGGAGACTGCGTTGCACCAGCTCGTCGCGCTCCTCGGTGACGCCGTCCGCACTGACACCGTTAGCCGCGAGAACTACCGTTTCGACTGGTCACGCGACCCGAGCGCGGGCCTCCCCATTGCCGTGGTTCGGCCCAGCAACTCCTCGGAGGTAGCTGCTGCGATCCGATGGGCAGCCGAGCACCGCGTACCCGTAGTTCCTCGGGGCGCTGGTAGTGGCCTCTCCGGTGGAGCCTCGGCGGTGTCCGGAGGCATCGTGCTGAGCCTGGAACGGATGCGTTCGGTAGAAATCGATGTCGCTGCTCGAGTCGCCGTGGTCGAGCCCGGTGCCTTCAATGCCGATGTCAAGGCAGCGGCAGCTCAGCACGGCCTGTGGTATCCGCCGGACCCGTCCTCGTACGAGATCTGTTCTATCGGGGGCAACATAGCGACAAATGCGGGTGGGTTGTGCTGCGTCAAGTACGGCGTGACCACCGACTACGTCCTCGGGCTCGACGTCGTACTGGCAGACGGGACGCTGATCACTCTGGGCGGTAAGCGGATCAAGGACGTAGCTGGGCTGCCGTTGGTCAAGCTCTTCGTCGGGAGCGGGGGCACCCTCGGCATCATCACGCGGGCCATCCTCCGGCTGGTACCAGCGCAGGGACCGCGGTCCACGTTGGTTGCCTACTTCCCCGACGTGCAGGCTGCGGCCGACACCGTTGTGACGATCGGTAGGACGCTTCGAGCATCCATGATGGAACTGATGGATCACGCCTCGATCAATGCGGTCGAGGACTATCGCTCGATGGGGCTGGATCGCTCCGCGGGCGCATTGCTTCTCGCTCAGTCTGACGCGCCCGGCGCGGCCTGTGCCGAAGAGATCGACTTCATGGAGGCCACGTGTACGACCGCTGGTGCCAAAGAGGTCTTCGTCACCCACGATCCTGAGGAGGGCGAGCTATTCGTTGCGGCCCGCCGCGCCGCATTTCCTGCGATTGAGGCTCGTGGTGCGATCTTGCTGGAGGACGTCGGTGTACCGGTGCCTCAGTTGCCGGAGCTCCTCGCTGGTATTGCCGCAGTGGCGGATGGGTATTCGCTCGAAATTCCGGTGGTCGCGCACGCCGGAGATGGCAACACTCACCCGATTGTCGTTTATGATCGCGGCGATCCGGATGCGCGAAACCGCGCTTATCGCGCCTTCGATGAGATCATGCAAGTGGCCATCGATCTTGGCGGCACGATCACCGGCGAGCACGGCGTAGGGCGAACGAAGAAAGCAGCACTGCCGGCTCAGCTCGGGTCAGAGGTGATGGCTTTGTCATTGACGATCAAGAAAGCCCTGGACCCGCTCGGCATCCTCAATCCCGGGGCCATCTTCTAGTGCCCTAGAGGGAAAACCAGTGGCGGAATCCCAAAGCCATCAAGATCGCGCAGTCAGACGACGAAAGGATGACGCGCACCAGGGAGATCACCGACGAGATGCGCCATCTGCAGGAGCAGAAGAACGAGGCGCTGCGAATGAAGCTCCGGGGAGAGGTCGACGCCAAGACGTTTCGAGAGGTGACGGCGGAGATCGACGCAGCACATGATCAGCTAGCTCGTGGGCACAACCGGCTCGCCAGCGAGGCGGCCATGCCGGAGCTACCGGACCCGTCGCTGGTCCGCGTCGAGGAGTGCGGCGACGATCAAGGTGGCGGCCGCCGGGCACCCGCGGACGAATCCAAAAAAGGGGCCGAAATCGTGGGTCGCGACGAAGCCCGGCATGAAGAGTCCCGGCACGCTGGTTTGGAACCGCTCGTCGAGTACGGGAAAGCCATCCACGGTCTCGATGCGGTCAAGGAGTGGCTGCAGATACTCGATGTTCGCCAGATTGGGCTTGTAGCCGGTGGCGAGCAATACATGATCAACCACGAGCTGCTCGCCACTGGAGAGCGTGATATCGATCTCGCCGGAGGTTAGTTCGCGGCAAGTGGCAACTGCGGTGCGCGGGCGGCGCTGTATGACGTGTTCGGGCAAGCGCGGGGTTAGCCAAGGCTCAAGCTTCAACCGCCCTTCCGCCCAGAATCGTTGCGAGATTCCCTCGCGTTCCGCTGTTGGAAGTCGGCGAAACCAGCCGGGGATGCGGATGGTGTCGTCGATGAGCTCGTTGACGAATCCCCAGTCCGACGCCTCGAAGCTCGGCGGATCGTGCCGGTGCACAACATAGATGGACGCGGCGCCGGCTTCAGCCAGCAGAGCCGCCCACTCGAACGCGCTCTGCCGGCCTCCCACGATGACTATCCGAGCGTCGTAAAGCTGGTCGAACCGTACAAGCTCGCTGGTGTGCGTCCAGCGGTAGTTCGGAAGCGACGCAGGTACCCATTCCGGAATGACAGCAAATCGGGCGATGCCTGGGGCGGCCACCACCGCGTCCGCGATCAGCCGCTGCCCGTCGTGGAGGCTGGCAATGAACTGCCCGTCTGCGACGTCAAGGCGAGAGACAAACGACGGGCGCGGTTGGATCTGCTTCTGCTCGCAGAACCAGTCTGTGTAATCCAGAAAGGTCCCCACGGGAACTGGAGGAACGCGAGTGGGATCAACGCCGCGCTCCACCAGGAATGCCTCAAACGTGTCGATGCCGTCAGCATCCAGGTGCCAGTCGGTGCCGGAGCGCAACAGCATCCGCTCCGGCATGTTGCCTCTCCAGAAGCCCATCGGCTCGCCAAGGACGAGTGGTTCGATTCCATAAGTCTTGGCATTCGCCGCCGTGGACAGCCCGTAGGGTCCGGCGCCTATGACCAGCAGCGGAATGTGGGCGTCACCGTATTCGGACGCCCCGCCGGTGTGGCCGGGCCCTTCCATACGAGCAATTATGGCTTGATGGATTCTCCGGGGCCTAGTCGTCGCGTAGACGTCTATTACGTGCACGCGCGCGCGAAACACAGCTAGGGGCATCCCTGATCGATTTCGACGAAGCCGACGCTCACGATGACGTTCTTTCACCCACCAATCGAGCTGGCCAACCTTCGCGCGCGCCGCTGCACAAGGTCCTTCCCTTAAAGGCGCGTTACTCCTTGACCTTGCGCAGGGAGATCCTGCTGTTCTCGGGATGGTCCGGGTCCTCGGCCATGCAGATGACCAGGCGGTCCCCATACCGCCAGTCCGAGCGGTCCGGTGTCGCGTCGGTGTAGTTGTACGCCGAGGAGTCCCAGTCGATGCCGACATAGCGGGCGAAGTACTTCTTGCAGCGGGCGTCGCTGGCCTTCTCGACCGCCTTGTCGCCCGGATAGCGACTGCCGCCCCGAAGATTGAACGTGCCGGTGACCTCCTCCTCGTGCCGCGAGCGGCAGTCGACCCGGGTGATCACGGTGCTGCCCTTCTCGCTCCACCCTTTGAAGCAGTCACCGGTTTTCAACTGGTCCCAATACACCTTCTTCGCCTTGCGCAGCGGGCCGTGCGGCTGATGCCCCGGGATCTTCTTCTTCGACGGCGCGACCGACGTCGGCGACACGGTGGCCGGCGCCGGCGACACGGTGGTCGGGACGGTGGTCGGGGCCACGATGCCGCTGGGTGCGGGCGCCGCGGCCTGGTCCGTGGTGGAGGTGCCCGGGAGTGCGACCATCACGCCTACGAC
>Ga0105243_10003582_pt1 | contig 12538 bp, 10 predicted proteins | sample KBSM34metaG_FD_81525 | JGI IMG/M metagenome (GOLD analysis project Ga0105243, IMG submission 81525) | Miscanthus rhizosphere microbial communities from Kellogg Biological Station, Michigan, USA - KBS M3-4 metaG | ecosystem: Host-associated > Plants > Roots > Rhizosphere > Soil | place...
CCATGAAGGCCATGCCTCGTCGCTGGCCATTCAGCAGGAGCTGGGGAAGCTCCTCGCTGGCTCCGCGCGCGATATCGCGACGAAGTAGCCATTCCCTTCATCGTCATCACCCGGCTTGTCCGGGTGATCCATTTCAATAGGAACAAAAAACAAATTGGATCCCCCGCATGCGCGGGGGATGACGTGGGGGGGGTGGATGGCCCGGACAAGCCGGGCCATGACGATTAAAGAAAATCGGATTACTTGCTCATCACCGTCACACGCCCAACCGACGTGTCGCCCGCGATTAGATTATCCTTGGGATCGAACACCCAGTAACTGGCCTCGGTGAACTGGCCGGTGCTGACGCCCATGCCATTGCCCACCGCGCCCAGCACCTTGCCGTCGCGATTGAGCTTGAGGAATTGGCCGTCCTGGCCCGAGGCCATCCAGGGATTGCCCTTGTGGTCGAAGTTCAAGGCGCAGACCAGATTGCGCATCTGAAGCGTCTTTATGAAACGGCCGTCGGCGGTATAGACCACGATGCGATACTGCTCGCGGTCGCCGATCCAGACGTCGCCATTCTTGGGATCGATCGCCAGGCCATGGGTGGAATCGAACTTGCCCTGCCCCACCTCATTGCCGAACCACTGATTGACGAATTTTCCGTCCTTGGTCAGGTGCAGGATGCGCGCCACGCCTTCCTTGTTGGCGGGATCGTCGGAGTCCACGTCATTGGGGCTTTCATTGGCGTGACCCTGGGCGATATAGACGTCGCCATTGGGCGCGAAGGCCAGCATCACCGGCTGCCACAATAGCCGCTGGCCTTTTTCCTCCACCCAATCGCCGCGCTTGCCTTTGACGCCGACGGTCATCAACAGCTTGCCGTCGGGCGACAGCTTCTTCACCGTCGCCTGGCCATTGTCGATGATCCAGACATTGTCGTCCTTATCCACCTGCATGCCATGGGCCTTGTCCTGGTGGTCGATCGCGCTTTCCGGCACTTCCAGCACCAGCTTGTGATTGGGATCGAATTTCATCAGCTGCACCACGCCGACGGGCGAGCGCTTGAACACCCAGAGATAGCCCTTGGAATCCAGTGCCACCGCCGGCACGCCGCCGATACCCTTGGGCACCACATAGGGGTAGGAGAATTTGTAGCCCATATTCTGGTCGTACTGGACCCGTGCCAGCTGGTTACGCGGCGCGCCGCCCTTGCGGCCGCAGACCAGGGACTTGCTGCATTGCGGACCGCCCTGCCCGCCCGGCACGCGCGGCGCCCCGCCCATCAGGGCGGCGCGCTCCTCGCGCGGGATGACATGCACCGTGCCGTCGGCATCGACCATGGTGAAGCCTGTGGGATCGGGGAAGGATGGCCCCAGATGCCAGCCGGCCGCGCCTGCCTTGGCGGGCTCGCTTTGAATCGCCAGGCGGTTGGGTTGGCTGAACGAGGCCGTCGTCATCAGGCCGAGCGCGAGCGCGGTGAGCGCGAGGTACTGTTTCATGGAAGGTCCCTGAACTTTTGTTTGGCAGAACGATGCGCGCCGCCGCCCTTGGCAGTCAACCGGCAATGCGCCACATGGTGAGTGTGCGATGCAGCGGACCTAGGGTTCGAAACCTTCCGGCGCCAATTCCATATGTACGAATTCGAAGCCGGGGGCGACCGTGCACCCGACCAGCGTGTAATCGCCCAGGCTCCTGGCGGACTGCCAGGCATTGGGCGGCACCACCACTTGCGGCGCCTGGGCTTCGTCCAGATTCGCACCCAGCATATAGACCTCCTTGCCGATGCGCAGTTCCAGCGGCGCGCCGCGGTAGAAATGCCAGACCTCGGCCGCATTCACCCGGTGCCAGCGCGAGATTTCGCCGCCCTTGAGCAGAAAATAGATGGTGGTGGAATGAGCCCGTCCAGAGGCGCCGACTTCGTCGCGGAAGGTCTCGCGGAAATAGCCGCCTTCCGGATGCGGCTTCAAATCCAGCAGCGCGATGATGCGGTCGGCTTCGCTACTCACTCGCTGTCGCTCGCTCGTTTAACGCTTCGCCCGCTACTCATTCGCTGTCGCTCATTCGCTTAACGCTCGGCCTCCTGCATGGAGATTTCAAGCCGCGGGTCGCCAGATACGCGGACCGCGCGACGCCATCACCGCCATGGCACCGACAATGGCGCGCGCATCGTGCAGGGCATTATGGGTCTGGCCTATAAAGGCCATGCCCAGCGCTGGAGCCAACTGGCAGGACTGCATCCCGCGCGGGTCCAGGCCCAGCGCGGCGAACCAACCCCTGAGATCGTAGAAGACGGGCAAGGGACGCGCCGGCGTCAGGCCATAGAGACGGATATTGCCTTCAAGCACGCGCTGGTCTTGTCCGAAAGCCGCGATGGGACCGTCTTGGGCGAAATCCAGAAAGCGCTCATAGGCGACCGCGAAATCCATGCCCTGGCGCTCGATCTTCTCATTGGTGATGCCGGTAAGCTTTTCGAAATAGCAGGAAAGCACCGCATTGATGCGCGGGCGCACCAGCATGTCGAATTCGCCCAGCACCGCGAAACTGTCGGCGTCGAGCTTGATCGCGCCGATCTGCACCACTTCCTTGAACTCGCCGGGCGCGAGCCAGTGCCGCGCCATCGAACAATCCCAGGCGGTAAATTCCAAGTCGAAGACGGTGATCGTTGGTGACGTCAAAGGCGAGCCCCGACTGTCCGTAGCGGGACGAATCATCTAACATTCCCAATTAATATATTGTTAAGCATGAATTTCTAACGCCCGTCCGCAAAGGCGTTTCATGTCCCGGTCCGATTCCCGCGCGGCCGATCCTGTCCGCGCTCCAGCAAGCTTTGATGACAGCCCAGCGGCCGCCGCCGTTCCAGGCGCCATCCCGCATGCGGCTTTGGCGCTGCTGCCCACGCTTGCGCACGAAGCCGGACGCGAGTTTGAGGCATGGCACTTCCTTGCCGCATCGCCGCGATTTTGCCTGGCCCTGATGCTGCAAGGCGCGCTCCTGTTGGCTTGGGCCGCGCCGCGCGCCCATGCCAGCCTGAACCAGGAATTCTTTTGGGCGACAGCGGTCCTGATCGGCATTGCCGCCGTGACCCGCAATCATATTCGCGGCTTCGGCCGCACGCCGCGTGCGCTGTCGCCCGCCCGCGCCGCAACGGAACTCCGGCTGCTTTTGTCTGCCACCGGCATCGCCTGGGGCCTGGGCGCCTTTGCGCTTTTGCCGCCGGGCTGGACGCCCGCCCTGGCCTTCGCCTTGGTGCCGATCCTGGCGGCCTTTCTGATCCTCAAGGATGAAATCGGCGCGGCGGCCTTTGGTGTCCCTGTGGCTGTCTTGACCGCAAGCGCCATGGCCTGGAGCGGACAGAGTCGAAATGGATGGGGCACCGGCGCTCTCCTGATAGGCAGCGTCATCATCATGGGGCATTCGATGTTGCAGTGCGCCATCGCCCGGCAACGCGCGCGAGAACTGCGCTGAGCCGCTTGCACAAGCCTGTGTGGCGGCCCATCTGTCGCTTGGCCGTTGCCCCAGCGGCTATATTGTACAGGCACAGTCCGCCTTCTTCGCCCTGAGAGGCCGCCATGACCGTGATGAGCGCCATCCGTTCCGCCGAGACCGAAGAGGCAAAAAACGCGGCCGACCGCATCGCCCATGCCCGCGCCCTCTTGCCCAAGGATGACGCGCTGATCCGCTTCTTCGACGCGCTTCTTGCCAGCGCGGTCGCCGACGACATCCTGCGCGCCCGGCCCGACCAGCTGGCGGCGCTGGCGGTCATGCTGCATGGCGAAGCCTTGAAGCGCGGCAAAGGCACAAGCCATGTCGCGGCTTTGGACTGGAGTCATGAAACGGTCTTGTTGGGCATCAATGACGACCGGCCCTTCCTGTTCGACTCCGCTTTGGCGGCCGCGCTTGCCGCGGGCGCGCGCATCCGCGCCGCCTTTCATCCCATCCTGGATCTGAACGGCGTCAAGACCAGCGTGATCGCCTTGGTTTGCGATGCCCTGGCTCCGGACGCGCGGCAGAAGGCGATCGAAAGCCTGCGCGAGGCTTTTGCGCAAGGCGATTTGGCGGTCCGCGATTGGAAGGCGATGATGGCCCGGCTGACGGCGGCCCGCGCCGATCTTGCCCGCCATCCGCCGCGTGTGGCGGGCAATCCCACCGACATCAACGAAGATCTCGCCTTCCTGGATTGGCTGGCGGACAATCATTTCACCTTCCTGGGCGCGCGCGATTATGTGCTGAGCAAGGATGGCGCGAATGGCATGCTGGAGCCCGTCAAGGGCAGCGGTCTTGGAGTCTTGTCCGACGATGCGACGCGGGTGATCCGCCGCGGCGGCGAACGCGCCGGCCTCACCGCCGAAGTGCGGGCCTTTTTGGACGGACCCGACCCTATCATCGTCACCAAGAGCGCCACCCGCAGCCAAGTGCACCGCCGCGCACATATGGATTATGTCGGGATCAAGACCTTCGATCCCAATGGCGCCTTTGCCGGCGAGCGCCGCTTTGTCGGCCTGTTCACCTCCAACGCCTATTCCGCCCAGGCCCGCACCATTCCGATCTTGCGGCAAAAGATCGAGGCGGTGATGAAACAGGCGGGCCTGGCGCCTTCCAGCCATGACGGCAAGGCGCTGGCCCACATCCTGGACACTTTTCCCCGCGACGAGCTGTTCCAGGTCTCGATCGACGAACTCTCCATGATCGCCACAGGCATCCTGCATATGGGCGGACTGCCGCGGCTGAAGCTGTTCCTGCGTTTCGACCGCTTCGACCGTTTCGTCTCGGCGCTGCTGTTGGCGCCGCGCGAGCAGATCAACGCCAAGCTCCAGGCCGACATTCACGCCTTATTGGCAAAGGCCTTTAACGGCAGGCCCAGCGCCGTCGAAGCGGCGGTGGATGACAGTCCCCTGATGCGGCTGCATTACATCATCGGACGCAATGACGGACCGATGCCCAAAGTGGATGTGCGGGCGCTGGAGCGCGAGATCCTGGGATTGATCACCAGTTGGGAAGACCACCTGGCCGATGCCATGTGCGCCGTCCATGGCCGCAGCGAGGGCCATGCCAAGCTATTGGCGCTGGCGCCGCGTTTTTCCCCCGGCTATCGCGGCCTGTTTCCCGCCCGCGAGGGCGCGCGCGACCTCGCCGTGCTGGAGGAGCTTGCCGCCGCCAAGGACGGTTTTGCGCTGCGCGCCCATGTGTGGCGTCGCGAAGGCGATGAAGCACCCGCCTTGCGGCTGAAGCTCTATGTTCTGGGCGACGTGCTGCCGCTTTCGGCCTCGCTGCCGGTGTTCGAGAATCTGGGGCTGAAAGTCATTTCGGAAGATTCCTTCCCCGTCTCTTTCCATCGCGATGGCGGCTGGCGCCAGGAAGCCGTGGTTCTGGACTTCGCCATGGAGCGTGCCGACGGCCTGCCGGTGAAGTTGGACGAGTTGCGCGGACCCCTGGAGGATGCCTTCCACGCCGTGCTGCGCGAGGAAGCGGAAAATGACGGCTTCAACCGGCTGGTGATCGGGGCGAGCCTGGATTGGCGCGATGTCACCATTCTGCGCGCCATCGGAAAATTCCTGCGCCAGGCGGCCATGACCTTCAGCCTGGCCTATATGCAGCAAGCCTTGGTGCGCAATCCGGACGTGGCGACCCTGTTGGTCAGCCTGTTCTATGCCAGGAACGATCCACGGCTGGCCGCCGATCGCGACCGGCGGGTGCTCGAGTTCGAAAATCGCCTCACCGCGGCCCTGAAAGAAGTGCCGTCGCTGGACGACGACCGCATCATCCGCCGCTTCAAGAATGTGATCGACGCAATTCTGCGCACCAACTTCTTCCAGCGGGACGCCGACGGCGTGGCGCGCCCCGCCATGGCGATGAAATTCGATTCCGCGCAGCTGGACGAATTGCCGGCGCCACGGCCCTGGCGGGAAATTTTCGTTTATGCTCCCGCGGTGGAGGGCGTCCATCTGCGCTTCGGCCGCATCGCCCGCGGCGGCATCCGCTGGTCGGACCGGCGCGAGGATTTCCGCACCGAAATATTGGGTCTGGTCAAGGCGCAGCAGGTCAAGAATGCGGTGATCGTGCCGGTCGGCGCCAAGGGCGGATTTTTCCCCAAGCGCATGCCGCAAAGTCCCAGCCGCGAACAATTCATGGAGACCGGCATCGCGGCCTACAAGACCTTCATCAACGCGCTGCTGGACGTCACCGACAATCTGAACCGGCATGGCCAAGTGGTGCCGCCGCCGGACGTGCTGCGGCCCGATGGCGACGATCCTTATCTGGTGGTCGCGGCCGACAAGGGAACCGCCACCTTCTCCGACATCGCCAATGGCATTGCCCTGCAGCGCGGCTTTTGGCTGGGCGACGCTTTCGCCAGCGGCGGCAGTGTCGGGTATGACCACAAAAAAATGGGCATCACCGCGCGCGGCGCCTGGGAGGCGGTGAAGCGTCACTTCCGGGAAATGGGCAAGGACATTCAAGCGACGGATTTCAGCGTGGTGGGCGTGGGCGACATGTCCGGCGACGTGTTCGGCAACGGCATGCTCTTGTCCAAGCACATCCGGTTGGTCGCCGCTTTCGACCATCGCCATATTTTCCTGGATCCCCAAGCGGACGCCGCGACCGGTTTTGCCGAACGCGAGCGGCTGTTCAACCTGCCGCGCTCCAGTTGGGACGATTACAACAAGGCGCTGATCGGCAAGGGCGGCGGCGTCTTCGCGCGCAGCCTGAAGGAAATTCCCCTCACCCCGGAAGTGAAAGCCCTGATCGGAGCCACCGCCGACAGTCTGCCGCCCGCCGGCTTGATCAACGCCCTGCTCAAGGCGCAGGTGGACCTGCTCTGGTTCGGCGGCATCGGCACTTACATCAAAGCCTCAAGCCAATCCCATCTGGATGTGGGCGACCGGGCCAATGACGGCTTGCGCATCGATGGCGGCGAGGTGCGCGCCAAAGTGGTGGGCGAAGGCGCCAATCTGGGCGTCACCCAGCTCGGCCGCATCGAAGCGGCGCGGGCGGGGGCGCGGATCGACACCGACGCGGTGGACAATTCCGCCGGCGTCGACACCAGCGACCATGAAGTGAACTTGAAGATCCTGTTGGGCGGCCCGGTGATGCGGGGCGAATTGAGCCTGGACGGCCGCAATGCCCTGCTGGTTTCCATGACCGAGGATGTCGCCCAGCATGTGCTGGCGGACAATTACAACCAGACCTTGGCGCTGTCGGTGGCGCAAGACCGCGCACCCCGCGACCTGGATGCCCATGCGCGGCTGATGCACGACCTGGAAGCACGCGGCAAGCTGGACCGGGCGGTGGAATTTTTGCCCAGCGACGCGCAGCTCAAGGCCCTGACCAAAGAGGGCAAGGGACTGACGCGGCCCGAGCTGTGTGTGCTGCTGGCCTATGCCAAGCTCGATCTCGACGCAGAGGTGCTGGCCAGCACCCTGCCCGACGATCCCTTTTTCGCCGGCCTGTTGGCCGGTTATTTCCCGCCCGCCGCGGTGGCGGCCTATCCCGAAGAGCCCGGACGCCATCGCCTCAAGCGCGAAATCGTCTCCACGGTGTTGATCAATGCCATCGTCAATCTGGCCGGCCCCGTCTTTGTGCTGCGCTCGCGCGAGGTGACCGGGCTTTCGGCCGCCGAGGTGGCGCGCGGCTTTGTCTTGAGCGACGGCGCGGTGGGGCTTTCGGCGCTCAAGGCGCGCATCGATGCCTTGGACGGCAAGACGGATGCCGGCGTGCAGATCGAATTGTATGGCGGCATCGCCGACCAGTTCCGCCGCGCCACGCGCTGGTTCCTGGCGAATGAATCCTTGGATGCCCCGATGGCGGAAACGGTGCTGGGGTACCGCGCCCGGCTCGAGGCCTTGCGCGAAAGCTACAATCTCAGCAAGAGCGATCTCGCGCGGATCGAAGCACTCTCCAAACATATCCCTGCGGACCTAGCCCGCGATTGGACGTTGCTGCGTTACCTGGACCAGGCCCTGGACGTCGCGCTGTTGGCGCGCGAGACCGGCAAGACGCCCGGCCAGGTGGGCGGATGCTATGCGGCGCTGGGCAACGCGATCGGGCTGGACCGCTTGCGGTCCATGGCGGAGAGATATTCCCCTCCGGAACATTGGGATCGCCTGGCGCTGCGCCGCCTGATGGATGGGCTGTCGCGTTCGCAGCGCGCCATCACAGCGCGCTTACTCACGAACGGCACCGACGTGCAGGATTGGATCAAGTTGCAAGGCACGGTGCTGGAGCGCACGCGGAACTTCCTTCAAACCTTGGAAGAAAGCGGCGACCTCAGCGTGGCGAAATTGATGCTGGCGTCCAGCCAGATTCAGAATTTGGCCTGATCTGCTCCAACTTCCTGCGGCGGAAATTCTGTCGTAAGCTGTTGCATCGCAAAGACATAACCAGGAGTGTCACTTGGGGGGATCACCAGTCTTGTCCGGTGCGCTGGTCGCGTGGCAAGGCCTGTTCAGCAAGGACGAGTTGGATGCCATGGTGCGGCTTGGCGACGGCTTGGCTTTGGAAAAAGCCGAACTGTCGGCGGGCGCCGCCGGATATGAAAACATCCGCTCGACCAAAGTCGCCTGGTTCCCGCGCGAGGCGCGGACCGAAAATTTGTACCAGCGCATGGAAGAGGCCGTGCTGCACATCAACGAACGCTATTTCCGGTTCGATTTGTCGGGACTGGCGAATTTCCAATATGCGGTTTACGGCGGACCGGAAGGCGGCCATTTCGATTGGCATAAGGACTATGGCCGCGATCCCTCCGACCCTCAGCAAGAGCCGCGCAAGGTGACCATCAGCCTGCAATTGAGCGGGCCCGACGATTATGAAGGCTGCGAATTGCAGGTGCGCGCCGGCAACAAGATCGACGTCGCGCCCAAGGAACGCGGCACGCTGATCGCCTTTCCCGCCAATGTTCTCCACCAGGTGACGCCGATCCGTTCGGGCTTGCGCCGTTCGCTGGTGGTTTGGGCAGTGGGTCCGGAATTCCGTTAAGAGGATCCTGAAGGACTCAGGGATTGACGCGCCGCGCGGGCTGGGCTGCCGGCTTTTCATTGCCCAGAAATTCGATGCCGATGCCGTCGGCGTGATGGCGCGACACCCTCCCCGCAACTTGGGCAATCAGCACGAACTCGCCGACCGGCGGCTTGACGTCGGTCTTCAACGACACGCCGTTCACGGAGATGTCGCTCACCTCGGCATGAACGATCTGGCCGTCGGCACGGGTGAATTTGGCAAAGCCGTTCCGGCCGGCGCGCTCATGGCGGCGCAAGGGGCTTTCGCCGCCTGCGGCGTTGTTGAGAAACAGGATCAGCTGCTCGGCGGTGCGCTCGCGCTTGGAAGGGGTAGAGGAGAAAGCAAGCCCGAACCCGCCTTGGTCGCGGCGCACCACCTGACCCTCGAAGCGGCCGAAACTGTCCAAGTAGAGAACCACCGCCGAGCCCATCTCTGGCACGATCTCGCTGGCGACGGCCACGCCGCCCGGCGACATGTCGAGAATGGTGCAGGCACCTTCTTGGCTGTCGCTGGGCAGGAACAGGCGTCCCGGCAGGTCCATCTTGATGCGGCGAAAGCGGCGGCGCTCGGCACCCGTCCCCGAGGTCGCCCCCGATCCTGTCTGGGCCGGTCCTGCCTGCGTCATTTCTTGTCCGTGGCCCACGCGCCATTTTTCGTTGCGAATTGGGCCCGAATCTATGTCCGGCGGGGTCAATGGGAGGTTACCGGGGGGACCTGATCGAGCCCAAATTGGGCCGGGGGCTTTATTCCCCTCTCCCCGCCGCGCTATAGGAAAGACCGGGTAAGATTTTGCGGCATGGGTGGGGCTGGGGCCCTGTCAGCTATAGCCGCCAGTGGGGAATAATAGATGCGCTTTCTAGCAGCTTCGCGCGGCCAAGGCCGCCGCCTGACCATGTTTGCCGCCGCCGGGATCCTGGCGCTTGGCTTGGCCGCCTGCTCCAGCGATGAGGAAGAGGCCGGTGGGACGCCTTTCACCCAGGCTCTTTCCAAGGATTACAATGACTTGGCCGGACAGGCCTCGGCCTTGCCCGCCGAACAGGCCGAGACTTCCTTCCTGGATTCTCTGAACCCTTTCTCCAGCAGCGAGACCTCCAGCGACCTGCTGTCCCAAGCCTTCACCACCAAGGCCGAGCTTGCCGATGAAGGAACCGAACCGGAGCCGGAGGCCGCTGTCGGCCCGGCGCAAGCCACTCTCCGCGCCCGCCTGACGCGGGCGCTGGCTGCCGGCAAGGACCAGTTCCCTGAGCAGGCCGCCCGGGCCCAGGCCGACTATGACTGCTGGGTCCTGTACGGCACCGTGCCCACCGCCGCTGCCGCCAGCCAGGCCTGCAAGACCGCCCTGGACTCCTCCATCGTGAGGCTGGAAACCGCGGCCCGTCCGGCGCCCCCGCCTGCACCCGCGCCTGCGCCCGCACCGGCGCCAGCGCCGGCTCCCGCGCCTGCACCGGCCCAAGCCGCCAACAATCTGTTCATGGTCTATTTCGACTTCGACTCTTGGACGCTCAAGGCCGAGCAGCTCAAGGTGCTGGACGATGTGATCGCGACCGCGCGTAACGGCGGCCAGAGCAACATCGTCATCGTCGGCCATACCGACACCTCGGGCCCGTCCGACTACAACCAGCGCCTGTCGGTGAGGCGCGCCAATGTCGTGGTCGAAGCCTTGGTGCAGATGGGCGCGCGCCGCGCCGCGCTGCATGCCAGCGGCGTGGGTGAAACCGATCTGGCGGTCGAGACCGGTGACAATGTCAAGGAAGAAAAGAACCGCCGCACTGTGGTGACATTGCAACCTTGATAATTAATTCTGGTTAGGGATCAGCCCCGCGCCCTTCAAGGACGCGGGGCTTTTCTTTTGGACCTCTTTTGATCTGTCCATTGCCGTACAAAGCGCCTAGTGTCGCAAACCATGAGGTGGCTTCTGGTTGCGAGTATGACGGCGGCTGTCCTGATGTCGGGAACGGTGCCAATGTCTCCTGCATGGGCACAGCGCAACGGCAATTTTCCCGTCACCGAAATGAATTTCGACCTGTGGTGCCAGGAGCAAGCGGGCCTGCCGCCGGAGCGTTGCGACAAGCGCACGCCCGAAGACAATGCGGCCTTCGAGTCCTATCGCGCCAAGGTCGAGGCTTACGAGATTCCTTATTTACAGCGCAAAGCCAATGCAGCGCGGCTGGACCGCGATATTCTGCGCAACGATCCGGCCAATCCGCCCATCAAGGACATTCCGGCGCAACGGCCCGATCTGAACAATCCCTCGACTTCGAGTCCGCCCAGGCCTTAAAGCGAGCTTCTGTCGTCCTGGCTGTTCGCGGCCGACCAGCGGCTGAAGATGTGCGCCATCTGCTGCAGCAGATCGCCGGTCCCGAAGTTCAGCAAGGCCGGTCTTTCCTTGGACACGATCAAGCGCAGATAAGGCGCCTTGGGGTGGGCCTTGAGCTGCGCCGGCGGAGGCGGGGGCGGCGGCAAATTCTGATCGTGCCGGGGCAACGGTTCGCCTTCCTGCACCAGCTGCGAACCGGTAAGGGTTTCATAGGCGATGGTGCGGCCCAGCAGCGGCGCGGGATTGGTCAGCAACTGCACCAGGCCCAGGAAGCGCGTGGGCTCGCCGCCATCCAGCGAGATCGGCACCAGCACGCTCTCCAGCTCTGCCATGCCATTGTCGATCGTGGCAGCGATGGAGCTCAAGCATATGGGTTGACCGCACTTCAGCGACTGACTCAGCAGCGGCGCCAGTGAAAGGCCGGAATTGGATTCCCAATGGGACAGGAAGTTGGTGCCCTTCAACTCATAACCGAAGCGTTCGCACAGCGAGGTGCCGGCAAGACGGTAAACCGGGCGCGAGGGATCCTCGCAATCCAGGATGAAGACATAGGAGAGAAGACGCTTGATGGCGCGGGGATCGATCTCGCGCTGATCGGGGGTGCCGCGGCCTTTGCGCAGCCGGCTCCAATAGCCCACCAGAAGATGTGAATTCTTATGCTTCATAACCCAACCAGCCCTGCTCGCCACACTGCCCCGTAACGGAACGTTCCGCGGCTGCCCGCAGGGAACTCAGCGAAAGCCGTGCCACAGGAAAGAGGGCTTCCTGGCTCTCCAATTCCCGAAACGACACAAGGATTTGTCCCACAAAGTTCCGATTCGGGGGCCATCTGCCGCGTTGCACCGAGGTTTCCGCCTGCTATTGTGCCCGCGCTTTTCCTCCTCCCCAAGGCTAACCCCATGAATATCCACGAATATCAGGCAAAAGAGGTGCTGCGCGGATTCGGCGTGCCGGTGCCTAAGGGCAAGGCTGCCTTTACGGTGGAAGAGGCGGTTCAGGCCGCCCAGGAACTTGGCGGCCCCGTCTGGGTGGTTAAAGCCCAAATCCATGCCGGCGGCCGCGGCAAGGGCGGCGGCGTCAAGGTCGTGAAATCGATCGAAGACGTGAAAAAGGAAGCGAGCCGCATGCTGGGGATGACCTTGGTCACCCACCAGACCGGCTCTCAGGGGCGTTTGGTCAAGCGGCTCTATATCGAGGACGGCTCGGCCATCGCGCGCGAATTGTATCTGTCGGCGCTGGTGGACC
>Ga0105243_10003583_pt1 | contig 12532 bp, 10 predicted proteins | sample KBSM34metaG_FD_81525 | JGI IMG/M metagenome (GOLD analysis project Ga0105243, IMG submission 81525) | Miscanthus rhizosphere microbial communities from Kellogg Biological Station, Michigan, USA - KBS M3-4 metaG | ecosystem: Host-associated > Plants > Roots > Rhizosphere > Soil | place...
CGTGCAATTGCTGCATTGCTGGTCTCACCCTTCAACGAGTCTCGTAGCCGCAGCAGTAAATCCCCACGATTATCCAAACGGCCATCCCAGTGGAGGACTTCGATTCGACTATCGTGAATCGCGCCTAATTGTTGTGTGTTCACCGGCATCTTCTTTCTCCTTTTAGACAACGTGCAGTGGCATTAATCGTTTCTGATAGGCTGCCGAGCCATACACAACGCGGCCATCTACCTCAACCCACGCGTGCGAGAAGAACGGCGACGGGCGATAACCGATCACCAGTCTTGCAAAGATGCCGTGTCTTCGGAGCAACCGCACGGTACAGACAGCTCGCTGCAGACAGAGCACCGGCTTCCAGTAGAAACAAGTGGCGAGATGGACCGCATCGCAGATTGCCTTCTCCAGTTCCTCACTGTTTGGCTGCGCCACAACAGATTGCCGCTTCAACTGCGACAGAATGCGTCCAGAACCTCGCAACGAAACGATCACTTCATAGCGCGCGATCTCGAAGAGCGCTCTCGATAAGAGTCTGATCTTTTTCATCACGCGACCTCCCTTTGGATCAGCGTCTGCTGTTCAAGTTGGGCCAGAAAGCGAATCGTGTGTTCGCGTGCAGTGTTGGAAGCGACTTGATAGGCGTCGCTGATTCCGTTCGCAATTGCTTCCAATGATAGTTGCTGCTCGATCCCGCGCCAGATACGGGCGCCGATGTGATTGGCAGTGAACAAGCTGCCTTTGCCGGTATGTAAGATCACTACCCCGTCGTCGTGAAAAGAAGCAGCAGCTTCGGGACTGAGGGTAAAACTTAAATCGCTACTCTGGTTCGTCATACTCTGTTTCTTCCCTTCTCTCTTTCTACGAGCGTCTAAATTGATGCTCGCGATGTGTGTAAGAATAGAGAAGATTTTTCGCGGTGCCCTCCCCCCCATTTTGTATTTTGGTCCTAGATGTTTCTACAGGAGGCTTCTAAGATTTGAGTTAGGAGCTGCTTTGCAAAAGAGTTGAATTCCGGTCAGGCACAGCGCCAAAGGCGCGAAATATGATAGCCAGGGGCAAGCGCCGAGCGCAGCGAGGCGCGTCGCCCCTGGTTATCAAATATCAATTGAAAGAGAGCACTGAAAGTGCGACATATGATCGGTAGTTATTCCGCTCTTTCAGAGCTTCAAGCTCATTTTGTTTTGTGGCCCAGGGGCGACGCGCCTCGCTCCGCTCGGCGCTTGCCCCTGGCTATCATATTTCGCGCCTTCGGCGCTGCGCGCACTATTTAATTCGCGACCTGTGGCGCTCCGCAGACTGAATTGCGACTGTTTGTGTAAAGCCTTAACTGGAGGTAGGAGTCTGATCAGTCGTCGTGCTTCTCGACAGTTGAACTGGAAAGTGAATTGAGTGCCTGCTGGCCTTCCTGCGTTGCCTGTCCGAGCCAGCTTGATAGCTTCTCCAAAGCGAGTCGCATGTGAGCGGTATCGTTGGGTTTTTCCAAAGCATCATCGGCGACAAACTTGCTGCCCTGGACCGTCTGAAGCAGGGTGTCGTAAAGCTCGCATGCGATACGAGTTCGTTGGGCCAATCTCTCGTCAGAACGGATACGAATTGCTCTCGCTACCTTTCGCAGTCGCCAGCGGTACACGACCCACATCACGAGAGAGGTAAGGAACGCACAGAGAATTCCAAACCATATCGTTTGATACGAGAGGTGGGATATGAGCAGGATTGATAAACAGGTGTAAGGGAATTTCGACATCAACATTCACCCCAATAGTCCATGTAAGCCGATCAACGTGAGGGGCAACGACCATTGAGAGTTGACCCCGCGAAACACCTGACTCTAACGAATGTGCAGGTCGCTCCGACACACCAGAATGTATAGTTATCAGCCTGTGGTTTTGTATAGGTGTGGGTCTAGTGATGCAGTCTCAAAGCAATGTCCGACATACTTCAGTTTGTCGCGCCAATCCGACAAGCTAAAGCATGTCGGACATTAAACTGCATCACTACGCACCCCGAGGAAGGTCTTGATTCTTTCAGATCGAGCGACGCTCGGTCTTCTGAAAGCTACGTTGCCAGGAACCATGAGTGTCATTTGGGTTCCGGAGCTTGCAGAGCTGACAAGTGTGAGCTTGCTCCCGATCCGCAGAGCTCGCTCTCGCATCCCCTGAAGACCAAAATGCCCCTCCTTGCCTTCTGCGAGGACAGAAGTTTCTATGCCGATCCCATTGTCATTCACCCGCAACGTAAGGTCCCGCGCATAGTTGAGCGCGATTTCCAGTTGGCTTGCTGAGGCGTGCTCACAGGCGTTGCGGATCGCTTCGTATCCGATACGATAAATCTCGTCGCGGGCGACCGGATGCATGTCTCTGGGACCACCGGTCGCTAAAAACTTAACTGTTATCGATTTTTTGAACCAACACTCCTGCGTAGCCCGACGCAGAGCGGCAGCGAGATCGTTGGTTTCTATGGTTGAGGTGCGAAGTGAATTGAGTGCCGCTCGTCCTTCCTCCGTTGCCTGTCCCAACCAGCCTGACAGTTGTTCCATAGCGCGCTGCAGGTGAGCCGAATCGTCGAATTTTCCGAGAGCATTATCGGCAACCAACTTGCTGCCCTGCACTGTTTGAAGAAGCGTATCGTGAAGTTCGCGTGCAATGCGCGTGCGTTCCGCCAAACGTTCATCAAACCGAACGCTGATGGCTCTCGCAATCTGCCCGACGCGTAGTTTGTAGAGAGCCCAAATCACGACGAGACCAGCGGCAATGCATAGCAGAACAAACCACCCTGTCTGATAGAAAGCCGGCAGTATCGTGAAATCCACATTAGCAACTTTCTCAGACCACACGCCGTTGGTATCGGAAGCGTTAACAATGAAATGATATTGGCCGGGCGAAAGATTGCGATATGCGACGGGATTCGCCGTGCTTACTTCGTGCCAGTCTTTGTCCTTTTCCTGGAGTCTGTAGCGGAAGCGCACTGCTTCGGGGTTTGATAGGCTCACCGCGGAGAAGCTGATCTCTACGCTCCCCGTGCGCGCCGGGAAAGTCAGCGGAACACCAGACTCATAAGACTTATCGTCGGCAGAGACTGACTGAATTGTGAGCGCAGGTTGCAATACGTTCTTTTGGGCGTTAGCTGGATCGAGCCACACCAGGCTATTAGTTGTGGCAACCCATAAGCGTCCATCGCTGCCCTCGATTATTGTCGGTAACGGGCGCAAATACCCGGCAAAACCCGGCATTCCCTCTCGTCTGCCAAAATGCTCCCCCACCACGCGATAGGAGGGATCTTTCAAAGCAGCAGATATTTCGGCTCGTCTAATATGAAAGATTCCGAAAAGGCCGTTGAGCCAAAGGTCGCCACCAGCTGTTTCCACGATTCCTGAAATACCGCGCAGCCAGTCAGGATTAACAGCAGTAATAGCGTGGAACGCTCCACCGTCAAATTGCTGCAGTCCGAATTCGCCTCCGATCCAGATTGCGGAAGCGCGCCCATGGATTGCGGTGATGTTACCCACCTGTATGCCATCGTTTGGACCAAACACCCGGACCTGATCGCCTTCAAGTACAGCCAACTCATTGTTCGTAAAGCCAAACCATACGCGCCCCGCACTGTCAGTAAATTCGCATACGACACCGGTCCTCGGAAGGTCTTCCCGGCCACCAAAAGATGTCCAAACGCCACCTGCCAACCGGTACAAGCCATGGCGTCCAAACGACACCCAGAGTCCACCTTTGGGATCCTGAGTTATTGCCTGGAGGAAATAGCCCAGCTTAGCCATCTCGGGTGGTAATTCCGTTTGGACCAGATTCCCATTGACGAGATGAAAGAGTCCCACATCCCCGCCGAACCAGAATGTTTTGTCAGGAGCGCGGTAAGCCACCACCCACCTCGCCCGCTTCTTGAGTATTTCGGTCTTTCCATTCGACAGATGATATAGGTCGGAACCTCCAGCAGAGCTCCATACTGCTCCATTGTCGTCGGCAGCCAGAGCGAAAAGGCTTCCAGCTTCAGGGAATACCTGTTTCACCAATGGGCTGTAAAAGAATCGATGGATCCCGGTGGTGTCGCCAAACCAGACATTACCTTCTCGATCAACTAGTTTCGAATATTTATTAGGACTGAAATCATAGGTTACAGAATTACTCGCATTTACGTTGTTCTGGAAATTGTAGCCCTGTTCGGATGGCGCGAAGTGAAAAAGAGGCTTGTCGCTGCATTTGATCCAAAAAGTATTAGCCCGATCAACGAGCTGCGCACAGTCCGTCCTTAAAACCGGGTAAGCTGGCAGCTGGTCCTCCGGATTGCTGCTGGACTTCGGTGCTCGCCGGTCCATTGCGAGACTGGTTACGACAGCACCATCGGCGTCTACCGTAAACTTGGTATTGCCAGTAAGAGACGGATCTTCATCGACTAGCTGCATCTGTTTACGACCCGGGCGTTGGCAGAACAGTTTGCCTTCTGTGAGTGCCCAAACTACTCCGTCTCGATCTACTCCCACACACTCGAAATAGCCGCTTACGATCCGCTGCCACGTGGAGTCTTCTAACCTCCACAGTCCGCTGGTTGTGGCCGCCCATACAATCCCATCACGGTCTTGAGCAAGATTATTGATGGACCCAGTCGGTGAGGCGGGGTCGCTGCTATAGTTTTTGACCAGACCGTTGTTTATGAAAGTGAAGCCACCAAACAAATATCCAACCCACAGACCACCTGACGCCGGCGCTAATAATGAGCGAACGCTGTTAGAAAGGAGCCGGTCGCCAGAGGGCGAGTTGAAAGCCTCAAAACGAACACCGTCGAAACGAAACAATCCCCCGGTAGTGCCAAGCCAGAGGAACCCATCACTGGTTTGGGCCAGCGCCTCGACATTTGTCGGCGCGCCCTCTTTGAAGGTCCAGGAATCATGGCCGACTTGCAGCCTGGTCCGTGTTTGACATAACAGCGATCGACACGGAATCGCGATGATCATCAGAATGAGAACCAGTCTAAACCGCATATTCAACCTCCACCTGAAGCAAACCACGCCGCAGTGCAATTGTCACCGCATGCGTCCGATCGTTAGCGCCCAGCTTGGAGACAATATTCTTGATATGAAAGTTGACAGTCGTCTCCGCAATCGCAAGTTGAATGGCAATTTGCTTGTTGCGATAGCCATCGCGAATGAGTTGCAGCACTTCTAACTCCCTGGTCGTTAGATCTTCTTCGCCCATATGCTCAACCAGCCGAGCTACGACCTCAGGTGGGACGTGCTTTTTTCCAGCATGGGCCGACCGGATCACCGCGAGTAATTCATCCTTCGGCATATTCTTTAGCATGTACGCGGCGGCTCCCGCTCGCAGGGCCCGCTGGATTTCGACATCGGCGTCTGAAGTTGTCAGCATTATGATCCGCGCCTCGGGAAACTCTCCTCGGATCGCTATCAATGCATCAGTGCCGTTGGTCCCCGGTAGACGAAGGTCCATCAGAGTGATATCCGGCCTATGACGACGAAACTCAGCGATGGCCTCCGCGGCATTGCCTGCCTGCGCGACAAGCTGCATGTCTGCCTGCGAGCTGATAATTGTGCTCAGCCCTTCGCGAAACACCGGATGATCTTCCACGCTCAGTATCGTAATAGGCTTAGTCAGAGCGTTCGGTGGCCCAATCATCCGGTAGAGTTCATTGACGGAAATATGTACATTCATAGCTTTTACATTTACTCCGCTGTTGTGATTTCTCGTTACGCTCACAGAAGGCGAGAAAACGGCGGGCTTATTACCACCGGGATCGAGAGGACGTATTTTTTTCGTGTGAGACAGCGGTGATGACCCAATCTGTGCAGAAAATCCGAAACCAGGCCACCTGGTCTCCGGCAGGGGTGCAGTTTAAAAAAAGTGTCCGATAAACTTCAGTTTGTCGTCAGTAATCGACCACGCTTTGCCTCAAAAGTCCTTTTCATTCACACCGGGCTTTAGCCCGGTGTCTGGCAAGGCACAGAGTTAAGAACCGTTTTAACGGTTTACCGAGCGAAATACAGCGAAAACCGTTGAAACGGTTATCGGCAAATTTCCGCCTTCTCACACCGGGCTAAAGCCCGGTGTGAATAAAAAGGACTTTGAGGCTAAGCCAATCGACAAGCTAAAGCATGTCGGACATCAAACTGCATCACTACCTGTCTCCCATGATCTTGACAGCTTCGAAACTCGGCGCTATCGGTACTATGATAGCGCCCGGGTTCGCGTATGAACTCTTTACAAATCGATGCTCGGCTGCTGCCTTATATTCAGGCAACGTCTGAAGCAGACTCAGATCGTGTGCTTAGCACGCTCGTAGCGGAATGCATCGGACCGGTAATCAAACAGGTCATCCGGTCTAAGTTGCGTGTGCATTTCGATCATGATGGGCGCGCTCCTCACAACCCTGATGCCGAAGATCTTTATAGCGGAACCCTCCTGCAGCTCCTGACCCGGCTAAAGGAATGCAAGGCCCGCCCAACTGATAAATCGATCGGTAACCTTGAGAGCTATGTCGCGGTCATTTCTTATCACACCTGCTATGAGTATCTCCGGTTCAAATACCCTCAGCGGCATAATCTGAAAAACAAATTACGCTACCTGCTGACCCACCAAACCGGCCTGGCGCTGTGGGAAATGAAAGCGGCGATCTGGTCAGTGGATTTACCGAGTGGCGTAACCAGGCAAGGGCCTACGCGCGCAGTGACCGGTTACAACAACTACTGAATGATCCTCGCACGGCAATGCAATCTGCGTCGCAGCGTGGAGACTTTCGACGCGCGAACCAGGCCGATCTGGTGGCCGCGATTTTCAACCACACGAGCCATCCAATCGTATTGGACGAACTGGTGGACATTGTCGCCGGACTGTGGGGAATAAAAGATCGCACAGAACAGCCGGCCACACGAGATGATGAAGCAGATTCATTAGCACAGGTAGCTCAGCAGAATACCGACGTGGCGGCTGAGATTGATAATCGATTTTTCCTGAAATGGCTGTGGGAAGAGATCTGCCAGTTGCCGGTGCGACAGCGAATGGCGCTGCTGCTTAATCTGAGGGACGATCAAGGGGGTGGCGTAGCGGCGTTACTGCCGGTCACGGGTGTTGCCAGCTTGCGCCAGATTGCGTCAGCGTTGGAGATGGTGGGCGAGGACTTCGCGCACCTCTGGCCGCGGCTGCCGCTCGACGATGCGAGCATCGCCGGTTTGCTGAGCATCACCCGGCAGCAGGTCATTAATTTGCGTAAATGTGCGCGCGAACGTCTGGCGCGAAGAATTAAAGCAGTTCATTAGGTGTCCGACATGCTTTAGCTTGTCGGATTGCGCGACAAACTGAAGTTTATCGGACATTTGCTTTGAAACTGCATCACTACCAGTTCATTAAAAAATAATTTTCGAGGCCGGTAATATCTTATCGAAACCTCCGCCTTTCCTGTCAGAGCAGGGTTGTATATTGGATCAGATCTGAAGCTATGAAATGAACGGACATCTCGCCCAACCAGTCATCGAACGATATCGCGAGCAAACGCTGCCGCCAGCGGAATTGCTCGATGCCGACGATCACCTTGCCGGGTGCGAAATCTGCCGTCAGCGTCTCGACGACAAGCAGCGTTTACAGGCGGCCGGTCAATTATTGCGCCGGGACCTGGCGGCAACCCGATTGACTCACATTACCTATGAACAATTGGTGTTGTACGTCGACGGCGGCCTTGATCAAACAGACAATGAAATCGTGGACAGCCACTTGAAACTCTGTGAGCAGTGTTCTACTGAGTTGAATGACCTGCGCGCGTTTGCCACCGAAACGGCCGCCTACCCGGCCAAAGAATATGGACCGCGCTCACCACCGTCTGTGGGCCAGAAGCTGGTGAGATTTTTGAAAGGGATGTGGGAGCGCGCGGAAGGATTGTGGCGTACACCTGCTTTCTGGCTTCCTGTCGAAATTGCCAGTCTCGCGCTGGTCGTAGCGCTGCTGGTGTGGGCGGGCGTATTGCGATCGCGGAGCTCTCAGTTGCAGATGGCGCTCGACGCAGAGCGACAGGAAAATGAAAAGCTCAAACAGGACCATCAAGCAGCAATCGCCTCGGTCACTGACCTTCAGAACCAACTGGCCCAACTCAAATCACCAGAACTGACAGTGTCCTCAAATGTCGTGACCCTGAATGACGGCCCAGGGCAGGTAACGCTGGACGAGGAAGGCAATTTGGCTGGTGTGCCGGCGGAGTATCAACAGATGGTGAAGCAGACGCTGACATCGCAGCAAATCGGGACCCCGCACATGCTCTCTGACTTGATCGGAAAGTCAGGCGTGTTGATGGGGCCTGGCGACGAGGGACATCCAATTGCTCTGCTCAGCCCAGTCGGCACTGGGGTGATAGGTGTTCGTCCGGTTTTTCGCTGGCGGGCGCTCGACGGCGCTGAGAGTTATGTGGTCAAGATTTATGATGCAGACTTCAATGAAGTAGCAGCCAGCCCGCAGCTCTCCGGAACGGTGTGGACCGCAACACATTCGCTCGAGCGTGGGCAAACTTATTCCTGGCAACTGACGGCACGAGCAGGCGGTAAGGAAATCGTCTCTCCAATCAAACCCGCACCGGATGCAAAGTTCATGGTGCTGAACCAGACGAAGGCTGGTGAACTGGCCCATGCAAGGAATGCCGGCGGCAACTCGCATTTGACGTTGGGCATTCTTTATGCGCAGTCGGGACTGCTCGATGATGCCGAGCGTGAGTTCCAGGCGCTGTTACGCGCAAATCCGCAATCCACATTGGTCCGTAAGCTGCTGCGCATCGTCAGAGAGAAGCGGCGTTCGTCCTAAAATCCCTTGCCGGTCACCACGAAGCCTGCCCAGTAAAACGGATGCCGGTATCGTTCGCTCCGCAGTAATTTCAAGTCTGCTTCGCGCAACGCTCGCGCCGCGCTAAAGCTGCCGGCCGGATTTGCCATCTGTGCTTTGAGCTGGCGATGAAATTCCACCATCAGCTCCGTCGTGCTGGCAGAATCGACTTTCCACTGACTCAGAATGCTGGTCGGGCTACCGGCGATGAACAACGCCCACGACAACCCGATCATTCCTTCGCCCGTTCCCACTCGCCCGCGCGCCGTCTCGCAGGCCGACAGCACCACCAGGTCGGCCTTCAAATCCAGTTTCATGATCTCCCACGCTTCGAGAAATCCGTCTTCATTGCTATCGCCTTCTGACTGCGCCAGCAGCAGGTATGAATACATCGGACTGCTATCGTTCAGGACTCCGTGTGTGGCCAGGTGTAGAATGCGATAACTTCCGGCTTCAGCCTTGGCGTGTGCCTCGCTGGCTTCCGCGCCGATGTAAACTTTGCTTTTCGCCGCGCCGTAAATCTGCTTTATAGCATTGACCTGCCGTTCGGCTTCGGGCAGTGGATCGAGCTTCTCGTCCATCAGCACCGGCTTTGCGCGCAAAATATTTTGCTTGGTGAGCGCCGGATTGCCGAAGGCCAACAGCGTCGGGGAGCTTGCTGCGTCCTTCTTCCTGTCGCGTAGCTTGTTCATTTCTCGCAACGCCGTTAGCGAGGGCGCATACGCGATCGCACTGTCTTCAATCAGATAGCGGTTAGGACCAGGCTGCAATGTCTGAAAAGGCAGTTCCCAGAGCGCACCATCCGGCACGATCACGAGGGCTGTTCGGCCCTGCAACTGTGAGGCGGCCGGTTTGAGCAACAGATCGTAAAGTTCGCTCGCCGGCTGGTGAAACCCCGGACTGCCGCTGGCCAGTGTCTCCCGGAACCGTGCCACACGGCCTTCCAGTTCCTTTTGTTTGATCGCCAGCGGGTAAACCTTTAACTCAGTCGTTGTCCCGGCAGCATTTACTGTGAACGCAAAGAGGTAAGCCCGTTCGTCAGCCACTACATACTCCAGCAGCGCGCTCCGCGAATCAGGCAGCAGCGCGCGCGCCTGTTCAGGCGTCAAAGTCTCTATTTCACCTCGCTGCGCTTTGAGTTCAGGATGTGCAGCGTAAAGGCCTGTCTGGAATGCCTCGTAATCAAGCCGCACTTTTTGCAATTGAGCTTTGAGATCGTTGAGACGAGCCGGATCAGGTTGCGCACGTTGATTCTCACTTGAAATCTTTGTGTTGAGCGAAACGAGCTGATTATTGAAGCCGCGTTCCTGGTCCTGCTCCGCCGCGGTCATAGCTTTGGTGACATCGCTGCGGCCACTGCGTAGCACGTCGAGCAGCACGCGGGCTTTGGCGCGTTCAGCGTAGCCGAGCGCCGCACCAAATTGGTTCTGAGTTACGAGCAATTCGATTATTGCGTGGTACGGAGAGAGTTTGTCACTAAAGTAACGAGAGAGATCTTGTTCACCGCCTACGACTCGAGCTCGAGACGTCTCGATCGTGGCAATAGCCTCTTCAAAGGCCTGGCGAGCAGAAGTGAGTTGGTTAAGGTCGCGATAAGAGCGGCCCGCAGTGGTCTGAGCGCGCCAGAACATATTGGAATAGTCGAACTCTTTAGCTCGAACCATCGCACGGGTGGCGAAATCTAACGCCTGAGTATAGTTCCCCTGTAATCTGCTCGCATTTGCCAGACCAATCAGTGAGTTTGTAACTCTGGCTTTGTCCCCCATCTCCTCCGCCAGCGCCAGGCTCTTTTGGTTATACTCCAGCGCTTGCGCGTAGTTTCCCTGGGTGTAGTGAGTAACCCCAATCATGTCTAGTGTAACGGCAATCCCGGGCTTGTCCCCCAACGCTTCGCTCAGCGTCAGGCGCTTCTGATAAAACTCCAGCGCCTTAGCGTAATCCCCCTGGCTGTAATGAACATTCCCGATGTTGTTCAACGCTATGGCGATTCCAGTCTTGTCTCCCAACGCCTCTTTCATCGCCAGACCCCGCTGGTAATATTCAAGCGCCTGCCCGTAGTTACTCTGTTGGTGATAAATGTTCCCGATGTTGTTCAAGGCCTGGCTGACTCCAGCCTTGTCCCCCATTGCCTCGCTTAGCACCAGGCTCTTTTGCAAATACTCCAGCGCAGGCGCGTAGTTATCCTGGTTAAAATAGACAACGCCAATGGCGTTCAGCGCCCTGCTGATGAGATCTTTGTCCCCTAAAGGCTCGGTCAGCGACAGGCTCTTCTGGAAATACTCCAGCGCCTGTGCATAGTTGCCTCGCTGATAGTGCACATTCCCGATGTTGAGCAGTATCCTGCCTACCCCAACCTTGTCTCCCAACGTCTCGCTCAGCACCAGGATTTTCTGGTAAAACTCCAGGGCGAGCGCGTAGTCTCCTCTCAAGTAATGCACATTCCCGATGCCGCGCATCGCAGTGGCGATTCCGGCCTTGTCCCCTATACCCTCGCTCAGCGTTACGCTCTTCTGGAAGTACTCCAGCGCCTGCGTGTAGTTACTTTGTCTATAATGAACATTCCCTATTCCGAGCATCGTGCCAGCAATTCCGGCCTTGGAGCCAATCTGTTCCGCAATGCTCTGGGCAAGGCGAAACCCGGCTAGCGCTTCCGGATATTTGCCCGTCATCCGCAGACGATCACCCTGTCGAATCATCTCTTGAACTAACTTTTCAGTTACGAGCTCTTTCTCCTCTGTCAGAAGCGCTGATCGCTCATCATCGGTTTTGAGCAATGCCAGCGCGGCGGCGAGGTCTTCCTCTGCCGGCGCCTCGTGCCAGACTTTCCAGGCACCCTCTTCTTTCATGCATTCCAGCGCACGAACCATTTTCCCCAAGCCAGCTGCAGGCTTGCTCGTCTTCACTTCAATGGCGCTCATCTCGAGCTCGACGCGCAACTTCGCCTTCTCTCCCTCAACTGCCATTTTGCGGATCACCAGACCTTTGACCTCGATCTTTTCATGGTCGACGAAGAGCCTCTGCATGATCTCGCGGCGCGTCGCGAGCTCAGGCGATTTGGCACTCCACAACCGCAGGAAGCCATCCAAATCCTTCTTTGCATAACTGCCGTAGAATTCCTCTACGAGCGCGCGCAAAGCAGCATCATCAGAAGCTGCGGTGGGCCGCGTTCGAGATTCGTCTTGAGCCGGCACGGAAGACAACAGGAGGCAGACTAAGATGACGCTGCCTAATCGACCACGATGAGTGGACCGCATGGGATCACCTCCAGAGATCGTCGTTTGATTCTTGCAGAAACAGAATTTTATTAAAACCCCTGGGTCTCATAGCGGTAGCACCGACCCGACGCTACTGCGTTACGGTACTGACCCGATCCAAGTTCGACTACTGGCACTTGAGGTAAATCCATCTTTGCCGGCTTTGCACTAAAAGTCGGACTCTCACTGTTGGACCGGGTCAGTACCGTAACGCGGTAGCGTCGGGTGAGTCTCATGGCAATTGGTTGTGGACACATGGTCTACATCTTGCAAAGCATATCAACGATTTGTAGGGCAACGAATGTACCAACGGAACAGCCTTGGTTTCTTAGTGGATTCAGACGATGTTTGCCGGAATTGCCGGAACGCAGTTGACCTTTAGGATAAATGGCCCGTCATTTTTAGGAGCCTTGCTTCGCTTTAATCCGCGCAAATCCGCGGCAGAAAGTTTGCATTACTAAC
>Ga0105243_10003584_pt1 | contig 12528 bp, 22 predicted proteins | sample KBSM34metaG_FD_81525 | JGI IMG/M metagenome (GOLD analysis project Ga0105243, IMG submission 81525) | Miscanthus rhizosphere microbial communities from Kellogg Biological Station, Michigan, USA - KBS M3-4 metaG | ecosystem: Host-associated > Plants > Roots > Rhizosphere > Soil | place...
CGCATTCCCGTCGTCGAGGTCGGCCTGGCGCACCCAGAATCGCACCACTTCACGCCGCACCCGACTCGACACCCAACTTGGGCACCATCCGGATGCCACCTTCTCCTCCGGGCTATACCGACGACTGGTTGGCTTCCCCGGCGGCTTTCCTTCGGGCGGCACGACTCCATCCTCGTTTCCAAGGTCAGGAGCCTCCAAGATTTCCAGAGCGACTCATATATGACGCCGAGTCGACTCCAGTCATAATGCGTTTGGGTCAATTCCGCAGCGCGGACCTAGATCCCGCCGTCCCAACCAGGACGTTGTCCAGCCCGGACCGCCGGTGCGGGGTGTACGGCGCGCCCCGGGAGGGTGTGCCGCCGCTTTTACGTTGAGGCGCACATCGTCGAAGCGACGCACCTGCGGCCGCCGGCCGGAAGTCCGACGATCCCGAGGTCGTTAAGTTGGGTGAATGCGCGCCGCGGATCTGTCGCCGGCGGTTGTTTAGGACGCTGCTCGCGTAGGTGGAGCCGCCGACCGTCTCGATGTGCAGCGATGACACCGGACACCAGGTCGACAATTAGCACGTCCGAATTCCCCGCCGCTGAGCTACCCCCGCCTCGGCAACGTGGGTTGGGATGCGCTGGTTGCGGGCCGCTGATGCTGGTGCTGAATCATCGGCGGCGCCACACCACGACGCTGACCACGACCGCTGCCGCGATCAGCGCCACGATCGGCACACGGGGCTTGAGCGAGCCGGTGATGTCGGCGAAGGCCCCGCGGGCCGCGGACTGTGCGGCATCGGCCTTCTCGACGGCGACTTCTCTTGTCTCGTTCGCCTTTTCGGTGATGCGGTCCTTGCTGTCGGCTACTTTCTGCGTAACCTCATCTTTGACGTCGGCATTGCCTGTCAAGCCCTCGACGGTCTCGCCAAGTTCCTTGCGCGTCTGCTCGATGTCGGTCTGGATGTCGTCGATCCCGGCATTAGGTCCGGGTTGGGGGTGCGGTGGGGTTTTGTCCGTGGTCACGGCGGGCGTCCTTCACTTCGTGGATGTCTTGTTTGACGTTGGCGACGGTCATCTCAGGGTGGGCGAGGCGTTATTGCCTGGGCTGTCACCCGCACTACCACGGTGACGCGGCACATATTTTCTGAACGCGTCCTTGACCTTCTCGCCAGCCTCTTTGAGGCTGGCCTTCGCCTGGTCGGCCTTGCCCTCATTTTCAGTGCTCTTGTCGCCCGTGGCCTTGCCGACCGCTTCCTTGGCCTTACCGATAAGGTTTTGGGCCTTGTTCTTTGCCTTGTCCATACCGCTCACAGTGTCTACTCCTCCTTCCCGGGGCCGTCCGTCCCGCCCCTGGGTACCTCACCAGCCAGAGTCGAAACGTCAGGCGGGTGCTTCAAGCAACAAGCTTGCGCTGCTTGCGCACGACCTTGCGTGCCTTCTTAGCGGTATCGGCAACTGCGTCCGAGGAAACAGAACGGATTTTGCGGCCCTTCTTCTTGGTTGTCTTCGTTAACTCGTCGATCGGATGCGCGAGCGAGCGCGGCATCATGAACTTCACGGCATGGGTGAAGAGACGGCCGGCGAGCATCACCATGGGGATGCCCAGCGGTAGCAGGATGACCGTCACACACAGCACCAGACCGACAAGCCCCACTACGGCCGCGAGGATCCACAGCAGGGCTCCGAGCAAGCCTCGTAGTAGTCGCATGATGGCCCTCCTTGGTTCGAGATTGCGCCCGTTTCTGTCGCCGAACGCAACGAAGCTCAAGTACTAGCCTTGCTCGGCAGTATTGACATTGGTTCGGACCGACCATCGGAAAGCCGCATGCGGGACAAATAGTGGCCGTGTCGGTCACCTGGTCCGCTCCTCGCACGGCGCGCTCCGTTCGTTCGGTACATCCTTCCGCTCCTGGTAGGAGTACCCGTTACTGGATCAATTAACCCGGTCGTCAGCCCATTTGCTAACGGCCGCACCGTCATGGCGTGAGCGCAACCCGCCCGCCGACGGGTTGGATCTGGACTTCCCCCACAACCATGGAGAGGCATGGACTAACTAAGCCCCCCGCCCCGTCGTTGACGCCTCGCAGGCGTGAAAATGGGGGCGGGGTTGCCTGCCGACGCCGACTACGTGCTCGCAATCCTGGACGACCACACCCGGCTTTCGGTGGGCTACCGGCTCGGCTATGCCGAAGAGACCGTGCGGCTGACGGCGGCGCACACGCCGGGGCTAACCGCCCGTAGCGTGCCGCGCTCGGTCTGTGCGGACAACGGCAGCGCTCTCTGCGAGCGTGGCTATTGCGGGCCTGCGCGAAACTCGGTGTGTCTCTGATACATTCGCAGCCCGACCGACCCGAGGGACGAGGCAAGCGAGCGATTCTTCCGCACCGTGCGTGAGCAGTTCCTCGTCGAGGTCACCGACGCCGGCGGCGAGTGTCACTGCGGCCCGGGGCCGTTCGTGTCTCCGTTTACGGTCTGCTCCGCATCCCGCTCCGGTGACCATCTCTGGCCGCGCATGTAACGACGAGTTCTCCGATACGCCAGCAGTTCTCCGCCGGCGTCGAGTTCGATTTCATACAGCGCGAGTATGTCCGCCGTCGACGGGATCCGCCGGTCTTCGACGACTTCGGCCTCGACGATCCAGCCACCCTCGTCGACGGGTTCTACCGCGGTTATCTGCGTCGGTTGGCGGTCAACAACCGCGGTGATGTACTTAGGGGCAAGTTGGGCCGCTTCGAACGCATGCATTGACGGTTGATCAGCGTCGCGATCTTTCCGCGATCGTGGGTGTGCCATCGTCGTCACCCGCTTTCCAGCGATGTCTTCTCAGCGGCCATTGGCGCCACTATCGTCTCCAGTCTGCTTCTTGGGCAATAACTCCCTCAGCGCTTACTTAGACGTCGCACGACGGGATATACCCCGACGGAGTCCTGCCCAAACGTCAATTTGGAGTATTGGAATAGTTGCGTCCAGCCCATGCTGCCCTTCCCCTCACCGACCAGCAAACATGGCCTGACGAGCAGTTGATGGGCCACGGCCAAACCAGCGAGGAACCACCACTACTGAGAGAGGCCGAGGCGTCGCGGCTCGACCGCCTGCCAGATGTCGATGAACGGATGGCCGCGCGATTCTGTGTCTGCTCGCGCTGGGCGTGACCGGTCCGCCGAACTACACCGTCGCCGCACAAGCGTCTGTCGGCAGCAGACGCGGCGCCGCATCACCGCCACCGCGATCCACCACGCCGCAGGGGACGGTCGCTCTCACGCCGATGACGGTGAGGTCGTTCTCGTTAATCACGCGTGGACTGACCGGCGGGGCTAATTAGGACGGAGACGGGCACGTCTTCTAGGACGTAAGGAATCTGCAGTGAACGAACGGCGTGTGAGCGAGGGTTCGGTACTGGACACCCTGCCGTGCGATGAGACGACTGGATGACCAATCGACCATCTGTCCCGCGTGTGGCTGTCCGAAGGTCGGTCCGGGCCCATGTGCGTGTTGTCGAGCCGTGCTAGTGCTTAGCTCCACTGCGTTCGACCGGCCACAGCCGGCGCCGGTCGCAATCCCTACGGAGCGAATCATCAGCTACGGCCTGTACCACTTCGCCATGGCCCGCTACACCAAAATGTAAGTGGCTCTGGCGGACTCAGTGTTACGGGCCGAGCCCTTCGAATTCGAGGGCACGCCGGACACGGTCAACATTGAGTACGTGTGGTTCGAGGACCTCGGCGGCGACACAGCCGCCTTCGCGGCCGGTCATCCCGAACATTGCGGGCTATCCGGCTGCTCGTAGCCCTCGGTCACGCCACCTTCCATGACGGCGATCGGAGCGCGTCACGGGCCTCATCGAGCCTGCGGCCGTTGCCAGCTAGAACACGTTCAGCCGTGGTGGCGAATACGGCGGCTGGTGCCGTCGATTGACGGCGGTGCAAATTCAGCTTTAGTCAAACACGACGGTCGTTGTTGTACTACGTGCTGATACATCGCCACCCAGCACGCTCCGGGGGCAACGGTGTCGCTTTCTGCGCTACATGTGGCTTCCGTCATATAAACGCTAGGTGAACATTGCGCGATGGTCTGTCCGCGGTAAGCGCATCGAGGAAGTGCGCAATCCGATCGCGTTTGCCGGCGAAATGTCGAGACAGTGGTTCTGGACATGCAGAGTGTTGGACGCTTCGCTCCATCGACCGTACTGCGGTCCGATCGGACGCCGAACGGCTCTGTGCCAGTGGGCATCCCGGCTCTACCGGCGCTTCGGGTAGAGGGGACGGCGGATTACGAAGGCCGCACGCTGGCGCGGAACTCTGACTGGTTAATTCAGAATCAGGTTGCCTGGCGGGTGGTCCCTGTTGTTGACGGGTATGCCATTCACCGACTGAGTTCCTGTCCGACTTAGTAGCGGCTTCAAATCCAGAGGCACGGCAGGCCAACTATTGCAATTGCCGCAAATTGTGTGGACGGCTTGTCAGAATCCATAATCGGGCGGGCTCTGAATTCGTTCACGGAATCGAACTTCGCCGCATCGAAAGGGGTGATCTTGTTCTCGTCATAATCGAGATAAAGCGCGCGACTGCACTCGCATACTCCATAGCTAACCGCGTAGAGCACCGCGTTGCCGGCGCCAGGAGCCGACACAGACACGTCTGCTCGAGCTTGGTGCTCTAACGTCGGCTTTATCTGCCCTTATGCACGGTACGCCGTGCATCTGAGGCTTGCTCTAGCACTGCATCTCCCGCTGGACTCGGTAGCTCTGCGAACTGAACGTTGCCACGGCTGCCAAGCCGCGGCGTGGCCATATAGCGAGTGCCTGCGCTCGTTTGCGCGTCGGATTTCGTGGGCGAGTCCGTCGAAAGGAGATTAGCGAATTGTTGCCGATTCGCGATTTGTTTCACGCTCTCGTGGGTAGCCGGGGTTCAAGCATCGGTCCAAGTGTCGGACAGGTGGAAACGAAAATTCTGGACGCTGATTGACAGGAGTGAGGATTATGGCCAACGGAGGCAAGGTGGCATTGGCGGTAGGAGCCGGCTACCTACTCGGCAGGACCCGGAAGATGCGGGTGGCGCTCATGCTCGCCGCTGCGGGGATCACTGGAAAATTCCCGGGAAGCCCGACTCAGCTTGTGGCACATGGTCTGAAGTCGCTAGGTGCGTCGGCGGACGTGAGTCAGCTGTCAGAGCAGTTGCGTGGCGAGCTGCTCGACGCGGCTAGGGCGGCCGCGCTGGCGGTGGCGACGCATCAAGTGGACGCGCTGAACGATCGGTTACAGGGCGTCACATCGGCAGTGGGCGCTGATGAGTTACTCGATGACGTCGGCGACACCGTCGACCGGGCGGGTGAGCCAGTGCGCTCACTTACCGGGCTTGGGCGGCGCAGACGGCGCCGAGACGATGAGGACGGCCATCAGGACGACGACACCTACGAGGACGAAGAGCCGCTGGATGTCGATGAGGAAGACGTCGATGAAGACGAGGAACCGGACGACGACGACCTCGACGAGGACGACCTGGAAACGGAACCAGAGGACGATGAACCGCCGCGACGACGCGCTTCGGGACGAGGCGCCGCTAGCGCGCCACAGCGCCGGACCGCAACGACGGCGACCAAGCGCGCACCAGTGCGGCGAGGACGGTGAGACAGATGTCGCATTCAACGAATGGCGAGCCCCGTAAGTCGAATAAAGCCACCGAGAAGAGCGCGCTGCAGGACTCCCTGCAGAAGTTGGCGGGAACATTCACCGAGCGCGCGATGAACTCCGCATCGAGCCGCCTGAGCGGCGCAACCGGACGCCTCACCGACTACGCGCAGGGCGGAGGCGGCAGCGGCTTGTTGGCGGCCGTCACTGGTGTCGACAAGCTGGCCTCGGGCAAGTCGCCAATCAAGTCGGCCATGAGCGCCGGATTGGCCGGAACCAAGGACAAAGTCAAGGACACCCTGAGCAATGTCAAGGACTCGCTGCTCGGTGGGAAGGGTAAGGGCGCTGGGAAGAAATTGAAGCTCACCAACATCATCGAAGACATCGATGTCGGAGCCCCACTCGACCTCGTGTACCGGCAGTGGACCGAGTACCCGCAGTTCCCGAAGTTCATGAAAAAGGTCGAGCAGGCCGAGCAGACGGCGGACGAGAAGGTGCAGTGGAAGGCGCAGGTCTTTTGGTCGCATCGGAGTTGGGAGGCGTCGATCATTGAACAAGTCCCCTTTGACCACATCGTGTGGCGCTCAAAAGGTGCCAAGGGCCATATCGACGGTGCGGTGTCGTTCCATGAGTTGGCACCTAACCTCACCCGCATCATCGTCGTGCTGGAATACCATCCGAAAGGCCTATTCGAGCGGACCGGCAATCTGTGGCGCGCCCAAGGGCGTCGAGCCCGACTGGAACTCAAGCACTTCAGGCGTCACGTGATGACGCAGACCGTGCTCCATCCCGACGATGTCGAGGGGTGGCTAGGCGAAATTCGCGACGGCGAAGTCGTCGATACGGGCGACACCGAAGACGACACGAAAGCCAAGGACGACACGAACACCAAAGACGCCGAAACCGAAGACACCGAAACCAAGGAACGCGAGCCTTCGTCGTCCTCAACACGACGTCGCGGGCAAGGCCGCCCCAGTTCTCCTAAGGGCGCGAACGGCGAACGCCAATCCCGCCGCCAAGCCGCCGTCAAAGAGAAGGAAGAGAGCCGCTCATGACCACCGCAATTCAACCGTCGGGAGGCACCGCCGGCGGCCCGAGCTCTAGCAGCTTGGCCGACGTCATCGACACAATCCTCGACAAAGGCCTTGTGATCGACGCTTACGTTCGCGTCTCTCTGGTGGGTATCGAGATATTGACCATTGACGCCCGGGTCGTCGTTGCGAGCGTCGACACCTATCTGCGATTCGCAGAGGCCGTGAACAGGATGGACATCTCGCAAACGGATCCCAAGACGGGACTCCCGGACCTGGTCGGCGAAGTGACCCACGGTGTCACTGAAGGTGCGGCTAAAGGCAAGACGAGTGGCGTGTTAGACGCCGCGACCGAAAAGATCGGCGATTTCCTCACCGACAAGCAGCAGGAGCGCCAGAAGGTGCGCAGCAGGAGGGCGGACCGATGACTTCCACCAAACAGCAACACGACGAGGACCAGGACACCCAGACCGGCGCCGCGGTTTACGTGTACGGCATTGTGCCCGGCGACGTAGAGGTCGAGGAACACGCCGAGGGAATCGGCGATCCGCCTGCCAAGGTAGAAGTTGTGCGGGAAGGTGATATCGCCGCGCTGGTCAGCCCGGTACCGACCGATCGTGCACTCGGTAAGCCCGCAGATCTGCAAGCCCACGCGGCGTTACTGGACGGCACCGCTGCGGTTGCGCCGGTGCTCCCAATGCGATTCGGCGCCGTGATGACGGACGCCGACTCTGTTGTGGAGGAGTTGTTGCGGGAACATCACGATCAATTCGCGCAGACGCTCAAGGCGTTGGAAGGGCACGCCGAATACATCCTCAAGGGGCGTTATCAGGAGGAAGCCTTTCTCAGCGACCTGCTATCCCAGAACGATCAGGCGCGCGGGCTTCGCGATGACATCCGCGCGAAATCGGAGGAGGCGGCCAGGAATTCGCGGATGGCGCTCGGCGAGTTGATCGCCAACACGATCGAGGCGGCACGCCAAGCCGATACGCAACGAGTGATCAACGAACTCAAGGGGAAGGCCGAGCAGGTCAACGCGCGTGAACCGACACACGAGTGGGATGCCGTCCATGTGGCCGTATTGGCGCGGGTGGACCGGCAAGCCGATCTGCAAGAGATCGTGGAGCGGCTCAATGAAAGCGCAAGGGGCCGTATGGAACTGCACCTTCGTGGACCGCTGGCCGCCTACGATTTCGTCGTCACCGCCACACCGGAGACATGAGCCAGATGGGGATCTTCTCGGGAATCATCGGGCTGCCGTTGGCTCCCGTGCGGGGCATGATCGTGGGTCCGGTACGGGGTGTGATGGCACTCAGCGAAGTGATTGCGCGCCAGGTCGAACAAGAACGCAACAACCCGGCCACGACCAGACGGCAGCTGGAGGAATTAGAGGAAGCACGTGAGCGCGGCGAGATCTCCGCCGAGGAAGAGAGCGAGGCCCAGGAGCAGATTCTGCAGACGAGACTGCGCCCCGCAAGCGGTGAGCCGAAGCCGGAGAACGGGTGAGAACGATGGCAGAAGGCACCGGCACACGATCGCGCAGTGGTCGCGACGCCGAGCAACCGTCGGTGACGGCACGTGAAGCCGCCGAGCTGGCTCGGCAGTACCTGGCCGATATGACCGACCGCATGCCGGTGCAGACGACGTCGGTGTCGCCCACCGACGACGGTTGGCTCGTCGAAGTCGAGATGGTCGAAGATCGCCGGATCCCTTCATCCTCCGACGTTCTGGCGCTCTACGAGGTGGAGCTCGACCTCGAAGGTGAATTGCTGGCATACCGCCGAGTTCGTCGATACCTGCGAAGCCAGACCGCGAGCGGTGGTGAGCTGGGGTGACTTTCGCCAACGACGACTTCGCGCCGGTGCCCCGCAGTAGTGTGGGCGGGGCGCTCAGTACTCCACAGTCGACCAACCTCGGCGACATCTTGGAGCGGGTGCTCGACAAGGGCCTGGTGATCGCCGGTGACATCAGGGTCAACCTGCTCGACATCGAGTTGCTGACGATCAAGCTGCGGTTGATCGTCGCCTCTCTGGAAACCGCCAAAGAAGTCGGAATCGACTGGTGGGAGCACGATCCCTGGCTGAGTGGCAAGTCGTCGGAGTTACAACTCGAAAATGACCGACTACGCGCCAGGATTGAGCGACTCGAAGCCGGAAACGGCCAAGGCGGAGTTATCGAGGCACGACGCGCGGAGCCCGAGGATGTCGACTGACGGTGTGGCCGTCTGGCTCTATGCGGTCATCCGCGGTGAGGTCGCCGATGATCGCATCGGCGGACTGACCGGAGTCGAGGGCGAAAGAGTCCGACATCTCGACGATGGCGACTTGTCGGCGATCGTGGGAACGGTTCACCTCGACGAGTTCGGCGAGGCGGCGCTACGGCGGAACCTGGAGAACCTCGATTGGTTGTCGGTCAAGGCACGCGCACACGATGCCGTGATATCTGCAATTGCCCGGTCCGGGCCCGTCCTCCCGGTGCGCATGGCGACCGTGTACCTCGACGACGAACGCGTCAAAGAGTTGCTCAAAACACGGCGCCAGGATTTTCTCGCCGCGTTGGATCGGGTGACCGACCGTGACGAGCTCGGCGTCAAGGCGTACGGCGACCTGGCCGCACTGACGGCTGGCGGCACATCAGTTCAGCAGCCTGCCGGTGAAAAGCCCTCCGGAACTGCGTATCTGATGAAGCGGCGACAGGAGCTCACCGCGCAAGAGAAGGCGCACAGCGTGGCCGCGGCGGAAGCGGAGCGCCTCCATGCCGCCCTTCTTCGACATGCGGTGGACGGCAGACAGAAACCGCCCGGCGATCCAGCGCTTACCGGTAAGCAAGCCTGGACCGTTTTGAACGGCACCTATCTGGTCGACAGAGACCGGGTCGAGGCGTTCCGCGCCACCGTCGCCTCGTTGCAGGAGACCACCACCGGTGTTGAACTCGAAATCACCGGACCATGGCCGCCGTACTCGTTCACCGGCGACGTGGTCAGCCCATGACTGAAGCTGTTGGCACCACCTATGACAACCGGCGAATCGCGCTCGTCGATCTTTTGGACCGGGTGCTCGCCGGAGGGGTGGTGATCACCGGTGACATCACCCTCTCGATCGCCGACGTGGACCTGGTCGTCATCTCGCTACGCACCTTGATTTCCTCGGTTGGTTCGCTACTGCCTCCCGATCCCGCCACAGGAGGCGAAGAATGACCGAACCACCCGGAGACCTGTCGGCAACACCGGCACCGCGCAACCGCATCAATTCCGACCCCGAATCCGTGGAACGGGGCCTGGTGAGTTTGGTGCTCACCCTGGTGGAGTTGCTGCGTCAACTGATGGAGCGTCAGGCCATTCGGCGCGTCGATCGCGGAGATCTGACCGATGATCAAGTCGAGCGCATCGGGACCACATTGATGCTGCTCGAAGAGAAGATGACCGAACTGCGTGAGCACTTCGGCCTCGAACCCGAGGATTTGAACATCGACCTGGGACCGCTCGGACCGCTACTGCCAACCAATTGAGCCGGGCCCTGTGCTGGCAGCCGTAGATCGTGATCATCGGTGATGTTGGCGTCGGTAGTGGCTTTGTCGGGCTCGGTGTTGTGTTGCCAATGAGATCTAGTGCAGCAGGCTGGCCAGGGTTCGGCGGGCGCCGAGCAGCCGGGCGTCCTATAGTCGCCGGAATTCGTTGACGGTCAATGTGATCAAGCCGGGTGGCGTTGTCCTGATGTCCGCGGACCTGATCGACCGGCACACGGCGGCCATCGATCAGAGCACCACCCGCATCGAGGAGACAATCGCGCCCTTTCAAGGGTTTCGCGACCCAATCTGCACCATCCCCGCGTCAGCATCCTCACCGCCGACGTCATCATCACCGAGACCGGCGCCGACATGACCCTCTTCCCGACATTGACCGCCCTGCTACGCACGATCGATCTCGGAGCCGATGCGCGTAAAGCCCTGTCCCGCAGTCAGATCAAGCTGATCGCAGGATGGCGCTCCCGTGCAGACAACGCTGTTCTTCGTGCCTGTCGTTGAGGCTGTTCGGCCGGCGACCCACCTCGACCCCAACATTGGCCGCGGCAGCGTGAACCGATTCCGCAACTGACCCCGACGACAATTGTCTGGCCACCGTGGCCGTGCTCTGCACGCGTGTGCCTGGTCACTGCGAATACGACCGCGACGGCACCCGGCATCGTCAACGCCGCGCCAGTATCCCGGCTGGCAACGCGTCGCGTGCGCCCGACGTGGGCCGGGACGTCGGAGATCTTCCTGAAGAAACGATTGAGCGTCTGGGCGTTGGGCTGATGCGGTTAGAAGAAGCGATGGGTGAGGTGCGTGAGTACTTCGACCTGCGGCCAGAGGACCTCAACCTGGATCTAGGGCCGCTTGGGCCGCTACTGCCGCGCGAGCCCGGCTGAATCCAGCCGGGCTCGCTTCTAAGCGGAGCTAACGCCGCAGGATCCCCGATCGCCTTCGGCCAAATGCGGCGGCCACGATTGCGACGCCGATGGCGGCCACCACTACCTGGACGAGTAGTTCAAGCCAGTCGATGCCTTCTGTCGCCGTCGGAATGCCCATCGCTCGAGCCAGCGCGGTGCCGAGGAAGGCCGCCCCGATACCCACGAGAATGGTCAACCAGATCGGTATGCGCTGCTTCCCCGGTACCACCAGGCGGCCGAGCGCACCGACCACCAAACCGATCAGGATTGCGCTGATGATGCCGGTGATAGTCATCGTTCCTCCAAACAAGTTTCAGATTCGCACGAGATACCCATTTAGTGCGCCAAATAAACGCCTGCGTCAATGCGCCGACGTCGGGTCGGCGGCGCGAGATCCCACCGCCGCATGGGCCCCTTGTCTGGACGGGGCGCTGGATTTGCGCCTGCCGAGCGCGAATTGCACTGCAGTAACGGCGACTGCCGCGTAGAGCAACTGCGAGACCAAGCGCCTTGAGCCGGTTGCCCCATCCAAAATCTTTAGGGACGCGGTGGTGGCGCTCGGCTGGATGTAAGCCGAGGATCGTTTCGGCAAGGCGCCACAGTGTCAGCGGGACCAGCGCGACCGCGGCCGCCCACAATGCGATATTGCCTCCAGTAGTGCTGGCCTTAGTTCGCAACGCGCCGGTCTGATCGGCGTCGCCGCCCGAGCCGATCGCGATTCGGAAGATGATATAGGCGATCAGCAGATGCAGGAACCCGGTGATGAACCGCCCCGGTGATGACGTAGCCAGCGCGCCGCGACGCGGCCGACTGGGTGAGCGGTGGCCGAGCGTACAACACCCGTCGGACTGATCCCACCAGTCACTGAGGGATGGGATTCAGGCTATAGCTGGCCGCGGCGCCGGGGGCGGAACGCGTCTTTGACTTTTTCACCCGCATCCTTCAGGTGAGATGTCCGCTGATCAGCCCTGCCCTGAGCCTCCAACGCGGGGTCGCGGGTGGCGCGCCCCATTGCCGCCTTGACTTTGCCCTTGACCTGCTCCAGCTTATTCCTGGCTTTATTGGCAACGCTCATAGCACCCGTCCTTCTAATTCAGCTTCCACGGTCAAGCACCACCAAGCGATTACCCGTTTCCGTCATTGACCCTCGCCCCAATTAATCCTTCGACAGCCATACCACCGCGATCCTCACTGCGGTAAGCGACCGGACCGTTAGCTAAGCTAGTCATGGCGGCGGCCGGCGACATCGCGTCCGGCTGGTCCCATTCCCATGACTGCCCCACCACCGCAAGCCAGCGGCGCATCGCAACCCATCGGACAGCCCGTCCGTCAGCACACATCCGAGGGGGACCCGCCATGTCATTCCACTGCGCCACTGCGACTCTCGGATTGCCGCCCTCAGCATCAGTCCCGCGTCCGCGGCATGGCCCAGCAGCACGCTCACGAAACATCCCCATGCC
>Ga0105243_10003586_pt1 | contig 12526 bp, 10 predicted proteins | sample KBSM34metaG_FD_81525 | JGI IMG/M metagenome (GOLD analysis project Ga0105243, IMG submission 81525) | Miscanthus rhizosphere microbial communities from Kellogg Biological Station, Michigan, USA - KBS M3-4 metaG | ecosystem: Host-associated > Plants > Roots > Rhizosphere > Soil | place...
AAGTCGTCAGCACTTGGCTCCGCAAGGAGTGAACGTTGTCTACCAGGAGTGGTAGTTCAGTTGGTTAGAATACCGGCCTGTCACGCCGGGGGTCGCGGGTTCGAGTCCCGTCCACTCCGCCAATATTCATAAGGGTTAGCAGATAAGTATCTGCTAACCCTTATGTCATTTGAGGCCTTCGTGTCCTAACGTTGCCCTAGATTTCCGACGATCCTGATCCGTTGTAGAAATGCGGCATCCGCGCATCGGGTTCACATCGTCGGCATCGACTTCAGGCAGTCTCAGAAGCCTGTCGGGCGTGCGCCTCGTCGTGTGTGCCGTCGGCAGCGTTGGATCGGCGCGAAGAAGCCCAAGCGCTTCTTGAAGCAGATGAGCCGCCTGCAAAGTTCGTTGAGCTGCATGATCAGCGGCGACTTCTTGGCTTGATTCATCGTTGGTTTGAGCTCGCATGTGACCTTGCCCTTCGGTTTCCACGGCGGCGTCCAGTGCCGTCGTGGTATGTCCATCGGTTGCCGAGGATGTCTACTGAGCCCAACCTACCGCAGCAATGTGCAGCGTCCCGAAGCGGAGTTGCGAACCGGGGGGGCATGCTGGTTTGCTCGGTGAAAAAGAGCGAACCAATGTCATCGTCGAGTTGGTAAGCCAGTCCTGCTCGAACTGCATCGGACCGACATAGGCCCGTGTCGAGTCAGCCGCGCGGCGGTTTCGTCCTTGGCCGATGCCGTACTCCTTGAGTGCATCCCTGAAGTCGTGACTGGCGTACTGGGCGGCCTGAGTCGCTTTGCTTCGAAAGATCAATCTTCCCCTGCTTGCCCGGATGACACTTGAACCACGCCATTCGCAGCGCATCGATCACGATCTCGCGCGTCATGTCTTCCTCGCGAACGGTGCTTCGCACTTGCAGGGTAGGAGGCGACGCAGCAAATCCGTGTGCCACACTAGGCAGCCCACCAAGCGATGAAGCCCGTGAACCGTCGAATCGATTCCTACAGCATCAGGTTGTTCGTAGCGGCGGCCCGCGCCGGCTCCATCGTCCGTGCTGCTGCAGTGGAGAACATCGCACCTTCGGCCTTGAGCCGGAGGATCGCGGACCTGGAACATGCCTTCGAGACGCCGCTGCTCGTGCGGTCGCCACGTGGCATTGCACTCACCGATGCCGGCAGGCTGGTGCTGGCGCGCGGCGAACGCCTCGACGACGAACTGCAAGCCTTGTTGCGCGAAGTGCAGAGCGAAGGCGGCGAAGTGCGGGGTAGGGTGCGCCTTCATGCCAATATGTCCTCCGTCATCGGTTTCCTGCCCGAGCGCCTGCACCGCTTCATGGAGGCATATCCGGGCGTGGAGGTCGCCCTGCGCGAGGAAGACACGCGCGACGTGCTGCGCTCCTGTCTGGATGATCGCGCCGATGTCGGTGTGGGTGTCGACGTCGCGGTGCCGGCGGGCATGGATGCCTGGCGCTTCGCCTCCGACCCGTTGCTCGTGGTGCTTCCCTCGGGGCATGAATTGGCGGCCCTGCAGATCGTCACGTTTGCGCGTGCGCTCGAATTTCCTTTGGTGGGCATTCACCAGGGCGGCGCCATGGACCGGTCCCTGAACGAGCGCGCCGCAGCATTGGGCAGGCGTTTCAATCCGAAGGTGACGGTCAGCAGCTTCGATGCCGTCTGCCGCATGGTGGAGGCGGGCCTCGGCATCGCCGTGGTGCCTCGAAGTGCCGTGACGGCTTATGCGGGGGCCGACCGCTTTGCCAGGCGCCCGCTGGCGGAAGAATGGGCCGACCGCGTCCTGAACATCTACGCCCTGCGCAAGACCCCGCAGCCTCGCGCAGTTGCGGCCCTGATCGAGAGTCTGCAAGGGTAATCACCGATCTCGCGGATGGCGAGATCCCCTGTGCCGAGCGAGCGCTTTATGGCGCTGCCACGGCCCGCGAACATCGGGGCATGACAGCCTCCACGCCAGCCGCCGCCAGCGCCGAATGCATCCGGTTCGACCCGCGCGTCCTTTTCCTGAGCTGTTCCGCACGCATGGTCGAGCTGAGCTTGAAGGGCGAGCGCCTCGAACTCGCCGACGCGTCGCCATTGCGTGACGATGTTTCGACGGACGAGATCACGCCGCTTCCGATCCTCACGCACTACGACGACAAGCTGGGGCGCTACCCCTACACCGGCTTCAAGGCGGGCGAGGCATTCCCGATCGGCATCGATGCCATCCGAGCGTCGGGCATCGAGGTCGTGGTCGCGGGCAGGCGCTATGGCAAGGGCTCCTCGCGCGAGCACAGCCCCACCGCCGAGAAGGCGGCCGGCGTGCGGCTGGTCATCGCCGAAGGCTTCGAGCGCCTGTACCGGCAGAACGCCGACAACATCGGCTTGTTCACCTCGACCGACTTCGGCCTGGTCGCGCGCGTCCAGGCGGGCGAGGCGATTCCGGTCGACGACCTCGTGGCCGGCCGCGACGCGTTGGCCGCCGCGATCCTGAAGAGCAGCGGGCTGCTGAGGTTCGGCCAGCGATTCATGCGCGACATCACGGTGCCGCCCAAGACTCAGGGCGCGCGTCCGCGCACGCTGTTCGAGAAGATCGTGGCGCGCCACGCGCTCGCCACCGAACTGACGCAGGCGCATCCCGCGCCGGGCGCCGGTGCCTTCGTGCGCGCCGACCTTCGCTTCATCCACGAGTACTACACAGGCATGGCCGCGCACATGCTGCACGCCACCTTCGGCCGGCCGCTGGTGCTGCACGACGCCGATTCCATCGTCGTCTTCGAAGACCACACGTCCTATGTCGAGGAGAGCCCCGCGCACGTGCGCGGCGGCCTGGTGCCGAATGTGCATCGCATGGTCGAGGCGCAGCGCGAATTCGCGGCTGCCTACGGCTTGCGCTCGCACCGCACACTGACGGAGGAACAGGCTGCGAAGGACGACGGCACCAACGTGGCCGGCATCTCGCACGCGATGGTGGCGGAGCGCTATGCGCTGCCGGGCCAACTGGTGGTGGGCACGGATTCGCACACGCCGCACAGCGGTGCCCTTGGTTGCGTGGCCTTTGGCGTGGGAACCACGGACATGGCGAATGCCTTCGTGACGGGAGCGGTGCGGCTGACGGTGCCGCAGTCCGTGAAGATCGTGCTGGATGGCTCGCTTGCCCCTGGCGTGACCGCCAAGGACGTCGTGCTGCATCTGCTCGCGCTGCCCTTCGTGCGCGACGGCGGCGGGGTGGGCAAGGTGTTCGAGTTCACGGGCGAGGTGGTGCGGCGCGCGACCACCGACGAGCGCGCCACGCTCACCAACATGACGGCGGAACTCGGTGGCTTCACCGGCCTGGTCGCTCCCGATGCGGAGACCGCGCGCTTCCTGCGCGAGCGCCGCGGCATCGGTTTCGAAGTCGAGCCCTGGATGCGCAGCGACGACGGCGCGGTCTACGCCAGGACGCTCCACGTCGACTGCACGCAGCTTTCCCCCATGGTCGCGGCACCGGGCGATCCCGGCAACGGCCTGCCGCTGGCGGCGGTCGGCGAGCGGGTGCGCATCGACATCGCCTACGGGGGCTCGTGCACGGCCGGCAAGCGCGAAGACTTCGACCATTACCACGCGGTGCTCAGGTGGGCGGCGGACCGCGGACTCAAGGTCGCGCCCGGGGTGGACCTGTATCTCCAGTTCGGGACCACCGCGGTACGCGACCATTGCATTGCAGCCGGGTACATGGATGCGTTCGAACGCGTGGGCGCGCGCATTCTTCAGCCCTCCTGCGGCGCTTGCGGCAACTGCGGGCCGGGTGGTTCGGTGCGGGCCGACCAGGTCACCGTGAGCGCCATCAACCGCAACTTCCCCGGCCGGGGCGGCCCCGGAAAAGTCTGGCTCGCCAGCCCGCCCACGGTGGCGGCCAGCGCGATTGCGGGCGAACTCGTTTCGTTTGCCGAGCTCCAGGCGCGCCATCCATGAATTCCAACAAAGCAAGAGAGACAAACCCATGCATGCACATTTCCTCCGGAAAACCATTTCCGTTTCTTTAGCGGCAGCGTTGCTTGCCACGTCCTTGTTCGCCGCCGCGCAATCCTCGAATGCCGACCGGCCGATACGGCTCGTCGTTCCACTGGCCGCAGGTTCGACGGTCGATGCGGTCGCCCGCGCAGTCGCGCCGGCCTTCGGACGCGCGACCGGCCATCCGATCGTGGTGGAGAACGTCGTCGGCGCTGGAGGAATTCCGGGCACCGCACAGATCGTGAAGGCACCCAGGGATGGGCTCACGCTCGGCATGGTGTCGTCCAACCATGTCATCAATCCAGGCATCTACAAGACGATTCCCTATGACAGCATGAAGGACATCACGCCCATCGCGGTACTGGCCACGGTGCCGGTCGTGCTGGTGGTGAACAACGCGCTTCCGGTGAAGAGCGTGAAGGAACTGCTGGCCTATGCGAAGGCCAATCCCGGCAAGCTCAACTACGGGTCCGCCGGCAACGGGAGCGTGCTCCACCTGGCGGGGGAACTGATGGTGAGCGAGACCGGCATCGACATGAAGCACGTGCCCTATCGCGGCACTGGACCGCTCATCACCGATCTGATCGGCGGGCAGGTGCAACTCGCGTTCGTTTCGATCTCGCAGGTCGCCCCACAGGTCAAGGCCGGGGCGCTGCGCGCATTGGCGGTGTCGACGCCGGCGCGCTCCGCGGCCTTGCCCGACGTGCCGACGATGATGGAGTCGGGTGTGCCCAGGTACAGCTTCGACGCCTGGATTGCCTTGATCGGTCCGGCCGGTTTGCCCAAACCCGTGGTCGACGGCTATGCCGCGGCGGTGCAAGAGGCCTTGGTATCGCCGGAAGCAAGAACCGTCATCGCCGGCCAGGGGCTCACGGTCCTGAACACGGGGCCTGACCTGGCGCCAGCCTTCTTCCAGTCCGAGTTGGCGAAGCACCAGAAGCTGGTGAAGCAGTCCGGCGCCACACTGGACTGAGGCCATGCCGGCATTCAGGATCGCGATGCTGCCAGGCGAGGTCGTCGTTCCGCCGGATCTGGCGCGGCTCTCGCCGTTGCGTGCCGAACGCGTCGCGGGCACCGACCTGCTGGTGGTGCGCGAGCTGAACGGAGACGTCTACACCAGTCTGCCGCGCGGCCAGCGCAGCGCGCCGGACGGGGAATCCTTCGACGTCATCCTGACGGGCAACCTCTTTGGCGATCTCCTGAGCGACGCGGCGTCGGCGCTGACAGGATCGATCGGGTTGTCGGCATCGGCGATGCTGGGAAAAGGCGCCAAAGGCATGTTCGAGGCAGGGCATGGAACTGCGCTCGACATCGCCGGGCAAGATATCGCGAATCCGATCGCCTGCATCCGCGCCTTTGGGCTTCTGTTGCGCCACTCCGCGCGCCGGTCCGACCTTTCCGCGGCCATCGGAGGCTGCGATACGCTCGGTGTTCGGCCAAGGCTACCGAACCGCGGACATCCAATGCAGCAGCACCCGGCTGGTTGGAGCGGCGCGCATGGGTGACCTCATTGCCAACGCTGTAAAAAGCGGACCGACACCCGCCATTTCCGAGCACTGAAGCCATGATCACCCTGCACCATTGCGTGAGCGCACGTTCGTTTCGTCCCTTGTGGATGCTGGAGGAACTCGGGATTCCGTACGACCTGAAGATGATGCCGTTCCCGCCTCGCGTGCTTGCCCGGTCGTACCTGGAGATCAACCCCCTGGGGACGGTACCGGCCATGATCGACGGGACTGTTCGCATGACAGAGTCTTCCGCAATCTGCCAGTATCTGGCGGCGCGCTTCTCACCGGGAAAGCTTGATGTCGGCGTCGATGAGCCGGCCTTTGGCGCTTACCTGAACTACCTGCATTTCGGCGAAGCGACCTTGACCTTCCCGCAGACGCTGGTGCTGCGCTATCTGCACTTCGAAACGGGCGAGCGGCGTCAGCCCCAGGTGGCCCATGACTACGGCAAGTGGTTCCTCGCGAGGTTGCGGACGCTGGAACCCCTCTTAGTGGAGCAGGAGTTCCTCTGTGCGCATCGTTTCACTGCCGCCGATGTTTCGGTCGGCTACGCGCTGCTGCTGGCCGAGCATCTCGGCCTCGACCAGCAGTTCACGCCTTCGGTTCGCGCCTACTGGGAACGCCTGCAGGCGAGGCCTGCTTACCGGCGCGCGCTGGCGACCCAGAACGGTGCCGCCATCTTGCAGGGGGTGCCCACAATTGCGTCGCCCGACATCAGGGCCGAATAGCTGGGTTGCACGTCGGTGTTCGGGCGGGCGCAAACATCTGGTGCCGTGGCGACCGACAAGCATCTTGGCCAGCAGGTTTCGGTCGCCGTGCGAGGCTCCTCAGCAGCATGAGTTTGGCAAGAGCCGGACCATTGGCCTGTCAGTCACTCACGAGAAGATCAAAGCCCTCGCTGGTCAACCGGTGCGGCTCGTCATCCAGCACGGCCAGAATCATCATCGACCACTTGTCCGCGATCTGGTCGAACAAAGCTCGACTTGGACACTCTGAAGAAAAGCATTCCGGCGTGGGCAAACAACGCAAAGACAAAATTTTCTAGCGAGGTCGTGCCGAAGTACTGGGGATTCGATGAAGGTATGGGCCGGTCCTCATCTTCGAATCGTGATGTTGTTCGTTCGAACGCCGCGCCCCGACGACGTCGATTCAGCTACTCATCCGGCGACTTCAACCTTGGGTGCCGCGTCCGTGGCACCGCCGGAAATTGGCCTCAGTTCTTTGCGCAGAATTTTCCCCACTGCTGATTTGGGCAGCGATTCGAGGAACGTGATGTGGCGAGGCACCTTGTATGCGGCAAGGAGCTTGCGGCAATGCGCTTCCAACTCTTCCGCCCTCAGCCCAGGTACGCGGCGGACGACGAAGAGATGGGGGGCCTCCGCCGAGCGCTCGTCAGGCACCCCGACGCACGCGCATTCGAGCACGTCCGGGTGCATGGCGACCACGCCTTCGATTTCGTTCGGGTAGACATTGAAGCCAGAGACCAGGATCATGTCCTTCTTCCGGTCGACGATGTACATCAAACCTTGTGCATCCATGGTGACGATGTCGCCGGTCTTGAACCAGCCATCCGGCGTGAAAGACCTGCGCGTTTCCTCCTCGCGGTTCCAGTAGCCCGCGAAGACCTGCGGGCCCTTGATCAGCAACTCGCCGGGCGTGCCGAGCGGCACTGGTTCGCCCGCCTCGTCGACGATGAGAACGTCGGTTGACGGCACTGGCGCACCGATGGTGCCGTTGCGCCCCGGCGCGTTGAAGGTAACGCTGGGCGACGTTTCAGTAAGCCCATAGGCCTCGGTGATGGGTGGGCCGCCGGCCGCAACCCACTTGGCTGCAACGGCCGACTGGATCGAGGCGCCGGCGCCGATGACCACGTTGCAGCGGGAGAAGTCGATGCCGGGCAACTCGGGCAACGCCACCAAGGCATTGAACATCGTGTTGACGCCGATCAGCATGTCGAAGGGCGCGCGCTCGAGTTCGGCGCAAAGCGCCTGGGCGTCGCGCGGATTGACGACCAAGCGGTTGTGAGCGCCGCTGGCAAGGGCCGTCAGAGCCATGCCGAGTGGAAAGATGTGATACAGCGGCAACGGCGTTACGATTTCGAAGTTGTCGATGTCGAGTGCCAACCCCAGCCATGACCGCATCTGCAGCGAACTGGCAAGCACGCTGCGGTGTGTCAGGCAAGCGCCCTTGGAAACACCTGTCGTGCCGCCGGTGTACTGCAGAAAAGCCAGGTCGGAGGGGCGCACGTGCTCGCTGGCGAAATCGGCGTCCGGTAGCGCGGCGGTCGCTTCGCGCAAACCGACGACGCGAGGTTCATCGTTCGCAGCTGGCGCACCTGCATCGCCGCCCGTCGCGAACAATGCCTGCTTCACCTGTTGCATCGGCACGGTCATGACATACCGAAGCTGTGTCTGGCCGAGGACCTCGGTGACCACGCCCATGAACGGCTCGGCAGCCACCAGTGCGGACGCCCCCGAATCGGCCAGTTGGTATGCCAACTCGCGTGCCGTGTAGAGCGGGTTCATGGTCACCCCCACCATGCCCGCGCGCAGGACGGCGGCCAAAGCCACGGGGTAGATGAGGTTGTTGTGCAGCAGAAGGGCGACCCTGTCACCGCGCTTGAGCCCGGCTGCTTGCAGGGACCGCGCGAGCAGCGCCGACGCATGCTCGACCTGCGCGAAGGTCAGCGATTCTCCGGCGCAGGTGACGGCCGTCCTGGTACTGTGCTTCGTGAACGCACGTTCAAGCAAGGTGACGAGGGATTCACTGTCGTCCAGGACGATCTCGCGGGGAAGCCCTGCGGGGTAGGAGGCATGCCAGGGTCGGTGTTCCATGAGTTTTTCCTTCATGCGGTTGGCGGCGACTCAGGACAGGGCTTCGCGAACGAAGTCCATGCGGTCCTGCCCGAAGAACATCTGATCGCCGACGAAGAGCGTGGGTGCACCGAACACTCCGCGCCCGACCGCTTCCTGCGTCGTGGCCTTCAGCGCGGCCTTGATCTCGGCGTCCTGCGTCAGGCGCTCGATCTCGGCGGGATCGAACCCGCCCTCGGCCAGAATGCGGGCCGTGAGCTGCGCATCGTTCAAGTTGAGCGCGTCGATCCAGAGCGCCTTGAACACGCAGCCGAGCAGTTGCTGCAGCTGCTCCGGACGCCGCAACTGGATGCCGGTAACCGCGCGCATGAGGAACAGCGTGATGACCGGGAAGTGCGGATTGCCCTGGAACGGCACGCCATAGCGGCGCGCATGGCGCTCGTAGTCCATCTGCGTATAGCGCCCCTTGACGGGAATGTTGGCCGGCGAGGCGTTGCCCGTGGCCTGGTAGACGCCGCCCAGCAGCATTGGCCGGTAGACGAGGTCGGCGCCATGGCTGGCGCACAGGCGGGGCAACTGCGTCCATGCCAGATAGGACGAGGGGCTGCCGACATCGAAGAAGAAATCAACTGACTTGCGCATTCACGGGCTCCTTTTAGTTAACGAACGTTTGGTTAACGGAAGCTATGTGATTGCCGCGCTCACGTCAACGGGGGTTTCACTGGACTTCCTTCTTGATTGACAAGCGAACGTTCATTGATTAACGTGCGATGACTTAACGAACGTTTTTTAAAGGAGAACGCATGGACCCAACAGCCAACCAACGCGGTGTGGCCCTCGTCGTCGGCGCAGGCGACGCCACCGGCAGCGCGATCGGCGCGCGCTTCGCCCGAGAGGGCTACGTCGCGTGCCTGACTCGGCGCTCGGCGGACAAGCTGGAGCCGGCCGTCCAACGCATCCGCGCCGCTGGCGGCCAGGCGTTCGGCTACGGCAGCGATGCGCGCAAGGAGGAAGAGGTCGTCGCCCTCGTCGACCAGATCGAGAAGGAGCACGGCCCGATCGAGGTGATGGTGTTCAACATCGGCGCCAACGTGCCCAGCAGCATCCTGGAGGAGACGGGGCGCAAGTACATGAAGATCTGGGAGATGGCCGCCTTCAGCGCATTCCTGAATGCACGCGAGGTCGCCCGCAGGATGGTCGCGCGGGGACGCGGCACGATTCTCTTCACCGGCGCGACGGCGGGGACTCGCGGTGCAGCGAATTTCGCGGCCTTTGCAGGCGCCAAGCATTCCCTGCGCGCACTGGCCCAGAGCATGGCGCGCGAGCTCGGCCCGCGCGGCATCCACGTGGCGCACATCGTGGTCGACGGCGCCATCGACACGGAGTTCATCCGCAGCAACTTCCCCGAACGCTATGCGCTCAAGGAGCAGGACGGCATCCTGAATCCCGAGCACATCGCGGAGAACTACTGGTACCTGCACACCCAGCCTCGAGACGCCTGGACCTTCGAGATGGACCTGCGCCCCTACATGGAAACCTGGTGAAAGACACATGAAAACACGCATCACTGAACTCTTCGGCATCCGCCACCCGATCATCCAGGGCGGGATGCACTACGTCGGCTTCGCGGAACTCGCCGCGGCGGTCTCCAATGCCGGCGGGCTCGGGCTCATCACGGGCCTGACCCAAAGGACACCCGAGCTCTTGGCCAAGGAGATCGCCCGCTGCCGCGACATGACGGACCAGCCCTTCGGCGTGAACCTCACGTTCCTGCCAACCCTGTCTTCGCCGCCGTACCCGGAATACATCGCGGCCATTGCGGAGGGGGGCGTGCGCATCGTCGAGACGGCAGGGCGCAGCCCCGAGGCCTACATGCCCGCGATCAAGAAGGCCGGCATCAAGGTGATCCACAAGTGCACGTCGGTGCGGCATGCGCTGAAGGCCGAGGCCATCGGCTGCGACGCCGTGAGCGTGGACGGTTTCGAGTGCGGCGGCCACCCGGGCGAGGACGACCTGCCGAACATGATCCTGCTGCCGCGCGCGGCCGAGGAGCTGAAGATCCCGTTCGTGGCCTCCGGCGGCATGGCCGATGCGCGCAGCCTGGTGGCGGCGCTGGCGCTGGGCGCGGAGGGCATGAACATGGGCACGCGCTTCGTGGCCACACAGGAAGCGCCGATCCACCAGAACGTGAAGGACGCCATCGTGGCGGCCACCGAGCTGGACACGCGGCTCGTGATGCGCGGCCTGCGCAACACCGAGCGCGTGCTGACCAATTCATCCGTGGAGCAGCTGATCAGGATCGAGAAGGAAAAGGGCGCCGACCTCAAGTTCGAGGACATCATCGACCAAGTCGCGGGGGTCTATCCGCGCGTGATGTTGCAAGGCGAGATGAATGCCGGCGCCTGGAGCTGCGGCATGGTGGTCGGCCTGATCCGCGACATTCCGACGGTGCAGGAGCTGATCGATCGCATCATGGAAGAAGCCGAGCAGCTGATCGTGCAGCGGCTCGCCGGGTTCCTGGAGCCTGCGCTGGCCTAACCTTGGGCATCCGCCGGCTCGCTGCGAAGCGGGCCGGCGACTCGCACCCTCTAGGCCAGGTAGCGATCGCGCAGCAACTTCTTGTAAAGCTTGCCGGTCGCGTGCCGGGGAAAGTCGGACTCGAAATCGATGCTTCTCGGCACCTTGAGCGGACCGAGCAACTCGCGGCAGCGTGCCTTCAGCGCCTCGGCGACGGCCGGGCCCGTGAAATCCGGATGCGCCGGCTGGATGACGGCCTTGATCTCTTCGCCGTACTCGTCGTTTGGCACGCCGAAGACCGCGGCATCGGCAACACGGGGATCCTGCAGCAGCACCTCCTCGATCTCTTGCGGGTAGATGTTGACGCCGCCGGAGATGATGACGAAGTCCTTGCGATCCGTCAGGTAGAGGTAGCCTTCGCGATCGAGATGGCCGATGTCGCCGAAGGAGCGCCAGCCCTGCGGGCTCGCCGCCGCGCGGGTCTTGGCGGGGTCGTTCCAATACTCGAACTGGGCATTGCTTTCGAAGTAGATCTGCCCGGTCTCACCCGGCGGCAGCTCACGGCCGGCATCGTCCAGGATGTGCAGGATGCCGTCGGTCGCGCGCCCGACCGAGCCCTTGTGCCGGAGCCATTCGCGCGAGCTGATGGCGGTGGCGCCGATGCCTTCGGTGCCCGAGTAGTACTCATGCAGGACCGGGCCCCACCAGTCGATCATCGCCTGCTTGACGTGCACCGGGCAGGGCGCCGCGCCGTGGACCGCGTGGACCATGGAGGCCGTGCTGTAGCGGCTGCGTACCTCGGCTTCCAGGCGCAGCAGGCGGTGGAACATGGTCGGCACCCAGAGCGAATGGGTGCATCCGAAATGCGCGATGGCGGCGAGTGAACGTTCGGCATCGAACTTCGCCATCACGATGCTGGTGGCGCCTGCATGGATGGCCGCCGACAGGAACCGGTTCGGTGCGCTGTGATACAGCGGCGATGTCGACAGGTAGACCGAAGAGGCGTCGAGCGCGAACGAGCGCGCCACCGCGGCGTTGCGGTTGTCCACCGCATCGAAGGCGCCTTCGAAGGGCGGCTTGCGCACGCCCTTGGGCCGGCCGGTCGTGCCCGATGAATACAGCATCTCGCGGCCTGGCGCGGGCGTGGGCGGCAGGCCGTCCGGCGCAGCGAGAAAGTGCGTCTCCCAGCGTTCCATGGCTGTATCCGCAAAGCCGATACCGACGCGCCGTGCGCTGCCGAGGTCCAGCGACGAAGCCGTTTCGGCGCTCATGCAGGCCAAGGACACGATGGCGACCGATGCTCCCGAGTCTTTCACGATGTACTCGAAGTCCGCGGCCGACAGCCGCGTCGAGGCGAGCACGTAGTACAGCCCGATGCGCTGCGCGCCGAGCGCAAGAAAGAGCAACGCCGGCGCGTTCTCGATGCACAGCACGATGCAGTCGTTGCGTTTCAGGCCGAGCGACAGCAACGCGTTGGCCGCCCGGTTCGCCTCGCGTTCCAGTTGCTGGAAGCTGAATGCCTCGCCCGATTCGAGAAAGTGCACCGCCAGCTTGCCGGGCGTGGCGGCCGCGAAGCGGCTCAGGTGGTACATGCCCGGGGTTCAGAAAAGATCGACGGCCGGTTCCATCAATGCGGACGAGCCCGCCCGGATCTCGCCGCACAGCGCTGCCGTCTGCGGCAGCAGCCGCTGGAAGTAGAAGCGGGCCGTGGCAATCTTCG
>Ga0105243_10003587_pt1 | contig 12523 bp, 13 predicted proteins | sample KBSM34metaG_FD_81525 | JGI IMG/M metagenome (GOLD analysis project Ga0105243, IMG submission 81525) | Miscanthus rhizosphere microbial communities from Kellogg Biological Station, Michigan, USA - KBS M3-4 metaG | ecosystem: Host-associated > Plants > Roots > Rhizosphere > Soil | place...
CGGGCGTGGACATCTTCCGGATCTTCGACGCGCTCAACAACGTCGAGCAGATGGGGCCGGGCATCGACGCGGTCCGCGAGACCGGCACCGCCGTCGCCGAGGTGGCGATGGGCTGCACCGGGGTCGTGGCGAACCCGAACGAGGACCTCTACACCCTCGACTACTACCTGAAGCTGGCCGAGCAGATCGTCGACGCGGGCGCCCACGCGCTGGCCATCAAGGACATGGCCGGACTGCTGCGGGCACCGGCGGCCGCGACCCTGGTGTCGGCGTTGCGCAGCAACTTCGACCTGCCGGTGCACGTGCACACCCACGACACCCCCGGCGGCCAGCTGGCCACCTACCTGGCGGCGTGGCAGGCGGGAGCCGACGCCGTCGACGGCGCGAGCGCGGCGCTGGCGGGCACCACCAGCCAGCCCGCGTTGTCGGCGATCGTCGCGGCCACCGCCCATTCGGCGCGGGACACCGGCCTGGATCTGCAGGCCGTGTGCGACCTCGAGCCGTACTGGGAGGCGCTGCGAAAGGTGTACGCGCCGTTCGAGTCCGGGCTGCCCGCCCCCACCGGTCGCGTCTACACGCACGAGATCCCCGGCGGTCAGCTGTCGAACCTGCGCCAGCAGGCCATCGCGCTCGGGCTGGGCGACCAGTTCGAGGAGGTCGAGGCGAAGTACGCGGCTGCGGACCGGATGCTCGGCCGCCTGGTGAAGGTGACCCCGTCCTCCAAGGTGGTCGGCGACCTCGCGCTGCACCTCGTCGGCTCGGGCGTGTCGACGGACGAGTTCGCGGAGAACCCCGCCGGATACGACATCCCGGAATCGGTGATCGGGTTCCTGCGCGGCGAACTGGGCAACCCGGCAGGCGGCTGGCCGGAGCCGTTCCGCACCAGGGCGCTCGAGGGCCGCGGCGAAGCCAAGCCCGAGACGCCGTTGACCGCGGACGACCAGGCCGGACTCGACGGTTCTCCTGCCGAGCGCCGCGGCACCCTGAACCGGCTGCTGTTCCCCGGCCCGACCCGCGAGTTCCTCGAGCACCGCGAGAAGTACGGCGACACCTCGCGGCTGTCGGCGAACCAGTTCTTCTACGGACTGCGCCGCGGCGAGGAACACCGGGTCACGCTGGCCCCCGGTGTCGAGCTGCTCATCGGGCTCGAGGCGATCTCCGAACCCGACGAGCGCGGCATGCGCACGGTGATGTGCATCCTCAACGGCCAGCTGCGGCCGGTGTCGGTGCGCGACCGCTCGATCGCCAGCGAGGTCCCCGCCGCGGAGAAGGCGGACCGGGGCAACCCCGGCCACGTGGCCGCGCCGTTCGCGGGCGTCGTCACCCTCGTCGTGGCGGAGGGACAGAAGGTCGCTGCGGGCGACACCGTCGCGACGATCGAGGCGATGAAGATGGAGGCGGCGATCACCGCAACCCGCGGTGGCGTCGTGAGCAGGCTCGCGATCACCCCGGTGCAGCAGGTCGAGGGCGGCGACCTGCTGACCGTGATCTCCGTGGTGTCGACGGAGGAGGACGGGCCGCAGTGACCCGGATCGTCGCCGGCGCCGCGGGTGGGCGCCGGCTCCGGGTCCCGCCGAAGGGCACCCGGCCTACCTCGGAGCGTGTGCGCGAGGCGCTGTTCAGTTCGCTCGACGCCCGGATGCATCTCGACGGCGCCGCCGTGCTCGACCTGTTCGCGGGATCGGGAGCGCTTGGCCTGGAGGCGCTCTCACGGGGCGCCGAGCACGTGGTGCTGGTCGAGTCGGACGCGAAGGCGGCCGCGGTGGCGCGCGAGAACGTGGCGACGCTCGGGCTGCCCGGCGCGCTCGTGCGGTCGTCGCCGGTGGCCGCGGTCGTCGCGGGCACGCCCGATCGGGAGTACGACCTGGTCTTTCTCGACCCGCCGTACGCGATGGGCGAGGACGAGGTCGGATCGGTGCTTGGCGCGCTCGTCGACGGGGGCTGGATCGGGGAGGATTCGCTGGTCGTCCTCGAACGGTCCTCGCGATCGCCCGCGACCGTGTGGCCGTCCGGACTGTCGGCCGACCGGGTGCGTAAGTATGGCGAGACCCGGATCGAGATCGCCTGTTACGGTCTGCAGTCATGAGCAGTGCGGTCTGCCCCGGGTCCTTCGATCCCATCACCAACGGTCACCTCGACGTGATCGGCCGGGTGGCGGTTCAGTTCGACGAGGTCATCGTCACGGTGATGATCAACAAGAACAAGAAGGGGCTGTTCAGCATCGACGAACGCCTCGAGATGCTGCGCGAGGCCGTCGCGGACCTGCCGAACGTCCGGGTCGACTCCTGGCAGGGACTCCTCGTCGACTATGCGAAGGCGAATGGGGCCAGCGCGATCGTCAAGGGCCTGCGCGGCGCCAACGACTTCGACTACGAGCTGCAGATGGCGCAGATGAACCACAAGCTCACCGGCGTCGACACCCTCTTCATCGCGACGAACCCGCGCTACAGCTACCTGTCCAGCTCGCTGGTCAAGGAGGTGGCGACCTACGGCGGTGACGTCGCGGACATGCTGCCCGCGAAGGTGCACGAGCGGCTGCTGGCCCGGCTGGCGGAGCGCGCCGCGGGGCCGACCGCGTAACGGTTGATCCTCGACACACTGGGCGTGGCGGCGCGCCGGTGAGCGGCGCGACGGGCAGACTGGTCTCGTAAGCCGTCGTCGACGATTGGGGTTTGGCGTGTACCGGGTATTCGAGGCGCTCGACGAGCTCGTCGCGATCGTGGAAGAGGCGCGCGGTGTCCCGATGACGGCCGGGTGCGTGGTGCCCCGCGGTGACGTCCTCGAACTCCTCGATGACGTCCGTGAGGCGATCCCGGGCGAGCTCGATGACGCGCAGGACGTGCTCGACCACCGCGACAAGCTGGTCGGCGACGCCCGCGCGCACGCCGAGCAGGCGGTCTCGAGCGCGGACGCCGAGGCGGCGGCCACCCTCGCCGAATCGCGGGACAACGCCGACCGGATCCTCGCCGACGCCAAGGCGAAGGCCGACCGGATGGTCTCCGAGGCGCAGGCACACGCCGATGAACTCGTCGCGGACGCGCGCGAGGAGGCGGACCGGACCATCGCCGAGGGGCAGCACGAATACGACAGCCTCACCGGGCAGGCCGCGGCCGAGGCGGAGCGCCTGGTCGAATCCGGCCGCGCCGCACACGAGCGGTCGGTCGCGGACGGCCGCGCCGAGCAGGAGCGGCTGGTGTCGCAGACCGAGGTCGTGCAGGCCGCGCACTCGGAGTCGGCTCGGGTCATCGACTCCGCGCACGCCGAGTCGGACCGGCTGCGGGGCGAATGCGACCTGTACGTGGACGGCAAGCTCGCCGAGTTCGAGGAGTTCCTCAGCGGGACCATCCGCTCCGTTGGCCGCGGCCGCCAGCAACTGCGGACCGGCTCCGGGATCCCCGACTACGACGAGCCCGACGAGCGACCCAGCCGGTCGAGCCGTCACCGGTAGCCGAGGGTCGCCGGCTTCAGATTTTCCATTGGGGCACCCCATCGCGTACCGTTGAGTGGTTGCCCATCCCCTTCTTCGCTGACGAAAGAGTATTCGCGTGTCCTCGCATCGTTCCGGTTCGCCCCGTCTTCACGAGGGCGGTCTTGTGCTGGACATCCTCAGTCTGGGGCGCCGTCCCGGGTCGATGACCACGGTCACCCGCACGGTGCCCGCCGCCTCCCGTATCGGCCTCGACATGATCGCGGTGCCGGTCGGCGGTGACGTCGCACTCGACCTCCGGCTTGAGTCCGTCTCGGAGGGCGTGCTGGTCACCGGCACCGTCCGGGCGGCCACCGAGGGGGAGTGCTCGCGCTGCCTCGAACCGTTCGACGCCGAGCTCGACCTCTACCTCACCGAGCTGTTCGCGTACCCGAACAGCACCACCGAGGCGACCACCGAAGAAGATGAGATCTACCGCATCGTCGATGACCTGATCGATCTCGAACCGGTCATCGTGAATGCGGCCGGGCTAGCGCTTCCGCTGCAGCCATTGTGCAGCGAAGATTGCCAGGGACTGTGCCCCGAATGTGGGGTTCGTCTGGCGATTGCAGAATCTGGGCATGGACATGAGATACTGGATCCTCGCTGGGCTGCCCTCGCGGGGAAGTTCGACGCTGAGGATGCATCATCCCAGCCCAGCAAGAGTCGTGTGAACACTGAAGCCGAGGAGAAGTAGAAGTGGCTGTCCCCAAGCGCAAGATGTCGCGGTCCAACACCAGGTCGCGTCGCAGCCAGTGGAAGACCACTGTGCCCACCCTCATCACCTGCCCGAACCGTGGCTGTGGCGAGAAGACCCTGCCCCACATTGCGTGCCCGTCCTGCGGCACCTACAAGGGTCGTCAGGTCACCGCTGCGGTCTAGTCGCGCAGTGACAAGTAGCAACGCAGCACCCGCCGGCGGCGAGGGGGATCATGATTCCCTCCTCGCCGCTCTTGGCGTTGTCCTGGACGAACCGCTGCTCACGCTGGCGCTGACCCACCGCTCGTATGCGTACGAGAACGGCGGGTTGCCGACCAATGAGCGGCTCGAGTTCCTGGGCGACTCGGTGCTCGGCCTGACCATCACCGAGAAGCTCTACGTCGCGCATCCGGAGAAGTCCGAGGGTGAGCTGGCCAAGATCAGGGCCAGCATCGTCAACATGCACGCACTCGCGGAGGTCGCACGCGATCTCGGTGAGGGTGGTCTCGGTGCCCATCTCCTGCTCGGCAAGGGCGAGGAGATGACCGGGGGCCGCGGCAAGGCGAGCATCCTGGCGGACGGCATGGAGTCGCTGCTCGGTGCCGTGCACCTGCAGCACGGCATCGACACGGCGCGGACCGTCGTGCTCTCGCTGTTCGGTGACCTCCTCGAGCGCGCACCCAAGCTGGGCGCGGGTCTCGACTGGAAGACCAGCCTGCAGGAGCTGACCGCGGAGCGTGGCGCGGGCGTGCCGGTCTACGAGATCAGTGCGACCGGGCCCGATCACGACAAGGAGTTCACCGCGACCGTGCTGGTCGCGGGGGATGCGCTCGGCGTCGGTGTCGGACGGTCGAAGAAGGAAGCCGAGCAGAAGGCGGCCAGCACCGCCTGGAAGTCCCTCTCGGAGGACGACTCCGACCAGGTCGGCTGACGCCGTGCCGGAGCTGCCCGAGGTCGAGGTGGTCCGGCGCGGGCTCGAGGCCCACGTCGTCGGTTCCCGGATCGACGCCGTCGAGGTCCTGCATCCCCGAGCCGTCCGCAGGCACCTTCTCGGCGGTGACGATCTCGCGGCGCAGCTTGCCGGTCTCGGGGTCGTCGGCGCCAGCCGTCGCGGCAAGTACCTCTGGCTCGAGTTGGCGCCCGGCGACCTCGCCGTGGTGGTGCACCTCGGGATGAGCGGCCAGATGCTGGTGCAGCCGCCGGCCGCGCCGCGCGAGAAGCATCTGCGCATCCTGGCGAACCTGGACAGCGGGTCACAGTTGCGGTTTGTCGACCAGCGCACCTTCGGCGGCTGGGCATTGGCGCCGATCGTCGACGTGGACGGGACGGCATTGCCCGAGCCGGTGGCCCACATCGCGCGGGACCCGCTGGACCCGTTGTTCGACGCGGATTCGGTCGTCGCCGCGATCCGGGCGAAGGGATCCGAGATCAAGCGGGTGATCCTGGATCAGACGGTACTGTCCGGGGTCGGCAACATCTACGCCGACGAGGCGTTGTGGCGCACCGGGATCCACGGGAACAGGCCTGCTGACCGGCTGACCCGCCCACAGGTGCGCCTGCTGCTCGGCTCGGTCACCGAGGTGATGAGCGAGGCGCTGGCGCAGGGCGGTACCTCGTTCGACGCGCTGTACGTGAACGTGAACGGGGAGTCCGGGTACTTCGACCGGTCGCTGTCCGCCTACGGCCGCGAGGACCGTCCGTGCCCGCGCTGTGGTGCGCCCATCCGGCGGGAGAAGTTCATGAACAGGTCCTCCTACAGCTGCCCGAAGTGCCAGCCACGGCCGCGAGGCTTGTAGACCCCGACCCGCGACGCGCACACTGACGGGTGTCCTTCGGCGAGGAGGTCTCGTGGCCGACTACGACGACATGCTCATCGTGCGCCAGCTCGTCGACGATGTGCTGCTGGTGTTGCGCTGGTCGGCGCAACCGGACGCGGCCCTCGGTGACGACAGCGGTGCGGAGCGCGCCGTGCTGCCCGACGAGGATCTCCGACGCCGGTTCGCCTCGGCTGTCGAACAACTCGTGGCGAATCAGGGGGCGGAGGCGCTCCGCGCGCTCAGCGGCGAGAGCCGGGAGTTCCCCGCCGACACCGTGATCGACGCGTTGGGATCGGCGGGCTGGGACGGCGCCATGCGTGATTTCAAGCTCGCGGTGATCGAGCTGGCAGGCCGCAGCGAGGTGATGGGGGTCGTCCGCGGCGGCGGGACGATCGGGCGGCGGATCTTTCGAACCCTCCTGGCCGCGCTGAACGCGGCCCTCGCCAGTCTCAGCGCCATCCCCGGCGCGTCGGCGATCCAGGAGCTCAAGGACTTCCTGGAGAAGGTCCTCGAGCAGGAGCCGGATGAGCAGCCGTGAGTCAGCGGGCGAGATGCCTGCCGACCACCTCCGCGATCGCACCGGCGACGGCGTCGGCCTGGGTCTCGGGTAACTGCGCGTATCCGAACATCAGGCCCCGTGGACCCGCCGCGTCGGTGCGGTAGGGACCCAGGCCGGGCACCGCGATGCCCCTGGTGCCGAGTTCGGTTGCGATGGCGTCGTCGTCGGCGTGGTCCGGCAGGCGCAGCACCACGTGCAGCCCGGCCTCGATGCCCGCGAGGTCGACCCCCGGCCGGTCCATCAGGGTTGGGCGGCTCCGGAGTGCACCGACCAGGGCGGCCCGCCGCGCCGAGTAGGTGCGCGAGGCCCGGGCGAGGTGCCGGGTCAGGGCGCCGGATTCGATGAAGTGGGCCAGTGCGAGTCCGGTGACCCCGCAGCAGTTCTCGCCGGTGCGGCGCAGCGATTCGTGCACCCGCTGGAGCAGGGCGGGCGGGGGGAGCAGCCAGGCAAGGCGGATCGAGGGCGAGAGGATCTTCGACGCGGTGCCGAGGTAGGCGACGTGCTCGCGTCCGCCCTCGATGCTGCGCAGGGCAGGCAGTGCGGAGACGTCGTAGCGGAACTCGCCGTCGTAGTCGTCCTCGATGATCAGCGTCCCGGAGGCGGCCGCCCGCCCCACCAGCCCGGCGCGACGGGCGACCGGCATCCGGGCGCCGAGCGGATACTGGTGCGCCGGAGTGCAATACACGGCGGCATCGGTCTCGCGGAGCGCCGCCGGGTCGAGACCGTCGGCATCGACCGCGATCGGCCGCGGGCGGGCCCCGGACAGCTCGAGTGTCCGGCGGGCGTTGCGGTACCCCGGCTCCTCGAAGGCGACGTCCCTGCCGGCCAGGTCCGCGGCCGCGGCGAGGGTGCGCAGCGCGGAGTCGACACCGGGGACGACCACCAGTTCGTCCGGGTGGGCGAGAATCCCGCGGGTGCGGCGCAGGTGCAGGGCCAGCGCGTGGCGCAGCACCGGATGGCCGGTCGAGCCGGGCGAGCGCGGGCGGATCGGTGCCGCCGCGGCCGCCCGCCAGGCGCGCCGCCAGTCGTCGGGGGAGATGAGGCCGGTGTCCGGGCAGCCCGGGGTGAGGTCCCAGGTCGGGGCTGTCGGTGTCGGGCCGGTGTCCGGGACCGGCGTCGGGCGGTCCGACACGTGGGAGCCGGCACCCGCGGCGGCCGCGGCATCGGCCCCAGGCGCGATCAGGGTCCCGGATCCCGGCCGCGCGCACGCATATCCGGCCGCGCAGAGTTCGTCGTAGGCCTCGACCACGCCTGCCCTGGACACGCCCAGCTCGGCGGCGAGCGCCCTGGTCGGCGGCAGTGCGTCGCCGGGGTGTAGCCGGCCGAGCCGGATCGCGTCGATGATCGCCTCCGAGATGCGGTGCCGGAGAGCGGCGCCGGTGGGAGGCAGCGTCAGCGTCAGTTGGACGTCGCGGGGGTGGCGGGCCATGCTCGGAGAATACTGGACTATGCAGATTGGCAATTCTGGACCTGTTGGCCGCGCCAGAATGTGACGAGGCTGGTGGGGTGGACACAATCACCAGGCACCCCGAACGCTCGATGCTCGACCGAACCCAGCTCGACGCCGTGCTCGATGCAGCGGCGGTGGGCACCCTCGCCACCGTCGTCGACGGCATGCCGTGGGCGGTTCCGATGCTCTATGCCAGGGACGGCGACCGGATCATTCTGCACGGGTCCACCGGCGCCGGGGCACTACGCCAGGTCGCGTCGGGCGCACCCGCCGCGCTCTGCGTTGCCCTGCTCGACGGAATCGTGGTGGCGGACAACCTCTTCAACTCCTCGGCCAACTACCGATCCGCCGTGGTGCGCGGGCACCTGATCGCGCTCACGCGGGATGAGTCCGCCGACGCGCTGAACGCACTCTCGGACGCCCTGATCCCGGGACGGAGTGCCGAGGTGCGCGGCCACACCAAGAAGGAGCTCGCGGCCACGCTGACCATCGCGTTGCCGATCAGCGCGGGCGGGTGGACGGTCAAGGTACGCAACGCCCCGCCGAGCGAACCCAACCGAGTCGGCGATGCCTGGGCGGGCGTCGTGCCGCTGCGGACCGTGGCGGGCGCACCGATTCCGGCGCCCTGGGTGGACGGGGACACCCCGGTGCCCGCGTCGGTCGGTCGGCTCGCGGGGGAGACCGCTGTCGTCTGACCGCCACGGAACTGTGCGCGCGTTGTACCCCTGTTGGGGTGCGACGCGCGCACAGGCGCAAGCGCGTAAAGAAGGCGTCAACAGCCCAGGTGGCGGCGTTAGCGAGCCGTAAGGAAGTCCCTATTCGCCCTCGTCCGGGAGCACGCTGCACTGTGCCCGAAAACGGGGACGGCGCACGCCGATGGACGGCGCGCGTGAGACTTTCGAAAAGGAACTGTCATGGCTGATCTGGCCTACGTGGCGCTCATCATCGGCACCTTCAGCCTCTGCGCGCTGGTGCTGCGCGGGTTGCAGACAAAGCGTGCGCAGTGACCGCCGGCGGGACGCTCAGCGTCATCCTGATCGCCATCGCGGCGGCCCTCGTGATCTACCTGCTGATCGCGCTTCTTGACCCCGAGAGGTTCTGACACATGAATCCCGCGCTTGCTGCGGGACTGCAGATAGCACTGGTGATCGCCGTGCTAGCGATTCTGTATGTCCCCGTCGGTGACTACATGGCCAAGGTCTACACCACCGACACCGATCTCCGTTCCGGGGATCTGCGCATCGAGACGGTCCTGTACCGGCTCTGCCGCATCAACGCCCGCACCGACCAGACCTGGTACGGCTACGCCGGGAGCCTGCTCGGCTTCTCGGCCGCGAGCGTGCTCTTCCTCTACTTCCTGCAGCGCGTCCAGGGCGTGCTGCCGCTCAGCGGTGACCTGTCCGGGGTGAGCCCGGCAATGGCGTTCAACACCGCCGCATCGTTCGTGGCCAACACCAACTGGCAGTCGTACGCGCCCGAGACCACGATGACCAACCTGACCCAGCCGATCGGCCTGGCCGTGCAGAACTTCGTGTCCGCGGCCGTAGGTATGGCCGTTGCGGCCGCGCTGATCCGCGGCTTCGTCCGTGTCTCCCGCGGCGGCGAGATCGGCAACTTCTGGGTGGACCTGACCCGTGGCTGCATCCGGATCCTGCTCCCCATGTCGTTCATCATCGCGCTGATCCTCTTGAGCCAGGGCGTGATCCAGTCCTTCGACTCCGGCTTCACCTCGACCGGCCTCGACGGGAACTCCGTCACCAATGCGCTCGCGCCGGTGGCCTCGCAGGAGGCCATCAAGGAATTGGGCACCAACGGTGGCGGCATCCTCGCGGCGAACTCGGCGCACCCCTTCGAGAACCCGACCCCGCTGAGCAATATCGTCGAGATCATCGCGATCCTGCTCATCCCGGTGTCGCTCACCCGCACCTTCGGCACCATGGTCGGCGACCGCAAGCAGGGCCTGACCCTGCTGGCCGTGATGGGCCTCCTCTGGGGCGGCCTGCTCGCCGTGACCCTCGCCGCCGAGTCCGGTCAGCGCGGCGTCGCCGCCACCGCGGCGGGCGCAATGATGGAGGGCAAGGAGGTCCGATTCGGGATCCCCGGCACCGCTTTGTTCGCGGTCAGCACCACCGGAACCTCCACCGGCGCGGTCAATGCCGCGCACGACAGCATGTCGCCGCTCGGCGGCGGCGCGGTGATGCTGAACATGCTGCTCGGCGAGATCGCACCCGGCGGCGTCGGCACCGGCCTGTACGGCATCCTCGTGTTGGCGCTGATCGCCGTGTTCGTCGGTGGACTGCTCGTCGGCCGGACCCCCGAGTACCTCGGCAAGAAGCTGGGGCAGCGGGAGATCACCCTGGCGGCGCTTTCGGTGCTCGTGATGCCCGCGCTGGTGCTCATCGGCACCGGCATCACCGTGATCCTGTCGTCCACCACCGGATACCAGGGCAACAGCGGCGATCCGGGCACGCCCGGATCCATCCACGGTTTCTCCGAGGTGCTCTACGCGTTCGCCTCGGCCTCGAACAACAACGGCAGCGCCTTCGGTGGCCTGACCGTGACGAGCGACTGGTTCCAGTCCTCGCTCGGCGTCTGCATGCTGCTCGGACGCTTCCTGCCGATCATCTTCGTACTCGCGCTCGCCGGATCCCTGGCGTCGCAGAAGAAGACGGAGCCGGGCGCGGGCACCCTGCCCACCGCGGGCCCGATGTTCGCCGGACTCCTCACCGGCACCGTCGTCCTGGTCGCGGCGCTGACATTCTTCCCGGCCCTGGCTCTGGGCCCGATCGCGGAGGCTCTGCAATGAGTGTGAACACCACCGAACGTCCCGGCGTCACCCCGCGATCCGGGGAAGGCGCGGGGGACGAGCAGCACAACCAGCACCGGGTGCAGGGCGGGATCTTCAGCCCGAAGCAGCTGCTCACGGCGCTGCCAGGCGCGGTCCGCAAGCTCGACCCGCGTCACCTCGCGCGCAACCCCGTCATGTTCGTGGTGCTCGTCGGCTCGGTGGTCACCACGGTGATGGCGATCGCCGACCCGTCGGTGTTCTCCTGGGTGGTCGCGGCCTGGCTGTGGTTCACGGTGCTCTTCGCGAACCTGGCCGAGTCCGTCGCCGAGGGCCGCGGCAAGGCACAGGCGGCAAGCCTGCGGAAGGTCAAGCAGGACACCACCGCTCACCGCATCACGGATAGTGGCGCGATCGAGTCGATCCCGGGCGCGGACCTGGTGGTCGGCGATCGGGTGGTCGTGGTCGCGGGGGAGGTGATCCCCGGCGACGGCGACGTCGTCGAGGGCATCGCCACGGTGGACGAGTCGGCGATCACCGGCGAATCCGCGCCCGTGGTCCGCGAGTCCGGCGGCGACCGCTGCGCGGTGACCGGCGGCACCATCGTGCTGTCCGACCGGATCGTCGTCGAGATCACCGCGGCACCGGGGCACTCGTTCGTGGACCGGATGATCGCCCTGGTCGAGGGCGCCGCACGGCAGAAGACGCCCAATGAGATCGCCCTGAACATCCTGCTGGCCTCGCTGACCATCATCTTCATGCTGGCCGTGGTCGCCATCGGGCCGATGGGTATGTACGCGGGCCAGGAGCAGGACCCGATCAAGCTGATCGCGCTGCTGGTCTGCCTCATCCCGACGACCATCGGCGCGCTGCTCTCGGCGATCGGCATCGCGGGCATGGATCGACTGGTCCAGCGCAACGTGCTGGCCATGTCCGGCCGCGCGGTCGAGGCGGCGGGCGACATCGACACGCTGCTGATGGACAAGACCGGCACCATCACCTACGGCAACCGCAGGGCTACCGCCCTGCATCCCGCTCCCGGGGTTACCGCGGGGGAACTCGCGGAAGCGGCACGGCTGTCCAGCCTTGCGGACGGGACGCCCGAGGGTCGCAGCATCGTGGAGTTGTGTGCCAAGGACTTCGGGCTCGACCCGGACCCGTCGGAGGCGGAGAAGCTCGGCGAGTTCGTGCCGTTCACGGCTCAGACCCGGATGAGCGGACTCGACCTCAACGGATCGCAGATCCGCAAGGGCGCCAGCGACGCAGCACTGTCCTGGGTGCGGACGCAGGGCGGCAGTGCGGCCCCGGCCGTGACCGACACGGTCAACGAGATCGCCCAGGTCGGCGGCACGCCGCTCGTGGTGGCCGTGGTCGAGGCGGGGAGCCCGAGGGTGCTCGGTGTCATCGAGCTCTCCGACGTGGTCAAGCCGGGCATCGCCGAGCGGTTCGCCGAGCTGCGGGCCATGGGCATCCGCACCGTCATGATCACCGGCGACAACCCGTTGACCGCCAAGGCGATCGCCGCCGAGGCAGGCGTGGACGACTTCATGGCCGAGGCGACCCCGGAGGACAAGCTCGAGCTGATCCGCAAGGAGCAGCGGGGTGGACGTCTGGTCGCGATGACCGGTGACGGCACGAACGACGCGCCCGCGCTGGCACAGGCGGACGTCGGCGTCGCGATGAACACCGGCACGTCGGCCGCGAAGGAGGCCGGCAACATGGTCGACCTCGACTCGGACCCGACCAA
>Ga0105243_10003591_pt1 | contig 12511 bp, 12 predicted proteins | sample KBSM34metaG_FD_81525 | JGI IMG/M metagenome (GOLD analysis project Ga0105243, IMG submission 81525) | Miscanthus rhizosphere microbial communities from Kellogg Biological Station, Michigan, USA - KBS M3-4 metaG | ecosystem: Host-associated > Plants > Roots > Rhizosphere > Soil | place...
CAGAACACCGGCTTTTTCGCAGGAGCGCTTGAAACGACGCAGAGCTACGTCGAAGGGTTCGTTCTCTTTAACTTTGACGGCTGGCATCCAGAGCTACCTTCATTCATTACCGGGGTCAACGTTCTCGTCGCAAAAATCGCGGCTGAGGTCGTCGGTTTTTAAGGGTTGCGGATGTTAACCCCTCAACGCTCGGAATGCAAAGCCTCTGATCGAAAACCGCTGGTCGGGCGCGGGAGTGGCGACTATTATGCGCGCCTTCGAATTCAGCCTCTACAAGGCGCAAACCCATGCTAGTACTGGGATTAGAAACGTCCTGCGACGAAACCGGCGTCGCGTTATACGACAGTGAGCGGGGCCTGCTGGCCGACGCGCTGTTCAGCCAGATCGACCTGCATCGCGCCTACGGTGGCGTGGTGCCGGAGCTGGCCTCCCGGGATCACGTCAAGCGCATGCTGCCCTTGATCCGCCAGGTGCTGGCCGAGGCCGACTGCGTGCCTACCGAGATCGACGCGATTGCCTACACCGCTGGCCCCGGCCTTGTCGGTGCCTTGCTGGTGGGGGCTTCCTGCGCCCAGGCGCTGGCCTTTGCCTGGGGCATTCCAGCCCTGGGCGTGCACCATATGGAGGGCCACCTGCTGGCGCCGATGCTGGAGGAGCAACCTCCGCAATTCCCGTTCGTCGCTTTGTTGGTGTCCGGTGGTCATACCCAGTTGGTTCGGGTCGATGGTATCGGCCAATACGAGTTATTGGGCGAGACCCTGGATGACGCCGCAGGCGAGGCATTCGACAAGACGGCGAAGATGATCGGCCTGAATTATCCGGGCGGCCCCGAGATTGCGCGCCTGGCGACTCAGGGCGTAGCAGGGCGCTTTGTCTTTCCGCGGCCGATGACCGATCGCCCGGGGCTGGATTTCAGCTTCAGCGGCTTGAAAACCTTCGCCTTGAACACCTGGCAGCAGTGCGTCAGCGCTGGAGACGACGGCGAGCAAACCCGTTGCGACATCTCCCTCGCGTTCCAGCAGGCGGTGGTGGAGACTCTGACCATCAAATGCAAGCGTGCCTTGAAGCAGACCGGTCTCAAACGTCTGGTTATTGCGGGAGGTGTAAGTGCCAACAAGGCATTGCGCGCTTCGCTGGAAAAGATGCTGGCTGAAATGAAGGGCAATGTGTTCTATGCCCGTCCCGAGTTCTGCACCGACAACGGAGCGATGATCGCCTTTGCCGGTTGCCAGCGTTTGCAGGCCGGGCAGCAGGAAAGCCTGGCGATCAGCGTACAGGCGCGTTGGCCGATGGAGCAGTTGTCAGCTCTCTGATTTCATGCGGGGAGGCTCGGGCTGAGACCTTTTCATCTGAGGGATTCAAAAATGCCGTTCGCGCCCGGCAAACAGGTCGCGTAAATTGCCGCGGTGGCGCCAGACGATCAGCAGTGTCAGCACGCTCATCGGCAATAGCGCCTCCGGTTCCTGCCAGGCCAGCAGTGGCAAGGTCAGGGGGGTGGCGATCAGTGCGGCCAGTGAACTGGTACGAGTGAGATAGAAGGTTAGCGCCCAGGCGGCGATGGCCAGCAGCGCGGCCGGGGGGTAGAGCCCCAGCAGCATGCCGGCGGCGGTGGCGACACCCTTACCGCCGCGGAAGCGGAAGTACAGTGGAAACAGATGGCCGAGGACGGCATAGAGCCCCACCCAGGCCTGTTGTTGCAGGGACAAGCCCGCGAGGTGGGCGATCAGCACAGGTGCCAGGCCTTTGCACAGGTCTCCCAGCAGGGTCAGGACTGCGAGTTTCTTGCCGGCCAGGCGCAGCATGTTGGTGGCGCCGGCATTACCCGAGCCACTCATTCGCGGGTCGGGATTACCCGTAAGGCGGCTGAGCAAAATGGCGAAGGACAGAGAGCCGAGCAGGTAGGCGAAAATCGCCAGTAACCAAAACATGCTAACTATTCCGGGCGAGGAAGCCCTGATTCTAACGGCGCATTGCGCCCTTGTCGTGCTGCGGAGAAGAGTGCTTGGACAGAGTGTTTATCGAAGGGCTGGAAGTGGACACCGTGATTGGTGCCTACGACTGGGAGCGCGGCATCCGACAGTGCCTGCGTCTTGATCTGAGCTTTGCCTGGGACAATCGCCCGGCAGCTGCTGGAGATGATCTGACGCTGGCATTGGACTATGCCAGTGTCTCCACCCGGATCCAGGCGTTTGCCGAGCATGCCCAGTACCAGTTGGTGGAAACCTTTGCCGAGCGCCTTGCCGAGGTTCTGATGAATGAATTTCACATCCCTTGGTTGCGCTTGAAACTGACCAAGCCTGGCGCCGTCCCGGCTGCCTCGGGTGTGGGTGTGGAGATCGAGCGCGGATGTCGCTGACTCAGGTGTATCTGGGGCTCGGTAGCAATATCGAGCGTGAAGTTCATCTGCGGGCCGGGCTCGATGCCCTGGCCGGTTTTCTGGTGGATATGCGTTGCTCGCCGGTGTTCGAAAGCCAGCCGGTGGGAATCAAGAGCGGCCCGTTCTTCAACCTGGTGGTGACGGCTTTTACCGACTTGCCTCTGATCGAGCTGGACCGGCGCCTGAAGTTCATCGAGGCCGATAACGGCCGTTATGCCCCTGATCGTAAAGGCCTGCCGCTGGATATCGATGTATTGCTCTACGGTGAACTGACCGGCAATTTCGATGGCCTGATCCTGCCCCGGGCAGAGATTCTGAAGAACGCCTTCGTGCTCTGGCCGCTGTCGCTGATGGCGCCCGAGCGGGTGCATCCGCTGGCGGGCAAGAGCCTCGGGGCGCTCTGGGCCGAGGCGCAGATCGATCAGGTGCTGGCCCCGGTCGCCTTCGAATGGCGGGGCATGCAACTGACCCCTCCAGACTTATAGCTACCCTCGGCTAATCGCGGACCAGTCGGGGCGGTCCGCGACTCACTCAAGGCGCGTGCTGTTCCTTGTAGGCCTTGATGGCCTTCAGTCGTTCCAGCCTTAGTGCCTCGCCCAGTTGCGGCCCCTTGAACCCCTGTTCCAGCAAGGGTTGAACCGCCACCTTGCGCGCCGCCTCGGCGGCTCCTCGCAGGTAATCGGCCTGCGGATAAGGCCGCGACTCCAGCCCAAGACGGCCGCGAGCATCCATTTCGCATGCCGCTATGAACTCTTCGAAACGCTGTGGGCGTCGGAACACGTCGAAACTTTGCAATAGTTCCAGGAGTGTCGAGCCCTTGAGTTCCAGCGCCTTGTGGCCGTGGGTATGGTACTGGCCCACCAGCAGTGCCAGCTCCTGGCATTCCCGGGGCGCCTTGAAGCGTTCATTGACCGCCTTGATCAGTTCCAGGCCTGTGCGCTCATGGCCAATGTGCCGTGGCCACTCCTCCTCGGGTGTCAGGCCTTTGCCCAGGTCGTGGAGCAGGCAGGCCCAGCGCACGCTGAGGGGTTGCTGATGCAACGCGGCTTGCAGCAGAACGCTGAGGGTGTGCGCGCCGGTGTCTATCTCCGGGTGGTGGACCGCGGGTTGAGGTACGCCGAACAGTGCGTCGATTTCGGGCATCAGCACCGCCAGCGCGCCGCAGTCGCGCAATACTTGGATAAAGACCTGGGGCTGATCCTCCATCAGGGCGCGAGATATCTCTTTCCAGCTGCGTTCGGCCGTCAGGGCCTGAAGCTCACCGGATTCACTAAGTTCGCGCATCAGCTCGAGTGTCTCTGGCGCCACGCGAAAACCCAGACCGGCGTAGCGGGCGGCGAAGCGGGCGACCCGCAGTACTCGCAGGGGATCTTCGGCGAATGCCGGGGAAACGTGGCGCAATAGCCGCTCTTCAAGGTCCTTCTGACCGTTGTAGGGATCGGTGAGGCGGCCCTGTTCATCTTCGGCCATGGCGTTGATGGTCAGGTCGCGACGGATCAGGTCCTCTTCCAGAGTGACTTCCGGGCTGGCATGGAAGGTGAAACCGCCATAACCCCGCCCACTCTTGCGCTCGGTGCGGGCCAGGGCATACTCCTCGCCGCTCTTGGGGTGCAGGAACACCGGGAAGTCCGCGCCCACGGGGCGAAAGCCCTTGGCGAGCATCTCCTCTGCGCTGGCACCCACTACCACCCAGTCGATATCGGTAACCGGCCTGCCGAGCAGGCGATCGCGCACGGCGCCGCCGACTTTGTAAATCCGCATAAAAAAACCTCCGTTAGCGCGACAGGATAACCCTTGTATCGCGCATCCGGAGGCTTGTTATCGGGCTTAAAGGTGGATAACCGCCAGGTCCAGGCGACCGTAGTCGTTTTCGTTGTGATCGCTCTTTGGCGGTACGTGGTGGGTTTTCATCACCTGGTCGCCCTGCAGGGTTTCCAGGTGAATGTCGAAGCCCCAGAGGCGGTGCAGGTGCTTGAGCACTTCGTCGGTGGAATCCCCCAGGGGTTTACGGTCGTGTTGCTGATGACGCAGGGTCAAGGAGCGGTCGCCCCGGCGGTCGATGCTCCAGATCTGCACGTTGGGTTCGCGGTTGCCCAGGTTGTATTGCGCGGCCAGGGTTTCACGGATGATCCGATAGCCGCTTTCATCATGGATTGCCGGTACCAGCAGGTCGTCCTTCTGGTCGTCGTCCATGATGCTGAACAGCTTGAGATCGCGGATGACCTTGGGCGACAGGTACTGCAGGATGAAGCTCTCGTCCTTGAAGCTGCTCATGGCGAACTTGATGCTCGACAGCCAGTCGGTGCCGGCCAGTTCCGGGAACCAGCGCCGGTCCTCTTCCGTGGGCTCCTCGCAGATGCGTCGGATATCGCGGTACATGGCAAAGCCCAAGGCATAGGGGTTGATGCCGTTGTAGTAGGGGCTGTCGAAGCCTGGCTGGAATACCACGCTGGTATGGGAGGTGAGGAATTCCATCATGAAGCCATCGGTGACCAGGCCTTCGTCGTACAGATCGTTCATCAAGGTGTAGTGCCAGAAGGTAGCCCAGCCTTCGTTCATCACCTGGGTCTGGCGTTGCGGGTAGAAGTACTGGGCGATCTTGCGCACGATGCGCACGATCTCGCGTTGCCAGGGCTCCAGCAGTGGCGCGTGTTTTTCGATGAAATAGAGGATGTTTTCCTGAGGTTCGGCGGGGAAGCGCGCATTGTCCTTGTCGCTGTACTTGTCCGCGCCCTTGGGAATGGTGCGCCACAGGTCGTTGATCTGTTTCTGCAGGTGTTCCTCCCGGTCTTTCTGCCGGCGCCGTTCTTCTTCGGCGGAAATCGGGTAGGGCCGCTTGTAGCGGTCGACACCGTAGTTCATCAAGGCATGGCAGGAGTCCAGCAGATCTTCCACGGCATCGATGCCATGGCGCTCCTCGCATTGCATGATGTACTGCTTGGCGAACACCAGGTAGTCGATGATCGAGCTGGCATCGGTCCAGGTGCGGAACAGGTAATTGCCCTTGAAGAAGCTGTTGTGGCCATAGCAGGCGTGAGCCACCACCAGCGCCTGCATGCAGATGGTGTTCTCTTCCATCAGATAGGCAATGCAAGGGTCGGAGTTGATGACGATTTCGTAGGCCAGGCCCATCTGGCCCCGGCTGTAGGATTTTTCGGTGCTGAGGAAGTGCTTGCCGTAGGACCAGTGGTGATAGCCCAGGGGCATGCCCACCGAGGCATAGGCGTCCATCATCTGCTCGGCGGTGATCACTTCGATCTGGTTGGGATAGGTGTCCAGGGCATAGCGGGCCGCGATACGGCTGATTTCACGGTCGTAGGCCTGGATCAGCTCGAAGGTCCATTCCGAGCCGGTGGAGATGGGTTGGCGCTTCTGCTCTCTGGCGGTCATGTCACTAACCTGCGCTGGAAGAGTTCACGGAAGACCGGATAGATGTCTCCGGCCGAAACCAGTTGCTGCTGGGCGAATGTATCGGAAAAGGCCTCGGCGATGCGTTCGTACTCGAACCACAGGGCCTGGTGCTCGCGCGGGGTGATTTCCACGTAGGTGTAGTACTGCACGAACGGCATGATCTGGTTGATCAGGATGTCGCGGCAGATCGGCGAGTCGTCGTTCCAGTTGTCGCCATCGGAGGCCTGGGCAGCGTAGATGTTCCACTCGTTGCTCGGGTAGCGTTCGGCCATGATCTCCTGCATCAGCTTCAGGGCGCTGGAGACGATGGTGCCGCCGGTTTCCCGTGAATAGAAGAACTCCTCTTCGTCCACTTCCCGGGCACTGGTGTGGTGGCGGATGAACACGACGTCGATCTTGTCGTAGTTGCGCTTGAGGAACAGGTACAGAAGGATGAAGAAACGCTTGGCGATGTCTTTGGTGGCCTGGGTCATGGAGCCGGAAACGTCCATCAGGCAGAACATCACCGCCTTGGAGCTGGGGTTGGGCTGTTTCACCAGCAGGTTGTACTTGAGGTCGAAGGTGTCGAGGAAGGGCACGCGGTGAATCCGGGCACTCAGGCGCTCGATTTCCGCCTCAAGCTCCTGGATATCGCCGAAATTGTCCGGTTCTTCCCGCTTCAGGCGCGCCAGTTCTTCCTTGGCTTCCCGCAGCTTGGCCCGGCTGCTGCCGGACAAGGCAATGCGCCGCGCGTGGGCCGACCGCAAGGTACGGATGATATTGATCCGGGCCGGGTTGCCTTCGTTGCTGATCCCGGCTCGTACGGTCTTGAAGGTGTCGGTTCCGGTCAGGTTGCGTTTCACCAGGTTGGGCAGTTCCAGGTCCTCGAACATGAATTCGAGGAATTCCTCCTGGGTGATCTGGAACACGAACTCGTCCATGCCTTCGCCGGAGTTGCCGGCCTTGCCCCGGCCGCCACCGCCCCCACCGCCGCCTTGAGGCCTGGCAATGTGCTCGCCGGCAGTGAATTCCTTGTTGCCTGGGTGAACCACGGTCTGCTTGCCGCCACGGCCGTGGTGCAGCACCGGCTCGTCGATATCCCGCCCGGGAATGCTGATTTGCTCGCCATGCTCCATATCGGTGATGGAGCGCCGGCTAACCGCCTCTTCGACGGCCTTTTTAATGTGGTCACGGTAGCGCCGCAGAAACCGCTGGCGGTTTACCGTGCTCTTGTTCTTGCCATTGAGACGTCGGTCGATCACATAGCTCATGGGCCCCTCCGGGGAGCTTCAAGACATAAGCTTCAAGCGGTAGGCAGCGTTGCAGCAGAGCCCGCAAGGGCTCTACGGCAAGGTGCCCGCAGCTTGGGGCTAGAAGCTTGCAGCTGCTTTACTGCGACTTTCTGACCCGCAGATACCATTCGGATAGCAGCCGTACCTGTTTGTCGGTGTAGCCGCGCTCGACCATTCGTGTGACGAAGTCGTTGTGCTTCTGCTGATCCTCCTTGCTCGCCTTGGCGTTGAAGCTGATGACCGGCAACAGGTCCTCGGTGTTGGAGAACATTTTCTTCTCGATGACCACCCGCAGCTTCTCGTAGCTGAGCCAGGTGGGGTTCTTGCCGTTGTTGTTGGCCCGGGCGCGCAGGACGAAATTGACGATTTCGTTGCGGAAATCTTTCGGGTTGCTGATCCCGGCCGGTTTTTCGATCTTTTCCAGTTCCTCGTTGAGGGCCACGCGATTGAGGATTTCGCCGGTCTCCGGATCGCGGTATTCCTGATCCTGGATCCAGAAGTCCGCATAGAGCACGTAGCGGTCGAAGATGTTCTGGCCGTACTCGCTGTAGGACTCGAGGTAGGCGGTCTGGATCTCCTTGCCGATGAATTCGATGTAGCGCGGTGCCAGGTATTCCTTGAGGAAGCGCAGGTAGCGCTCGCGGGTTTCTGCCTGGAACTGCTCTTGCTCGATCTGCTGTTCCAGCACGTACAGCAGGTGCACCGGGTTCGCCGCCACTTCGTGAGGGTCGAAGTTGAAGACCTTCGACAGGATCTTGAAGGCAAAGCGAGTCGACAACCCGTTCATCCCCTCATCGACGCCAGCGCTGTCACGGTATTCCTGGATCGACTTGGCCTTGGGATCGGTGTCCTTGAGGTTTTCGCCGTCATACACCCGCATCTTCGAGTAGATGTTGGAGTTCTCCGGCTCCTTGAGGCGCGAAAGCACGGTGAACTGCGCCAGCATCTTCAGGGTGTCGGGGGCGCAGTGGACCTTGGCCAGGGAGCTGTTGAACAGCAGCTTGTCGTAGATCTTCACCTCATCGGTGACCCGCAGGCAGTACGGCACCTTGACGATATAGATCCGGTCGATGAAGGCTTCGTTGTTCTTGTTGTTGCGGAAGGTGTGCCATTCCGACTCGTTGGAGTGGGCCAGCAGAATGCCGGTAAACGGGATCGCCCCCAGGCCTTCGGTGCTGTTGTAGTTGCCTTCCTGCGTCGCGGTCAGCAATGGGTGCAGCACCTTGATCGGTGCCTTGAACATTTCGACGAATTCCATCAGGCCCTGGTTGGCCCGGCACAACGCCCCGGAGTAGCTGTAGGCGTCGGCGTCGTTCTGGGGGAATTCTTCCAGCTTGCGGATATCCACCTTGCCCACGAGGGCCGAGATGTCCTGGTTGTTCTCATCCCCAGGCTCGGTCTTGGCCACGGCAATCTGGTTGAGGATCGACGGATAGAGTTTCACCACCCGGAACTGGCTGATGTCGCCGCCGAACTCCGACAGGCGCTTGGTGGCCCAGGGCGACATGATGGTGTTGAGGTAACGCCGTGGAATGCCGAAGTCTTCTTCGAGAATTGCGCCATCTTCCGTGGCGTTGAACAGGCCCAGCGGTGATTCGAAGACCGGAGAGCCCTTGATGGCGTAGAAGGGCACTTTCTCGATCAGTTGCTTGAGTTTCTCGGCGAGGGAGGATTTACCACCGCCCACCGGCCCCAGCAGATAGAGGATCTGTTTCTTTTCTTCCAGGCCCTGAGCGGCATGACGGAAGTAGGAGACGATCTGATCGATGCATTCTTCCATGCCATGGAAGTCTTCGAACGCCGGATAGCGGCGAATCACTTTGTTGGAGAAGATTCGCGACAGCCTCGAATTGGTCGAGGTATCCAGCAATTCGGGCTCGCCGATGGCCAGCAGCAGGCGCTCGGCGGCCGAGGCGTAGGCGCTTCGATCCTTCTTGCACAGCTCCAGGTATTCCTGCAGCGAAAACTCTTCCTGGCGTGTGGATTCGAAGCGTTGTTGGAAGTGGCTAAAAATACTCATGACGTCACCTCGCTCGATACGTGGAGCCGGCGTCGGATCAGTCAGTCAAGTGCTGGCATGCAGCTGAGTTTCCAGCTGCTGTTTACCCCCCAGAACACTTTCAAAGCTATCGACCTTGAAAGCTAGTACCGATGACCCGCTCGCCGGTGTACCGGCTCTCCCCTGATTTGGATGGCCTGAGGCTAAGGATAGTTCGGAATCCGGGAGGTCAAGGCGAGATGGGGAATTAGTTGCCCGCTACCGTTCGTCTGGTGCTGCGTCAGCCCGCGTCGTACGCGGGCTAGAGCGTCGGAAAAAAATTATTCAGGGTTGCCCTGAGCGGTTTCCGCTGGATAAGTGCTGCGCCACAGTTCGAAGCCGCCATCCAGGCTGTAGACGTCGGAAAAGCCCTGGCTGACCAGGTAGGCTGCCGCGCTCTGGCTCGAGTTTCCGTGATAGCAAACCACCACTAGCGGAGCGTCGAGGTCAGCCGCGCGGATGAAGTCGGAAATGGAGTGATTGTCCAGGTGTTGCGAGCCACTGATGTGGTTCAGTGCGTAGGTTTGCGGATCGCGGATGTCCACCACCACGGCACCTTGCTCGCGCAGTGCCTGGGCCTGTTCTGGGGGGATGCGTTTGAATTCGCTCATGGCGGGCTCCTGGAGCTTGATAATCAGCGCCGGCTAGCGCTTTGCCGGTGCCGGCAGGGGTTCGGGGGAAAGAGCGGCGGTGCGGCCTTGGGCATCGCAGTCGCAGGTCAGGCGTACGCCGCTATCGACATTCAGCAGGGTCATGGCCCCGCCCCAGACGCAGCCGCTGTCCAGGGCGAAGATGCCGGGCTCGTTGCAATGGCCTTCCAGGGCTGCCCAGTGGCCGAAGATGATCTTCAGGTCCCGGGTCTTGCGCTCCTTGTGGCTGAACCAGGGGGCGTAGCCCGGTGGCGCGGTGTCCAGGCCCTCCTTGCTCTTGAGGTCCAGCTTGCCGTCGCTGGTACAGAAGCGCATGCGGGTGAAGTAGTTGGTGATGACCCGCAGGCGAGTCACGCCTTTGAGATCACTGTCCCATTTCGCTGGATCATTGCCATACATACCGTCCAGGAAGGGGTCGAAGAGGTTGTCGTCGCGCAACGCTTCTTCGACCTCGGCGGCACATTTCTGGGCTTTCTTCAGCGACCACTGGGGGGCTATGCCGGCGTGCACCATGGCGATGTTGCGGGCTTCGTCGTAATGCATCAGCTTCTGCTGGCGCAGCCACTGCAAGAGCTCCTCGCAATCGGGAGCCTCCAGGATCTCGCGCAGAGTGTCGGATTTCTTCAGGCGCTCGACGTTGCGCCAGACGGCCAGCAGGTGCAGGTCGTGATTGCCCAGCACGCAGACCAGCGAGTCGCGGATCGAATACAGGTAGCGCAGGGTTTCCAGCGACTGCGGGCCACGGTTGACCAGGTCGCCCACCAGCCACAGGCGATCCCGGGCGGGATCGAAGGCTACTTGTTCAAGCAGGCATTGCAGAGGTTCCAGGCAGCCTTGCAGGTCGCCGACGGCGTAGGTCGCCATCAGTGCAAGGCTCCGGGCACGGCCAGGCGGAAGGGCGCAATGACGGCGTCGAACTGTTTGCCATCCTCGGCGAGCATCTGATAGCTGCCCTGCATGTTGCCAACCCGGGTGGTCATTACCGTGCCGCTGCTGTAGGTGTGGCTTTTGCCTGCGGCGATCAGCGGTTGCTGGCCCACCACGCCGGCACCACGGACCTCTTCGACATGCCCGTCGCCATCGGTGATCACCCAGTGCCGGGACAGCAGCTTGGCTGGAAGCGAGCCATTGTTCTGCACGGTGATGGTGTAGGCGAAAGCGAAGCGGTTCTGCTCGGGTTGCGATTGGTCTGCCAGAAAGCGAGTGACGACGCTGACGTCGACCTGGTAACGAGGATCGGACATGCAAGAGGCCTTTAAAGCAAAGCGGGACGCGGGACGGGACTGATGGAGGTCAGTCTAGGTCAAGTATCGGGTAGTAGACCAGACATCCCGTCTGGCGTCCTACCCGATATCAGCCGAGGGCGTTTCAGTCGGCGGCGGGCTTGGGCTGGTCTGCCAGCTGATCGGCCAGGCGCACGAAGGCGGCCAGGTCCAGTTGCTCGGGACGCAGGCTGCCGTCGACGCCGGCCGCCTCGATCTCGGCGCTGCTGAGCAGTGCCTTGAGGGTGTTGCGCAGGGTCTTGCGGCGCTGGTTGAAGGCTTCGCGGACGATGCGCTCGAGCAGGCGATGATCCTTGGCCGGGTGGGGCAGTACGGCGTGGGGCACCAGGCGCACGATCGCCGAGTCGACTTTTGGCGGCGGATTGAAGGCGCCCGGGCCGACGTTGAACAGGTGCTCCACACGGCAGTGATACTGGACCATGATCGAAAGACGGCCCCAGTCACCACCGCCAGGGCCGGCAGCCAGGCGTTCGACCACTTCCTTTTGCAGCATGAAGTGCATGTCGCGGATCAGGCCGGCGTTCTGCAGCAGGTGGAAGATCAGCGGAGTAGAGATGTTGTAGGGCAGGTTGCCGACCACCCGCAGGCTGCCTGGCGCTGCGCCCAGGGTGTTGAAGTCGAACTTCAGGGCGTCGCCCTGGTGCAGGTTGAAGTTGCTCTTGCCGGCGAATTGCTGGTTGAGGATCGGGATCAGGTCCTTGTCCAGTTCCACCACGTCCAGCTGGGCGCCGCTGCCCAGCAGGCCCTCGGTCAGGGCGCCCTGGCCCGGGCCGATTTCCAGCATGCGGTCCTCGGGCTTGGCGTGGATGGACCGCAGGATGCGGTCGATGACGCCAGCGTCATGCAGGAAGTTCTGGCCGAAGCGCTTGCGCGCCCGGTGTTGGTATTGCTCGGTCATATACGGTTCTCGGCCATCTGGTAGGCGGTTTCCAGGGCGACCTGCAGGCTGCCGGTGTCGATCTTGCCGCTGCCGGCCAGGTCCAGGGCGGTGCCGTGGTCGACGGAGGTGCGGATGATCGGCAAGCCGAGCGTCACGTTGACGGCCGCGCCGAAGCCTTTGTATTTCAGCACAGGCAAGCCTTGGTCGTGGTACATCGCCAGCACTGCGTCGCAGTGCTCCAGATATTTGGGGGTAAACAGAGTGTCGGCAGGCAACGGACCGCGCAGGTCCATGCCTTCGGTACGCAGGCGCTCTAGGGTAGGTTCGATGATGTCGATTTCTTCGCGGCCCAGGTGACCGCCTTCACCGGCGTGGGGGTTGAGCCCGCAGACCAGGATGCGTGGCCGGGCGATGCCGAACTTGTGCTGCAGGTCGGCATGCAGGATCCGCGTGACCCGCTCCAGGCGCTCGACAGTGATGGCGTCGGCGATTTCCCGCAAGGGCAGGTGGGTGGTTACCAGCGCCACGCGCAGGCCGTGGGTGGCCAGCATCATCACCACTTGCTCGGTGTGGGTCAGGTCGGCGAGGAATTCGGTATGGC
>Ga0105243_10003592_pt1 | contig 12509 bp, 10 predicted proteins | sample KBSM34metaG_FD_81525 | JGI IMG/M metagenome (GOLD analysis project Ga0105243, IMG submission 81525) | Miscanthus rhizosphere microbial communities from Kellogg Biological Station, Michigan, USA - KBS M3-4 metaG | ecosystem: Host-associated > Plants > Roots > Rhizosphere > Soil | place...
ACCCAGGTGGAGTTCGTCGTCGGAGAGGGCGATACGGCGTCGCGGATCGCGACGCGACTCGGCGACCAGGGCCTCATCAAGGATCCGCGAGCCTTCGTCTTCATCGCCAGCCAGCGCGAGCTGACAGGGGCGCTCCAGCAGGGCACGTTCGTACTCCGCAAGAACATGACGCCCGATCAGATGGTCTCTGCGCTGCTTGCGCCACCACCGAACCCATACATCGAGGTCGACCTGCGGACGGGCCTTCGGCTCGAGCAGATCACGGCCAAGCTCCAGACCCTCGATGGGCTCGAGATGGACCCGCACGAGTTCTACGACCTCGCCAAGGAGCCACCGGCCGCGCTGCTCGACGACTACCCGTGGCTCAAGCGCGTCCTCAAGGACGCGCCGGACGGTGCGTCGCTCGAAGGCTTCCTGTGGCCGGGAACGTACCGGATCCTGCCGGACACCACGCCCGAAGAGCTTCTGCGCAAGATGCTCGACGCGTTCCACGACGCGGTCGGCGACGACAAGATGAAGGTGCCACCCGAGCGCAAGATGACCTTCTACCAGGTCCTCACGCTCGCATCGATCGTCGAGCGCGAGGCGCAGCTTGACGAGGAGAAGCCATTGATCGCGGGGGTCTACCAGAACCGGCTGGATCCCAAGAAGTGGCCACGCCAGGAACTGGAGTCCGATCCGACGGTCTTCTACACCCACGACACGCTGCAGCTCGAGAAGACCGACTTCGCGGACTGGAAGGATTACCGGTTCTGGGCGCCGATCAAGGGCGGCTTCACCTCCGACCCGTTGCCGCCCGAGCTGGCCGGCTACAACACCTACACGTCGAAGGGCCTGCCGCCTGGCCCCATCAGCACACCGACATTGAAGTCGATCGATGCCGCCCTGCACCCGGACACGAGCGACGGCTACATGTACTTCCTGGCCAAGGGTGATGGCAGCGGAACGACCGCATTCGCCAAGACCTTCAAGCAGCACCAAGCCAACATCAAGAAGTACGCGAAGCCCGCATCGTGACTCGGGCGGTCTGGCCGGTCCCGGCCGACTTCGCCGCCCCACCCACCGAGGCCGAGCGCAGACGCTGGGACGAGGCTGACCGCGGGGCCAGACCCGCGCGCCGCGACCGGGTCCGAGCAAGATTCGCCGAAGCCGGGATCGATGCGTATTTCGGTGTCCGGCGCGAGCACATGCGCTACCTCACGGGCTTCGCGCTCGCGAACGGCGAGGAGAAGGTCGCCGGCTCGTCAGGCCAGTTCCTGCTCTCCGATGAGCACTTGATCCTGTTCGCCGATTCGCGCTACGAGATCCAGGCGACGCGTGAGGCGCCCGAGGCGTCGCTCGAGACCGTCTACGGCGACCTTCCGTCCCGCTGGCCCGAGCTCGTCGCGTCGATCGGCGCGAAGCGTGTCGGCGTGGAGGCTGCGCTCGTCCCGCAAGCGACGTGGATGAAGCTGACTGCCGCGGCACCGGACGTCGAGCTCGTGCCGATCGAGGGCTGGATCGAGGCCGATCGTGCGACGAAGGAGCCCGCCGAGCTGGAACGGGTCGCGGCGGCGTGTGCGGTGGGCGACCGAGCCCTCGCCACGCTCCTCCCCGAGATCCGGCCAGGTGTGACGGAGGCCGAGCTCGCCCTGCGACTCGAATGGCTGATGCGGACGAGCGGTGCCGAGGCACTTCCGTTCGACGTCGCGTGTCTTGCCGGACCCGAGGCGGCGTTGCCACACGGTGCGCCGGGCGATCGGCCGGTCATCGAGGGTGCGGTCCTATTGTTCGATTTCGGGGCGCAAGTCGAGGGCTACGCGAGCGACATGACGCGGACGCTGTTCGTCGGCGAGCCATCGGGCCGCGATCAGGACCTCTACGCCCTCGTGAAGGCTGCCCAGACCGCCGCGATCGACGCGCTCGAAGAGGCCGTCGGCAGGAAGGACGGGCTACCGTCGGGGCGGGCGATCGACGCCGTTGCGCGCGGCGTCATCGGCGACGCCGGGTACGGCGACCTATTCGGCCACAGCCTCGGTCACGGGATCGGCCTCGCTACGCACGAAGCGCCGACGCTGAGCAGACGAGCCGCCGAGACGCCACTCCCGAGCCCGACCGTGTTCTCGGTCGAGCCGGGGATCTACATCGAGGGCGAGACCGGTATCCGCATCGAGGACCTCGTGACCATCGACGTCGCCGCCGGCCGGCTGGAGCGACTCACGCACTTCCCGAGCGATGTCGTCGTCGTGGGGAACGAGGGCTAGCGAGCCGCGATCGACCCGAGCGTCGAGGCCAGGGCATCGACGAACACCGGGATGTCGGCGTCCGAGAACGCGAGAGGCGGACGGACCTTGAGCACGTTGCCCTCGCGACCGGCGGTCCCGATCAGCACACCCCGCTCTCGCAGGCCCTCCTTGATCGCGGCGGCTGTCGCTCGGTCGGCGACTTCCACGCCGATCGCAAGACCGACCCCACGGACGTCGATGACCGCGGGGTAGGGCCGAACGACCTCGCGGATGGCCGCGCGGAGCGCGTCGCCGACACGGACGACCCGCGCGAGTACCCGCTCATCGTCCAGGACGTCGAGCACGGCCAGCGCCGCCACGGCCGAGACGGGGTTCCCGCCGAATGTGCTGAAGAACACGGTCTCGTCACCGAACCGCGCCGCGATCTCACGGCGGGTGACGACCGCGCCGACCGGGTGGCCGTTGCCCATCGGCTTGCCGATGGTCACGACGTCAGGCAAGAGGCCCAGATGCTGGAACGACCACATGTGATGCCCGGTCCGCCCGTGCCCGCCCTGTACCTCGTCCGCGATCCAGAGGGCGCCGGCGGCGTGTGTCGCGTCCAGCCACTCGCCGGCCAGCGCCTGACCAGGTTCCAAGTACCCGTCGCTCGTCAGTACGCCATCGAGGATCGTGGCGGCCGGGGCGTAGCCGCGCGTCGCGAGCCGGGCGACAGCGTCCGCGAACGGCTTCCCGTTCACGTGGAGCTCACGGAGTCGGTCGGGTGGCTCCCAGGTCTCGACGTGGTCGGGTGGTCGGACGGCCTGCCAGGACTCCGGTGACAGCGCCGCGGTGGCATCGGTCACGCCGTGATAGGCGAAGGCCGTGCACAGCGCCCCACGGTTCCCGGTGAAGGTCGTCGCGAGACGCCAGGCCATGTCATTCGCCTCGGAGCCCGAGTTGACGAACATGACCGTATCGAGCCCGGCCGCTGGCGGCATCGTCGCGATCAGCCGCTCGGCGAGCTCGATCGCCGACTCGTACAGGTAGCGCATGTTGGTATTGACGAGCCGGCTCTGGCGGGCGATCGCCTCGGTGACCCGTGGGTGGCCGTGCCCGACGCACGGGACGTTGTTGTAGGCGTCCAGATACCGACGACCGTCGGCGCCGGTCATCCACGCGCCACTCGCGGCGACGACGTGGATCGGGTCGTCGTACGTGAGCGGCTCCATCGCCGGCCCGATCACCGCCTCACGGCGCACCGCCAGACCGCGCGATGGTCGCTCGACGGTCGCGCCGAAGCGGCGCGCGGCCTCGTCCCAGCCGACATCGAGCAGCGTCTCGATCGTCCGTGCGACCGGCCCGTTGTAGCGCTCCGCGAACGTGGCGTCCTCGAACCCCTGTCCCGAGCGCCATGATGAGATCGCGATCGTGACCGCCGCTCGTGCCGCTACGAGGTCCGGGAGGAGCCGCAGCTCGACCGGCTCGAGTGGGGTGATGGTCTCGTATCCGGAGATCACGAGCCTCGCGGTCCGGAACAGCTCGTCGTCGATGCGGTCGTTCAGCAGCGAGTCGAGGAGCGAGGCGAGGTCGACGATCAGCGGGCTGTAGCTCATGTCGCCGAAGTCGACGATCCCGCTCACATTGCCATCGTCGTCGGCGAGCGCGTTGTCCGTCGTCAGGTCGGTGTGGATGACCTGGGCGCGCAGGGTCGGCAGCACCGGCACGACCGCCGCATCGAACCGATCCAGCACCGCCTCGACGAGGGCTCGATGACGCTGGTCGCGGATAGCCTCGAGCAGCTCTCGCGTCCGCCCGGCGTGCTGGACGTCCCAGAGCATCGTCCGCTGCGCAGCTGGATGGAAGAACCCCCGAAGCGCCCGGCCGACCCGGGCAGCCATCGCGCCCCAGCCCGCGAGCGCGGCGTCGGACAACGTGATCGCGTCGATCCGGTCGTGGCCGGGCAGGTTCGGGTAGGTGCGGATGTGATGGCGCCCGTCGGCCGCGTCGATGGCGACCCGTCGGTCGGCCGGGTCCCCAGAGTCGCGATGCGCGCCCGGGACGAGCCACGGGATCGCCAGCGGCAGGGACGGATCGACCCGCTGCGCGTGGAGCACGGCGAGCGCCTCCATGTCGAGCGTCGCGGGGTCCTCGGCGGCGTTCGAGAGCTTCAGGACGGCGAGTGGCGCGTCGTCATCGTCGAGCAGCAGGAACGTCTGGTCGCGTTCGCTCCCGAGGTCACGTGCGGCCGCCGCATCGACATCGAACGTTCGCCGAGCGATGTCGACGACGCTCGCAGCGTCGAACGCGGGGCGCGCTACGGCGAGGACACGGTCCATGGTCAGCGCATCCTACCGGCTAGAATGGGCGCCTCATCCCGACCGATCCGCATTCCGTACGCCCGTGCGTCGCGTCCGGACGCGAGGCCGCGAGGCCCCGAAGCCCATCCAGGAGCCCACACCCCACATGATCAGCACCGGAGAACTGCGCAAGGGCGTGACCATCGAGCTCGACGGCGAACTCTGGCAGATCCTCGACTACCACCACATCAAGATGGGTCGCGGATCCGCCCAGGTGCGCATCACGCTGCGCAACGTCAAGCGCGGCCAGACGATCGAGCGCTCGTTCCAGGCGGGCACGAAGTGGCCACGCGCCCAGCTCGAGCAGCGACCTGTCCAGTTCCTGTATCGCGACGGCGACGAGTTCCATTTCATGGACACCGACACCTACGACCAGTTCGTGCTCCGGTCCGACCAGCTCGGCGAGGCGACGCGCTATCTCAAGGACGGCATGACGCTCGACCGGACCAGCTACCAAGGCGAGACGATCGGCGTCGAGCTGCCCGTCAGCGTCGAGATGTCCGTCGTCGAGACGGAGCCGGGCTTCGCCGGCGACACGCAGACCGGCGCGCGCAAGCCCGCGACGACCGAGACCGGACTCGTCGTCCAGGTCCCGATCTTCGTCGAGACCGGTGACACCATCCGGATCGACACGCGGACCGGGGAGTACCAGACCCGGGTCTGAGACCGGGTCGGCCATGCCGTGAGCGAGCGCGAGGGCCAGACGCCGCCGGATTGGGCGCTGCCGGGCTGGGACGCGGTCGACCCGGAGGAGCCGGTGGCGGTCGGGCCGGGGAGGGGAGTCGAACCCGCTGACGGGCCCTCCGAGTTGCGGCCGAGCATCGTCGCGCCAGGCACGTTCGGTCTTCGGATCCTCAAGGTCAGCGATATCACCCGCGCGGTCCGCACGGCGATCCGCCAGGATCCGCGCCTGCTCGATGTGTGGGTCGAGGGCGAGATCGGCCGCGTGACCGTCTCATCCGCCGGCCACGCGTACTTCGCGCTCAAGGACGAGCGCAACCAGCTCCAATGCGTGTGGTTCCGCGATGAGCGCGAGCGCTCGCTGTTCCAGGCGCAGGCCGGGTTGCGCGTCGTCGTCCACGGGCGGATCGACCTCTACGAGCCCACCGGCGCGATGCAGCTCTACGTCGACTCGATCCAGCCGGCGGGCGTGGGGGACCTCGCGCTTCGGTTCGAAGCGCTCAAGGCGCGGCTCGCGGAGGAGGGGTTGTTCGATACCGCCCGAAAGCGCCCGCTTCCGTCCCGTCCGCGGACGATCGCTGTGATCACGAGTCCGTCGGGCGCCGTGTGGCGCGACGTCAGCCACGTCCTGGCACGGCGCTGGCCGCTCGTGCAGGTCGTGCTCGTCGGCGCACAGGTCCAGGGAGATGCCGCGCCCCCCAGCATCGTGACGGCGTTCCGTCGGGTAGCGCGCTATGCATCGGCGATGCATGAGGCCGGCCGGCCGGACGATGCGCCAGCCCTGACCATCCTCGCACGTGGCGGTGGATCGCTCGAGGACCTCTGGGCGTTCAACGACGAGCGTGTCGTACGCGCGGTCGTCGCGCACCCGCTGCCGGTCGTCTGCGGGGTCGGCCATGAGGTGGACGTCACCTTGGCCGATTTCGCCGCGGATGTGCGTGCGCCGACCCCGTCGGCAGCGGCAGAGATCGTCGTGCCGGACCGGCTCGAGATGGCCGGGGCACTGCGGCGGGCCACGGAACGGATGACGGCGGCCACGGAACGCCGGCTCGTCGCGGCCGGGCGCGACCTCGCAGTGGAACGCCGTGCTCTGGAACGGGTCAGTCCCGCGGCTCGGCTCGCGGCCGCGCGCGAGCAGGTAGGGCTGCTGTTCGACCGCGCGACCCGCGCCGTCGACACGCGGCTCACCCAAGAGCGGCTCCGCCTGGTCGCCGCGTCCGCCGATCTGCCACGGCTCGCCGGCGCGCGTGTCGCGGCGGCACGATCGGCGCTGGATGCCTCCGGCGCCGCCCTCTCGGTCCTCGGACCCAACGCGACCCTCGAGCGGGGCTATGCGATCGTCCGGCGCACTGACGACGGGGCGATCGTCCGCGACCCGGCCGACGCACCACGCGGCTCCACGTTGCGGATCCGGGTCGCGCGCGGCGACATCGCGGCGACCGTCGACGAAACCTGATCGTGAGCGGCGAACTGGCGATCTTCCTGGCTGTCGTCGCGGTCGTGGCGATCCTCGGGGTCGGCATCGGTATGCTGGTCGCGCGGCCGCTTGGCCGCGCTGCGGAACGGCTCGACGAGGACGAGGGTGACGGGAACGACTGAGGAGCGGTCCACCGACGACGCGCCACTGACCCCGCCGGATCAGCTGTCGTTCGATGACGCGCTGGCGGAGCTCCAGCGGACGATCGCCGAGCTCGAGACCGGGAACCTGCCACTCGAGCGCACGCTCGCCCTGCACGAGCGCGGTGCCGCCCTTCTGGAGCGATGCGAGATGCTGCTGCGCAGTGCCGAGTTGAGGATGCGGCAGCTCGTCGCGAAGGGCAGCACGCTCGAGACGGTCGATGTCACCGAGGAACGCACGATCGACGAGGCCTGACAGCGCCTCGCCCAGCGAAACTGGCGACTCCGGAGGGACAGGTTTAGATTCCGGTTCGCCACATCTGATCGCGCGGACCGGCGGCGCGCTACGCTGCGCACCGACATCACATGACGGGTGCGCGACCCGTCCCCCGACCGACCATCCTCCCATCGGAGCCCACCTCCGCGTGACGATCCTTCAGGAACTCCAGGGGCCTGCCGAGCTACGCGGCCTCACCGAGCAGCAGCTCCAGGAGCTCGCCGCCGACATCCGCCAGACGATCATCGCGACCGTCGCCGAGACCGGCGGCCACCTCGGCTCCTCGCTGGGCGTCGTGGAACTGACGATCGCCCTGCATCGGCTCCTCGAATCGCCGCGCGACAAGATCGTCTGGGACACGGGTCACCAGGCGTACCCGCATAAGCTGCTGACCGGACGCCTGGAGCGATTCCGCACGCTCCGCTCGCTCGATGGGGTGGGCGGGTTCCCGCGCCGCTCCGAATCGCCGCACGACGTATTCGACGGCGGACACGCAGGTACCGGGCTATCGATCGCGGAAGGCCTGGCGGAGGCGCGCGACCTGCGCCACGGCATGGAACGGATCGCGGTCGTGGTCGGCGACGCCGCGCTGATGTCGGGTCTCTCGCTCGAGGCGCTCAACGACATCGGCCAGCGCAAGACGCAGATGCTGATCGTGGTCAACGACAACGAGATGTCGATCAGCCCGACGGTCGGCGCGTTCTCGAAGTACCTGTCCCAGATCAAGCTCTCCAACGCGTGGCGCCAGAGCAAGAGTGCCTACGACCAGACGGTCGAGCGGATCCCGATCTTCGGACCCACGCTGCTCGAGCTGTCGCGACGCTTGCGGGCGTCGGTCGTGCGCTTCGCGCAGCCCGGCCAGCTGTTCGAGGACCTCGGGATCACCTACATCGGCGTCGTCCCCGGGCACGACATCCGGGCGCTGCTCGAGACCCTTGGTGCGGCGTTGGGCCTGCCCGGACCGACGATCGTGCACGTCAGGACGCAGAAGGGCCGCGGCTATCGGCCCGCGATCGAGGATCAGGTCGGGTTCCACGGCGCAGCGCTCCCGCCGATGCGCGTCAACACGCTACCGACAGAGTCGATGTCCGACGACGCGGCGTCACCGACCCCGGAACCCGCCGCCCCGAAGAAGAACCCGAATTACACGGCGGTCTTCGCCGCCGAACTGATCGACGCCGCGCGCGAGGACCGGCGCATCGTCGGGATCACGGCTGGGATGCCGACCGGCACCGGGATGTCGAAGCTCGCCGAGGTGTTCCCGGAGCGCGTGTTCGATGTCGGCATCGCCGAACAGCACGCCGTCACGCTGGCGACCGGGCTCGCGATGGGTGGGATGCGACCGGTCGTCGCGCTGTACTCGACATTCCTGCAGCGCGCCTTCGACCAGACCGTCCACGACGTCTGCCAGAACGACCAGCCGGTGGTGATCGCCGTCGACCGCGCCGGGCTCGTCGGCGAGGACGGGACATCCCACCAGGGCATGTTCACGGTGGCCGCGCAACGACAGCTGCCGCACCTCGTCATCGCCTCCCCGAAGGACGAGCAGGAACTGCGCTCGCTGCTCCGCACGGCGCTGGCGCAGGAGCATCCGTTCGCGCTGCACTACCCACGCGACCCTGGGTTCGGGTTGCCGCCGCGTGACCCGGCCGTGCTCCCCGTCGGCCAGGGCGAGACGCTCCGTGAAGGGCGGGACCTGCTGTTCGTCGGGTTCGGCCCGATCGTGATGCGCGCGATGGATGTCGCGTCGGCGCTCGAAGGCGAGGGCTGGTCGGTCGGTGTCATCAACGCCCGCTTTGCGAAGCCGCTCGACCGGCAACTGATCCTCGACGCGGCTCGCGGCAAGCGACTCGTCGTGACGTTCGAAGAGAGCGTCGCGGCCGGCGGCTTCGGCTCGGGGGTGCTCGAACTCATGGAGGAAGCGCGTCTCGCCGATCCGGCGTATCGCGATGTCGCCATCCGGGTCATCGGGATCCCGGGCGACCGCTTCGTGGACCACGGGTCGGTGGCCGACCTGCGACGGATGCTCCGCCTCGACTCCGCGGGTCTTGCCGAGCAGGTGCGTGAGACGTTGGCGAAGCTGAAGCTCTCGCCGGGACGGTCGACCTCGGACGTCGCCTGAGCCAGCCATGACGGCCGTGGATCGGCGGCGCGATCTGGCGGCGCTCCTCCGGGAGGAGCCGTCTGCGGTCCTGCTGCTGGTGCAGCTCGCGGGCGTGCTGCTCTACCCGTTCATGGACGAGTCGTCCGTCGGGCGCGCGGCGCTGTCCCTGTTCTCACTGCTCGTCCTGGTGCTGGCCGTTCGCACGGTCCGGGCCACGCCGGCGCTAACGTGGGTGTCGGTCGTGCTTGGCGCACCGATCGTCGTGCTGACGCTGGCCGAGATCGCCGACCCATCGAACATGTCGCTCGTCCTGTGGTCGTCCGTCCTGCTCGCCGTGTTCTACGCCTACACGACGGTGGCGCTGCTGCGGTACATGTTCCTCGACGTATTCATCACACCCGACGAGCTGTGGGCGGTCGCCGCGACGTTCACGGTCATCGCCTGGGGGTTCGCCCACGCCTTCATGGCGATCCAGGTCGTCTGGCCGGGCTCGTTCAGCGCGCCTGGCAGCGACGCGCCGCGAACGTGGTTCGAGTTGCTGTTCCTGTCGTTCACGAACCTGACGAGCGTCGGCCTGTCAGACATCGTGCCGGTGCTGGCCCAGGCGCGGTCGATCGTGATGATCGAGCAAGTCGCCGGGCTGATGTACGTGGCGATCGTGATCTCGAGGATCGTCGGCCTGCAGCTGACCCGCGAACGTCGACGTCGCGACGAGGGTTAGCCGCCCGCTCGCAGTACTCATCGCGATGAGTCCGCGTGCAGCGGGCTGTGCCACGATAGGCCGGTGAGTCCGACCGTCACGCAACGTTCGTCGAGCCGTGGGAAACCGCCACGGTCGGCGAAACAGCGGCTGGACGAGCTCATCGTCGAGCTCGGCCTCGCGGAGACGCGCACGAAGGCCCAGGCGCTGGTCCTGGCCGGCAAGGTACGAGTCGGCGAGGGCGACGGAGCACGCCGTGACCTGAAACCCGGCGATCCCGTGGACGTTGCCACGAGCATCACCGTCGACGAGCCGGATCCGTACGTCGGTCGTGGCGGGCACAAGCTCGCGGCTGCCCTGGACGCCTTCGGCATCGAGCCGACCAACAAGGTGGCGCTCGACGTCGGCGCCTCGACCGGTGGCTTCACGGACGTCCTGTTGCAGCGCGGCGCGCGCCATGTCTACGCTCTCGACGTGGGTCGCGGTCAGCTCGCCGAATCGTTGCGCCGCGACGCGCGTGTGACATCGATGGAACGGACGAACGCGCGCACCCTGACCTCGACCACGCTGCCGCAACCCGCCGACATCGCGGTGATCGATGTCTCGTTCATCTCGCTCGACAAGGTGCTCGGCGCCGTCGCGACGACCCTTGCCCCGAGCGCCGATATCGTGGCTCTCGTCAAGCCGCAGTTCGAGGCGGGGAAGGGGAGGACGGACCGGGGCGTCGTCCGCGACCCGGCCATCCATCGCGAGGTCCTCGAGCGCGTCACGACCCATGCCGCGACCCTGCGGCTCGGGACCCGGGACGTGATCGCCTCGCCGATCCAGGGTCACGACGGCAACCGCGAGTTCTTCGTCCATCTCGCCCCGGGACCGGGCTGTGCCGATCTCGGGAAGCGCATCGCCGAGGTGACCGGCGCGTGACCGTCCGTCGGATCGGCTTCGCGTACAACCCGACGATCGAGGCCACCGTCGAGCTGGCGGCGCGCGCCTCGGGCTGGTGCCGCCGGCGCGGCATCGATGAATGGCGCGCCCAGGCTGGCGACAGCGAAGCCCTCGCGGCGGAGCTGCCGACGACCGATGCCCTCGTCGTGCTCGGCGGTGATGGCACGTTCCTTCGCGCGGCACGAGCCGTCGCCGAGGTCGACGTCCCGCTGCTCGGCATCAACCTCGGCAAGGTCGGGTTCCTGTCGAAGGCCGAGGCGAGCGACCTCGAACCCGTGCTCGAGAAGATCAGTGCCGGCGACTTCACGATCGACGAGCGCCTTGCGATCGAAGGCCGGATCCTGCGGCAGGGCGTCGGTGACGACGCGGCGCGGCACGTGGCCCTCAACGACATCGTCATCGCCCGCGGCTCGCTCGCTCGCGTGTGCCGCCTCGATGTGAGCATCGATGACAGCCACCTCGCGACGTTCATCGCCGATGGACTCGTCGTCGCGAGCCCGACCGGGAGTACCGGCTACTCGTTCTCCGCCGGCGGCCCCATCCTCGACCCGGAGAGTCGCAACCTCGTCGTCACGCCGATCGCGGCGTACCTCTCGGCGATCCGGTCGGTCGTCGTGAGCCCGCAGCAGGTCGTGCGCTGCCGCGTCGTCGACGCCTTCGAGGCCCTCGTCTCGGTCGACGGCCGCGAGGATCTGCCGATCGCGGTCGGCGACGTGGTCGAAGTGCGGGCGATGGACCGGCCCATCCGGCTCATCGAACCGAAGGGTGCGCAGCCGTTCTGGGATCTGTTGCGACACAAGGTGGAGCTGCTTCCGTCGTGACCGACGATGCGCGCGCGGCCGACGAGGCACGCGCCGAACCGACCCTGGGTCGCCTGCTCGAGCTGACCGTCGTCGGTCTCGCACTCATCGATCGACTTCGCCTCACCTTCGACGCCGGTCTCAACGTCATCACCGGCGAGACCGGCGCCGGCAAGAGCCTGCTCATCGATGCGCTGGGGCTGGCCCTCGGCGCACGCGCCGACACGACGCTCGTGCGCCACGCCGCCGAGATGGCACGCGTCGAGGCGCTCTTCGATCGGCTGCCGGAGCCACTCATCGCGGTGCGCGAAGTCGCGGCGAACGGGCGCTCGACAGCGCGGCTGGACGACGCCACCGTCACGGCTGCGCGGCTCGCCGAGGAGGTCGGTCCGCTGGTCGAGATCCACGGACAGCACGATCAGGGCCGGCTGCTGGACGAGCGATGGCAGCGCGACCTGCTTGATGGCTTCGGTGGGCATGGTGTGCTTCGAGCCGCTATGGCCTCGTCGGTCGAACGGTGGCGCGAGAACCGGGCGGTCCTCGATGCCGCTGCCCTGGACCCTCGGGAGGTCGCGCGCCGGATCGACCTGCTCGAGCATGAGGCGGGCGAGATCGCGGGTGCGAACCTTCGGCCCGGTGAGGCGGACGAGATCCGGGCGCGTTTGACCGCGGCGCAGCACGGCGAGGCGATCGCCCGAGGAGCTGAAGCACTGCGCGAGGCCTTGACCCGCGAGGGCTCGGGAGCGCGCGACGCGACGGCGGTCGCCCTGCACGAGGCGAACGGGATCGCGCGCCTCGATCCACGGTTCGAGCCGGTCGCC
>Ga0105243_10003597_pt1 | contig 12498 bp, 14 predicted proteins | sample KBSM34metaG_FD_81525 | JGI IMG/M metagenome (GOLD analysis project Ga0105243, IMG submission 81525) | Miscanthus rhizosphere microbial communities from Kellogg Biological Station, Michigan, USA - KBS M3-4 metaG | ecosystem: Host-associated > Plants > Roots > Rhizosphere > Soil | place...
CGCCAGTCGTACCCAGGCCGTGCTCTGGGGTGTCAGTCACGGCTTCGCGCCCGATCATCACCGCATTGAACACTGGCGCGGCGGACCCTGAGGACCGCCCTGCCGGAGCCGTGGACCGGCAGTCAGCCCAGCTCGTTGAGCGCAGCAATCTCGTCAGGCTCAAGGCGCAGGCCGGCGGCGGCGACATTCTCCTCGAGATGGTCGACCGAGCCGGTGCCGGAGATCGTCAGCATCGTGTCGGAGCGGGCCAACAGCCACGCCAAGGCGATCTGGTGGAGTGTCGCGTCATGGTGCTCGGCGATGTCGGTCAGCGCCGAGGATCGGTCCAGGTTCTGGATCGGCGCCCACGGCAGGAACACCATCTCCTCCTGCTCGCATAGGTCGACAAGAGAGTCTGACCTGCGATCGGCTGGGTTGTAGCGGTTCTGAATCGACACAATAGGCGTCATGGCTTGCGCGCGGCGCAGCTGATCTTCATTGACGTTGGACAGCCCGATGTGACGGATCTTGCCCTCGTCCTTCAGAGCGACCAGGGTGCCAATCGAGTCTTCGAGCGGCACAGCGGGGTCGGGTCTGTGGAACTGGTAAAGGGGGATCTGGTCCAACCGCAGCCGGCGCAGACTGCCTTCGCACGCCTCACGCAGATATTCAGGCCTGCCGTCGGGGTCCCAGCGCCCTGGGCCGGGCCGTACGAGCCCACCTTTGGTACCGATGACCAGATCTTCCGGGTAGGGATGGAGCGCCTCGGCGATGAGCTCCTCGCTTACGTTGGGGCCGTACGAATCGGCCGTATCGATGAAGTTGACGCCGAGCTCGAGGGCGCGGCGCAGCACAGCCCGGGCCTCGTTCCGGTCCGGCGGGTCGCCCCAAATGCCCTGGCCGGTGATGCGCATGGCGCCGAAGCCGAGACGGTTGACCGTTAGGTCGCCTCCGAGGTCAACTGTTCCGGCGTCCGCCGCCGTTGCTCCGGTGGTTGCTGGCATTGGGGATCCTTTCCTCGTCCTACATAGAAGCTCAGCGTGCCAGCCGTTCGTACGCGTAAGCACGGCGGCCCCCGGAGCCCGCCGAAGCGGTCAGACCTGGCGAAGTAGCGTGCCAATTGCTGTGACGCCGCGCACTAGCCGGTCGTCGGGTACGCCGGAGAAGCTCACGCGTGCATGCTGCGGTTGCTGCTCAACCGGAAAGAACGTCGCCCCTGGCACGAAGGCCACCTTTGCCTTCGGCAGTAGTTGCTTGGCCATGAACGCGGCAGCGTCGAACCCTCGAGGAAACGTCAGCCAGGTGAACAGCCCGCCATCCGGCTCGGTCCAGCTGATGCCGTCGGGGAACGTCTCGACCATCGTGCGCAGCATCAGGTCACGCTTGTGCCGGTAGACCGGCAGTGATCGAGCGATATGCGCGTCGAGGTCGAAGCGAGCCAGATATGCCGAGGTCGCGGCCATGTTGAGCGTGCTGCTCTGCGTGTCGGCGGCGAGTTTGAGCAAGCTCAGCCGCTCCAGAATCCCGGGTGCCGCGACGGCCCAGCCAAGCCTCACGCCGGGAGCAAGGATCTTGGAGAAGCTGCCCAAGTGCAACACACGCCCCTCGGTGTCCAGGCTCTTCAACGTCGGCAGGTGATCACCCGAGTAGCGCAACGGCCGGTAGGGGGTGTCCTCAACGACCAGGACGTCATGCTCGTTCGCAAGCTCGACCAGTCGGCGCCGGCGCGGCAGGCTCAACGTTGTCCCGGTGGGATTGGCGAAGTCCGGAACGACATAGATCATCTTTGCGGTCGGCTCGGTAGCCAGCACCCGTTCCAGATCATCGGTGTCCATCCCGTCATCGTCACTGAACACCGTGGCGTACCTCGGCTCGCACGGATTGAACGCGATCAGCGCGCCGAGGAAGGTGGGATTCTCCGTGATCACGACATTGCCCGGGTCGATCATCATTCGCGCTGCCAGGTCCAAACCCTGTTGTGCACCTTGAATGATCAATACATCCTCTGCGGTACAGGCGATCCCGTCTCGAACCAGCCGTTCAGCGACCTGCGCGCGTAGCACCGACAGGCCGACCGAGGCCGTGTACTGCAGGGATTCGGCTTGCGCGGGTACGAGCAGATCGGAGTACACCTCCGCGAGCTCGGCGACCGGGAACAGTGCTGGATCCGGATATCCACCACCGAAGCTAACGACTGAAGGATCCGCCCCGAGCCGGAGCAGCTCCCGAATCGCCGAAGGCTGAACCCGCTGCATCCGGCGGGCGTAGGACATGATCATGAAGAATCCGCAGCGTGCGGACCAGCGACCAGTGATGTCGCGGCGGGGCTGCCGCCGGCAATTGGCTGGAACCTGTCGAGCCGGTCGAGCAACCAATCGCACCAGGCGATGGTTTCCCGCACGCGCATGATGCCGTAACGCAGTGTTGCGTACTCGGCAAAGAGGTAGGAGGTGGGGTCGTCGACCGCGTCAGCCTCGAGAAGGAACGTGGCCTCTTCCATGGCGTACGTCGCGAGCCGCGACTCATACCATTCCCGCTGCGAGAGAAGAAACGCTCGCGCGCGCTCGGGAGGCAGCAGCCAGAGTCCGCGCACCCTGAGCATGAACTCCGACCGGGCGACCTCGGTGAGCGGCGAGTCGACCCAGTCCTGCACAGCACGCCGTCCTGCCGGAGTGATCTGGTACCGCTTGTTGTCTCGTGGACCAGGTCCATCGATGACGGCCGCCGACACCATGCCTTCGTCCTCGAGACGAGCCAGCTCTGGGTAGATCTGGCTGTGGTGGGCCGTCCACATATACCCAATTGGGGCACGCATCAGCTTCGCGAGGTCGTAGCCGGTCTGTGGTTGCGCGGCGAGTAGCCCCAAGATGGCGTATCCCAGGGTGCTCATCAACGCAGCATATGACTCGCATTGACCTCAGGAGGAGACCCGCCTTAGGGGTGGGTTTGCGTACCCGTAGCGGCGGGTATTGCAAAGCTATGAGCAACATCACATTGATCATCGTGATCGTCGTTGCCGTCGCCATCATCGTGGCGCTTGTCGTCGCCGGCGCCCAGATGGCGCGGCGGAAACGGACCGAGCAGCTCCGCCAGCAGTACGGACCGGAGTATGACCGTGCCATCGACGAGTCCGACAGCCAACGCGCCGCGGAGTCGGAGTTGCGAGACCGCGCAAAACGGCACGACGAGCTGGAGCTGCGCACCCTCGACTCCTCTGAGCGGGCGGACTTCGACCGGCGTTGGAAAGAGGTCCAGGCCGAGTTCGTGGACGACCCGAGTACCGCCGTACGCGATGCTGACGGGCTGGTCGTTGAGGTGATGTCCGCCCGCGGCTACCCAGTGGAGGAGGACTTCGATCGCCGAGCCGACGATCTGTCGGTAGAGCACGCCGAAGTCGTTCAGCGTTACCGGGAGGCACGCCGGATCGCCGAAGCGAATGAGGACGGCCGGGTGGATACCGAGGATCTGCGCCAGGCGGTTACGTCCTATCGGGCGCTAGTCCAGGCTCTGCTGTCAGGCGACGGGGAGACAGGCGAAGCTGACGACGTGGGAGAGCACCAGGACGGCACCCGGTACAAGCGGGATATGTCCGCACGCGAGCAAGACAACGACAACATGACGGAACGGGAGACCAGGGCATGAGCACCGATGCAACAACCGACGGCCGCACGACCGACGACCCTCAGACCGATGAAGCCGCTGACAGCGCGGCCGAGCGGTTGGGCGGACCCAGCGAGACCGAGGAGCGGCTGGACATGAGGAGCGAGGAAGAGACCGGCGCTCGTCGGCAGGCGGACACAGCAAACATGACCACTGATACGGACACCACTCGGGGTGCGGAGGTCGCGAGTGAGGCCGAGGTTGATGCTCTCCGTCAGGGTGACGCTGGCCAGGGTGATGCGGATCAGGGTGTTGTAGGTGGCGCTGATACACCTCGTGAGACCCAGCGCGGCGCTCGTCGAGAGGAAACGGGCGAGGGTCAGCAAGCGACCTTGATCCCACCTGATCGAGCGGAGAGCTACAACAGCCGATGGAACGAGCTCAAGGGTGAGTTCGTCGACGAGCCAAGCAAGGCCGTACGGGGGGCGAACGAGCTGGTCGGGGAAGTGCTCGACGAGCTGGAGGAGCTGTTCCGCAGCCAACGCGCAGAGCTTGAAAAAGGCCTAGACAGCGAGCAGACAACCACCGAGGATCTGCGGCAGGCTCTCGGACGCTATCGCTCCTTCTTCGATCGCCTGCTGTCGTTCTAGGCGTAAGCAGGGTCATCCCCGGCGACCGGCCGGCCTCTGTTCTCCTTCCTCATTGCATGGGCGGAGTGCGTAGGCCGGTCAATTGGGCCAGCTCGCCAAGAACCCCGTTCTGAAGTCTTTCGCTGCGTGCTGTCGCGGCTCGCGTGATGGCCGTCATAGCGCCAGTAGATCCATTCCCGATTTGCATTGGCCTGAGCAGGCCGCGTGTCTCGTTATCGCTCCCCCAGGTCGCCGACGACAATGTTGGCCGATTGACTGGCTAGGTCAGTCAGAATCTGTTGTCAACGGCTGACAGATCGACGGAGGTGGCATGACACAGGGCGGCAACGAGGCCGCGGGTGATGCAGCTTTGTCAGGAACGTCCGTACCGGTGGCTCCTGAGTCCCCTGCGTTGGCCCCGTTCCGTCATCGAGCCTTTCGCTGGCTGTGGATAGGTGTGCTGATCAGCTGGACTGGCACATGGATGCAAACCGTCGGCGCACAATGGCTGCTCGTCGATGCGCCTAACGCGGCCGCTCTCGTCTCGTTGGTCCAGGCGGCCACCACACTGCCCGTGATGCTGCTGGCACTGCCCGGCGGAGTTCTCGCCGATACCTTCGATCGGCGCTGGCTGCTGTTCACCATTCAGGTCTACTTCTTCATCGTCGGCGTCCTACTCGCTGTGCTCACCGCCGTAGGGCAGATGCCACCAGCCCTGCTGATCGCCTTTACCTTCCTCCTCGGCGTTGGTACGGCCGTGCAACTGCCTACCTGGGCATCCACCATCCCCGAGCTCGTGCCCAGATCAGAGCTCCGGGCGGCGTCCAGGCTCGATCTGGTGAGCGTCAATGTTTCTCGTGCCATTGGACCGGCTATTGCTGGATTTGTCATCGCTCACCTCGGCGGTGCCTCGGTGGTCTTCGCCCTGAATGCGGCCTCTGTCGTCTTCTTGGCCATTGCACTGCTTGCCTGGCGCCGCGCGAACCCCGACTTGGCGAACCGAGAACGTTTCGTGCCGGCCCTCCGCGCTGGCGCTCGTTACGTCTGGCACGAGCCCGTCATACGACGGATCATGCTGCGGGCAATCATGTTCGTCATCCCGGCTATGGCACTGTGGGGGCTGCTTCCGCTCATCGCGAGCGAGCACCTCGGACAAGGAGCCGACGGCTTCGGCCTGCTGTTCGCTGCCCTTGGGACCGGCGCAGTCCTCGGCGCCCTCGTACTCCGACGAGTCACAAACCTCTCGACGAATGGAATCCTCCTCGCCGCCGGCGTTTTGTACGCCGCGACGCTGGCGGTCGTCATCCTGATCCCCAACTTCGCCGCCGCGCTAGCTACCCTCGTGCTCAGTGGGGTTGCCTGGATGGCGATCACCTCGACCCTGCAGGCCGAGATACAGCTCGTGTTGCCGGGATGGGTCCGAGCCCGCGGCATGTCCATCTACGTTGTGATCTTCATGGGCTCCCAGACCACCGGTGCGTTGATATGGGGACTCGTTGCCAACCGTTTCGGTCTCCGGCCCGCCGTCCTTGCAGCGGCCGGGGTAGTGCTTGCTGCGGCCATGGCCGGGCTGATCTGGCGATTGCCCGAAACGGGCCACCTCGATCCTCAGCCAGCGGTCTATTGGAACGACCCGCGGGTGGCCTTCGACCCCGAACCCGATACCGGACCCGTGCTCGTCGCCGTCCACTTCACCGTCACAGCGGAGCGTCAATCCCAGTTCCTGGCTGCGATGGATCAGCTCCGGCTCTCCCGACTCCGAACCGGCGCGACCCGATGGGAGCTGTACCGGGATGCTGAACACCGCGATCGCTTCGTCGAGATCTTCCGGGTCGCCTCGTGGCAAGAGCACCTCCGCCAACACGAGGACCGGCTGACCGCAACTGATCAAGTCGTCGAGGAGGCCGCGCTGGCTTTCTCCGATCCTCCTGCGTACAGCGACCACCTGCTCCCCCCGTAACAACCGAGAGCGTCAGGACGCCCACCGATCGAGGAGCGCATGACTAGATCGAGTGTCAATGCGCTCAGCCGAACCGGAATGCCGTCTGGCTGTACGGGGCTTTGCCGAACGCGAACGCCGTTCTCGGCTCGATCCGAAAGACATCCGCGACACCTTCGCCGCTGCTGTGCCGAAACCCGTCGGCGGCGATATCGAATCGCCATTCCTCGCCGTATTTGGCCACCCAGGCCTCAGCCAGATTTGCTAGCTTCCCGCGATCCCGGACCGGTACTGCCTCACCCTCCAGCACTACATCCAGGCCGTCGGCGTACGCGTTGGGGCCGGCCGCCAGCACGACGTACGGGTTGGCATCGAGGTTCTTGTGCTTGCGTTCCTCAGGTCCGGTACAGAAGTGCACGGCGCCGTCATGCCAAACCGTGATCAACGGCGTCGTATGCGGACGTCCGTCGGGTCGGACCGTGGTCAGCCATGACAGCTCGGTCGTCGCGAGGATCTCGCGGGCAGGCTCCCAGTCCGTGGCTGACGCGCCAGGATCGCTGTACCGGCTGTCAAAATCGGCGAGTGGTGTACGCGTGGGCAAGACGGCTCCCTTCCTCAGTTGTCGCCGGGACTGACCTCCCATGGAGACGCAACTCATTGGCCAGCCCGACTGTAACTAGGAACGTACCTAGCACCGCATGCGACTACGAGCTGGCTCGGGGCTTACGTGTTGTCGGTTTGGGCTTGAGGCCTTTCGCGTAGTCGTAGCTTTTGGCCAGATAGAGAGCCAACTTTTCGGTCTCGGCCAAGAGCTCCGCGGGCACCGCGACGTACTCCTTCATGACGGTGCCGTGCGCTTCATACAAGCCCGTGCCGAAGGTTTCCATAAAGGCCTCCCGGTCGGCGACTCCGAGACGCATGCCGAGCACGCCGTCTGCAGAAAGGATCGTGAACATGTTGCCGTTGATCGAGGTGTACGGGCTTGACTTGCCCTTTCGATCGACCTCGGGATGTGTAGCGATCAGTGCCTCGTACAGCGCGATCTCGCGCTCGGGCGGTGATACCGGACTCATGGGCCAATTCCACCGCTCAATCACCGTGCAAACACCGTAGCCATCAGTTCAGGAGTCGAACTAATGTCGTGTGGTAACGGCTACGGAGGAATCAGCCCATGACAACCGCTACGATCCCGACCGCCCATGGCCCTGACACCGATCTCAGCGAACCTCGCCCGCGCAGGCGGGCCAGGCGCCAACAGGCGCGCCGGCTTCGGATGCGCGACGAAGCGAGTGCACGGCTCGCCGAGCTTGATCAGATTGCCTGCATGCTCGACGACGCCGCCGACCTGGTACGCACCGGCTGGTTGCAGCACCGATGGTTCGCCTACATCGACGACACCGGGCAGATCAGGACAGTGAACGCATTCGACGCCAAACGCACGGTGGGTCATCCCGTCGTTGAGGCCTGCCTGGTGGGCGCCATCGTCCAAGCTGGCGGTGGTCTGTCCCAGCTTCGGAAGCAGGTCGTCCAACGTGCCATCGACCTGACCTGGCACACGTTGTTCAGGACACCGTCAGAACTGGTCCACCGAACACCTGCCCCGCTGGTTCGGACTCGGCATGTTCAAGACCTCACCCGATGGAATGACCACCCAGGTCGAACCTCACACGACGCTGAAGCTCTGCTGCGGCGTAGCGCTACCGCGGCAAGGTCCGAGGAAGCACAGTTGCAATTCGATCGGCTCCGCTGACGAGTCGGTCTACGCCTCGTGCTTGCGGTGCTCGATCACATGCTTGACACCGTGCTGCACAACGATCCGGGCTAGCTGGGTTCCGGGGACGAATAGGTTTACGGCCTCGACACCCGCGTCGAGAAGAAACTTCGGCTCCAACACTTTCCCCAGGTACTGCTCGAATGTGTCGCCGCCGGCTCGGGCTTCTCCGGTGAGGCCATCGAACTCGATCACCGCCTCCTTGCCCGCGTGGCGGTAGCGGAAGGCATAGACCGGCCGGTAGAGGAGATCGACCACATCGACGGTCACCCGTTCCTCCAGAATGCGGTCTGCCTCGATCCTGCCGATCGCGGAGGAGACAACTTCGCGTACCAGGGCTGAGGCCTTGACCTTGGGTGGCACCACCACAGTTCCGGCTTGCGTTGCCCTAGTCAGCATCTCGGTGTTCACCGGACTCGCCTGAAAGGCCAAATACGTCGCCAACGCCGGATTCTGGGCTCGCGTTAGACCGTCAAACAATGTCTCCTGGTCGGTCTCCTCACGGCAGAACTCCAGTCCGGTGAGTTGGAACTCCCGCTCTTGGACCGCCTTCGTCTCACCGGCGACCGTCACGGTGCGGACCTCCGGGGCAACCGGCACCCCGTAGCTGCGGGTGCGCTCGTAAGCCGCCACAGTGCGACTGTGCAAGCGCCAGAACGGCTGCAGGCGGCGCTCGCGATAAACGCATTCGTAGTCGTCTGACCCAGCACGGTTCAGCAGCCCACCCAGCTTTGCCACCGTCCCGAAGGCGTCGGTGCGCTTCGCCCAGGCGCGGCCTTCGGCATGGTCGAGGTTGAAGCGGTCGGCAAGCACGAGGATGCGCTCCTCGGCGAGTTCGACATCCATGCCCGCTCCTCTCGACCCACCTTTTTGACGTCAGCCTAGATCGGTGAGGCACTGAGCGCCGCAGGAACGCGATAGCTCGACCCCCCACCGACTCGCTTGACGAAAACATGCGTGCTCCATGCCACCCGGGCTGGCATGCGGTCCCTGGCCGCGGCAACAATGGAAGGAAACTGGCGGACGGTCCATTGGTTCACCCGATCGGAAGGATGCGGCGATGCGGATGGTATGGAGAGGCACCATCTCCTTCGGCTTGGTGACGATTCCGGTGCGGCTATACGTGGCGACTGAGAGCAAGAACGTGCCATCTCACCAGATCCACATCAGTGATGGTGGCCGAGTGCAGTACAAACGAGTCTGCTCGATCGACGGTGCCGAGGTGCCGTACGAGGAGATCGGTCGGGGCTACGAGTCGGCAACAGGTGAGCTTGTAGTGCTGAGCGATGTTGATCTTGCTATGTTGCCGGCCAAGACGTCGCGCTCGATCGAGGTCATCTCGTTCCTGCCGTTAGCCGCAGTCGATCCCATCTATCTCGATCGCAGTTACTACGTGGAGCCCGAGCCACAGGGCGCCAGGGCGTACCGGCTGCTGCGCGACGCATTGCGCAAGCAGGGCCGGGTCGCGGTCGCCAAGGTGACGCTCCGCGAACGCGAGATCGTTGCGGTCTTGCGGGTGCACGATGAGGTGCTGGTTCTCGCGACCATGCTCTGGCCCGATGAGGTGCGGGAGCCCCGGTTCGGCTTCCAAGCGGGCGAGGCCGAATGGTCTACGCCGTCGGAGGAGCTCGCCATGGCGGAGGCGTTGATCGACTCCCTCTCCGATCAACAGTAGGATCCGGACCGGTACCGCGATGTGCATCGGGAGACGCTGACCGCCCTGATCGATGCCAAGGCGAGCGGACGGACGGTGGCCTCCGAACCTGAGCCGGGAGCCCCGCCGCTTGACCTGTTGAACGCCTTGCGCGCCAGCATCGAGGCGGCCAAGCAACGCCGCTCGACGGGGAACGGTGGACGGCGGCGGCCAGCTCCGAGTGCGGCGGCCACCACGGCTGCCGCCAAGAAGAGGCAGAAGAAGCCGACGGAGAAACCTGCGGAACCCGTACGCGGTGCGCCCAAGAAGCGCGGCTAGCGTCGAAAGCTGGCACCAATCCCAAGAAAGCTTCCCGACACGCCCGAGTCAATCAAGGATTATGGAGTCGCGGGGTGGTACCAACAGCGGCATGAGCAGTTGTCCCGAATGCGGCTTGGACTCCTCAGATTTGGATGCCTCTGGGCTCGACGCTAGCTATATCGGCCACACCTATCTCGATCACTGTCACGGCACCCTGATTGTGCACCGGGACCGCTCGGTGGAATGTACGAGCGAGACGTGCGAGCTTCCAGATCTGCTGCGTCACGCGTTCATCGTCGACTGCATAGCATTGGGCGGCTGCTGTAGGGACGATGAGACGTTGGGGTTTGCAGCCTCCTAGGACCGACCCCGATTTGCGTCGCCTGACGAGCGCCACGTTAAATCTAGTCGGGGATGACTGTGCAGATGATTGGCCGCGAACTGGACGAGATCGTCCGTGAGCTTTACGTGCTGCCGCCGAATGACTTCGTCGCCGCTCGGAACGAGTTGGTGCGACAGGCCAGGGCGGCCGGCCGCTCAGACGTCGGCGAGCGCCTGCAGCAGCTTCGCCGCCCTACCCGGAGTGCCTGGCTGGTCAACCTTCTGGCGCGCGATTCAGCAGCGATGCAGCGGTTGTCGGCATTGGGCCGGCGGCTGCGGGACGCCCAGACCGGGTTGTCCCATGCGGAGTTGCGGAGCCTCGCCGAGCAACGCCGCCACCTGATCGGTGAGCTGCTCGATCAGGCCCAGGCCCATGCCGCCGAGGCTGACCTCCGACTGACCCCTGCCGTGCTGTTAGAGGTCGAAGCGACACTGCAGGCGGCACTTGTCGATCTTGCCGGTGCGTTGACCATTCGCAATGGCCGCCTCGTCCGGCCGCTCTCACACGCCGGCTTCGGGCCGCGCCCGCGTGCCGCAGTCCGAAAGATCCACACGAGTGAGGCGCAGCAGCCTCCGGAGCTACCGGCGGAGGATCCGGTCGAGACGTACTCCACTCCCGTTGCGGACGAATTGGCAGCCCGGCGGCGACGAAATTCAACGACTCAATGGACCGTCGAGGTTGTCGAGGGACCTGACGCGGCACGGGCAGCGCCGGAGACGTCAGCTATACCGCAGCCCGACAACGAGGCCGCACCGGCGACTGAGGCTGAACGGCAGACACGTCTTGATCTGCTCAAGGCAGAGGAGGAACTTGCCGTAGCCGAGGCCGCACACTGGCAGTCCGAGTTCGAGCTCGCCGATGCCGAGGCGGCGGTTGAGGCCGCGGACGACGTGATGAGCACCCTTGACACCAAACGCATAGAAGCGCGCCGGGACAGAGTTACCGCCCAGCGCCATCTGGCCGAGGCGCAGTCGCGACAGCGGCACGCCGTGAACGCCCTGGCCGACGCTCGCGAGCGGCTTGACGCCGCTCGGCGGACGGCGGGCGAGGACGACTAGCTGCCGACTTTCTGCTCGCGGCCTCCTTCATGTGACGACAGGTTGGGCGCTGACCTCAATCGCTCGGCCGGTCTGGTCATCGGTTCGGCTTGCAACGATGACGCAGCATCGGCTCTCGCCGCGTTCGAGGCGGGCTTCGAGCAGATCAGCAGCGATCGAGTCGGCGAACCCGGCGAGAAGCGAATGGTTCAGCATGCAGATGAGATCGGTGTGGTCAGCAGCCAGAGCCTGAAACGGACAATTGGCCAGGACGACCGTGCTGCCCGTACGGCGGGGCTCGTATGCATGTTCCGTGAGCACTCGGACCACGATCTCCAGAGCCGCATCTGCAGACGACCCGTGATCACGTGCGGTGGCGGCAATTGCCGACCCGTATACGGCTGCAGTGTCGTTGACCACATCAAGAATCGGGGTTTGCGTACGCGCCGACTCGGCGATGGCGTCGGCCATGATGCGCGCCGCTAGTTCGTAGTCGCGCGCCGGAAGAGTAACGGCGAACTCTTTCGTCCCCCGGCGGTAGCGCTTGGCAGGACGTCCGGCTCCAGGCCCTGAACGTCCGGTGAGCCGTACGTAATCAGCCTCGAGAAGTCCCTCCGCCTCCAGCCGATCGAGATGAAATTTCGCCTTGTGGCGAGCGATGCCGACCGCCTGCGCTGCCTGGTCGCGGCTTACGGGCTGATCTTGAGAACAGACGAATCGGTACAAACGTCGCCGTACGGAGTCGGCCAGCACGCCGATCCCGGTAACGTTTCGATCGAAGCTCCGCACGTCGCGCCTTCTCTAACGGATAGATGTCTTGACGGTAGACGACCCCGGGTCTAACGTCTAGTTCAGTATCCGATAGAACTCAGCGTCGCCGAAAGAAGGCCGCTCAATGTCGATTGCCGCTTTGATTACCTGGATCCTCGCTGCCGGGGTCGGGTTGTTCATGTTGATCCGCTGGGCAACTCGCGGAGGCGTGCGCAAGGTTGAGGGGGCGGGAACCCACTTCCTTCCAGCCCGGGTGTTCACGCATTTCGGACTGGCCGTTGCCGGACTCATCCTCTGGATCGTTTACCTCGTGACCGACAATCATCTGCTCGCCTGGATCGCGTTCGTCGATCTCCTCCTGATTGCGCTGCTGGGCTCCCTGCTCGTCCGAATCTGGACCAAGGACGGCCGCGCCGCAATGGCCGGCACCAAGGCC
>Ga0105243_10003598_pt1 | contig 12491 bp, 8 predicted proteins | sample KBSM34metaG_FD_81525 | JGI IMG/M metagenome (GOLD analysis project Ga0105243, IMG submission 81525) | Miscanthus rhizosphere microbial communities from Kellogg Biological Station, Michigan, USA - KBS M3-4 metaG | ecosystem: Host-associated > Plants > Roots > Rhizosphere > Soil | place: Michigan...
CCAGCCGTTGGTGCTCAGCGAAACCTTCCTGCGCGAATGCCCGGAACAGCGTGATTTCGCCCTGGTGCAGACGCTGTACAAATTCATCAACGACGTGGTGATTTTCGAAACCGAGATCGTCGACAAGACCGCCCGCAGCATCGCCAAGAACCGCTTCGCCTTGGCGTTCCCGTTCGCCTGTCGTTACGACGCCATGACCGTCGTCGTGGATGAGGATTACCACGCGCTGGTGGCGATGGATTTCATGCAGCAGACCGTGGCCCTGACCGGTATCGAGCCCATCGAGTTGCCGGATGAAATCGAACTGAGCCGGGCAATTCCGGCCGCCGTCGAACTGGCCCCGGAACACCTGCGCAGCGCCGTGGAGCTGATCTGCGTGGCCATCGCCGAGAACACTGTGACTGGCGATGTCGCGGCGTTCGCCCGGGACGACACGGTCAAGCCGTCGATCAAGGGCCTGATGGCTGACCATCTGCTGGACGAGGGTCGGCACTCGAGTTTCTGGGCGCGGATGGTGCGCATCTACTGGCACACCGCGAGCGATACGGATCGCGAATGTATTGCGCAGATCCTGCCGGTGTTCATCGGCCACTACCTGACCAATGACATCCAGAAATCTTTCGACCTGCGCCTGATCGATGCCTTGCCGGTCAACGATGCCACCCGCCGCGCCCTGAAGGACGAGATGGCCGGGCTGGCCTTCCCGATCAATCGCCACCACCCGCTGGTGGGCAACATCGTGCGTTTTTTCCACAACAGCTCACTGCTCGACACACCGTGCGTACAGCACGCCCTGCGCGACTACCTGGTTTGACAAGGAGGCTGACATGAGACGTCTCGACATTTTGCTGAAGGGCCGCAGCCAGGCCTTGACCGACCTGGCGCAGGAGCTCGAACAACACGGTCATTCATTGCTGACGGCGTTTGCTCCGTCGGTGGATCTGGTGATCGATGACGGCAGTCTTGCGCCGCAGGATTACGGCACGACACCGCACCTGAACTTGCGCTTGGGCATCGGTGCAACGGGCATCGGCGGACTGCCGGTTCTCGATCTGCTATGCCTCTGCAACACGACACTGCTGAGCCGCGTGCCCATCGCCGACGAACCGTCCGGTAACGGTCAGGCCCTGCACCAGCGAACACTGGCGCAGGTGGTGGACGAAGTGGCGCTGCTGGTCAGTCGCTTCTCCCGCGATGCCGAGTATTTCCAGCAGGCGACGACGGCCCGTGCGCCGGACTTCGAGCAGGTGGAAAACCTGCTGTTTCTCGACAGCCTGGCGTATGTGCGTCGCTTCAATGCCACGGCCAACCCGGCCTTGTTGCAACAGGCGCAGATCCCGGTGATCGAGCGGTTGCAACAGAGCCTGATCGAGCATGCGAAGCGCCCGGCGCTGCACCTCGCCGAGCAGTCGATCAGCTACCGCCAGTTGCATGATCACAGCCGGGCGATCCAGCAATGTTTGCTGACCATGCTGGAGACACAGCCGCAACCGTGGGTGGTAGGGATTTGCCTGCCGAAATGCGATGCGCTGTTTGCTTCGATTCTGGCGATTCTTGGCAGCGGCGCGGTGTATCTGCCACTGGAACCCAGCCATCCGCTTCAACGCCAGCAGTACATCCTGGAAAACGCCGGGGCGGTGCTGTTGCTGCACGATGGCGAACACCCGCTGAGCGGTTCGATGCCAGGGCTGGATGTCTGTCGCATCGACCGCACTGACGTCGATCTGTCGCAACCGTTGATGCGTCGTCGGCCCGAGCTCGATGCTCCGTGCATGGCGCTCTACACCTCTGACACCACCGGGCATCCGAAGGGTGTACTGCTGACTCAGGCGAACCTAGCGCACTTCACCGCGTGGTACGCCGACTATGTACAGTTGCGGGCCGAGAGTCGGGTACTGCAGTTCTCGTCGCTGAGCTTTGACTCGTCGCTGATCGACATCTTCCCGACTCTGCTCGAAGGCGCGGAACTGGTGGTGCCCGACGACAACCAGCGCCGTGATCCGCTGCAACTGGTGGCGCTGATCCGCCGTCGGCAACTGACCCACGCGTTCCTGCCGCCGGCGCTGCTGAGCATCCTGCCGCTGGAGCAACTGCAAAGCGTCGGGCAGATCATGACCGGCGGTGATGTCTGCGAGCCGTTCGTGATCGAGCAACTGACGCGCCAGGGCAAGTTGCACAACCTCTACGGTCCCACCGAAGCCACGGTGTTGATCACCGCACGACAGCTGCAACCGGGCGACAGCAATCGCACCCTCGGCGGGCCGATTGCCAACAGTCAGGTGCTGATCCTCGATGACGATCTGCAACCGGTGCCGGAGCAAACGGTGGGCGAATTGTTCATCGTCGGCCCGGGCGTGTGCCTGGGTTACCTGAACAATCCCCAGCAGACGGCGGAGCGCTATCTGAATCTGGAGCTGCCGGACGGTCAGCGTCTGCGCGCCTACCGCAGCGGCGACATGGCCAAGTGGGGCGAAGACGGCATCGAGCTGTGCGGACGCCGCGACAATCAGGTGAAGATCCGCGGCTTCCGGGTCGAGCCGGAAGAGATCGAGCGTTGCCTGCGCGAGAGCCAGTTGTATCGGCAGATCGCCGTGGTGATCGACAGTCAAAGGCGGATTCTGGCGTTCTTCGCGCAGCCGCAATCGGATGCCGCCCGCGATGCGCTGAAGGCACATGCCCAGCAGTTTTGCCCGACTACATGCAACCGGTGGCGTGGACGGAGCTGCCGAACATGCCGTTCGCCGCCAACGGCAAAGTCGACCGAAAAGCCTTGCTGGAACTGCCGGTGAGCGTGCAGAACAGCGGCCCGAAATGCCTGCCGGCCAACGCCGACGAAGCGCTGCTGCTGGAGATCTGGGGCGAGTTGCTGGAGTTGCCGACCAGCGACATTTCCACTGACGAAAGCTTCTTCAATCTCGGCGGTCACTCGATTCTGCTGTCGCGCATGCTCCTGCGTCTGCGGGAGGAATTCGGTCGCAGCATTTCGATCAACCGCTTCATCGAACTGCCAACCATCGCCAAGCTCGCCACGCTGGTGCGCGGCACCGATGACAGCGCGGTACTCAGCGCACAGGCAATGGCCGACGCCGAGCGAGCGCTGGATATCGAGCCGTTGCCGATCAGCCGCATGGGCGATGTGCACAAGGTGATCGTCACCGGCGCCAACAGTTTTGTCGGCGTGCACATCGTCGAGGCGTTGCTGGGTTGGGGCGCCAGCGAGGTGGCGTGCCTGGTGCGCGATGGCGGCGGACAAACCGCGGCGCAGCGCTTTGCCCATTCGTTGCGAGAGAACCGGCTGGAGCATCTGGACCTGAGTCGGGTGCGGGTCTATTCGGCGGACATCACCCAGCCGCAACTGGGTCTGGCCAATGACGACTTCGTGCGACTGGATCGCGAGTTCGGCGCGTTGGTGCACAACGCCGCCAACGTCAATCACGTCCTCGATTACGAGTCGTTGGCGGCGGACAACGTCGAGCCGATTTTCGAGCTCCTGCGCCTGTGCGAAGGGCGCAGCAAGAAGGTGTTCAACTTCGTCTCGACGCTGTCGGCCTCCAGCACCGTCGACGACGCGGGCCGGGTGCTGGAGCTGCCCGCCGCACCGACGCCGCCGATCTACATCCGCAACGGCTACAACCTGTCGAAATGGGTCGGCGAACGCCTCCTCGAACGGGCCCGGGAGCGCGGGGTGCGGGTCAATCTGTACCGGCCCGGCAACATCAGTTTCAACAGCCTCAGCGGCGTCTGCCAGCCGCACAAGAACCGTTTGATGCTGATGCTCAAGGGCTCGATCCAACTCGGCCAGGTCCCGGCCTTCGCGCTGAACTTCGACCTGATGCCGGTGGACTTTCTCGCCCGTTTCATCGCCTTCCACGCCAGCCGTTATTCGCCCGAACGGGCGGTGTTCAACCTGCACAACCCGGAGCCTCTGAGCTGGGATGCCTACGTCGCGTCATTCCGCGAAACCGGCAGCGAGGTTTCACTGGTCAGCGTCGCCGACTGGCAACAGCAACTGGGCCGGGTCGACGCCGACAACGCGCTGTTCGGCGTGCTCGGTTTCTACCTCAACGGCTTCGAGGAAGACATCGGCGACATCTCCCTGATCGGCCACGCCAACGCCCAGGCCGGCGTGCAGCAGATGGGCGCGCACTACCCGGAAAAATCCCCGGCGCTGCTGCGTCGCGGCTGCGACTACCTGAAAGAAATCAACTTCATCTGACTCATCAACCAAGGAGCAACACCATGAGCAATCTTCAACCCGACACCCTGATCAAAAACCCTCACGGCTGCCACGTCGTGTCTTCGGTGGAAGTGCCGGTGGACGCCAGACAAGTGTGGGCGGTGGTCGGCCAATTCGACGGTTTCGACCGTTTCATCCCGGCCCTGTCGCACATCGAAATGACCGGCGAAGGCGTGTCTTCGCTGCGCAAGAAGTTCTTCAAGGATGGCAACGTGGTGGTCGAGCAACTCAACTCCCGGGACGACCAGGCGCTGAGCATGACCTGGACCACGATCTACAACACGCTGGGCGTGGCCAACCTGTGGGCGGCGATGAATGTGGAATCGCTGGGCGCGGGCAAGTCGCGGGCGACCTGGACGATCATTGCCGAACCCGCCTCCGGCGGCCCCGAGGCGCTGCCGGGGTTCAAGGATTTCGTGCAGGGGTTTGCCGATGATGCGATGGGCAATGTGCTGAAGCTGTTTGTGTAAGGCATGAAAAAGCCCGCTGCGGATCGCTCCGCAGCGGGCTTTTTTTTGACCGCGAGCGATCAGATCTTGAAGCTGTCGACCAGCTGTTTCAAACGGTTGGCCTGTTGCGACAACGCATCGCAATCCTTCAACGTTTCATTGAGGTTGGCCACGCTCTGCTGGTTCAGCAGGTTGATCTGGTTGACGTCGACGTTGAGGGTTTCCACCACGGCGGTCTGCTCTTCGGTAGCCGCTGCCACCGACTGGTTCATGCCGTCGATTTCGCCGATGCGCTGGGTCACGCTGACCAGGCGCAGACCGGCCTGGTTCGCCACTTCAACGCTCTCTTCGCTGGACGCCTGACTGGCGTTCATGGTGGCCACCGCTTCGCGGGAGCCGACCTGCAGCGAGGTGATCATCTTGTGGATTTCTTCCGCCGATTCCTGGGTGCGGTGAGCGAGGTTGCGCACCTCGTCCGCCACCACCGCGAAACCGCGTCCGGCCTCACCGGCACGAGCCGCTTCGATGGCCGCGTTGAGCGCCAGCAGGTTGGTCTGCTGAGAGATGCCTTTGATCACGTCGAGAATGTGGCCGATGTTGTCGGTGCTCGCATTCAGGGTTTCGATCTGGGTGCACGACAGGCTGATCTTCTGCGACAGCTCGGTCATGGCCTGAATCGTCTGCTCGACCACCTGACGACCGTCATCGGCCTGCTCGCTGGCGCCGCTGGCGTGTTGCGAAGCATCGGCGGCGTTGCGGGCGATTTCCTGGGTGGCGGCACCCAACTGATTGATCGCGGCGGCCACGCTGTTGGTGCGTGCGCTTTGCTCGTCGGAACCGATGATCGAGGCGTTGGACGATGCCATCACCCGTTGCGACAGGTCGTGTACGTGGCGAGTCGCAGAAGACACTTCGGAAATCGACGCGTGAATCCGCTCCACGAACTGGTTGAACGAACTGCCCAGCTCGCCGAACTCGTCTTTGCTTTCCACTACCAGACGGCGAGTCAGGTCGCCTTCACCCTGAGCGATGTCCTGCATCGCACGGCCCATGGTGATCATCGGACGCATCAGCACGGTGATCAACAGGCTCAGGAACACCGCAATCGCGCCCACTGCGACGAACATCGCGATCAGAGCCGAAGTACGGAACTGGCTGAGTGCGGCGTAGGCCTTGTCGCGATCGATCGACAGACCGATGTACCACTGGGCATTCGGCAGACCGGCGACCGGGGTGAACGACAGGATGCGTTCCTGGCCGTTGAGCACCACGTTCTGGTTGCCCTTCTCGATGCGCACACCGGCGTTCGGGTAGATGTCCTTGAGGTTCTTCATCACCTGGTCTTTGTCCGGGCTGACGATCACCTGACCGTCACCGCTGACCAGGAACGCGTGGCCCAGGCCACCGAAGTCCACCGAGTTGATGATCTTCACCAGGGTTTCCAGACTCAGGTCACCGCCCACCACACCGAGCAGCTCGCCGTTCTTTTTCACCGGCATGGCGATGGTCACCACCAGACCGCCAACGGCGGCCATGTACGGCGGGGTCAGCATGGTCTGGTCAGCAGCCACGGCCTGTTTGTACCAGGGACGCTGACGCGGGTCGTAGCCATCCGGCATCTTCGCGTCAGGGCGCTGGGTGAATACACCGTTGGCCTGGCCGACGTAGGTGAACTGGAAATTCGAGGTGAAGGCCGGTTGATCGACCAGCCCCGGGAAATCGGCGTTCTTGCCCTGGTGAGCAACGTTCTGCGCGAGGTTTTCCAGGACCAGAATCCGCCCGCTCATCCAGTTCTGCACACTGCTGGCGGTCAGATCGCCGGCCTGCTGGACGGAGGACTGCAGGTTCTGACGAATGGTGTTTCGCTGCAGATAGTCGTTGTACAAAGTGAACAGCGCGAACGCCAGGACCACGACGCCCGAGGCGGCCAACAGGATTTTATGGCTGAACTTGAGATTCATTTCATGGGACTTCTTATGCCAAAAGTGGGGATGCGTTCCGGATGCAACATTCCATGTACAGCGCAGGCAGCGTTCTGACGGCTGCTCTACTTTGGTGCACGCATGTCTCCCCAGTCTGTCGGCACGATTCGGAGAAAACTTAACGCTTTGTAGGAAATGGACGGCATTTCTGCCAGATTCCCGCCGGGCGGTGTGCCAGTGCGTTCGCCTGTCATTTTTTAATGGCTGTTTTGCAGCGCCGGTTGCAAATTCTCCACCCCTTGATGACAATGCGACTAATTATCATTTGTGACGTTCAGGCTGTCGCGTTCATGTCATCACCTGAGTTTGCAGTACAGGCGCTTTACAGTCGTCATCACGGCTGGCTCAACGGCTGGTTGCGTGCGAGGCTGGGCAATGCCGCCGATGCGGCGGATCTGGCCCAGGACACCTTCGTGCGCCTGCTGCAGCGCACCGAACGTCTCGAACTCAAGGCGCCCCGTGCGTTTTTGCGCACCATCGCTCGCGGTTTGGTCATCGACCATTGGCGACGCGAAGAAATCGAACGCGCCTACCTGGAAACCATCGCCCACTTGCCCGAAGCCGAGACACCCAGTGCCGAAGCCCGCGCACTGGTGATCGAACTGCTGGAAAGCATTGCCCGCATGCTTGAAGGACTTAAACCGAAAGTGCGTCAGGCGTTTCTGCTGGCGCAGTGCGAAGGTTTGACCCACAAGCAGATCGCCGAGCAGATGGGGCTGTCCCTGCGCTCGGTAGAACGCTACGTCGCCGACGCCCTGTTTCACTGCTACGTGTTGCGGTACGAAAACTGATGCCGGTGGATAACCTCTCGCTTGGCCGACGCGCCGAGCCGCCGCAGCAGGTCGTACGACAGGCCATTCACTGGCTCCTGCGTCTGCGCAACAACCATGGCAATCCGCGCCTGAATCGCCAGTGCGAACAATGGCGCGCCGAACACCATGATCACGAACTGGCCTGGCAACGGGTGCAGTCTCTGCAAGCCGAACTGACCCACAATCTGAGCGCCGTGCCCGGTGCGCAGGTGGCGTTCAATACGCTGGAAAACAGTGCACAGGGTCTGGGCCGACGTCAGGCATTGAAGCTGTTGTCCGGCGCGCTGCTGATGGGTTCGGCGGGATGGCTGGCCAGCGACACTTCGGTCTGGCAACAGTGGAGCGCCGACTACGCCACCGCCACCGGCGAACGCCGTGGCTTCCAGTTGCCGGACGGCACGCGGATCGAACTCAACACCGCCAGCAGCGTGGATCTCGATTACACCGCGCAGCAACGGCTGATCAGATTGACCCGTGGCGAAATCATCGTCACCTGCGGCGGCGCCGATGAAGGTGCAACGTTTGACCGACCGCTGCAGGTGCAGAGCCGTCATGGCAGCTACGAGCCGTTCAAGGCACGATTCATTCTGCGCCAGGAAGATGGATGCACGCGCCTGAGCGTCACCAGTGGCCGGGTCGCGATTCAATCCGCAGGCAACTCGACCGAGGCAATCGCCGGTCAGAGCTATCTGATCGATCACCATCGAGTTCGACCGGCGCCACCGTTGGACATGGACGCTGGCGCCTGGGTCGACGGAATGATCGTGACGCGCAACATGCGGCTGGGCGACTTCATCGGCGAAGTCGGCCGGTATCGTCAGGGTTTTCTGAGCTGTGCGTCGGACATTGCGGATTTGCGCCTGTCCGGCGTGTTCCGTCTTGAGGACACCGACAAGCTGCTGGCGATCCTGCCGCAGACCCTGCCGGTGCAATTGCGCTATCGCACCCGTTGGTGGGTGACGCTGGAGTCTGTGGCCTGAAATTATTTTGGCGGGTTTTCGTGGCAAGTCCGGCTTAGTCAGTAAGCACTTCAACTCAGCCTTCGCGACTGCCTACGGAAACCTACAATGACTGCGCGCGTTACCTGTAAGAACCCTCTGAATTTCACTGTCGAATCGGGCCTGCTGCGCCACGCTGTTCGGGCCGCGTTGTTATCCACGGCACTGGGCGTTGGACTGCTGCCGAACCTGAGCGTCGCGGCGAGCGCCAGTGAGGTCGGCAGCCACCGCTACAACATCGCCGCCGGACCACTGGGCGATGCGCTCAACCAGTTCGCGCGTCAGGCGGGCATCACGTTGTCGATGACGCCACAGCAGACCCAGGGCCGGCAGTCACCGGGTGTGCAGGGCGAGTATTCGACCGATCAGGCCCTGAGCCACTTGCTCGGCGGCTCGGGCCTGGAGGCGGTCAGCCAGGACGGCAGTAGCTATGTGTTGCGCTCCGTTGCAGAAACCGAAGCGCTGGCCCTGCCGACCACCGACATCAAAGGCTTCGCCCTCGGCAACGCGTTGGGCAGCATGGATGGCTATAACGCGACGCACAGCCAGATCGCCACCAAAACCAGTACCGCGCTGCTGGAAACCTCGCAAAGCGTGTCCGTGGTCACCCGCGAGCAAATGGATGACCAGGGCTCGCAAACCGTATCCCAAGCCATGCGTTACACCCCCGGCGTGCTGACCAACCCTTACGGTGCCACGCACCGCTACGACTACGTGGCGATGCGCGGTTTCAACGACGGTTCGGTGGACAACATCTACCTCGACGGCCTCAAGTCCATGGGTGACAGCGGCACCTACAGCACCATGCAGGTCGATCCGTATTTCCTCGAGCGCGTGGATATTCTCAAAGGCCCGTCTTCTGTGTTGTACGGCCGTAGCTCGCCGGGCGGGCTGGTGGCGCTGACCAGCAAGAAGCCGCTGTACGAGGCCTATCACCAGGTTCAAGCCACCGTTGGCACTCAGGGCCAGCGCGGCGTCGGTTTTGACTTCAGTGGCCCGGTCGATGACGACAAGCGTATCGCCTATCGTCTGACCGGTTTGACGGATCAGTCCGACATGCAATTCGACCACAACAAGGAAAAGCGCTTCGCCCTCGCGCCAACGGTCAGCATCGATTTCAGCGAGGACACATCGCTGACGCTGCAAGCGTATCTGCAACATGACCCGGATGGCGGCTACCACGGCGGCGTGCCGGCCGACGGCACGATTCATCAGCGCAACGGCAACCGCATCTCACCGCACTTCTTCGAAGGCGAGCCGGGCATCGATGGTTACTCCCGTGATCAGCAGTCGTTCGGTTACCAGTTCGAACATCGATTCAACGATGTCTTCACCGCGCGGCAGAACTTCCGCTACCTCGACTCCAAAGTGAACATGGATCAGGTGTACGCCTATGGCTGGACGTCGCCGACCGGCAACGAACTGAATCGCTACTACACCGCAGGTGACGAGCGTCTGCACGCGTTCATCGTCGACAACATGCTCCAGGCTGAATTCTTCACCGGCGCGACCAGGCACACGGTGCTGATGGGGGCGGATTATCAGCGGCGCAAAACCGTGGTCGACTGGACCAGTGGCGGCCTGGCGCCGATCAATGCGTTCAACCCGGTGTATGGCAATTCCGCTATCACGCCTTACGGCGAGACGAGCTACCTGCGGCGCCTGGAGCAGACCGGCGTTTACCTGCAAGACTTGATCGAGATGGACAAGTGGCGCTTCTCGCTGGGACTGCGCCAGGATTGGGTAGAAACCTCCGACGAAAACCGTATTGCCGAAGCGGGCCGTCCGGTCGGCACCGAGATCAATGATCGACGCACCAAGCTCACAGGCCGTGCCGGCGCGCTGTATCTGTTCGATAACGGCCTCGCGCCGTACGTCAGCTATTCCGAGTCGTTCAACCCGAACTCCTACGCGGACAGTGCCGGCAATCCTCTTGCACCGACCGATGGAACGCAGTGGGAAATGGGCCTGAAGTATCAGCCACCGGGGACGGACGATCTGTTCACCGCTTCCTTGTTCGGCATCGACCAGAAGAACCTGGCAACCAAACTGCCGCAGGAAAACTTCTATCGCGCTGTAGGCGCTGTCCGCTCTCAGGGTCTGGAACTGGAAGCGCACATGCAGTTGACCGATAACCTGAAAGTCCTCGGCAGCTACACCTTCACTGACATCGAGTACTCGAAGTCGATGACCAGCACCTTGAGCACCCCGACAAACGTGATCGAGAACAAAGGCAACTCGCCAACCCAGGCGCCGCGGCACATGGCCTCGCTGTGGGCTGACTACAAGTTCGACAGTGCGGCGCTTGATGGGCTGCGATTGGGCGGTGGTGTGCGTTATGTCGGCTACAGCTGGGCGGATGCAGAGAACACCATGAAGGTGCCGTCCTACACATTGTTCGACGCATCGATTGGCTATGACCTCGGCAAGGTCGGTTTGAAGGGTATCGACGTACGCCTGAATGCGAACAATCTGACCAATGAATCCTATGTAGCCTCCTGCGCCAGTCTCGACTTCTGCTACATGGGCGAAGAGCGCAATGTCGCCGCTACGGTCAGTTACCAGTTCTAAGCCTTTGTCTTGTGCATAAAAAAGCCAGCTCCTGATTTCAGGGGCTGGCTTTGTCGCATCTGTGGGGGAAATTTTCATGCGTTCGTTTCTGGTTTTATTGCACCGGTATATCGGGTTGGCCACGGCGGTTTTTCTGCTGCTGGCGGGGATTACCGGGAGCATTCTGGCGTTCAATCATGAGCTGGATGAGTGGTTGAACCCGGAGTTCTACGCGGCATCGGCCGAGGGAGAGCGCCTACCGCCAGGCGAACTGGTGGATGCGGTGCAATCGTTACATCCGAAGTTGCAGGTCTGGTACATGGAGTATCCGAACGAGGCAGGCCACACGGCATTGCTGGCGGCGGTTCCGCGCAACGATCCGGCGACGGGCGAACCGTTCGAAGAACGCAATCAGGTGTTCTACCTCGACCCGGTCAGTGGCGAGCAGAAAGGCCAGCGTTACTGGGGTGAGTGCTGTTTCCAGCGTGAGAACTTCGTTCCTTTCATTCTCGAGTTCCACTACAACCTGACACTGCCCGGTAACTGGGGTTTGCTGTTGATGGGGTTGGTGGCCATCGCCTGGTTGATCGATTGCTTCATCGCTCTCTGGCTGACTTTGCCTCGAGGTAAACCGTTCTGGAAGAAGTGGCCTGACGCCTGGAAGATCAAGGGCAGGCATGCCTATCGACTCAACTTTGATCTGCACAGGGCCGGGGGCTTGTGGCTGTGGTTGTTATTGCTGCCGATAGCCGTCAGTAGCGTGGCGATGAACCTCCCGAGCCAGGTCTTCAAACCGGTGGTGTCGTTGTTCTCTTCGATTGAACCGAGCGTGTATGAGGCTCGAGGGCGAATGCCTGCCGAAAAGTTGGGGATTACTCGATTGAGTTATCAACAGGCATATGAAAGGGCACTGCAGGAAGGGAAAAGGTTGGGGCTGACAGCGGCAATCGGCGAGTTGTATTACAGCTTTGAGTACAACTTCTACGGCGCGGGGTTCGGACAGCATGACACTGAGGCCCACGGCAAATCCTGGTTGTTCTTCCACGGTACGGACGGGCGATTATTGGGGCAGGAGATTGCAGGAGAAGGGACGTTGGGAGAGCGGTTTTATCGGTTGCAGTTGCCGATACATGGGGGACGGATCATAGGCTTCACCGGGCAAGTGATGATCGCGGTATTGGGCGTTCTGATTGCAGGATTGTCGGGGACCGGCGTCTACATCTGGTGGCGCAAGTGGCAGGCTCGTCGGAGCAGCAAGGCACGCAGAGCGGTCTGAAGATCGGACTTTCGTGGGCACTGAAACGACAAAACCCCTGTCTGCGTTAGCAGACAGGGGTTTCGGAATTCAATCTTGACGATGACCTACTCTCACATGGGGAAACCCCACACTACCATCGGCGATGCATCGTTTCACTTCTGAGTTCGGGATGGGATCAGGTGGTTCCAACGCTCTATGGTCGTCA
>Ga0105243_10003603_pt1 | contig 12482 bp, 11 predicted proteins | sample KBSM34metaG_FD_81525 | JGI IMG/M metagenome (GOLD analysis project Ga0105243, IMG submission 81525) | Miscanthus rhizosphere microbial communities from Kellogg Biological Station, Michigan, USA - KBS M3-4 metaG | ecosystem: Host-associated > Plants > Roots > Rhizosphere > Soil | place...
ACAACTTCTAGGATGGTCTGGCGCCTGACGTCCAACCTCGTGTCCCGCGCCTCTCGGGCGGGTCGGTGTCCGTGTCGCTCTGACTCGACAAAAGTTACGCGAACAAGAACACAGCGTCAAATCCCCAGGTCAGCTGCGCGCGTCGCGGAACTCCCGCAGGTCGCGGGCCACGCGCACCGCCCTGGGGGCGCGAATCCATCGAATCACATCGATGTGACCCGCGCCACCCCTGACGATCGGCTCAGGCGGGCAGGACCTGGATGCCGGCGAAGTTCCGCTTGCCGCGACGGATGACCAGCCACTGTCCGTGCAGCAGATCGGCGGTCTGCGGCTCCCACTCCTCGGCGCTGATCCGCTGGTTGTTCACCGACGCACCGCCCTCCTTGATGGTGCGTCGGGCCGCGCCCTTGCTCTCACAGAGGCCGCTGGTCACCAGCAGGTCGACGATGGTCCTCGCGTCACCCGGCCGCACCTGCGCGACCGCCGCCTCCGTCAGCGCCGCGGCCAGGGTCGACTCGTCCAGCTCTGCCAGCTCGGCCTTGCCGAACAACGCCTGACTGGCGTGCTCGACGGCGGCGGTGTTGTGCTCGCCGTGCACCAGAGTCGTCATCTCGGCCGCGAGCCGGCGCTGCGCGGCCCGGGCCTGCGGCCGCGCGAGCGTCTCCTGCTCGAGCTCGGCGAGCTCCTCCTGGGTGAGGAAGGTGAACCAGCGCAGGTACCGGACGACGTCCGCATCCGCGGTGTTCACGAAGTACTGGTACCAGGCGTAGGGACTGGTCATCTCCGGGTCGAGCCACAGGCTGCCGCCACCGGTCGACTTGCCGAACTTCTTACCGTCGGCGGAGGTGACCAGCGGGACCGTGAGCGCGTGCACCGACTCCCCGTCCACCCGTCGATTGAGCTCGACGCCCGCGATGATGTTGCCCCACTGATCGGACCCGCCGACCTGGAGGGTGCAGCCGTACTCGCGGCGGAGCTGCAGGTAGTCGTTCGCCTGCAGCAGCATGTAGCTGAACTCGGTGTACGACATGCCGTCCGAGTCGAGCCTGCGCTTGACCGTGTCCCTGGCCAGCATGACGTTGACCGAGAAGTGCTTGCCGATATCGCGCAGGAAGTCGATGGCGGTCAGCTTGCCGGTCCAGTTCATGTTGTTCTCGATCACGGCGGCGCCGGGACCCTCGAACTCGACGAAGCGCTCGAGCTGGGCGCGGATACGGCCCGCCCACTCGGCGACGGTGTCGGCGGAGTTCATGGTGCGCTCCCCCACGTCGCGCGGATCGCCAATCAGGCCGGTCGCACCACCTGCGAGCACGATCGGCCGGTGTCCGGCCATCTGGAATCGCTTCAGCGCCAGCAGCGGCACCAGGTGACCGGCGTGCAGGCTGGGGCCGGTCGGGTCGAAGCCGGCATAGAGCGTGACCGGACCGGCATCGGCGTCGCGTCGCAGCGCGTCGAGATCCGTGGATTGCTGGATGAGGCCACGCCAGTGGAGTTCGTCGATGATGTTCACAGTCACGTCCTCGATTCTCCCGCACCAGGGACGACGGACGCACGCGGGCTGCGGCGGTACGCGGAAACCGCTGACGAGGTGGGATCCCACAGCCGCCAGGGCCACTCGGCCGCCCGACTCACCCCGACGCGCGGCCCCTCCTCGTGATCGAGCAGCGGGTCGAGCCGCAACCGGAGCGTGGACCCGCCGGCGAAAAGGTCGGTTCCGTTGTCCGCCAGGGTGATTCCGAGCGCCTGCCCGAGGTTGCCCGGCCCTCGCGCCAGGTCGCGATGACGCTTGTCCGGACCACGGCGCCGCCGCACGATGTCCTCGCCGTCGATCACCTCGGCCGCCCTGAGCAGGACCGCGCCCGCGGTGCCGACGCCCGCGCAGGAGACGTTCATGCACAGATGAAGGCCGTGACTGAGGTAGACGTACAGCCGGCCCGCAGGTCCGAACATCACGGCATTGCGTGGGGTCGGCCCCGGATAGGAATGCGCGGCCGGATCCGGCCACGGCCCCGCCGGATCACTGCCGTATGCCTCGACCTCGACGACTCGCACCGTGACCCCGCCCGCGCTGAGTCGGGCCCCGAGCACCAGACGTGCCGCCGTGAGGGGATCCGCGGCGGCCAGTTCTCGCTCCGACATCTCGCCGATTGTGCCTCGAAGTCGTGCCCACCGGGGTGTTGACACCCACCCATCACCGGCAGAGAATTCATCCAAGGATGATTTCATCACTCGATGAATTGAGGCTTCGATGCCCGGATCGACCACCCGCCCGGCGATCGAGATCTCCGATCTCGTCGTCCGGCGAGGCAGAAACGAAGTGCTGCACGCGCTGAACCTGAGCGTCACAAGCGGATCCATCACCGGGCTGCTCGGACCGTCAGGCTGCGGTAAGACGACCCTGATGCGGGCGATCGTGGGGACCCAGATCGTCGAATCGGGCTCGGTCACCGTACTCGGCGAACCCGCCGGATCGGCATCGCTGCGCCGCCGGGTCGGGTACGTCACCCAGTCCCCCACCGTCTACCTCGACCTCTCGGTCCGCGACAACGTCCGGTACTTCGCCGCGCTGTACGGCCGCCCGGCGGCCGCCGCGGCCGAGGCCATCGACGCGGTAGCGCTCGGCGGCTACTCGGACCAACAGGCCGGACAGCTCTCCGGCGGCCAGCGTGCCCGGGTGTCCCTCGCCTGCGCCCTGGTCGGGAACCCCGAACTGCTGATCCTGGACGAGCCGACCGTCGGGCTCGATCCGGTGCTGCGCGCCGACCTGTGGGATCAGTTCGCCGACCTGGCGGCCGCGGGCACAACGCTGCTCGTCTCCAGCCACGTGATGGACGAGGCCGAGCACTGCCCGGAGCTGCTGCTCATGCGCGAGGGCAGCCTGATCGCCCAGCTCAGCCCCGACGAACTGCGCACAGAGACCGGGCAATCGAGCCTCGAGCACGCCTTCCTCACCCTGATCCGCACCCGCACCGTAGGAGCGCAGCAGTCATGAACGCGCGGATCTACACCGCCAGCACCGGCCGGATCCTCCGCCAGCTCCGTGCCGACCACCGGACGGTCGCGATGATCCTGCTGGTCCCCGCGCTGCTGATGACGCTGCTCTACTTCCTGTACGTGAACGTGCCGACGCCACCCGGCCAGCAGCCGCTGTTCGACCGGATCGCGGTCACCATGCTCGGGATCCTTCCGTTCGTGGTGATGTTCCTGGTCACCTCGATCGCGATGCAGCGCGAACGGAGCTCGGGCACCCTCGAACGACTCCTCACCACGCCGATGTCCAAGCTGGACCTGCTCGGTGGCTACGGCACCGCGTTCTCGCTCGCCGCCGCGGCGCAGGCGATCGTCGCCTGTCTGGTGACGTTCGGGCTGCTCGGCCTGACCACCTCGGGCAGCGTCGGGTTGGTGGTGCTGATCGCGGTGCTCGACGCGACACTCGGCGTCGCGCTCGGCCTGCTCTGCAGCGCCTTCGCCAGGACCGAGTTCCAGGCGGTCCAGTTCATGCCGGTGATCGTGATCCCGCAGCTGTTCCTGTGCGGCCTGCTGGTGCCCCGCGACCAGTTGCCGCAATGGCTGGAATGGATCTCGAACGTGATGCCGCTGAGCTACGCCGTCGAGGCCCTGCAGCAGGTCGCGCGATACCCCGGCAGCACCGCGGTGATGTGGCGGGACCTCGGCGTTGTCGCCGGCTTCGCGGTCGTGGCGCTGTGCCTCGCCGCGGCGACGCTGCGCAGGCGAACGCCATGACCTCTCGCGGTCCCACCGAGGCCGCGGCGCGGTCCGGACGCAGGCCCGGAAACCCGGACACCAAGGAGCTCATCCTCACCGCTGCCCGGAATCAGTTCGCGGACAGCGGTTTCGAGAGGACCTCGGTGCGCTCGATCGCCGCGGAGGCAGGTGTCGACTCGGCGCTGGTGCATCACTACTTCGGCACCAAGCGCGCGCTGTTCCTCGCCGCGGTCGACATGCCGGTGGACCCCCAGGTGATCCTGAGCGCGGTCCTCGACGCCCCGATCGAGGAGATCGGCGAGCTGCTGCTGCGCGGCGTCCTCGGGGTCTGGGAGTCGCCACAGGGCACCGCCGTGCTGGCCGCCTTTCGCGCCGCGATCTCCGGCGAGTCGACCGGGCTGGTGAGCAACTTCCTCACCGAGGTGATCCTGCGCGAGCTCGTCGAGCGGGTCGACGAGCCACCGGGAAGCGGCCAGCTGCGGGCCACCCTGGTCGCATCGCAACTGTCCGGGCTGCTGATCACCCGGTATCTGCTCCGGCTCGAACCGATCGCCTCGCTGTCCGTCGACGAGGTCGTCGTCCTGATCGGACCGACGGTGCAGCGCTACCTGACCGGAGCGGTTGGCTGACCTAGTCGGTGGCAGGTCCGGTGGCGCGCACGAGCAACGCCTCGTGCTCGTCGTCGCCCACCGTCCGCGCCTCGTCCACCAGCAGGACCGGGATGCCGTCCTCGATGGGGTAGGCGCGGTGCAGCCGAGGGTTGTAGAGCAACTCGTCGTCGACGAGCAGCAGGGGACCCTTGTCCTGCGGGCAGGCCAGGATGCTCAGCAGGGTGGGATCAAGCGCCACGGAAGGTCCTCTCGAGCGTGCGAAGGGCGGGGTCGGCAACAGCCGATGTCGTCGGTAACGCTACCCGGCTATCCGGTCAGTGCCCGACTCCCCTGCTCCTTCAGCTCCGCGATCACCGCCCGGGTCAGGCGGCGATAGCCGTCCTTCTCCGGGTCGTAGTACCACGAGCGCACACCGGGCTTGGGCAGTCCGGCCGCCTTGAGGGCGCTGCGCCTGGGCCGGTACGAGTTGCTGATCGCGATCTCCGGGACGACGTGGATCAGGTCCGGGCGCTGCGCGGGGTCGAGGTCGGCGAGGGCATCCGCCAGATCGACTGCACTGAGGGAACTGTCGGGGAGCAGCGTCAGCGCGGCCACCGCCAGCTCCTCGTCCCCGACGGCGACCCCGTAGGCCACCGCGTTGTCCACGCGCTCGATCCCGCCGAGGGCGTCGACGATCGGTTGCCCGAACACCGGTCCGCGCTTGGCCCGGACCACGGCGTCCTTCTCGTCCATCATCCAGAAGTCGCCGTCGGCGTCCATGGTGAACAGGTGCTCGGTCGGCACCCAGGCGTCGCCGGCGCCGAACACCCCGCGCATGGCGCCGCTGATCGCCTCGTTGTGGGTCGCGTGACCGAGCAGCAGCCCGACCTCCCCGACCCCGCACTCACGAACCAGACCCTGCTCGTCGACCAGGTACTCGCCCCGGATCGGGTCGTACGCGGCGATCCGGACCGGGGTGCTACCGGGCAGCGGGCGTCCCTTCGAGCCCGGCTTGGCACCCGAGACGTTCGCCAGAACCACCGCACCCTCGGTGGAGGCATAGAACTCGAGCACCTGTGCCGGCTCGAATCGCTCCATCGTCCGCAGCCACAGGCCGCGCGGCATGCCGGACCCGATGAACAGCCGGATCGGGTTACCGGGGCCGATGGGCAGGTCCTCGCAGTTCACCAGCTCACGCATCATCGTCCACGTGTATGCGACCACGGTCACGCCGTAGCGGTGCACCTCGGCGGCGAACTGCGCGGGATCGAGACCCCGGGTGAGCGCGATCCTCGATCCACCGGCGATCGCGCCGCCGAGCGTGGCCAGGAGGACCGACGAATGGTAAAGCGGAGCAATCGAATACACCGTGTCGCCGCGGCCCAGATTCGCCGCGGTCGCGGTACCGAAGGCGGACAGCGCCCAGCGGTGATTGGTGATGTGCTTCGCCTCGAGATGGCCGCCGGACCGGCTCAACAACACGAAGGCGAGCTCCTGTGCGCGTCCGGGATTCGGTCGGTACCATGCGGGCAACTTCACCTTCGACGGGTCGATCTTCTCGAGATCGATGGTGGCCGAGTTCGGTTCGGTGTCCAGGACCCGCGACTCACCGCCGCCGAGGACCAGCACGTCGACCCCGAGCGAGGTGGCGGAGCGCAGGTTGTCCGGGTCCGTGATGATCGTCTGGACCCCACCGAGGCGTACCGAAGCGGACAGGTCGGCGGTCGGCGGCAGCATGACGACGACGGCGCCGATCCGCGACAGCGCCGCGATCGCGATGAGAGCGCTCGGCCTGGTCTCCATGAGCACGCCGATGCGCTCCGCGGGACGGACACCCGTCGAGATCAGCCCCCGCACCACGTTGTCGATGCGGGTGTTGACGGCCTCGTTGGTGTACACGCGATCGTCGAACAGGAAGCACTCGCCCTTCGGCGACTTGGCGCCCGCCTCGGCCAGCAGCTTGCCGAGCGAGATCGTCGTGTGCGGCTGGATCTGCCCCAGCCTGGCCAACCGGGGTAGCACCCGGATCGCCTCGGCGGACAATTCCCTTGTCCCGCGCATCGTATGCGAGGTGATGTCCAGTACACCCCTGGTGATCCCGACACCCACCTCGGCGATGGATGCCCCTGTGTGCAGGATCCGGTCACTCACCGAGACCCCGGTCTCCGTCGCCGGCTGATCCTCGTAGGTCATCTCGTCGACGGTCTCGGGGCGAGGGCCGAGCCCCTCCCGCCAGCGCACCCATTCGCCTGCCGTCGGCCAGGTCTGAGTTGCCGCGGCGGACCCGACGACGAGCCCGAAGTGGCCTGCACGCAAGGTGGATTCGAAGACCTCGGCGCGCGGTGCCGCCTTCCTGATGCCGCGCACCGCCACGGGCTGGCCGATGTCGTCGACCTCGCCGACGAAGGCCAGGATCGGGCAGCTCAGTTCCGCGAGGGTGACCAGCCGCTCCTGGATGACGAAGCCACCGGACATCATCCGGTTGTGCACGATGAACTGCTTGAGCAGTTCCGCGACGGCCGGACCCGACCAGGCGACCCATCCCTCGGTGGCCAGGAAGCGCCGCTGCTGCTCGCGCGGCAGCAGGGCCTCCCGGTCGTGCAGCTGACGCAGAAAGTCGAGCCGGGACTTCGCGGTCTTGACGGGGTCGAGCAGCTGAAAGCCCGTGCGCGCCATCCATCCCGCGATCGAGAGCCGGGTGAACACGTGATCGGCGAGAAAGTCGGCGGCCCTGGTCGCGACGCCCTCCGGGATGCCGAGCGGGAGCGCCGCGAGCGTGTCGACGGGCGCCCCGAAGGTGATCACGCTGGCCAGGTTCTTGCACCGCCGGTAGGCCGCGGCCTGGTAGCAGAACATTCCGCCCTGGGAGTATCCGGCGAGGTGCACGTCCCGGCCGGTGTGCTCGTGCACCCGGTCGATGATGTCGCTGATGGCGACGACGTGGTCGGCCAGGGTGCGGTTCCAGCCGCCGTCCTCACTGTCCGGCGACCCGAAGTCGACCACCCACGGGTCGAGACCCATCGCGTGCAGGACACCGACCGCGCCCTGGTCCTGCGCGACGTCGTACACATCCGCCGACATCATCATCGGCGGCACGAGCACGATCGGCGGCCGCGAGCCGTCGGTGGCCTCGTCCGCGAAGTACCGGCGCAGCCGGAACATCGGCTCCCGCTCGACCACCCGGAACTGCGACGGACGGGCCTCCGTCTCCAGGCCGCCCAGCCGAATCACCTCGAGACCGTTCTGAGCGGTGGCCACGACACGACGCACCGAGCCGTTCAGAACCTCTGGATACCAACTCACTTCTGCGTCCCCCCAAGGGATGATCGATGGTGACTCAGATCACACTATATTCCCCGCGCGCAGCCGGTGAACGCACCCCGCCGCACGCTCTCCTCGGGGTGACCTACCGGTCGATCCAGGCACGCCGCACGTGCGAGGTCTCGCGGACGCCGCCGAGCTGACGGGCGACCTGTACACCGGCGGTGCCACCCCGCGCGTTACGCGAGGCGATCGAACCGGCGACCGTGAGGACCTCCCGCACCGCGGGGGTCAGCGCCGGATCCACGGACGCCAGCTCCTCGTCGGTCAGCTCCTCGAGCCCGACTCCCCTGCCCTCGGCGACCCGGACGCAGGCACCTGCCGCCTCGTGCGCGACCCGGAACGGAACCCCCTGCCGCACCATCCATTCCGCGATGTCGGTGGCGAGCGTGAACCCGGCCGGCGCCAGCTCCGCCATCCGGTCGGTGTGGAACTCGAGGGTCGAGACCAGTCCGGTGATCGCGGGCAGCAGCAGCTCGAGCTGCGCCACCGAGTCGAACACCGGCTCCTTGTCCTCCTGGAGATCCCGGTTGTACGCCAGCGGCTGAGCCTTCAGCGTCGCGAGCAGGCCGGTGACGTTTCCGATCAGCCGGCCCGCCTTGCCGCGGGTCAGCTCCGAGACGTCCGGGTTCTTCTTCTGCGGCATGATCGACGAACCGGTCGACCAGGCGTCAGCGAGGGTGATGTAGCCGAACTCCGGAGTGCTCCAGATGATGACCTCCTCGGCCATCCTGGAGAGATCGACCGCGATCATCGCGAACACGAACGCCGCCTCCGCCGCGAAGTCCCGCGACGAGGTGGCATCGATCGAGTTGTCCGCGGAGGAGTCGAAGTTCAGCTCCGCCGCGATGGCCTCCGGATCGAGACCGAGCGACGAACCGGCCAGTGCCCCCGAACCGTACGGGGACACCGCCGCCCGCTTGTCGAAGTCCTCCAGGCGCTGCACATCACGCAGCAGCGGGTGCGCGTGCGCCAGCAGGTGGTGCGCGAGCAGCACCGGCTGCGCGGCCTGCAGGTGCGTCTTGCCGGGCATCACCGCGTCGGGATGGGCGGCCGCCTGGGTGGCGAGGGCGTCGACGACGTCGAGCACCCCGGCCGCCACCCGGCGGGCCGCGTCGCGCAGCCACATCCTGAACAGGGTGGCCACCTGGTCGTTGCGGGAACGGCCCGCGCGCAGGCGTCCCCCGACCTCGGTGCCCACCCGTTCGATCAGGCCACGCTCGAGGGCGCCGTGCACGTCCTCGTCGGAGTCCGCAGGCACGAACGCCCCGCTGGCCACGTCGTCCGCCAGGCGGGTCAGCCCGTCGAGCATCGTCGCGAGGTCGGCGTCACTGAGCAGGCCGGCCTTGTGCAGCACCCGTGCGTGCGCCTGCGAGGCGCGCACATCGTAGGGCGCGAGCACCCAGTCGAAGTGCGTCGACTTGCTCAGCGCCGCCATGGCCTCGGCCGGACCGGAGGCGAACCGGCCGCCCCACAGGGCGCCTTCATTCGTACCGTGCGAACTCTCCGACATGCCTACAGACCCAGGTCCCGCTTGGCCGCGACCTTCGAGGACAGGCCGTGGATGTTGACGAAGCCCTTGGCGTAGGACTGGTCGAACGAGTCGCCCTCGTCGTAGGTGGCGAGGTTGAAGTCGTAGAGCGACTCCGGGCTGCGACGTCCGTTGACGGTGATCGCGCCACCGTGCAGGAACAGCCGGATGTCACCGGTGACCCGCTCCTGGGTCTTGGCGACGAACGAGTCCAGCGCGTCCTTGAGCGGGGAGAACCAGAGGCCGTCGTAGACCAGCTCGGACCAGCGCTGCTCCATCTGACGCTTGTAGCGACCGAGCTCGCGCTCGAGGGTGACGTGCTCGAGCTCCTGGTGGGCGGTGATGAGCACCATCGCGCCGGGGGCCTCGTAGATCTCGCGGCTCTTGATGCCGACGAGACGGTCCTCGACCACGTCGAGGCGGCCGACGCCCTGGGCACCGGCGCGCTTGTTGAGCTCCTGGATGGCCTCGAGCACGGTGACTGGCTTGCCGTCGATCGCGACGGGCTTGCCCGCCTCGAAGCTGATGATCAGTTCGTCGGGCGCGTTCCAGTTGACCGTGGGGTCCTGGGTGTAGTCGTAGACGTCCTTCGTCGGCGCGTTCCACAGGTCCTCGAGGAACCCGGTCTCCACGGCGCGGCCCCAGACGTTCTGGTCGATCGAGAACGGCGACTTCTTGGAGACGTTGATCGGGATGTTGTTCTCTTCGGCGAACTTGATCGCCTTCTCGCGGGTCCACGCGTAGTCGCGGACCGGCGCGATGACCTCGAGGTCGGGCGCGAGGGCGCCGAAGCCGACCTCGAAGCGGACCTGGTCGTTGCCCTTGCCGGTGCAGCCGTGCGAGACGACGGTGCCACCGTGGGCGCGCGCGGCCTCGACGATGTGCTTGACGATCAGCGGCCGGCTGATCGCAGAGACCAGCGGGTACCGGTCCATGTACAGCGCGTTGGCCTGGATCGTCGGCAGGCAGTACTCGTTCGCGAACTCGTCGCGGGCGTCGACCACGACGGACTCCACCGCGCCGCAGTCGAGGGCACGCTGACGCACGACCTCCATGTCCTCGCCGCCCTGGCCGAGATCGATGGCGACGGCGACGACCTCTTTGCCCGTCTCCTTGCCGATCCAGCTGATGGCCACTGAGGTGTCCAGCCCGCCCGAGTAGGCGAGTACGACGCGTTCAGCCATGGTCTTTGTGCTCCTTCAGGTTGTAACTCTTCACAAGATCTTCAGTTGTCAGCCGGCGGATTCGAACCCGTCAGGCGAGTTTCTCGATCATCTCCGCCAGCTGTGCGCCGGTGAGTGGTTCGCGGGCGATAACAAGAATGGTGTCATCCCCGGCAATGGTTCCGACAACCTCGGGCAGCGAAGCCCGGTCGAGGGCGCTCGCGAGGTAGTGCGCGGCACCCGGCGGCGTTCGCAGGACCGCCAGGTTTCCACTGGCATCGGTGGACACCAGCAGCTCGCCGAGCAGCCGCGAGAGCCGGTCGGTACCCCCGGACACCCCGCGGACCGGGCTGCCGTCCTCGGGCACCACGTAGACACCCGCGCCCCCGTCCGCGGCCCGCAGCTTCACGGCCCCGAGTTCCTCGAGGTCGCGCGACAGCGTGGCGTTGGAGACCTCGATGCCCTCGGCCGCGAGCAGCGCCGAGAGCTCCGGCTGGCTGCGCACCTCGTGCACCGACAGCAGGGCGGTGATCCGGGCCTGCCTGCCCGCTCGGGTCGGCGCGACGGTGACCTTCGCCGACGCCACCGCCATCGGCTTGGCGGTGGTCACGGCCGGCTCCCCGGTCCGTCCTGCTGCTCGAGCAGCCACACCAGTAGCGCCTTCTGCGCGTGCAGCCGGTTCTCCGCCTCGTCCCAGACCGCGCTCTGCGGCCCGTCGATCACCTCATCGGTGATCTCCTCGCCGCGGTGCGCGGGCAGGCAGTGCAGCACCGTCGCGTCAGGGGCCGCGTGCGCCAGCAGCGCGGCGTTGATCTGGAACGGCCGGAACGGTCCGACCCGGTCGAGGCCGTCGTTCTCCTGGCCCATCGACGTCCACGTGTCGGTGACCAGGGCGTCGGCACCCTTGGCGCCCGCGACCGGGTCGTCGGTCAGCGTGATCGTCGCGCCGGTCTGCTCGGCGCGGGCCCTGGCCGCCTCGACGATGTAGTCGAGCGGCGCGAAGCCGGCAGGCGCCGCGATCGTGACGTCGATGCCCGCGGTGACGCCGCCGAGCAGCAGCGAGTGCGCCATGTTGTTGGCACCGTCGCCGAGGTAGGTCAGCTTGAGGCCCTTGAGCTCGCCCTTGCGCTCGGCGAGCGTCTGCAGGTCCGCCAGCACCTGGCACGGGTGGAACTCGTCGGACAGCGCGTTGACGATCGGCACGGTCGCCCCCGCCGCCATCTGTTCGAGCCGCTTCTGCCCGAAGGTGCGCCAGACCACCGCGTCGACGTACCGCGAGAGCACCCGACCGGTGTCCTGCAGCGTCTCCTCGCGGCCGAGCTGGGTGCTGCGACCGTCGACGACGACCGCGTGCCCGCCGAGCTGGGCGATGCCCATCTCGAAGGAGAAGCGCGTCCGGGTGGAGTTCTTCTCGAAGATCACTCCGACGCCACGGGGGCCCTCCAGCGTCCGCTTCGCGAACGGGGACCGCTTCAGCTCCGCGGCGAGCGCGAGGACCTCGGCCTGCTGGGCGGGCGTGAGGTCGTCGTCCCTCAAGAAGTGCTTGACGGTCGTGCTCATTTCTGTCCCTCCACCACATCGAGGATCGCGGGCAGTGCCGCGACGAATCCGTTCGCCTGCTCCTCGGTGAGGATCAGCGGCGGCGCCAGCCGGATCACGCCGGGCGCCGGTGCGTTGACCAGGAACCCGGCGTCACGGGCCGCGGCCTCCACCGCGGGGGCCACGTCCCGGGTCAGCACGACGCCGAGCAGCAGCCCGGCGCCGCGGACGTGGTCGATCAGCGGGTGACCGAGGTTCTCGATCCCGTGTGTGATCGACTTGCCGAGAGTGTCCGCGTGACTGATCAGGTCCTCATCGGCGACGGTCCGCAGCACCGCGAGCGCGGCCGCCGCGCACACCGGATTGCCTCCGAAGGTGGTGCCGTGCTTGCCGGGCCCGAACAGCTCGGCCGCCGCACCGGTGGCGATGCAGGCCCCGATCGGCATGCCGCCGCCGAGCCCCTTGGCCAGTGTCATCACGTCCGGCACTATCCCGACGGCCTGGTGCGCGTAGAACCAGCCGGTGCGGCCGATCCCGGTCTGTACCTCGTCGAGGATCAACAGCGCGCCGCGTTCCGCGGTGATCTGGCGGGCCGCGGCCAGGTAGCCGTCG
>Ga0105243_10003606_pt1 | contig 12467 bp, 8 predicted proteins | sample KBSM34metaG_FD_81525 | JGI IMG/M metagenome (GOLD analysis project Ga0105243, IMG submission 81525) | Miscanthus rhizosphere microbial communities from Kellogg Biological Station, Michigan, USA - KBS M3-4 metaG | ecosystem: Host-associated > Plants > Roots > Rhizosphere > Soil | place: Michigan...
AGGGAGATGCGGGAGCCGGGAAATACGGTTGCCCACAGGCTGTGTGCAAGTGGCCTGTGGGCAATCGGCAAGCTCGCTGATTGAAAAAATCAGCCGTGATCAATGACTTGCGTATGCAAGGGAATGCAGTGGCGACAGGGTGCTGCCTGTTTTTCGCATGCTTTCCACAGGGTCCGGCTCAGCGTGCCGGGCGGCGCTGCAAGGCAAAGGGCGGCAGGCCTTTGAGCAGCTGCTGGCCATAGCTGGTGTTCACCAGGCGCCGGTCATAGCAATACACATGGGCCTGGTCTTCCTCGGTGCGTATGGCGCGGCCCACCCACTGGGCCAGGCGGATCGCCGTGGCCGGCACCACCAGCTCATTGAAGGGGTTGCGGCCGCTGCTGCGCAGCCATTCGGCCCGGGCCTCGCCCACGGGGTCATCGGGCGGGGCAAAGGGCAGCTTGGTGATGAACAGGGACTCGCACAGCGCGCCGGGCAGGTCCAGGCCCTCGCCGAAGGACTGCATGCCGAAGATGATGGACGGCTCGCCCATCTCCACGGCGTCGCGGTGGCGGGCCAGCAGCAGGGCGCGGGGCATGGCCGTCTGCACCAGCACCTGCGAGCGCATGGCCGTGGACAGCGCATCGACCGCCAGGCGCATCTGCTCGCGCGAGGTGAACAGCACCAGGGCGCCGGCCTGCACCTGGGACAGGTCGCCCAGCAGCGCGTCCACCATCTCCTGGGTGAAGCGGGCGGCCTCCTTGGGGTCGGCCACGGTTTCGCGCGCCACCAGGGTGCCCTGGCGCGCGTAGTCGAAGGGGCTGGGCACTTCCAGCGTGGTCACGGCCGCATCGTCGTGCAGGCCTGCCTCGCGCAAAAAGAAGTCGAATTTTCCACAGCTGGTCAAGGTCGCCGACGTGAGCACGGCACCGCGCACCTGGGACCACAGATGGTGGCGCAGCGTGGCGCCGGGCAGGATGGGGCTGGCATGGGCCTTGACCACGATGTACTCGCCATCTGTCTCCAACGTGAACCATTTTGCATTGGGACCGCGGCTACTGTCGTCATCATGCGCTGGCTGCTGCATCAGCAGCTGGGCCGTGTCATAGACGGATTCCAGGCGGGGAGCCAGTGCGCCAACCTGTGCATAAGCTGTAGACAGCCTGCGTGCTTCCTCTGGATTGTCCTTGATGGCGGCGCGCAGTGCCTTGGAGATGGCGCGCAGCGCATCCAGAAAGCTGTTGGCATGGTGGGCGGCCTTGCCCAGAGGCTCCAGCAGGGGCTCGGGCAGCATGCCGCGCGGTGCGCGCACCCGCGCCGGCCCCCAGCTGTCCTTTTGTGACTTGAGCGTGTCGCCGTACAGCTCCATCACCAGGCGCGCCAGTTCCTGCAGCTGCTGGCGCAGCTGGCTGGCATGGCTGGGCAGGTCGGCCAGTTCCTCCACTTCGACCAGGGTATTCACGCGCAGGGCACGGCTGGTCAGCTTGTCTATCCAGCCCAGGCGGCTCAGGTCCATCTCGCCAGCGAATTGGCCCAGCGCCGTTGCGGGTAGATGGTGGGCTTCGTCCAGCACCAGCAGGCAGTTGTCCAGCTCGGGCAGCAGCCGCGCACCCAGGGAGGACAGCAGCAGATCGTGGTTGGCCACGATGACCTGGGCGGCCACCAGGTCCTTGCGGCGCTCGTAGTAGACGCAGTTGCTGAAGGCCGGGCAGTGCTTGCCGGTGCAGGACGAGGATTCGGCCGCCACGGGGCTCCAGGCCTCGGCCTCGGGCGGGGTCTCCAGAGAGTCGCGGTCGCCGTCCCAGGCCTGGGACGCCAGCGCGTTGGCCATGCTTTTGTAGAACTGCATGCGCGCCTCCAGCTCCTGGGCCGGGCGTGCCACGCGGCTTTGGGCCTGCGCCTTTTCTTCGGCGAACAGATCGTCCAGATCCTCGTCCTGGGCCTCGCCGGTGCTGGCCAGCCGCTCCAGCTTGAGCTTGCAGACAAAGCGGCCCCGCCCCTTGGCCAGCGCGAATTTGAAGGGCTGCTCCAGCTGCTGGGCCAGCGCGGGCAGATCCTTGTTCACCAGCTGTTCCTGCAGGGCGACGGTGGCCGTGGAAATCAGCACCCGGGTGCCGCGCGCCAGCGCCATCGAAATGGCGGGAATGCTGTACGCCAGCGATTTGCCCACCCCCGTTCCGGCCTGCACCACGGCAATGGACCGGGTGGGCTCCGGTGCGCCCTCATCGATTTTTCCCAGCTGGGCCTGGCTGAAGGTCTGCGCGATCTGGGCCGCCATTTTTCGCTGCCCCTCACGATTTCGGAACCCTGGGATGGCCCCGACCACGTCATCAAAGGATTTCAGGGCCTGATCAGCCCATTTTTTTTCATGCATTTCGGCGTGTTTTGACCAAATGGATCATCTTGGTCCATCTGTTTATAAAGATTCGTACAGTGATATGTATTAAATAAGATGCGAAATCTTATGAAATACAGCGCACAAAGCGCGTTTTTCGTATGCCGTACAGCCTACAAGCTGCCCGTCATATGGATCACTGAACCCGCCAATCGCATGTGTGCACAGGTGGGTATCGGTCACCGGGATGGACATCTGTCCACCGGCTGTTCCTGGATTGTTCCCATGGCCGTTGATGACCATGCGCGTGGCCGCATCCACAGTCTTGCCCACAGCGGCCAGGGCGTTCGGCCTGTGATCAATCCTGTGCGCATGTTGTTGGCATGCTTGTGGATTGATTGGGTGATTGTCGCCATTCACCGTTGATTTGCAACGGATTTTTCATGGGTTCAGGTTCCCCGCGATTTCCAGAAGATGGTGGAAGTTGTCACCACTGTGGAAAACAGGGCCTGTTCAGATCTTTGGCTTTGCAGAGTACGTTTTTCCCCGGGATATCCACAGGTCTGCGGCCGCTGCAGCTGCTGCGGCTGGGGCCTTGGTGCACCGCCAGGCGGCAGGTCCGTGGCGGCGCAGCGGATCGCGCTGGTTCTCGAAAAAGCGCAGGCGATCACTGCCGGAGATCGGCCCCGGGCGCTGGCCCAGGTACGCGAATGTCTTACCAAACGGTAATGAAGGCTTCACGCACGCAGGAAGATGCGTTTTCTAGCATCTGTTTCATCTCAGGAGACAAGGGTCGGCTCGCTGCAGTCCCTGCGCTCCAGGCATGGATTGAAGGGGCAAGAATGATCAAGACATTTGCGGGCCTGCCCAAGGCAGCCCGGTTTCCGGCGGCATCGGCATGCGCTGTCATCGCCGTGGCCTGCCTTGTGGCGGGCTGCGATGCATCCAAGGCATCGGCACAGAACGAACCTGCGGTGCAGGCGCCCGCGCCGGCCGGCGTGGTGCGGGTCAAGCCCGAGTCGCTGAAGATGCTGGACATCGCCGTGGTGGCCGATCCGCAGGGCACGCAAATGGCCTGGGCGCCCGCGCGTGTGGCCTTTGCCGAGGACCGCGTGGCCACTGTCTCGGTGCCGCTGGCCGCGCGCGTGGTGTCGGTTCGTGCCCACGTGGGTGACATCGTCAAGGCCGGCGACGAGCTGGCCACCCTGGTCAGCCCCGAGGCGCTGCGCGTGCGCTACGAGGTGGAAGCTGCCCGCAGCGCGCATGACGTGGCAACCGTGGAAGTGCGGCGCCAGCAGACCATGGTGGACAAGGGCGTGGGCGTGGAAGTGGATCTGCGTGCGGCCCAGGCCAAGCTGCGCGAGTCTGCCCAGGAGCTGGCGCGTGCCCAGGGCACGTCGGCGCTGCTGGGGCAAGGCGGCGGCGACCGGCTGGTGCTGCGTGCGCCGCGCGCCGGCGTGGTGGCCGAGCGCAAGGCCGTGGTCGGCGCCTCCGTCGAGCCCAGCGGCGAGCTGTTCCTGATCGGCGATCCCGCCGCCATGAACGTGGTGGCCGATGTCTTTGAAAGCGATCTGCCCGGCATCCGCCTGGGCAGTGCCGTGCAGGTCGATGTGCCGCAGCTGCCCAAGCCCCTGACCGGCACGGTGCGCCACCTGGGCGCCACGCTGGACAAGGAGTCGCGCCGCGCCTCCGTCATCGTGCAGCTCGATGCGCAAAACCCCGTGCTGCGTTCCGGCATGCAGGCGCGCGTGGGCCTGCAGGTGTCCAACGAGCACGAGATGCTGATCCCCGTGACGGCCGTGCTCATCAAGGATGAAAGCCGCAGCATCGTCTTCGTGCAGACCGGCGAGCAGCAGTTCGAGGCCCGCACCGTGGTGCTGGGCCGGCCCTCGCGCGGCATGGTGCCCGTGGTGTCGGGCCTGAAGTCGGGTGAAAAGATCGTCGTGCGCGGTGGCCTGCTGCTCGACGGTGCAGCCAGCCAGCTGCTCTGATCGCGGCCAGGAGACTCATCAATGCTGCGTTCCCTGATAGCGTTTGTGGTGCACCGGCGTCTCGTCGCCCTGTGTGCCACCCTGATCATCGCCATCTATGGCGTGTATTCATACCTGCACACGGCCATCGAGGCCTATCCCGATGTGACCAACGTGCAGGTCGGCGTGATTGCCCAGGCGCCGGGCCTGGCTCCCGAGGAGGTGGAGCGCCAGATCACCCAGCCGCTGGAGCGCGAGCTCAACGGCACGCCGGGCCTGGTGTCGCTGCGCTCGGAGAGCTACTTCGGCCTGGCCATGATCAACCTCGTCTTCAATGACGATGCCGACAGCTTCCATGCGCGCGCCGAGGTGTCGCAGCGCCTGCCCCAGGCCAATCTGCCCGACGGCGTCACGCCCGAGATGGCGCCCGACTACACGCCGCTGGGCAAGATCTTCTACTACCGCCTGAAGAGCGACCGCCACACGCTGGCACAGCTGCGCACCGAGCAGGAATGGCGCGTGGTCCGCACCCTCAAGCAGGTGCAGGGCGTGGCCGACGTGGTCAGCATCGGCGGCTTCGTCAAGGAGTACCACGTCGAGGTGGATCCCGAGAAGCTGTATGCGCTGGGCCTGTCGCTGGAAGACGTGAGCGATGCCCTGTCCAAGTCCAACCGCAACGTGGGCGGCGGCCTGATGCGCCGGGGCGAGCAGTCGCTGATCATCCGCGGCATCGGCCTGTTGCGCACGCCGCAGGAGATCCAGGGCGTGGTCGTGGCCATGCGCGGCAGCGCGCCCGTGACCATTGGCGACGTGGCGCGCGTGGTGCAGTCGCACACGCCGCGCCAGGGCTCGGTGGGCATGGATGATGCCGACGACGTGGTCCAGGGCATCGTGCTGCTCAAGCGCGGCGAGAACCCCTCGGTGGTGCTGGACCAGATCCATGCCAAGGTGGCCGCGCTCAATGACGGCGGCCTGCCCGAGGGCATGCACATGGAGACCAACTACGACCGCTCCGACCTGGTCGGCCACACGCTGGGCACGGTGCAGCACAACCTGCTGTTCGGCGCCACGCTGATCGTGGGCGTGCTGTGGCTGTTCCTGCGCAGCCTGCGCGGCTCGCTGATCGTGGCCACGGTGATCCCGCTGTCGCTGCTGGTGGCCTTCATCGGCCTGCACCTGCTGGGCATGCCGGCCAACCTGATCTCCATGGGCGCCATCGACTTCGGCATCATGGTGGACGGTGCCGTGGTGCTGGCCGAGAACATCATCCGCAACGCCCGCCTGCGCAAGCCGCAGACGCAGGCGGACATGCGCCACATCATCATCGACTCGGCCGTGGCCGTGGCCAAGCCCACGCTGTTCGCCATGGCCATCGTGATCGCGGCGCTGATCCCCGTGTTCTCGCTGGAAAGCATCGAGGGCCGCATCTTCCGTCCGCTAGCCATGACCTACAGCTTCGCGCTGCTGGGTGCCCTGGTCTTCGCCATGGGCCTGGTGCCGGCGCTGTGCGCGCTGTTCCTCAAGCCCCAGCACGTGATGGTGGAAGAGCCCAAGATCTTCGACCGCGCGCACCACGGCTACCAGCACTGGATCGGCACCCTGCTGGGTGCCGGGCGCCGCCGCGTCATCGTCATCGTCGGCTCGCTCGCCATCCTGGTGGCAGCCGGCCTGTCGGCGGCCTGGCTGGGCACGGAATTCCTGCCCGAGCTCGATGAGGGTGACGCCTATGTGCTGGTGCAGATGCCGGCATCTATCTCGCTGGAAAAGGGCCAGGAAGTGCTGCGCGACGTGCGCCTGCGCCTGAAGACCTTCCCCGAGGTGATCACCGTCACCACCGAGCAGGGCCGGCCCGAGTCCGGCACCGACAACGAGACGCTGAACCTGGCCAAGGTGCTGGTGCGCCTGAAGGGCCACGGCGAATGGCGCAAGGGCCTGACCAAGCCCCAGCTCATCGAGCAGATGCGCGCCACGCTGGGCGAGATTCCGGGCGTGTCGTTCAACTTCGCCCAGCCCATCCGCGACAGCGTGGAGGAATCTACGTCCGGCGCGCGCGGCCAGGTGGTGCTCAAGGTCTTCGGCCCCGACATTCCGCAGCTGCGCTCCATCCTGCAGCAGACCGTGGACCTGGTGAAGGACATCGACGGCGTGGTCGACCTGGGCCTGTACCGCGACGCGCCTGCGCCCCAGGTCCACGTGGAGTTCGACCGCCAGTCGCTGGCGCGCCAGGGCATTGCCATGGAGACCGCGCAAAAGACGCTGGAGGCGGCGCTGGCCGGCAACATCTCCACCACGCTGTGGGAGGGCGAGTACCCCGTGCCCGTGCGCGTGCGCCTGCCCTATGTGGACCGCATGGATGAGGAGCGCATACGCAACATCGCCATCCCGCTGCCCAACGGCGGCTCGGTGCCGCTGCATTCGGTGGGCCAGGTCGCCATCAAGATCGGCAACTCCTCCATCTTCCGCGAAGGCAATGCGCGCTACATGGCGCTCAAGTTCAACGTGGAAGGCCGCGACATTGGCTCCGTGGTCAAGGACACGCTGGCCACGTTCAAGAAGAACGTGAAGATCCCCGAGGGCTACCAGGCCGTCTGGGGCGGCGAGTGGGAGAACCAGCAGCGCGCGGCCGCACGCCTGAAGATCGTGGTGCCGCTGTCGCTGATCATCGTCTACGCCCTGCTGTTCGGCGCGCTGGGCCAGGCGCGCAGCGCCGGCATCATCTTGCTGTGCGCGCCCTTCACCATGGTGGGCGGCATCGCGGCCCTGCACTTTGCGGGCATCGAGCTGTCCATCAGCGCGGCCATCGGCTTCATCGCGCTGCTGGGACAGGTGGCGCTGGCCGGCCTGCTGGTGATCTCGGCCGTGGAGGAATTGCGACGGCAGGGCATGCCCATGATGCAGGCCCTGGTCGAGGGCGCTGCCGAGCGCATGCGCTCCATCGTGCTCGTGGCGCTGCTGGCGTTGCTGGGCCTGCTGCCCATGGCGCTGTCCACGGGCGTGGGCAGCGAGACGCAAAAGCCCTTCGCCTCCGTGATCGTGGGCGGCATGGTGGTGCTGCCCCTGGTGGCCCTGGTGCTGCTGCCCGTGCTCTATGCGCTGCTGGGCCCCAAGAACATGTTGACGCAGGAAGAACTCGATGAAAAAGAGTGATAGCCCCCTGAGCGGCTTCGCCGCTTCCCCCTCTCGCTTCGCGGGGGGGACGACGCCCTCGCCGCGAGGCGGCTCTTGCTCGGCGTCCCTGACTTTTGGTCGCGCCGGTTTTGCAGGCAGCGCCCGTTATCGGGCCCTGTTTGTGGCTGTGGCGCTGTGCTGCGGGGCGGGTTCTGCGCTTGCGCAGCAGGCTGTGCCCGCTGTGCCGGCCATCACTGCGGCGCCTGCCTCCGAGGTGGCTCCGGCGGCTGCGCCGCAGCAGCCGGTGGGGATGCAGGAGTATCTGCAGATGGTGGTGCGCAACCAGCCCCAGCTGGCGGCGCAGCGGCTGCAGATTGGGATTGCGCAGGCGGACAGCCGCACGGCGGCGGCGTTTCCCAATCCCACGGCGTCGTATAGCAGCAAGCCGGGCGAGAAGCAGTGGGGCATCGAGCAGCCGTTGCCCATCTTCGGCCAGCGGCGTTTGCGCATGGAGAACGCGCGCAAGGGCGAGACGGCGGCGCGTGCCAATGTCGAGGTGGCCGTGGCCACCACGCTCAACGATGCAGCCACGGCCTTCATCGACCTGCTGATGACGCAGCAGCGCCTGAAGGTCTGGGAAGAGGCGCAGGAGTCTCTGAACGGCGCAGGCAATATCGTGCGCGGCCAGATCGAGGCCGGCGCGCGCAGCCGCTATGACGGCGCGCGCCTGAGCCTGCAGCAGGCCCAGATGGCCATGCAGGTCAGCCAGGCCCAGTCGGACTGGCAGGACGCCGCCTCGCATGCCGCCGCCCTGGCCGCCCTGCCCCAATGGGCGCCGCGCGCCACGGGCAGCCTGCAGGCCGTGCCCGTGGGCCAGCTGCTGCACGAGCAGGAACTTTGGGAGGCCGCGCGCCTGCGCCTGCCGGCCCTGGTGGCCGCCCAGGCCGAGCTGGACCAGTTGCGCCACAAGGTCGAGCTGGAACGCCGCGAAGCCCTGCCCACGCCCAGCGTGAGCGTGGCGCGCGTGCGCAACCGCCTTGACGGCAACTACAACCAGATCGGCGTGTCGGTGGAGCTGCCGCTGTTCGATCGCCGCGAAGGCCCTATCGCGCGTGCCCAGGTGGAGGCCGAACAGGCCCAGCTGCGCTACGACGCCGCGCTGATCGAGGCGCGCACCGAGCTGCAGCGCGCCATCAAGCAACTGAAGCTGCGCCGCGATGCCGTGCGCGCCTACGAAAAGCAGGGCCTGGCCCAGATCGCGCCGCTCAACCAGATGGCCCAGGACGCCTACAAGCTGGGCCAGGGCTCCATCCTGGAGCTGATCGATTCGCTGGGCTCCATCAACGAGCACCGCCTGGAGCACCTGGACCTGGTCAAGGAAATGATGCTGGCCGAGTGGCAGGTGCGCGTGGCCAGCGGCGATCTGCCGATGTGGGCAGCGCCCTGAGGCGCTTGACGCCCTTCCCCTCCTGCTGTGCGGGAGGGGCGGTCGGACCCTGGGTGGCACCCCGCAGTGTGCCTGGTCCGGATCACGCCAGTTTCATGCGGTGCGATGCCGCGCAGCGCAGCCCAAGGCTGAAAAGAGGTGGTAAACATGCCGGCACCCCCACCGATCTCGGCGGAGTCTGGCGCGCCGTATAGTGTCTGCCTCAGTTTCGAGTCAGGCCCTGCCGCCCGCATGTACCGCTATCTCATCATCGAAGACGACGCGCTGAACGCGCGCTACATCGCCGAAGGCCTGCGCCAGCAGGGCGCGCAGGTGGCGGTGTGCAGCGATGGTGTGCAGGGCATCGCCATGGCCGTGGGCGAGAGCTGGGATGTGATCATCCTCGACCGCATGCTGCCCAACGGCTTCGACGGCCTGCAGATCCTGCAGACGCTGCGCTCCATGGGCAAGCAGACGCCGGTGCTGGTGCTCAGCGCCCTGTCGGCCACGGACGAGCGCGTGCGCGGCCTCAAGGCCGGCTGCGACGACTACCTGACCAAGCCCTTTGCCTTCTCCGAACTCTCGGCGCGCCTGGAGGCCCTGGTACGCCGCGCCCAGATCCCGGCCCCTGCGCGCGAGATGCGCCTGGCCGACCTGCGGCTGAACCTGCTCACGCGCAGTGCCGAGCGCGCGGGCCAGCCGCTGGCGCTGCAGCCGCGCGAGTTTCGCCTGCTGGCCTTTCTGATGCAGCACGCGCACCAGATCGTCACGCGAACCATGCTGCTGGAGTCGGTGTGGGACTACCGGTTCGACCCGCAGACCAATGTCATCGACGTGCACATCAGCCGCCTGCGCGGCAAGGTGGACAAGGGCTTCGAGCCTGCGCTGATCCACACCGTGCGCGGCGTGGGCTACAGCCTGTCGGACCGGCCGCAGGACCTGCCGCAGGTGGCCTGATCCCATGTCGCTGGCCAAGCCCTGGAGCTCCACGGCCTTCCGGCTGGCGCTGACCTACGGCGTGCTGCTGGTGCTGACCATGTCCATCGTGCTGTCGGTGTTCTACGTGCAGACCGTGGGCGTGCTGCGCATGCGCATGGACCGGCAGGCCGAGAACCACATGCGCCGCCTGGTCGAGCACCGCGACAAGTACGGTGAGCCCGCGCTGGAGGCCGAGATCCAGCAGACCCTGCTGGACGGCGTCAACACCGATACCGAAATCCTCATCCTCATGGATGGCGACGGCAATCCCATCATCGGCAACGCCGACGTGGTGCCCGCACGCCGCCTGACGGAGATGGGCGTGCGTGATCTCAAGGTGCGGCGCAATGGCCGCATCATCGCGGGCCGCGTGGCCGTGGCCCAACTGTCCGACGGCAAGCTGCTGGCCGTGGGCAGCGACATGCAGGTGCAAAGCGATGTGGAGGAACTGTTCGGCCGCGCCAGCCTGCTGGCCGGCCTGGTGGCCCTGGGCATGGCCGTGCTGGGCGCCGGGGCCTTTCGGCGCGTGGTGGAAGAGCGTGCCGCCGACATCCGCAGCACCATGGCGCGCGTGGCCACGGGCGACCTGCGCCAGCGCATTCCGGTCACGCGCCGCGACGATGAGTTCACGCTGCTCAACCGCGACATCAACACCATGCTGGACCGGCTCGAACTGCTGATGGACGGCATACGCCATGTCTCCAACACCATCGCCCACAACCTGCGCACGCCGCTGACGCGCATCCTGCTGCGCCTGCGCAATGCCCAGCAGGCCACGCCTGAGGAAAAGAACGAGACGCTGGCACTGGTGGCCCAGGAAGTGGCCGAGCTGGGCGTGGTCTTCGACAAGCTGCTGCAGATTGCCGAAGTGGAAAGCGGCGCCAGCCGCAAGAACTTCGCGCCCGTGGACCTGCGTGCCCTGCTGGTCGACGTGGTGGAGTTCTACGAACCGCTGGTCGAGGACGCAGGCGGCGTGCTGCGCCTGGAGGTCGAGGGCACGCCCATGGCGCTGGGCGACGGCGACCTGCTGGCCAGCGCCGTGGCCAACCTCGTGGACAACGCCATCAAGTACGGATCACTGCCCGACAGCGACCACGGCGCCGACATGCTGCTGCGCGCGGGCGTGGCCCACGAGCACGGCATGGACGGCGGCGCCTGGGGTGTGGAAATCATCGTGCAGGACCGCGGGCCCGGCGTGGACGCGCAGACGCGCGAGAAGATGAGCACTCGCTTTTACCGCGCCGAATCGGACCGCGAAGGCTATGGCCTGGGCCTGGCCAGTGTGCTGGCCATCGTGCAGCTGCACGGCGGCAAGCTGGGCTTCGAGAACATGCATCCGGGCCTGCAGGCGCGCATCTGGCTGCCGGGCTTGCCCACGGCCTGAAGCCGTTTCAGCGGTCCTTGTGACCGTAGGCGCAAAAGCCGGGCTTGGGGCCCTTCTTGGGGTGCAGGCGACAGGTTTCGGGTCGCTTGTCGTAGACCGTGCAGCGCCGCGACTTGGCATCCAGGAAATTGCAGTCCCCGCTGGCGCGCCGCGCCATGGTGAAGATGTTGTGCTTGGGGTTGTAGTGGTCGATCAGCCGCATCTTCATCAGCCGCTTGGCGATGAGCTTGGGCTCCACGTTGTCCACCTCGAACGGATCCACCAGCTCCAGCCGTACCAGATCGGGCAACTGCACCTCCAGCGGCATGGTGCAGCAGTTGGCCGCACAGCTGTCGCACATGCCGGGCTTGTATTTGCTCCAGGAGTCGAGGCGGTCGACGTCGACGATGCTGATGGGGGATCTCATGGTGGGGGATGGGCGTGTGCAGGGCCGCTATTTTTCGCCAGAAAGCCCGGCGGCGGTTGCCGCGCCGGCGTAGCCAAGCGACGGGGCGGGTCTTTGGGGGACGCTGCCCCTGCATCCATCCCCTGGCCTTCAGGCCGGCCGCTTCCTCAACAGGTATTTCTGAAACCCGTCCGACACCCGCTCGTCGCGCTGGTTCAGCACCTCGGTGGCCAGGGTCAGCACGCCCGTGGTGTTGCCGGGCTTGAGCTCGGACACCGTCAGCGTGCAGTACAGCGTGTCGCCCACATAGACGGGGGCCAGGAAGCGGCTGCCCTGCTCCAGAAAGCCCTTGAGCGATTCCTCGACCATGTGCGGGAACAGGCCGGCGCCCGCCGCCGTCTGTATGGCCACCTGGTAGCCGTGGGCCAGCATATGGGGCATGCCGCGCGCACGGCAGTACTCCACGTCGTAGTGCACGGGATGGTTGTCGCCGCTGGCCAGCTGGAAAGCGGCGAACAGGGCGTCGGTCATGGTGCGCGAGGGCAGTGCGAAGACCTCGCCCAGCGCGAAGTCTTCAAAGTAGCGCTGGGCGCACAGGGATGGGTGGCGTGGCATGGCGACTCTCCTCAGTTCGCGCTCATGTGGGCGGCCCGGGCGACCTTGCCCCATTTGTCCAGCTCCTGCTTGAGGAAGGCGGCCAGCGCCTGGGGGCGCGGCTGCTTTTCCAGCACCAGGCCCATGTCGTAGGCCTTTTTCTGCAGCCCGGCATCGTCCACCGTGGCCTGCAGGCTGGACTGCAGGCGGGCAATCAGCGCTGGCGGCGTGCCTGCGGGGGCGAACACGGCGTTCCAGGTATAGGCCTCGTAGCCGGGCACCTGCTCGGCAATGGCAGGCGTGTCGGG
>Ga0105243_10003607_pt1 | contig 12463 bp, 8 predicted proteins | sample KBSM34metaG_FD_81525 | JGI IMG/M metagenome (GOLD analysis project Ga0105243, IMG submission 81525) | Miscanthus rhizosphere microbial communities from Kellogg Biological Station, Michigan, USA - KBS M3-4 metaG | ecosystem: Host-associated > Plants > Roots > Rhizosphere > Soil | place: Michigan...
GACGCGTTCTTGGCGTCACGTCAGCCGCTAAAACCCTGTCTGATTCGCTGGCGAATTGCTATGACGCCCTTGGTAAGATTTATTGGCCGGGAATGCAGTTTCGCAGAGACATCGGGAGAACATCAATTGTCTGATGTGGTCACTGGCTGAGGCTGTGCAAGGCTTAGGTCTCTACTGTTATACTCCCAAACGTTTTGGTTTTTTGCGTGACTTGAAACCGCCTGAGCATATACGTCGTACATCTGGTCGGGTGTGGTGGTAAGACAAGGAGATTTGTCATCTCGCCGTCGGAGGAATAGTTGAAATGGGACTTTGGACTAGGATGAAACGCTCTATGCGTGCCCTATTTGGAGGGTTCATTGAAAAGACTGAAGACCCGGAACTCATTCTTCAGCAAACTATCCGAGACATGAGGGATCGAGTACCGGAGCTGAATAATTCCGTGGCTCAGGTGATGGCGACCGAAAAGCTCCTTGCGAAGAACAAGGAGCGACTTGAAAGTCAGGTGGTCGATCTCGATTCCAAAATCCGAGCCTCAGTCAAGATGGGTCGTGATGACATCGCGACTGCTTACATTGGCCAGTTGCAACAGGCTCAGGTAGATCTGACGAAGACGTCTCAGCAACTAGAGCACGCGAATCTGGCATCGAAACAAGCGCTCAAAGCACGCGACAATTACGTGCTTCAAATGCAACGCCGAACGGCCGAGGCGATGCAATTGATAAATCAGTCGAAGCAGGCAAAGCTCCAGGAACAGTTGGCACAGACTATGGAGTCGTTCCAACTTGGCGATGACGCTTCGACGTTCAATGAAATGCGCGACAAGATCGATCGGCGCGCTGCCGCCGCAGAAGCCAAGATGCAACTGGGCGCCGCATCCGTTGATACGCAAATGCAGGATATTGAACGCGAAGCGATGGATATGCAGTTGCAGGATAAATTGCTTGCTTACAAGAAAGACATGGGTTTGTTAGGTGTTGGTACTAGTGCTCCAGCGCCGCAGGCATTACCGGCGGAAGGTGAGACGAGCAATAGTGGCAACAACGGTACGGGCTGACCAGTGATGCAGCCGTAACGACTCCATGCTGTGCAATTCGGGTCTCAATAAGTTTATGGCAGAGTTTCCAAAGTTTGATCTCAAGTATCTGAAAGAAGCATTTAAGGAACCCATAAACTTTTGGGGGATGGCTGGATTTGCGGTTGCCACTGCCTATGTGCAGGACATAACACCGCTAGTCGCGGCTTTAGCAGCAGAGACTCTGTACTTAGCCACCGTGCCAGCAAGTTCAGTATATCGACGTCTTGTAGATCGCCGCGAAAAGCAGCGACTCTTGAAATTGCGCGAGCAACAGCGGGAAGCGTTGATCAAGCTTTTCGACCCGCGCGAAAGAGAGGCAGTCGAATACCTTCGCTGGATGAAGAATCAGATTTATTCAAACTATAAAAAGTTTACCGGTACCAAGGAGATTCCACACAACATCGAGAGTCTCGACCAACGTTGGGAAGACTTTGTAGATCTCCTGGATGTTTATCGGCGTCGAAAACATCACCTGCGTTCTATTAATCGGCAGGCTGTACAGAATCAGTTGGTGCAAGCTGAGCGGTCAGTCGCTTCCTCAAAGGATGATCGTGAACGTCGTATTCAACAAGCGAACGTCGAGATTTTGAAGCGACGTGTTGCGGCATTTAACGACATCGAGCGTTCAGTGAAACTGGTCGAAGGTCAGTTACAATCGATTGAGAATTTCTTCGGTCTTGTTAATGACCAGGTTGTTACCCTACCAACTCCCGAAAGAGTTTCCTCTTTGGATTTCGAGCAACTCAGCGATTCAATCGCCATGACGAAACAGATGCTCGAAGAAACCTCCGATACATTTGCCGCGCTCGACAGCCACAATCGAGACATCGGTAACTACGAACTTCTCCTTTCAAATAGCGGAACTGGGAAGTAGGTCTTTGGCCTTTGGTCTTAGGTCTTGGCGCCGTAGATCTGCGTCTTCAAGCTGCATAGCGCAAAGCAGGTTGCCTTCAACGCGGAAGCCCGAAGAACCAAGACTCAACCTCCAAATGCCCGTGCTGCAAGGGCAAAACCTACCCGCTTTCAGCAACTTACTTGTTAATGTGGCGGCTTAGGGAATACACTCTATAGCATTGAAAAAAAAGATGGCCACAAGATATTGACACTGGCTAGTCAAAGGAGTATATTCCGCTCCGCTTGAGACGAAGTGAGTAACTGGTGCAGCGGCCGACCTCCTGAACTGCTCTTCCAGACAGGGTGTTGTCGCTTCGAATAGAGCCAACCGGGGTATCAGCAACACACTCTAAGTTATAGGCCTGCGTAGTAATACGTTAAGGCACTCCCGTTTTTGACACTCGATTTACTCTCGGACTCCCCGTGAGAAAGGCAGAGAAGATGAGCGCAGCTTTCGGCAAAGAAGTCCCCACAGAAACAGTCAGTTCCCCATCGGCTAGCCCGCGTCGAAAGCCCCGGCCACTCGGACTCAATGCCAAAAAAGTTGTCAGCAAACGCTACTCACTTAAGGACTCAAAAGGACGTGCGATTGAGGAATGGTCCGATATTGTTCGACGCGTCGTTGGTCATGTTTCGGCTGCCGAAACTGGGGAGAAAAGAGACAAGTTCTTTGCGGCGATGAGCGAAGTAATGCTCGAGCGAGAATTCGTGCCAAATACCCCTTGCCTGGTCAACGCCGGCAAAGCGAACGGCCAGTTAGCCGCCTGCTTTGTGCTCGATATCCCTGACTCTCTGCAAGGCATCATGGATCACGCCAAGGCTGCGGCGACGATTCACCAAACCGGTGGTGGTACCGGAATGACGTATGAATTTCTCCGGCCTTCAGGAGCGATGGTTAGTTCCGCAACGGGTGTCGCGTCAGGGCCAGTGTCGTTCATGAATATCGTCAACCAGGTCACAGACGTGGTGAAGCAGGGTGGCGTCCGGCGCGGGGCAAACATGGGCATGATGCGCGTAACGCATCCTGACGTGCTTCGTTTTATTCACGCCAAGAACGATCAGCATTCGCTGACTAACTTCAATATCTCAGTCAATGTCACTGACAGGTTCCTGAAGGCTGTCGATAATAACGAGTGGTTCCAACTCGATTTCAACGGCGAGTCCTGGACGGATCCAATTTATGACCCGGTTCGCGATGGCGACTACGTTGTATATCGACAAGCTGACGGCTCCCCGATGACGTTTTGCGATCGCCAGGCATTTGTGAATGCGGATCTTTCGAAGTGCACAATCGAAGAACCGCCGCGACCGGGAATGATTTTCGCGCCCGACATTTGGAATCGAATTGTCGCTAGCGCCCACAAATACGCTGAGCCAGGCATCGCGTTCATCGACGAAGTTAATCGTCACAACCACATGATGAACTCGATGGGACCGATTTACTCTTGCAACCCCTGCGGTGAACAGTTTCTCCACTTCTCAAACTCGTGCAACCTGGGTTCAATCGATCTTGCGAAGTTCTACGATCCGGAGAACCGCGTCGATTGGGATCGGTTACGTGAAGTGACCCATCTATGCACGCGCTTTCTCGACAATGTGATCGACACTTGTGCGTGGCCACTGCCTGAAATCAACGACGTCGTTCATCGTACGCGTCCTGTTGGTCTGGGCATCATGGGATTTGCCGATCTTTGTCTGAGCTTGAACATTACCTATGGTTCGCCTGCGTCGATCGATCTGATGGAAGAAATGATGGGATTTGTGCGCAAGGAATCCTGGCTGGAAAGCAATCGCCTGGGAGCCGAGAAGGGAACTTTCCCAGAGTTTGAACCGAACCGCGAAGCTTATACGGACTTCTTGTACAACCAGATTGGCATTCCGAAGGACATCGAACTCACTCCCAGAAACTACGAAGTAACAACAATAGCTCCAACCGGAACGATTTCACTTGTTGCAGAAACATCTTCCGGCATCGAGCCGAACTTCTCATGGGCGTATGTACGGAAGGACACGTTGGGCACTCGCACCTACGTGCATACTCTCGCGGCAAATGCCTTGGGAATTGACGTCGATCAGAGTGACCAGGAATCGATAGATGCGGCAGCAGCTTACGTCGTAGAACACGAAAGTGAGATGCCGTCGCATTTTATCTCGGCGATGAACATAAGCGCTGAGCAGCACGTTCATGTGCTCGCGGCTGCTCAGCGCAACGTCGATAACAGTGTGTCAAAGACCTGCAACGGTGCGGTGAACGACACAGTGGAGTCAGTCGATGCTTTGTATCGACTCGGTCGTCAGCTTGGTTGCAAAGCCGTCAGTTATTATCGCGATGGTTCGCGTGAGAATCAGGTGCTTACTTCGATGAAAGCCGAAGAGCCAAAAGGCGAAGTTGCGTGCAACCCGGAAGCCGTGGTTGAGCCAGTCGTGGAACATATGGACGCTGCCGAGATCGCGGCTGCCGATGAGACATCAGCTCGTCAGGATGCAATCGCTCGCGAACACTCGGAAATAATATCTGCGCCGACCGTGACTGCGATTCGTATCGAACGTCCACGTGAACTGAAAGGCGCGACCTGGCAAATACCATTCGATGGTCAGAATCTATATGTCACGGTCAATCACGATGGCAAGATGATTCAGGAAGTGTTTGCTACCGGTCCGATCAGTGGCGGTGTGGGTCTCTTAGCGTCGAAGATGTTGCGCGGTGGATTTGATGCTGCTGAAGTCGCCTACAGCTTGAATAAGGTGACTGGCACGCACGCAGTTTGGTTCAACGAAAGACTCCTGACCTCACCTGAACAAGCCGTCGCCGAGTGCATCATGATTACCAACCGGCGCGTTCAGGATCTTCCTGACTCAGCACGCGCAGTTGGTAAGCAACAAACTAAGGTCGCTGCGCAAACACCAGTTACAGGTGCAATCATGTCAAATATGATCGGCATCTGCCCCGAATGTCATGGACAACTCGAGCATGCGAGCGGCTGTGATTTTTGTCGGGATTGCGGGTTTAGCAAGTGTAAGTAAGCGGTACTTCTAAGTGAGTTTAAGCCGACGTGATGCCAGTCACGTCGGCTTTATTCATCTCAGCGTTCAACTCGATTACAAAGCGTTTCAAGAGCTGGGAAAGTAACTGTTGCCGGGGTGTCTTTTGTCCTTTGGATGCCGGAAACCCCCGACACCTACTGCCGACTGACAAAATTATCCTGCGCTAGCCTCCAAAATTCCGCCTTCAACATCTGAACCTCTTCCCCAATAAACCCCGGTTTCGGCTACATCCATCTTTGATTGGTTCAAAGAAGGAGATTGGAACGGTCGTTGCCAAAGTGATGTTTGAGTATCCTGATCTCTCCAGTAGGAGTTTTGATTTGATGAAGAAACATTTAGCTATCCTGCTCTCGGTAGTACTTACTGCCCTTAGTGTTTCCTTTCCACCGCGGGTATCAGCACAAACCACAACTGCGGGTGCCGAGAAGGTGCGATCCAAAGTTCAGTCGCTGTCGGTGAGCCGCGACAAAAAAGTCGAAGTGAAACTGCGCGACAATACGACATACAAGGGCTACATAACGGCCGTTGAGCCTGATTCGTTTTCGCTGTCCGATGCGAAGTCGACAACTCCGCAAAAGTTTTCCTACTCCGAAGTTGAGGAAGTGAAAAAGGTCGGCGGCGGAATCTCGACGAAGACGTGGATAATAATCGGCAGCGTCGCAGCGGGCAGCATCATAACCTGGATAATTGTAAAGCCGGCGTTCTGTGATGGCGGCGCTGCGCACGGAGGGATTTGTGGTCCGTAGTCGTTGTTTACAAAACTTGCCACGAACTACTGACTACTAACCACTGACTATTGGTAGAATGCCTCGGCTTTCAAACCCATCAGCCGAGGCATTTCCGTGAGACACCATAAGCTCGCAATTATCGCTATAACTCTGATCTTCTGTCTTAGTTCATCCTCCTTCTCTCAAACCCAAGTGCCGGCTCCGCAGATTCGACCCGATGAGCCGATCGGTAAAGGTACGGTTGTTCTCAAGGCCGCCCGACTGATCGACGGCACGGGCAGTGGCGTCGTCAATAACGCGGTTGTCGTTGTCACTGACAACAACATCGTGGCTGTGGGCGCAAGCGGTAGCGTGACGATACCTGCTGACGCAAAAGTAATCGATCTGGGTAATGTCACTCTGTTACCTGGATTCATCGATGCACATACTCACATTATCGGCCGTGTCCTTGGTGACCCGGAAGGTGATGCATCACTGGTCCGCGATTTCGAGTCGTTTGGCGCAATTCTTGGGGTGCGAAACGCACGTGCCACTCTGATGGCCGGATTTACAAGTATTAGAAATGTTGGCGCGGCTGGCCGTTTTGATGACATGGCTCTGCGTAAAGCAATCAATGAAGGCTGGATCGTCGGACCAAGAATGGAATCTGCCGGTCACGCTCTGGGAATTCGCGGCGGCCATTGCGACGAAAATGGGTTTCGTCCTGGGTTGATGGATCCTGGTATTGAAGACGGGGTTGCTGATGGGCCGGAACAGATTCGCGCAGCAGTTCGCTATCAAATCAAGTACGGCGCGGATGTGATTAAGACTTGTGCGACCGGAGGCGTTCTTTCGGAAGGCGACGCGGTTGGCGCCACGCAGTACAGTTTTGAAGAACTAAAGGCTCTCGTTGAGGAAGCAAATAAACTCGAAAGAAAGGTCGCGGCACATGCTCACGGAACGGAAGGAATTAAGCTTGCGGTTCGAGCCGGAGTCGCCTCGATCGAACACGGATCTTTCCTTGACGAAGAAGGCGCGCGAATGATGAAGGAGCGCGGTACTTTTCTGGTGCCGACACTCTCCGCAGCTGAAGGCGTCGAGCGTGCTGCAAAGAGCGGCGTGCTTAAAGGCTTGCGTGCGGAGAAGGCACTTGCCGCGGCAGCCGCTGTTCGTCACGCAATCAAGTTAGCGGTTTCGATGAAGCTTCAGATTGCGCTTGGAACGGATGCTGGCGTTGTTCCGCACGGTGCTAACGCGCACGAGTTTGTGCTAATGGTTGAGTGGGGCGGAATGAGCAATATGGACTCGATTGTCGCCGGAACACTCAATGGCGCAAAACTTCTTGGTTGGGACAAACACGTCGGCTCACTACAAACAGGGAAATGGGCCGACATCGTTGCGGTGACTGGCGACCCGCTGGCAGATATTCATGCGATGCAGAATGTGACGTTCGTCATGAAGAATGGAGTTGTGTATCGGCAGTAGGGGTCGCAACGTGGCCACCGATTCACTACCTGTTCTGGTAATCTTGAGTTTTTCAAGGACTCAAGATACCCTGCAGTCATGAGCGTTAATGACATCATCGAAGAATTGCCTCACCTAACTTTCGAGGAGCGCCAGCTAGTAATCTCTAAGGCGCTGGAACTTGACGATCCTCCTTTGTCTTCTTTAGATGAGGCTCTCATCGAAGAACGCTTAGCTGAGTATTATCAAGATCCAACGTCTGTTATAGACTTGAATGAGCTAAAGCGCCGTTTACTCTCACGATAAAACAAACAAATTAAATGGAAAGTTGCTGCGCTTCCTCGAGCGCAAGTTGATCTGCTTGAAGCTGCGGATTGGTATGACTTTACTTCTATGGGACTTGGCGTTGAATTCATAAAAGCCGTCCTAGCCGACGGACGCACTCGCCCTCAATCCGCTGCTACATTGCAAGAGACACCCAACCAGGAACATTCGCTGGCGTAACGCTAAGCGTTTCCCGTATCGTGTCGTATACGAAGTGATTGAAGATAAGCGGCTGGTAGTTGTGGTAGGCATTATTCACAATGCCAGACAGGACACAGTTTGGCAGGAACGCTTCCGCTCCAATTAGATTATGAAAGCGCTACTTCATTTCATCCCAAATCAACGTGTGCTTGGTCTCCCTCAGCAGCAACGATCCCACGATGAACGTAAGACTCGCCACCACGATCGGATAATAGAGTCCTGCATAGATATTCCCCGTTTGCGCCACTACCATCAGTCCGATCAAAGGTAACAACCCTCCAAACACTCCATTCCCGATGTGATATGGCAACGAGAGGGCGGTGTATCTGATCTTCGCCGGAAAAGCTTCCACGAGATACGCGGCTATCGGACCATAGACGAGCGTGACAAAGAGCACCTGAATGAAGACCAGTAGGATCAGTTTCCACGCGACGGGATTCGACAGAAGAGAACCCATGTCTGTGTAAGGCAAAACTTCTTTCGCAGGCTGGAGTGCGCCATTCACCATTGTCTGTGGCGTGAGATTAATGGCGCCTGTTACTGGGTTCGTTTGCGAGACTGCGGTTATCACCTCCGAGCCCGCCGCTCGTTGCATCGCGTGATAGATCGGGAGGTAGGATACGGCAGCCAGCAAACATCCGAGCATCATGATCCACTTGCGGCCGATACGATCCGAAAGCGCGCCGACGAAAACAAAGAACGGCATCCCCATAAGCAGTGCGATGGCGATGATGTACGTCGCTGATCGCGGATTTACTTTCAGGATGGTTTGCAAATAGAAGAGCGCGTAGAACTGCCCCGTGTACCAAACCACGCCCTGGCCAGCCGTTGCTCCAAACAGAGAAATCAACACGTGCTTTAAATTTGCCCACTGCGTAAACGCTTCCTTGAGTGGTTTCGCGGAAGTCATACCCGCACTCTTGATCTGCTTGAAGATCGGCGACTCCTTCATTCGTAGCCGAATGTAGAGTGAGATACCAACGAGGAAGATCGAAATGATAAAGGGGACTCGCCAACCCCAACTGCTGAAAGCCTCCTTCGACATTCCGTTCTGTACAACCAGGATCACAACGAGTGAGACAAAGAGTCCGAGTGTTGCTGTGATCTGAATAAAGCTCGTGTAAAACCCTCGTCTGGCATCAGGAACGTGCTCCGCTACGTAAACGGCAGCGCCCCCATACTCACCACCGAGTGCGAGGCCTTGAAGGATGCGAATCAATAGAAGAATGATCGGCGCTGCTATTCCGATCGTCGCGTAGGTTGGCAAAAAACCGATGGAGGCAGTGGCGCCACCCATGATGAGCAAGGTGACAAGGAACGCATACTTGCGTCCCACCAAATCACCAATACGTCCAAAGAACAGTGCCCCAAATGGCCTTACAACAAATCCAACCGCAAACGTTGAGAGATACGCGATGAGGGCAAGGGTGTTGTTGCCGCTCGGATAAAAAAGAGGCGAGATGGTTGTGGCAAGGCTGCCAAAAATATAGAAGTCGTACCATTCAATCATGGTGCCGACTGCGGAAGCTGCGATTACTTGCCAGATGCGATAGTCGTGAATTTGTTCGAGTGACGAGGTCGGAACGTTTTGGGTCAAGTTGGTGTGTTCTCCGTGAAGTCAGTACCACAACGCGGTAGCGTGTGGCTGTAGTTGTCGCGGCGCTCTTTTTTTAGTCGTCGAGCCACACGCTACCGCGTAGTGGTACTGACTTCATCACTCGATCGGTTCAGCTGCTTTCTGATCTGCATCCAGATTTCGTAATAACGCCACTCCGGCGGCGCGTTTGGTTCACCATGGTGATCCGGTTTCAGAATAAGATCACCCGTTGCTAACAATACCTTCTTTACATCCGCGTTCTGCTTAACCTTTTCCCAGGTTGCGGCAACGATGAGTTTGTAGTGCTGACCTTTCACTGGTGATCGGTAAGTGAAAGGCTTCCCTTCAAACGTCGCCCAGTCAATTCCCATTCGCTTCATGTTCTCTTCTGCGAGTGTGCCGGCAGATTTCGCTTCGAAAGCAGTCATCTGCGCCACCTGGTCGCGAGTGTATTTCCATTCGATTCCCGGGGATTTTGCGCGCCGGTCGTTTGGCCCTTCCGGATAAAGCATCATCTGCCAGAAGCCTTCGAGACTCGCGTAGCGTTTGCCTCGATAAATGAACGGCGTGGCGGCAAAGTTTGATAACAGTCCGAGCTCGTTCCGTTTTGAGAGTATGACTTCACCTGGACCGGCTTCTTGCGGAAGTATCTCCCAGTCAGGTTTGTTCACTTCGGAGACTGGCGTCCACCAGTGTGCCGGATAGCGCGGGGCACTAGTGATTTGTTGACCATGTGTAAGTGGAGCGATCAAACAAGCGACGGCGAGCAGCGTAGTCACAAAAATCGACATACTTATTGTTCTTCACTCCGGAGGAGTGCAATGTTTATAGACTAGAGCCCCTATCACTTTAGCGCCATTCGGAGGGGCGGAGCGAAAGTTCGAATTCAAAGCAATCATTCACTCCGCCCCTCCGAATGGCGCCGGAGGTGAGACATCGTTGTGGCTATAAACATGTAACCCCTCTGGGGTCAAATCCAACGCAAGACATTGGAGCTCATTGGCCCGTGGCCGCGTTCTTCGTCTTAGTTGAACGCGACGTCGATTTCAACATCGGTTTCGTAACATACGTTCCCGGCTTCAGATTATCCACAAACAACTTCAGTATTCGTTTGTATTCATCTGCCCAACTCTCTTCTCGTTCGAAACCGTGATCCTCAACCGGGTACGGTGCAACTGACCAGTTTTCTTTTCTTAACTCTATCAGCTTCTCGACCAGTCGAACCGAATCCTGGAAGTTCACGTTCGTATCGACCATGCCATGGCAAATCAAGAGTGCGCCTTTCAGTCCGCTCGCAAAATAGATCGGCGAACTCTTTCGATAGGCCTCGGCGTCGTTCTGTGGAAGATTCAGGATGTTCGCGGTGTAGCCATTCGCGTAGTGCGCCCAGTCTGTGACCGGTCGTAGCGCAGCACCGGCAGCAAACGCATCAGGCTCGGTAAACATTGCCATCAGAGTAATGAAGCCACCGTAGCTGCCGCCGTAGAGACCAATTCGTTTAGGATCAACTCCATGTTCCTTAACCAGGTAATTCACCGCGTCGAGGTGATCGCTGAGATCCTTACCACCCATGTGACGATAAATACCCGTGCGCCAGTCGCGTCCGTATCCGGCGCTTCCTCGGTAATCAATGTCCAGGACCAGGAAGCCGCGCTCCATTAACAAGTGGTGAAACATGTATTCGCGGTAATAAGAACTCCACCAGCGATGCACGTTCTGCAGATAACCTGCGCCGTGCACGAAGAACACTGCCGGGCCACCTTTCTTCCAGGTCGAGGGCATATACATACGACCGTATACCGTGGCGCCGTCACCCGCTTTGAAGCTGACTATTCGTGGGTCAATCCAGTCGTGCGTGAAGAACTCGGGTATCGGGGACGTTGTTACTGACCTGGCTTCGGCCGATCCTTCCGCTGGCTTGTTTGGCAATAGATAAAGTTCCTGAGGTTTGTTGCTGTAAGAACGAACGTCAGCCAGTGTCGTTTCGTCCGGGCTGATATCGACAGCATTGTTTCCGGGTAGCGTCGTGATCCTGGTTCGTAATCCACCACTTATCGACATCGAATACAAATGTCTTTCGAATGGGCTGCCCTCACTTGAAACAAAGTAGAACTTTGTTTTGTCGCGAGAAAGTCGGACGTCAGAAACCTCAAATTGTCCAGATGTTAGTTGGGTTGGTTCTCCGCCGTCGATTGAAACTGAATACAGATGTGCGTAGCCATCACGTTCTGACTCGAAGTAGACGTGGGTGTTGTCTGGCAGCCAGCCGAGAGTGAATGAACCGGGACCACCAATCCACGCATCGTCATGGAGAGTGGAGAGCACTTTGGTCTTTCCGGTTGTTGAATCGAGCAACAAAATCCAACGGTCTTTGTTGTCTCCTGATCTCGCCATCAAGACTGCGTTTTTACCGTCGTCTGACCACTGCAATTGAAATAGCTGCACGTCTCGATCACGCGGGCGTGCGTTTCGCTCGCCTTGACCGCGAGCTTGCTGTTGTTCAGTTCCCGCTACACTGTCGCGCGGGGGTTGTTCGGTTGTCGCTTGACTCTGCGTTAGCCTTTGACCGTGATCGATATTCTTTGTCTCGCCGCTCGCCATGTCGATGATTACTAATCGCGTGCGATTAGGCGGATCGCCTGCCTTGGTTCTGCCCGAAATGTCTTCCGTGTAACCAGATTCGGTAACGTAGTTGGGAACAATGGTGGCCTTATTTCCAGTGGCAGGTTCACTGATGCTTGCAATAACGAGCTTACCGTTGGGAGACAAGTTAAGACTTTGAACGTTCTGTCCGGCCGGAATATTAAAGGGCTTGCGCGTCTCGCGTTGTTTACGTTTGGTTTCCTGTTCCTCGCGCTGTTCAGATCGTTCGCGTACTGCGTCGAGGAGCGTTCGCTCTTCTTTTTTCAAAAACTCCTGACCTTCGTTGCCGGCTTGTTGTCCACTAACACCTTGCTGGGCGTTTCCTTGCCTGGTGTTCTGGCCAAAACCACCGCCACCACCGGCGGTCGCTCCGGCTGTGGACGCTCCCGGCGTCGTGGTCCTAATGTCTGTGAGTTGTTCTAATGAACCGCCCTCGAGAGACATCACGAACAGGTTGTTCTGTCGAGTGAAGTAGATGCTTTTCTGGTCAAAGGTGAAGTGAGGATTCGA
>Ga0105243_10003613_pt1 | contig 12456 bp, 13 predicted proteins | sample KBSM34metaG_FD_81525 | JGI IMG/M metagenome (GOLD analysis project Ga0105243, IMG submission 81525) | Miscanthus rhizosphere microbial communities from Kellogg Biological Station, Michigan, USA - KBS M3-4 metaG | ecosystem: Host-associated > Plants > Roots > Rhizosphere > Soil | place...
ATCGCTTGTGCAGGCCGTTGAGCTCAAGAAGCGCAGCGATTCCAGTCATGCGCCTCTACCCCGACCTCCCACCAGGCCCACAAGACCATTCCCCGGCATCAGCACGATGAACAGGATAACTGCTCCGACTAGCGGCTGCCAATACTCCGTGAGACTTGAAAACAATGTCTCAAGGCCGATGAACACAATCGCGCCGGCCAGCGGTCCGAACAGGTTCCCTACGCCGCCAAGAATAACCATGATCAGCAACTCGCCGGATTTGGTCCAATGCAGCATGTCCGGACTGACGAAACGCATCAGGTTCGCAAACAGGGCGCCGGACAGACCCGCGCCCATCCCTGCGATCGTGAAGGCGGCGACCTTGTAGGAAAATGTCTCGACGCCGAGCGCTATCATGCGCCGTTCATTCTGCCGGATCCCGTCCAGCACACGCCCAAAGTGAGAGTTCTTAAGACGTCCCATCGCGGCGAAACAAGCAATCATTATCGAAAGGCTCACGAAATACATGATCGTGTCGTCGCTCAAACTGAAAGAGCCCAGATTGTTGCGTTGCCGGATCGAGAGGCCGTCCTCGCCTCCATAGGCTTTGAGCGAAAGCACAATGAAGAAGATCATCTGCGCGAAAGCCAGCGTGATCATGATGAATTGGACGCCGCGTGTTCGCATCGCCATCGCTCCGATGACCGCAGCCGCCGACCCGCCTACGAGCATCGCGAGCGGAGCCGTCACGAGCAACTGTTGGGTTCCGGGCAAGAAACCCCAGAAGCGTTCGCCGGAAATCGCATTCGAGTACGATATTGCGACGGTGTAGCCGCCCAACCCGAAGAAGGCCGCATGCCCGAGGGATACAAGGCCTCCGAAACCGACGAGAAGGTTCAGGCTCGCCGCCGCGATCGCGGCAATGACGATGCGGGTTGCAAGCGGTATCAGCGCCGGATCGCCAATCGCCTTCGCGATTACAGGGACGCTCACGCCAACCCCGATCGACGCAACAAGCAAAAAGCCATTCAGCAACGTTCTGCGCCTTATCGACGTCACGACTGAAAGCCCGGCGCCGCAACAAGCCCTTGCGGTTTCACAATGAGAACGAGCGCCATCAACAGGTAAATCGCGATGGACGAAAATCCGGCCCCGAGAGCATCGGCATCCGAGGCCGCCATGAAACGCTTCAACATCGTGGGTGCGTAGGCGTGAGTGAGCGTATCGACGAGCCCGACCAGCATAGCGCCGACGAACGCGCCTCGAATTGATCCCATTCCACCGATCACGACCACCACAAACGTAACAATAAGAATGTGCTCTCCCATACCTACCTGAACGGCGAGAATGGGACTCGCCATCATTCCGGCAAGGCCCGCCAGAAGCGCGCCAAGGGCAAAAACGATCGTATAGATGAGCCGGATGTCGATGCCGAGCGCGCGCACCATCTCGCGATCGGTTGCGCCGGCGCGTATCAGCATCCCCACCCGGGTGTAACCCACGATCAGATACAGCCCAAGTGCGACGAGGACACCGACACCGATCACCAGCAGCCGGTAGGCGGGATAGCTCAACCCAGGAACAAGCGTGATGGCGGTGTTCAGCGCTTGGGGAACGCCGACGAACAGCGGCTGCCGTCCTACAATCACGGTTGCGAGCCCGTCGATAATCAGAATCAGGGCAAATGTCGCACCCACCTGGCTGAGGTGCGCGCGGTCGTAGAGGCGCCGCAGGATGGCAGCCTCGATGATCACGCCGATAATCGCCGACGCGACAAGAGCAATTCCAGTACCGACAAGGAACGAACCCCAACGCGTGGCCGCAAGCGCACCGGCCATGGCGCCCACCATGTAGAGGGAGCCATGAGCGAGGTTGATAATGCCCATGATTCCGAACACGAGCGTCAAACCGGCCGCCAGCAGGAACAGCGTGAGGCCGAACTGCAAGCCGTTCAGCGTTTGCTCAAGAAACAAGATCATGGCGTCGGCCGATTAGAGCGGACAATCTGCCGAGTAGCTGTCGCCATAATCGCTCGCGATCTTGTTCTTGGTCACAAGCACCGGCTTCCCGTCGGAATTCTTTTCGACCTTCAGGATCCACCAGTCCTGGATAGGATGCTGGTTCTTCGCAAACTTGAACTTGCCGCGAACGGTCGGAAATTTTGCGGCAAGCATCGCCGTGCGGAACGCAGCTGCGTCGTCGAGATTGCCCCTGGTTTCACGCAATGCCGCACCGACGGCCAACGCGGTCTCGTACGATTGACTGGCAAAGACCGTTGGAAGCCGACTGTACTTCTGCTGGAACGACGACACGAATGCACTGTTGGCGCTACCGGGAAAATCGGCGTTCCAATGCGTCGTCGCGGTGATGCCTATGGCAGCATCGCCGACGGCAGCAAGGATCGTACTGTCCAGCGACGACTCGGGAACCACCATCGGGATGCTCGATGCCAATCCGGACTGGCTATATTGTCGAATAAATGCGATCCCGAGTCCGCCCGGATGAAACTGGAACACGACGTCGGGCTTCGCGGCACGAATTTTGGCAATCTCCGCCGAAAAATCCGTCTGATCGAGGCGCGTGTAAAGCTCATCAAGAACCTCACCCTTGAACGTCCGTCTGAGCCGGTGAGCGCGTCCTTGCCGGCCTGATAGTTCGGAGCGAGTATCACAGCACGCTTATAGCCGAGTTCATTTGCGGCAATTCCGGCAGTCTCATGCAACGTATCGTTTTGCCAAGCCACCGCGAAATAGTTCTTGTTGCAGCCCTTGCCGGCGAATATTGACGGCGCCGCGTTTGGACTAACGTAAAAGCCGCCGGCCTCCAGAATGTCCGGAGCGACCGCCGCCAGGATGTTCGAAAACACGATTCCGGAAACTAGCTTTATTCCGCTCGTCTTCTGCATGCGCTCAAGAACTGTCTTCGCCTGAGCGGGTTTCAAGGCGTCGTCCTCGACCACCATTTCAACCGCCACACCGCCAAGCGATCCGCCTTCCTGATCGACCGCAAGCCTGAAGCCATCACGAATGTCGGCTCCAATGTAACCGCCTGGCCCGGACAGCGTCGTGATAAAGCCGATCTTCAGTGGCGGCGTCTGAGCCAACGCTACAGACCCAAACTGGGAAAGGCCCAGCACCACCGCTCCGGCAAGAAATTGTCGCTTCGAGATCATGGGGCTTCTCCTGGTTCGAAAGGACTCCGTTGCCGCCGCCCTAGGCGGCGCTATTCCGGGATTCTGGATTACCGAGGCCTGACGCCGCGAATGCCATGCGCACCGCGTCTTTCTCGGCTTCGGTCAGCGAAAGCAACGGTCGGCGGACAGGACCTCCATCCTGGCCGAGCAGCTCTTGCCAGAACTTGGCATGCGCCTGCGGCTTCTCGGGTGGCCTGCTGTCGCGGAAGGCTTTGCGAACCGGCTGCAGGCTGTCACGGATAATCCGCGCCCGCTTCACGTCGCCGCGCATCGCGAGATCCGTGTACTCGCGCATACGGCGATCGTTCGGGGTCTGGATCAGGTAAGGCGTGTTCGAGCACAGATAGACCTGCCATCCGAGCTCGACCATTGCGTCGAACCACTCGCTCTCCGATGCGGTCGAGACCAGTATCCTGTCGCCCGCGAGTCTGGTCAGGCGGGTATACATCTCGCGGGGCACGGAATACTTGATCGCAACGACGTTCGGGATGTCAGCAAGGCGATTGCAAAGCTCGGGACTCATCAGGTAGCCGGAATCGGGGTGACTCCAGAGAGCGATTCCGATGTCAATCTTGTCGGCAATATAGCGGTAGTATTCGTAGAGCGTATCGTCCTGAGCGTCGAGAAAGTGGAGAACCGGAGCATGGACGACGATGTAGTCGGCTCCGGATGCCTCGGCATGACGTGCAAGGTCGATGACGACATCGATATTCTGGTCCGAGCATGACATGATCGTGCCCGCTTTGCCGCGCGTCGCGTCCAGCGCTATGTCGAAGGTGCGCTTGCGCTCTTCGACGGACATCGAGAAGAACTCACCCTGCTTGCCGCTAATGAAGAGCCCGTCGATTCCGAGTTTCTCGATCCAGTGTCGAATGTTGACGCGAAACGCCTTTTCATCGAGCGCCAGATCCGGCGCAAAGGGATTCAAGGCCGCCGCCCAGATTCCCTTCATGTTCGATCGTGCGTAGGCCTTCGCGTCGGACTTTTTGTATCTCATGGCGTTCTGTCCCGTTTCAATTTCACATCCCGGATCGCGGTCCAAATGCGATCGCTTGTCAAAGGCATGTCCAGGTGCTCGATCCCGAACGGCGATAGCGCATCGATCACAGCGTTCACGACCGCGGCCGGAACGCCGATGCAACCGGCCTCTCCTGCGCCCTTGGCGCCGAGCGCATTCATCACCGACCGGGTAGGCTGAGATTTGATCTCAATCATCGGCATATCGTTCGCGCGCAACACGCCATAATCCATCAGCGAGCCGGTCACGAGCTGACCGCTATCGTCGTAGACGATCCGCTCCACCAATGCTTCGCCGAGCCCCTGCGCGAGTCCGCCGACCAACTGCCCGTTGACGAGCATTGGATTGACGACGGTACCGGCATCATCGACCCAAACGATCTTTTCGACTTCAAGCTCGCCGGTCTGTTCGTCGATGGCGATAGTCGCCAGCACGGCGCCGCTCGCCCATGCTTCGTTCGCGTCATAGCGAACATCCGTCTTCAGGCAGAGACCGCAGCTGCCCTCTCCGGCTTCCGCCAGGGCTATATCGCGCCAGCAAACCAACTGCTCTCCGTCTCGCCGAACCTGGAAGCCGGCTGAATGCCGTTCGATGCGTTCGATGCTTGCCTGCAGCAGGTGCGCGGCTGCGCTTCGCGCCCGCTCCTCGAATTTCCTGGCAGCCTCCAGCAGAGCGCTGCCGCCGATCGCCGTCGAGCGGCTGGCGAGCGCACCGATACCATCGGGCGCCGATGCCGTATCGCCATGGTGAATGACGACCTGCTCCGGCGCCACGCCAAGTGCGGCGGCCACGATTTGCGCCGCAGCAGTTTCACGCCCCTGTCCCTGCGACGTCGAACCTGTTCCGGCGACGATGCGACCCAGATGGTCGAGCCCGACAAACGCGCTTTCCCAACCTGCTCCGCAAGGCTCGACGTAAACGGCGATCCCCTGGCCACGCAGCTTGCTGTCCCGTTTGCGTCTGCTTTCTCCCTTACGCAGACGCACATAGTTCGACATGGCGCACACGGTCGTCAGCAGCGCCGGGTAATCGCCCGCGTCCAAACGCTCGCCTGTCGGCGTTTGGTACGGAAGTTGCCGGGCGGCGATCAGGTTCTTGAAGCGGATGTCGACTGGATCCATGCCGGTCGCACGCGCAGCCGCATCGGCGAGCCGCTCCATAAGCATTGTCGCTTCGGGCCGTCCGGCCCCCCGGTAGATGTTCACGGGTGCGTCCGCGGTCACGTCACCGCGCACGGAAATATCGACGTTTTGAATGAGATAGGGACCGGGAAGAATACGGCCGGCGTTGCGGGCCGGAACTTGCGCTGAGTACGGCAGCCAGTATCCAAGCGGAAACGCAGCTTCTGCCCTCAAGGCCGTGAAGCGTCCATCGTCGGAAACGGCAAGCCATCCTTCGAGCAACCCTCCTCGTCCCTGCGTCGCCGACAGAAAATCCTCGCTGCGGGTCGCGCACCACTTCACGGTGCTGCCGATCCGCAACGCAGCGAACGCAACAACGACGTCTTCGGGATAGATCGATGCCTTGCCTCCGAAGGACCCCCCGACATCGGGGGCAATCACACGGATTCGGGACTTCTCGATCGAAAGGATTCTTGCCAGCTCATCCCTGGCCCTGTGCGGAGTCTGGGTCGAGATCCATGCGGTCAAACACCCGGTCGCGTCCACTTCCGCCACCGTCGCACGCGGCTCCAAGGCCATCGGTGCAAGCCGGGAGTGCTCCACTTTTACATGCAAGGTGTGGGCAGCTCTGGCCTTCGCAATCGCCGGTGCGCCAGGCCTGTCGAAACGCATTTTTCGACGCGCGGTCTTCGTCGATCTCGTACTCCCATGAGACCAGTTGAGCGGCATCGATGGCCTGCATTCGCGTCTTCGCGATGACGGCCGCCAGCGGCTGGCCGACAGCATGAATGTGATCGCGAGCCAGCAATCCTGATTTCGGCGCCTGCATGCCGTCGATAAGGGGGTTGATGGACAACTCGCCAAGCACGGCGACATCGACCCCGGTTATGACCGCGACGACACCTTCGCTTGCGCGCGCAGTTTCAACGTCGAGTTTGATCAAGCGGGCGCTGGAGCTCTGCGATCGAACGAATTCGAGATAGAGGCATTCGTCCGTGTCGACGTCGTCGACGAACCTGCCGCGTCCCCTCACAAGCCTCTCATCTTCAACGCGGAGCCGTGGTACGCCGATCGGAAAGTTCTGCTCACAGGTTGCTGGCAGGCTGAGCTGGATCATTCTGCTGCAGCTCGCGCGGAAGCGACCTTCGCCGGCAGGACCATGCGCTCAGTAATCTGATCGACAAGGCCGTGGAACTTCCCCCAGGGAGCTTCACGATAGTTGTGATTGCGGACGATGAAAGAGGCGCCTGGAAAGAACTTTTCGTATTGCTGATGGCGCCCGGCAAATTCGGAACCGATGATATCCCAGGCCAATCTGAACAGCTTCATACGCGACAGCGCATCCAGCTGGGGTGTTCGCCAGTAGGTTGAAAAGCGCTCGGCCATCCAGGGATCATGCAGGACAGACCCATCCGCAGGCATCTGGAACACGCCACCGCCGCAGAGCTCCCGAACACAGTCGATGATCGCGGAGTAGTTTTCCACGCCCCAGTTGAGTGCGGCGTACATGATACGGCGGTTGTAGGTGACGTATCCTGGTGTCGGCCTCTTCGCAAGACTGGATCTGGCCGGCGACGAGACCTTCCAGCAGAGCTTCGAGCGCAGCAAGCCGTCCCAGCGTCTCCTTGACTGCCGGAACCTGATCCGCGCCCGTTGACTGCGCCACCCTGCTCGCAAGGCCGACCAGAAGCTGAAGTTTTACGAGATATCGAACGTTCGAGTGATGGTTGCCGTAGGCGTGCGCCGCGGTCTCGATATAGAGCCCACGCGACAGGGCCGGATCATTGTGAACGAAGACACGCTCCCACGGCACCTTAACGTTGTCGAACATCACCATTGCGTCGGTTTCGTCAAAACGAAACGACAACGGCCCCTCGAACTCGTTCGCGACATTCCCAAACGGCTTGCGCGACCAAAGGGAGACGCCAGGATGATTGCAGGGAACTGCGAAGGTCACCGACTCGGCCTTCGCTTCCGGTGCCAGCGGAAGGATGTTTCCGATCCAGATTTCGTCGGCAAGGATGGCTCCCGTGGCAAGCATTTTCATGCCGCTTACGACGACCCCGTCGTCCTCCTCGCGAATGACGCGCAAGGACGGATTTGGAAGATTCTTGCCCTGGTAAAAGGAGGGATCGCGTGCGGCCTGCGGCGACACGATGGCATGCGCGGCATAGCTATCGTTTCTGCGCATGAAGTCGTAGTAGGCGGTGACGTTGTCGGCGAATTTCCCGAAGATTTCGGGCTTCAGGTTCATTCCCGTCACAAAGCTGGCGATGTAGTCGGGCGAGCGCCCGAGAAGTCCGTAGCTCGCTTCCGACAATTTACGATGGGTCTCGGTGCGTTTGGCAAGATCCGCGCGGTTGCGGGCCTTCAGGAAATACGACGAAATGCGCTCACCATTGTCGTCATAGGACATCAGCTCCCGATTGGCGGCGCTTGCCTTCAGATCATAAAAGTCGGCGATGGTTTGCGCCGCATGGCGGAAGGCCGGATGAGTCGTAACGTCGCACGGTTACATCCCTTCGGAGCACGCCATGCTTAAGACTGGAAAGCAGCATCTTGAGGGCCTGCGCGATGGTCGCGTGGTCTATATCGGCGGCGAACAGGTAACCGGGCGGACGATAGGGCCGGGACGGCCAACCGCTATCCGTTGCGCGCGGGCAAAAGCCACTTTGCGCACTCTTGTCACGATGCCGAGACGGTCTATGATCGACAGTTGGTGCTGGCGAGAGCCATGGCTCGAGGATCACACGAACGGACGGCGCATGCTCACAAGTCAAATGCTGGACCCCGCTCTTCCGCAATTCGGGGCACTCCCGCCCGCGATGCGGACCCACAACCTTGCAGAGGCCCGGTCGCATCTTGACCGCGTGTTCACGCGCCATGAACTGACCACCGCCACGCCGGCCAGCATTAGCTTCGAGCACTGTCACGCCGCAGTCGGCGACATCGCGGTGAACATCCTGGGATACGGGACCGATGTTGAAATCAGCACGCCGGCGCTTCCCGATTTTTACCTGTTTCAGGTAACTCTCGCCGGTGACGTCAACATCCGATCCGCAGGATACGATATCCCGCTGCCCACCGGTTCGGTTTTTGTAATGAATCCCGGCCAGTCCTATCGAAAGCATTGGGGCAAGGAAAGTCGGCAGCTCATTCTCAAGCTTCCGCAGCATGCTGTAGAGAGACAAGCCAGGAATGATCTGGAAAGCGATCGCATCCAGAGCGTCCGTTTTGCTCCTGTGGTGATGAATAGCGCCCGCGAAGCATTCTCCCTGGTGCGCTACATTGGCACGATCTGCGCCGACTTGACCGACCCTAACGGACTCGCAAGTAGCGCGGCCGTGCGGAAGACTATCGAATCGAGCATTCTTTCGGCCATTCTCGCGACGCTTGCGAACGATCACACCGACGAGTTTCGGCTCACCGCGCTGCCCGCAATGCCTCGCTACGTCCGGCGTGCTGAAGCCTATCTGAGAGAACATTTTTCCGAGCCTATAAGTCTTTCGGCGCTTGCGACGGCCGCCGGTGTCAGCGTGCGCACTCTGCAGTCGGGGTTCCAACGCTACAGAAATACCACGCCCTCACGGCTGCTTCGCGATATCCGTTTGGATCGAGTGCGCGCGGAAATACTCAAAGGCAATGCGTCGGTGACCGAAGCCGCCTTCGACGCCGGCTTCCAGCATCTCGGCCGCTTCGCGCGCAGCTATGCTGAGCGGTTTGGCGAGACGCCTTCGGAAACCTTGCGGCAAAGCTTCAACCGGAAGAACTAATCAGACCGCTGCCAACCGACGCCATCAGAATTGGAAGGCATGGCGTGGATCGACGAAGTCGCTCGCGAGCTTGACGAAAGCGCCATCAGCGTAGAGCAGCGGTTTGACATTTGGCGTGACATGGACAGCCTTGATATCGGCAATAATCAATCCGTGTGACACTGCATTAAGGATTTCCGAAATAGCGCATTCGAAAGAGCAGACCGCCCCCCGCAGAACCGGCGCCTCACGATAGCGGCCCGTCGTCCATTCGCCCACCTGAAACCGGTCCGAGACGGAACGATCCAGCCCGGCAAAACACTCTGCGATCCCTGCCTGCCCCTCCGCAAGAGCGTTGACGACCAGGTGACCGGTTCGCTTCATCATTGCGAATGTCGGCCCGCGCTGATTTACGCAAGCCAGCAGTCGGGGCGGATCGGCCGAAAGCGAGCAGACCGCAGTGGCCGTCAATCCCAACCTGTCCCGTCCATCCGCGGTGGTCAGAACTGTTACTGCACCTGCAAGTGCCCGCATTCCGGTCCGAAACCCGGCGCCGTCGATTGCATCGGCCGGGCTACTGGAACTGAGCGCATGACTGAAATCGAGCGGCTCATCTGCCGCACGGGCACCTTTGTCTGAAGCGTTTGCGGATTCCGTCACCGGACAGCTTTCGTGAGCACGCGTGTGAGCAATTACTTCCTTGCTGGCCGACCAGCATTGACGTTGCCACAGGCCTTGCAGACCTGATTCTGCGGATTGGAATAATAGGCTTCGAAGATCGGCGGCATATCGCGTTCGAGCACCTCGATATGAGCCGTCTTCTCGAACAGAACATTGTTGCAGTTCTCGCAATACCAGCGATGCGTATCGAGCAACTCGCCCTTCCGGACACGTTCGACGATCAGGCCAACGGTACCTTCGGGACGCATCGGCGAGTGCGGGACGTTTCCCGGCAGTGTGTAGATCGAGCCCTCGGTGATCTTGACGTCGTAGGGTTTGCCCTCGTGCTGGATACGCAACGTCATGTCTCCCTTGAGCTGAAAGAAAAACTCCTCCGTCGGGTTGACATGATAGTCCGTCCGCTGATTGGGGCCTCCCACGACAGTCACCATGAAATCGTCAAGCGTAAAGATCGTGTGCGCCGCGGTTGGCGGGCGAAGCTTGTCTTCGTTCTCGCGGATCCACCGCATGAGATTGAATGAAGCAGGCTTGGTCCCGCTCGCCGCGATTGTCTTGTCGATTGTCGAGGTGCCTGACATTTGAAGTCCCCTGACCTGGCGATGAGTGCATCCAATCCTACGCAGCGGTCTCCACGGGGAGATGGTCGGCCGGGTTCCACGGCGTCTTCTCCTGGAGGCCGAATTCCGCCGCCCAATCAAGCGTATGCTGGTCCAGTTCGGTATGCAAAGTGTCGTTGAAACGGTTCAACCACCCGAACAGTGAAATCACGGCGACAATTTCGACAATCTGGGCGGCCGAATAATGGCGCTTCAAGCGCTCGAAGATATCGTCGGTGGCGGCGTTTGGAACGACGGATGCGGCACGGGCCAAATCGAAGGCCGCCTTCTCGCCTTCATTGAACAGAGAGCTTTGTTCATACTCCCAGATTGCGTTCAGCTTGTCGTCAGGAACACCCCAACGGGCAGCGCTCTGGATGTTATGCGCCTGACAGAACTGACACCCCGCGGTCGATGAGGAAATATAGGCGACGAGAAAGCGGAAACCACGATCGAGCGTACCCTCGTCGCGAATGACCGCCTTCGAAAGGTCCATGAATGCCTTCAGTACCGGCGGTCGATGGCCGAGAACCAGGTAGCTGTTGGGAATGTATCCGTTGGATTTCTCGATAATGTCAAAGCGTTCCTGAAATTCGACAGGCAACGAATTCCGATCGACTTTTCCCACACGAGTCATGCTGACGCTCCTCTTAATTCGATCAGGGAGCTTATTGCGAGCGTTTCGAGCCGCGACTATGCAAAGATGGGTGCCATACTTGCCAAAAAAGTCATGCCACCGGCCCGCGTGGCCCAATCTCGGCGGCCACTTCCCGTACTATTTCAGCAAAAACGCGCGCCGCGGGACTGGGAAAATGCCCCTCCCGGAGGGAGAGCCCGACCTCCGTAACCGGAAGCCGAAGCGGCGTCTGCAGAATCGCGACGAGATCGTGAACGCGATAGTATTCGGCGATGTCCCTCGGCAGGAAAGCCAGCAGGTCCGTGTCTGCCAGCAAACGCTGGTTGACCAGAACGGTGACCGATTCGAGCATCGGTTTTGGCGGCGGTTGCCCTATGGCGCGAAATGCCTCATCAATCTCGGCGCGAAGCAGCGTTCGCCGCGACGGCAATATCCAGGACGCTTCGCGAAGATCCTGCACGGCGACGTCTCGCTGCACCAGCGGGTGACCGGGTCTCGCCACGACGGATGTCGGCTCATGATAAAGCGTCTCCGTGGCTATGCCCTCGTCACCCGCAAGACGCGGCAGACGTCCAAGCAAAATGTCGAGATCGCTTGTTCTCAGCATGGGAACCAGCACATCGAACGTGCCTTCGAGAATATGAACAGACACCTTCGGAAAGCGTTGACGGAGGCGCTCGATACTGAGTGGCAGCAGCGTCGCCGATGCTGCAAGCAAGGTGCCGACCGCGATGCGCCCTTCCACGCCGTTAGCCAACGCCGCAATCTCATCGTGCAGGAGGCGCGTCTCCGACAGGATCAGTCGCGCGCGACGTATCATAGCGTCGCCGTATGGTGTCGGCGTCACGCCCAGTCGCGTCCGTTCGAACAATTTGACACCGAGGATACTCTCGATTTCCTTCAGCATTCGTGTCGCCGCCGGTTGACTGATGTTGAGAGCCAGTGCGGCCGCCGCAATGCTGCGGCGCTCGTAAATCGCGACCACAAATTCCATCTGATGAAGTTTGAGTCGAGTCTCGCGAATTCGTCGTCCCGATGACATATCTAGTCCCTTAGCTCACTAAAACGCCGTTGGGAGGAATCGTCCAAACGATCCAGATAGAATCTCTCGGACCTTGTAAACCTATTCCCACTGTTTGGCCCGGCACTTAGCAGATCGACCAGGTTCTAGGGAGGCGGTGCAAATCCAGTGTCATGGTGATGCACGCCCGACTTGATCAAGGAAAATGTCAACCTTGCATTTCAGTTCGGCCCACTCAGGGGCAGCCCATTCGTAGCTCGCAAGGTCTGGTCAGTGCGACATGTGCTATGCGTGAGCGAGGATTTCGCAAACCGTCATGGAGAGATTCTTAGAGCGACCCATCCGAGTCAGTTGGCGCCGCTGCCTTCGTCCTGACGCCTCCTTTTGATTCCTGGCTGTTTGAGCGAGATGGAGAAAGCCAGGTCGGATTCAAACCGGATCCGTAGTCTTGACAGTTG
>Ga0105243_10003620_pt1 | contig 12448 bp, 9 predicted proteins | sample KBSM34metaG_FD_81525 | JGI IMG/M metagenome (GOLD analysis project Ga0105243, IMG submission 81525) | Miscanthus rhizosphere microbial communities from Kellogg Biological Station, Michigan, USA - KBS M3-4 metaG | ecosystem: Host-associated > Plants > Roots > Rhizosphere > Soil | place: Michigan...
GTACGCGTTGACGTTCTGGCCGAGCAGCGTCACCTCCTGGACGCCTTCGGCGACCAAGGCTTGGATCTCGGTGAGGATGTCACCTGGCCTGCGGTCGGTCTCGCGACCTCGCAGCGCCGGGACGATACAGAAGGTGCAGGTGTTGTTGCAGCCCACGCTGATCGAGACCCACGCCGCGTACGCCGACTCCCGACGGGTCGGCAAGTTCGAGGGGAAGGTCTCCAACGCCTCCTTGATCTCGACCTGAGCCTCACGCTCAATTCGGGCGCGTTCCAACAGGGTGGGCAGGGACCCGATGTTGTGGGTGCCGAACACCACATCGACCCACGGCGCCCGGGTCAGGATGGTGGCCTTGTCCTTCTGCGCCAGGCAGCCGCCGACGGCAATCTGCATGCCGGGTCGTGATCTCTTGGTCGGCAGCAGATTGCCAAGGCTTCCATAGAGCCGGTTGTCGGCGTTCTCACGCACGGCGCAGGTGTTGAAAACCACTATGTCGGGTATCGCGTCCCCTACGGATCGTTGGTAGCCGGCCTCCTCGAGCAATCCAGCAAGCCGTTCGGAATCATGCACGTTCATCTGGCATCCGTACGTACGGATCTGGTACGTACGCGAGCGGGTGGCCATTGGCGCCTCGGACACTGTCGACATAGCAGACCAAGGGTAAGTGCTCGGGTACGCATGACGATAAAGTGCCGATTCGTGAGCGCTGCACCGACCGGAGAACAGTACGAGATCTCGTCCGGAAAGCATCGCGCCGTGGTCGCCGAGGTCGGCGCCGCGCTGCGCAGCTTTACCTTCGACGGTCGTGATCTCGTGCACGGGTTCGATGTCATGGAAACGATCAAGGGCGGTCGTGGGCAGAATCTGATTCCATGGCCGAACCGGATCCGCGACGGCCGGTATACCTTCAACGGGGTCACTCAGCAGCTCGCGCTCACCGAGCCCGCTCGCCACAACGCCAGTCACGGCCTCGCTCGCTATGTGCCTTGGGTTCTTGTCGAGCGGCAGGCTGACACTGTCGTCAATCGAGTACGTATCCACCCGCAGCCTGGCTGGCCTGGCACCCTCGAGGCGACGATCACGCATCGCGTCGGCGAAGAGGGCTTGATGGTGACAGTCGAGGCGACGAATCTCGGAGACAACGAGCTACCGTTCGGCTACGGCGCGCATCCGTATCTGACCGTCGGTGAATCGAGCGTCGACGAGGTCGCCCTGACCGTTCCCGCTGCCTCCTATCTTGAGGTAGATGATCGGCTGCTGCCCGCCAAAGTCTCACCGATTGACGGCACGGCCTACGACCTGCGGCACGGCACCGTCCTGGGGACGAAGAATCTCGATACAGCCATGACCGATCTCGACCGTGATTCTGATGGTCGCTGGCGGATCAGACTGGCGCGCGGCGACCGTTACGCCGAGCTGTGGGGCGACGAGGCTTTTGTGTGGACACAGGTCTTTACCGGAGGGCCCAACCGAGACGGTGGGGTGGCTGTCGAACCGATGACCTGCGGGCCGGACGCGTTCAACGAAGGGCCAACTCACGATGACATGAGGGTGCTCGCCCCCGGTCAAACCTTTGTCGGGCAATGGGGAATTTCCGGTAGTTAGCCTAACTAATAAAGATATTTGGCGATTGTCACCGAAAATCGGAGCGTATCTTGTGCGGTTTTGCCAACCGCAGGTCTAAGGTCGGGGCCATGACGAAGGCCGAAATCTCGTCACAGGAGGTCGAGCGTCAAGCCGGGTCACTGTCTGATCCCGTACCGGATCCGACGGCTGGTCCGTCGGTGGCGCCGGATCAGCTCGGCGAACCTCTGGTGGTGCTCAGCGAAGTCGACAAGCACTTCGGTGATCTCCACGTGCTCCAAAGGATCGATCTCACTGTGCGCAAGGGCGAGGTCGTCGTCGTCCTCGGTCCGTCTGGCTCAGGCAAGTCAACCCTGTGTCGGGTGATCAACCGCCTCGAGACAATCGAGTCAGGAACGATCACCATCGATGGTCAGCAGCTGCCAGACGAAGGCAAGGCGCTGGCCCAATTGCGTGCCGACGTCGGAATGGTTTTCCAATCCTTCAACCTTTTTTCTCATAAGACTGCCCTGGAAAATGTCACGCTTGGCCCGATCAAGGTTCGGAAGATCTCGACCGGCGAAGCCAAGAAGCGTGGCATGGATCTGCTCACGCGGGTCGGGGTGGAATCGCAGGCCGAGAAGTACCCGGCGCAGCTGTCCGGTGGCCAACAGCAACGCGTTGCGATCGCTCGGGCGCTCGCCATGGACCCCAAAGTGATCATGTTCGACGAGCCGACTTCAGCTTTGGACCCGGAAATGGTCAACGAAGTGCTCGAGGTCATGGTTTCGCTCGCTCGCCAGGGTATGACAATGATCGTCGTTACGCACGAGATGGGCTTCGCCCGTAAGGCTGCCAACCGGGTGGTTTTCATGGATGAGGGCCAGATCGTCGAGGAAGGCGAACCGGAGGCATTTTTCACCAACGCGCAAAGCGCCCGAGCCAAGGACTTCCTGAGCAAGATCTTGACCCAGTGATCGACATGTCCAATCCGGATTTATTGCCTCTTCCGAATCGGGCAGCAACAACTCATCTGTTCCCACCTGCGTGCAAGCCAACGCCCCTTGGTTTCACATGAAAGGAGAGCAATGCATATCAGCAGAAAGATTCTCGTCGTCTTGGCGGGATCGGCTCTGGCGGCCACCATGGCTTCGTGTGGTGGTGGCAGCGCCGGAAGCACATCAGGTGACACCCTCACAGTTGGCATCAAGTACGACCAACCCGGCCTAGGCCAGAAGGTCGGAGAAGACTACAAAGGCTTCGATGTTGACGTCGCGAAGTATGTCGCCAAAGAGCTTGGCTTCGAAGGCGACAAGGTGACCTTCAAGGAGACGCCGTCAGCGCAACGCGAAACTGCGATCCAAGGCGGTCAGGTCGGATTGATCTTCGCCACCTATTCGATCACCGATGCGCGTAAGGAGAAGGTGTCCTTTGCCGGCCCGTACTTCGTAGCCGGACAGGATCTGCTGGTCAAGGCGGACAACAGCGACATCACCGGGCCAGAGACGATGAAGGACAAGACGCTCTGCTCGGTTACTGGCTCGACGCCTGCAGAGAAGATCAAGAAGGAGTACGCCACCACGGTCAAGCTGTTCGAACAGGACACCTACTCCAAGTGCGTAGAGGCTCTGGTCGGCGGCACCGTGGATGCGGTCACCACCGACAACGTGATCTTGGCCGGTTTCGCGGCGCAGCCGCAGTATGCGGGCAAGCTCAAGGTTGTTGGCAAGCCGTTCTCGACCGAACGCTACGGCGTAGGCCTGAAGAAGGGCGACGTCGAGTTGTGCAACAAAGTGAATGCCGCCCTTGAAAAGATGGTGTCCGACGGATCGTGGCAGAAGGCTGTTGAAGCCAATGTCGGCCCATCGGGCTTCAAGGTCGATACCTCGACCAATCCGCCGAAGCCAGACGCCTGCGCGTAAGTTCCTGCCTGCTCAGGATGTGAACGTATGCGAGTGTGATTGGGGTCGGCACATTGTCGGCCCCAGTCGCTGAGGAGGTTTTGGATGCTTGATGGTCTCTCCCAGCTCCTCTCCGAGTACAACGTGCTCGGTGCCTTCTGGATGACCATCAAGTTGACTCTTGCTTCCGCCATCGGGGCGCTGGTGATCGGCACGGTCGTCGCGATCATGCGAGTATCCCCAGTCACCGTGCTCCGCGCCGCCGGAACCACGTACGTGACCCTGGTGCGAAACACACCGTTGACACTGATCGTGTTCTTCGGTGCCTTCGGCTTCTACATCACGTTGCAATACCGGATCGGGGCCCAGAACTCGCCTATCGATGTGCAGAACTTCCGGTGGGCAGTTCTCGCGCTTGCCATCTACCACGCAGCATTCGTCGCTGAGGCGCTCCGGAGTGGCATCAACACTGTCCCCAAGGGCCAGGCCGAAGCCGCTCGGGCGATCGGTCTCGACTTCGGAGCGACCTTGTACAACGTGGTGCTACCTCAAGCCTTCCGCGGAGGCATCGCTCCGCTCGGAAATGTCCTGATCGCACTCACCAAGAACACCACGGTCGTGGCCACCATCGGCGTGGCCGAGGCCTCTTATCTGATGAAGGGAATGATCGAGTTCCGTCCCGACTTGATCTACATCATCTTCGTGATCATGGCAACCGGCTTCGTGATCTTGACCTTGCCCGTCGGCGTCGGCTTTACCGCCTTGTCCCGGCGATTCGCGGTGAAGCGATGAATGCCGAAGCGAGCGTGCTGTTCGACGCTCCGGGGCCAAAGGCTCGCCGGCGCTACGCCGTCATTGCGGTGATCGGCACCCTGGCCATCCTCGCACTGCTGTATCTCCTGGTCAGGGCACTTGCCGCCAAGGGTCAATTCACCGCGGCGAAGTGGAGTCCCTTCATCGAGCCGGTGACCTGGACGTCCTACCTGCTGCCAGGACTGCGGGCCACCTTGGTCGCGGCCTTTTTCTCCATCATCTTGGCGATGATCGGCGGCATCCTGCTAGGCATGGGCCGCCTGTCTCAGCTGGCTCCAGTGCGAGCGGTCTGTGGTGTCTTCGTGGAGTTCTTCCGCGCCGTGCCGGTGCTGATGATGATGTTGTTCGCCTACTACGTCTTCCTCTTCGGCATTGGCGTCTCTGGCGACATCCTTCCGCTGCTGGGTGTCATCGCGGGCCTGACGTTCTACAACTCGTGCGTCATTGCCGAGCTCATCCGCTCTGGCGTCGGATCACTGCCAAAAGGTCAGCAGGAGGCGGCGCTGGCCATCGGGCTCACACCCTTTGCCACTCTGCGACTGGTGCTGCTGCCGCAAGCAATTACGATGATGCTGCCCTCCATCGTCAGCCAGCTTGTCGTCGTCTTGAAGGACTCGGCCCTAGGGTTCCTGATCTTGTATCCGGAGCTGGTCCGCAGCGGACAAACCTTGGCCTCGCTGAAGGGAAACCTGATCCCCACCTTCATAGTTGTGGCCACCATCTTCATCATCATCAACTACCTGCTCACCCGGCTCGCCCGTTATCTGGAACGCCGGCTGCAGACCCGCCGACGCGGGCCGAGGGTCGCTGAGTCGCAGACAATCATGAGCCCGTCGATGACGCCGGGCGGTGCGCTCACCGCGCCAAGGCAGATCTGACGCCAGGCCTTAACGTGCGGTCTCGGTCGCTCGTGACTCCCGCACGACCGTCACTTTGATCTGGCCCGGATAGGTCAACTCTTCTTCGATCTGCTTGGCGATGTCGCGAGCCAGAACCTGCGCCTCGATGTCATCGACGATGTCTGGCGCCACCATCACCCGAATCTCGCGTCCGGCCTGCATCGCGAACACCTTGTCGACCCCTTCGCGAGCACCAGCGATCTCTTCCAACCGCTCCAGCCGTTGGACGTACGCCTCAATGCTTTCGCGCCGGGCACCCGGTCGACTCCCGCTGATCGCATCCGCTGCCTGAACCAGAACAGCCTCAACGGTCCGCACCTCGACCTCGCCGTGGTGTGCCTCGATGGCATGGACCACATCGGCATGTTCACCGTATTTACGAGCCAAGTCGGCCCCGACAATAGCGTGCGAGCCCTCCACCTCGTGCGTTAATGCCTTGCCGATGTCATGCAAAAACGCAGCTCGCTTGCAGTGCGCAACGTCGAGACGAAGCTCAGCGGCCATCAGCCCGGCAATATGAGCACTCTCCACCAAATGCTTGAGGACGTTTTGCCCGTACGAGGTCCGGTAGCGCAGCGTGCCGAGCACTGGAACGAGCGCTGGATGCAAGTCCGAGATGCCCACCTCAGCCATGGCATCCTCGGCTGCCCGCAGGCACTGCGCCTGGATCTGGCTCTTGCTCCGCTCGTGCACTTCCTCGATGCGGGCTGGATGAATGCGGCCGTCCGCCACCAGCTCGGTCAACGTCATCCGGGCGGTCTCTCGCCGAACCGGATCGAAGCAGGACAGCAGCACTGCTTCCGGCGTGTCATCGATCATCACGTTGACACCCGTCACCTGTTCGAAGGCCCTGATGTTGCGGCCCTCCCGACCGATGATCCGACCCTTCATGTCGTCTCCCGGGAGATGGACCGCAGAGACCACCGACTCCGATGTCAGCTCCGATGCCAGGCGTTGGATCGCTCCGACAATGATCTGCTGTGATCTCGCGTCTGCCTCGCGGACTGCTTGGCGCTCGATGTCCCGGGCGAGCAGCACGGCCTGCCGCTTCGCATCATGAGTCACCGCTGATACCAGCTCGGCTTTTGCTTGCTCGGCGGTCAGCCCTGCAATCCGCTCCAATGAGGTCTGCTGCTCCGCCTCGAGATCCGCCAATGTCCGACGCTGACTCTTGAGTTCGTTCTTGAGCTCCTCGAGCTGTCGGCCCTTTTCCTCCAACATTCGTATGTCAGCGTCGAGCCGCTCTTCTCGGTCCGAGAGCCGCTGTTCGCGACGCTCAACGTCGGCCCGTTGCTCCCGGAGCTCAGCGCGCCGAGCTCGCGACTCCTCGTCGGCCTCTGTTCTGGCAGCCTCAGCTGAGGCAAGCAACTTCTCAGCCTTGAGACGAAGCTCTTCGACCTCCGCCGCTGAGTATCCGGGCTGTGCCGCAGTCAACTCGGCGGTGGAACGATCTGTCCGCGAGCTAGCTGCTGGTAGTGACCCGGTGCCAGTCGGAAGTGTTGATGCTGTTGAGGGCACTGCTCTGGTCTGGTAACCGGCTGAATTGTGGCGACTCCGTCGAGCCAAGACCACCGTTGCTAAGGCCACTACGGCGATGAGCAAGAAGAGGCCGCTAACTACAAGTGCTTCAAAGACCCCGCTCACCGTCGCGCTCCCGTCTACATGCTCACGCATGTACTCAAGAGGATCCGCAACGCGAAATGCAAAATCTGCCAACGCTCAGTTAGTGAACGCTGGACTCCCTCAACTCCTCGATTTGAAACAAGAACTGCTTTGTAAGTCACTGTTCCGGAGCATTCTTTGATCCGGAATTTCGTCATATCGTTCAGGCGTTGTCAGATACCTCGTGTTGGCAGAGTATGTCTGGTTACGCCCTTGGTCAAGCACAAAGGTGAGATCCCTCACCCGGCCGCACGGCGAGGGGCTCACTCCCGCAGTACCTCACTCAGCACCCGCGTTATGACCGCACTATCAAACCCTCGGCGGCTGAGCAGTCCTGCCAGCCGCCGCTGCTGCACGTCACGTGCGAGCGCGCTCATCGCTGCTCGTTTTCGCTCGACCAGCTCCCGAGCACTAGCGAGCTCGGCATCGCGGTCAACATTCTCAAGTGCCCTGTCGATATCGCCGCGCTCGACCCCCTTGACTTCCAACTCTCGCTTGAGCGCACGACGGGAGAGATGTCGTCGCTGCTGCCTGGAGGCGACCCAGTCAACTGCGAAGGTTGCATCGTCAACCAGACCGACCTCTTGCATCCGGTCGAGAACCGCCTCCTTTACGCTCTGAGGCACGTTCTTGGCCTGAAGGGCCTTGTCAAGCTCGTATCGGGTGTGTGCCCGCGTTGTCAGTCTGCGTAACGCGATGGTGCGAGCCACAGACTCCGCGTCTACATGGTCATCATGCGTTTCGGTGATTCCCTCGGATGAAGCTGCGGTTGCAACTCCGGTCACCGAGCGGGCTCGTGCCGAGCCGGTCGACCGCCCCGCGGGATGTTCGATCGGCATTGGCTAGAACTCCACCTCGCCAGTGACCGGATCGATCCCCGCTGGCAGGTCGATCTTAGGACCGATGCCCATTCGTTCCTTGATCTTCTTCTCCAACTCATCTGCCAGATCAGGATTGTTTAGTAGGTAGCTGCGAGCATTCTCGCGACCTTGACCCAATTGATCGGCGTCATAGGTGAACCAAGCTCCGGCCTTGCGAATGATTCCGGTATCTACGCCCAAATCAATCAGGCTGCCTTCGCGGCTGATTCCCTTCCCGTAAAGAATGTCGAACTCAGCCTGCTTGAATGGTGGCGCGACTTTGTTTTTAACCACCTTCACTCGGGTACGGTTGCCAACCATTTCCTGACCGTCTTTGAGTGTCTCGATACGACGCACATCCAGCCGTATCGATGCATAGAACTTCAGCGCACGGCCACCCGTCGTGGTCTCGGGTGATCCAAACATCACTCCGATCTTCTCCCGCAGCTGGTTGATGAAGATCGCTGTTGTGCCGGCACCGCTCAAGGCGCCGGTCATCTTCCGGAGAGCCTGGCTCATCAGCCGTGCCTGCAGTCCGACGTGGCTGTCGCCCATCTCTCCTTCGATCTCGGCCCGCGGTGTCAGTGCGGCCACCGAGTCGATCACAATCAGCGACAATGCGCCTGAGCGGACCAGCATGTCGGCGATCTCCAACGCCTGCTCGCCGTTATCGGGTTGGCTCACCAGAAGTGAGTCGGTGTCAACGCCAAGACGCCCGGCGTACTCGGGATCCAGCGCATGCTCGGCATCGATGAATGCGCAGATACCGCCATCTGCCTGGGCGTTGGCGATGGCATGCAAAGCCACGGTCGTCTTGCCGCTCGACTCGGGGCCGTAAATCTCCACCACCCTGCCGCGCGGCAAACCACCGATGCCCAAAGCGACATCAAGGGCGATGGAGCCAGTGGGAATGACCTCGATCGGCGCTCGCACCTCATCGCCGAGCCGCATCACCGATCCCTTTCCATACTGCTTGTCGATCTGTGCGAGTGCTGCCTCCAGTGCCTTCTCGCGATCTGCCGTGGCCATCGTTATCCTTCCCCGTCGTCGAGCACTTGCTCTTGCCGTCTGAGCTTGCTGATGTGTCTGAAAGTCTTGCGCTCTGACCCTAAGGACGCGTACTGACAATCGTTCGGCCGGACGAGATTCTGTGGATAGCCGACCCGGACGCCTGGTGGATAACCTACCGAACGTTTGTTCGAACGATATTCGACACGCCGGGTTCGGCATCACCTCTTGGGGGTGCTCGTGTGGCCTAGCGGCGCTGCTAACGATCCCGTGCCGGCAACTCCAACGCGGTCCAGACAGCCCGCCAGATGGTCTTGCACGGTATGCCGTCAGCCAAGGCCTGAACAACGGTGCGTTGGCCCAGCGCCGCGAGGCTGTACTCCGAAGCCCACACGCGGAAGTACCCCGTACCGAGATGTAGCTGCAGGCGCTGCCAAAGCTCGGTCTCCTTCATAGCCGCCATTGTGCCTGGCAGGCGGGTAGCCATGGTCTCGTCGTCGGCAGTGTCAGAGCTCAAGGGCAAAATAGACAACGTGCGCACTGATCCATTGGAAGCCTTTTCCCCGGCGACCGCGACCTGGTTCCGGGAGGTCTTCGCACGCCCGACGGCTGCCCAAGTCGGTGCTTGGCAGGCCATCTCGGCCGGCGAAAATGCATTGGTCATCGCGCCGACCGGTTCCGGTAAAACGCTTGCGGCCTTCCTCTGGGCGTTGGACGATCTGACACGCTCACCGCAGCCAAGTGCCAAGCAACGCTGCCGGGTTCTTTACGTCTCACCGCTCAAAGCGTTGGCGGTCGATGTCGAACGAAACCTCCGAGCGCCGCTAGCGGGCATCACTCAGACCGCGTTACGCCTCGAACAAACACCACCGAACGTCACGGTCGGCGTGCGCTCCGGCGATACGTCCGCTGCTGATCGACGAAGTCTCATCAACCGTCCGCCGGACATCATGATCACCACACCCGAGTCACTGTTCCTGATGCTGACTTCGGCCGCCCGTGATCTGCTCCGATCGGTTCGAACGGTGATCATCGACGAAGTACATGCCCTTGCCGGGACCAAGCGCGGGGCTCACCTCGAATTGTCCCTGGAGCGGCTGGAAGCGCTCACCGAGTCCGATGGAGAGGCCTCATCTCCGCACCAGCCCCTGCAGCGGATCGGCCTATCCGCCACAGTGCGCCCTCCGGAGCGGGTTGCCGCCTTCCTCGGTGGCTCGCATGAGGTACGGGTGGTGGCGCCGCCGGCCGAGAAATCGTGGGATCTCTCCATCGTGGTGCCCGTCGAGGACATGAGCGACCTCGGTGCAACGGCATCGACTCCGACCATCGCCCAGCCTGCGAGTCTCGATGACGAGCAGCCTCCGCCTCGACCACCCTCAATCTGGCCGCACGTCGAGAACCGCATCCTGGACGTGATCAATCAGCACCGGTCCAGCATCGTCTTCGCCAACTCACGACGACTCGCGGAGCGGCTGACCGCGCACCTCAACGAGCTGCAGGCCGAGCGTCTCGGCGAAGTCAGTGACCCGTCTCCGCCACCGGCGCAGGTAATGGCGCAATCCGGCGCGTCGGCCGGCCGCGACGGCAGTACGACTCCGGTTATCGCCCGAGCCCATCACGGCTCGGTCAGCAAGGAGCAGCGAGCCCAGATCGAGAACGATCTCAAGACGGGACGGCTGCCGTGCGTAGTGGCGACCTCGTCACTGGAGCTCGGCATCGACATGGGTGCCGTCGATGTCGTTGTCCAGGTCGAGGCCCCGCCGTCGGTAGCCAGCGGCCTCCAGCGGGTGGGCCGGGCCGGCCATCACGTGGGTGCGACGTCTCGCGGCGTGTTCTTTCCCAATCACCGCGGGGATCTCATCGCGTCAGCGGTTGTTGTGGAGCGGATGCGACACGGCGCCATCGAGGAAGTCGCCGAACTGCGCAATCCCTTGGACGTTCTTGCCCAGCAGATCGTGGCCGTTGTTTCCATCGAGGACGCCAAGGCGGAGGAGCTGTACGCCTTGGTACGCCGAGCCGACAGCTTCCGGCAGCTGCCGTATAGCGCCTTCGAGGCGGTCCTCGACATGCTGAGTGGCCGCTATCCCAGCGAAGAATTTGCCGAGCTCAGGCCGCGTCTGGTCTGGCATCGCGACACGGGCGTGCTGGTCGCCCGTCCGGGAGCGCAGCGGCTCGCCGTGACCTCCGGCGGCACGATTCCCGATCGAGGACTGTTCGGAGTCTTCCTTGTTGGTGAGGGCAACGCGTCGGGTCGGCATGCCCCGGGGCGACGCGTCGGCGAGCTCGATGAGGAGATGGTCTATGAGACTCGAGTCGGCGATGTCTTCACCTTGGGAACGACAAGTTGGCGAGTGGAGCAGATCACTCACGACCAGGTGCTGGTCTCCCCTGCCCCAGGCGCGCCTGGACGGCTGCCGTTCTGGAAAGGTGACGCGCCTGCTCGTCCTCTAGAGCTGGGACGCGCGTACGGCAGGTTCGTCCGTGAGGTTGGTGCGTTGCGTCCTGAGCTTGCGAAAACACGGCTAACCGAGGCTGGTCTCAATGACTTCGCTGCCAACAACCTGATCTCCTACCTCGCCGAGCAGCAGACAGCCACCGGGGCACTTCCGACCGACCAAACGGTGATCTTTGAGAGATTTCGCGACGAGCTGGGCGACTGGCGGGTCTGCGTCCACTGCCCACTCGGCACCGGCGTGCTCAGTCCTTGGGCGCTCGCCATCGAGCGCTCAGCAAGAGAACGGTACGGGATGGAGGTGCAGGCTACCGCGACGAACGATGGCATGGTGCTGCGTATCCCCGACACCGAATCTGAGCCGCCCAGCGCTGAGTTGTTGGTGTCGGATCCAGAGATCATCGAGTCTGTCATCAGCGACGAGGTCGGCTCATCAGCTCTTTTCGCATCCCGGTTCCGGGAGAATGCGGCCCGCGCCCTGTTGCTCCCGCGGCGCGACCCGAAAGCTCGCTCACCGCTGTGGCAGCAGCGTATGCGCTCAGCGCAACTGCTCACCGTCGCCGCGCAATACCCTGAGTTTCCGATCGTTCTGGAAACGATGCGCGAATGCCTGAACGACGTCTTCGATCTCGACGGCCTCCTTGACGTGCAGAGACAGATCGCCTCGCGATCACTCCGCGTCGTGGAGGTCGAGACCAAGGAGCCATCTCCCTTCGCCCGCTCATTGCTCTTCGGTTACGTCGGAGCATTCGTCTACGAGGGTGACGTTCCGCTCGCGGAGCGCAAGGCAGCTGCGCTTTCACTCGACGCCACTCTGTTGGCTGAACTCCTCGGCAAAGACGGCATCAAGCAACTCCTAGACGCCGACGTCATCGCCAGCATCGAGGCTGATCTGCAGTGCCTCAGCGCGGACAGGCAGGTGACCACCCTGGAACAAGCCTTTGACCTGCTACGCACTGCCGGACCGTTCAGCCACGCCGAGCTGGCAGCCCGAACCGCCCCCAGCCTTGATATCGGGGCAGCCATCGACACGTTGATCAAGGATCGCCGGGTGGTTGAAGTCCGAATCGCCGGTGAAGCACTGCTGGCGGTTGCCGAGGACATTCCGCGGCTCCGCGATGGCCTCGGAATACCGGTCCCACCCGGCGTCGCCGCCTCGTTCACTGAGCATGCTCCCCATCCCATCGATGATCTTGTGCTGCGGTGGGCCCGAACACACGGGCCCTTCGTCGTCTCCTCGATCGCCGGACGGTATGGATTGGGGCGAGCGGTCGTTGAGTCCAGCTGCGA
>Ga0105243_10003623_pt1 | contig 12442 bp, 14 predicted proteins | sample KBSM34metaG_FD_81525 | JGI IMG/M metagenome (GOLD analysis project Ga0105243, IMG submission 81525) | Miscanthus rhizosphere microbial communities from Kellogg Biological Station, Michigan, USA - KBS M3-4 metaG | ecosystem: Host-associated > Plants > Roots > Rhizosphere > Soil | place...
GTCTTCGCCATGCATCATCATCGACGGCGCTTTGTCCTTAAGCTCGGTGGCGATGCGCAGCGCCAGCTTGGGTCCCACGCCGGGGCTGCGTCCGATCATCGCTTTGTCGCCCAAGGCCAGCGCCCGCTGCAGCGCGCGTGGGCTCAAAGTGGAAAGCACCTACAGCGCCACCTTGCCGCCCACATTCTGCACCGTCTGCAGCAGGCGGAACCATTCGCGCTCCTCCGCCGAGGCAAAGCCGTACAGCTTGATGGCATCCTCACTGACCTTCATTTCGATCGTCAGGCTGGCGCGCGCGCCAAGCGCCAGGCGGGACACAGTCGAGGTCGGACAATGCACCAGATAGCCCACGCCGTTCACATCCAGGATCACCGTGTCGTCGGCGATGGACTCCACGGTGCCAGTGAGCTTGCCGATCATTGGGCGACCATCTTGAGCACGCGGCTTGCGGACAAATGCGCATGCGCGATTGCCGCCGCCAGCGCATCCGCTGCATCGGCTTGGGTGACGCCGCAGGCCGGCAGCAGCCGCTTGACCATGAACTGCACCTGCTCCTTGCCGGCATGGCCGGCGCCCACCACGCACTTCTTGATATGGTTGGGGGCATATTCGGCGATCTCCAGCCCGCCTTGAGCGGCCGCCAGCAGCGCAATGGCGCGGGCATGGCCCAGCTTCAATGCGGCCTGGGGATCGCGGGCGACAAAGGCCTGCTCCACCGCGATTGCCGCCGGCGCATGGCTTTGGATGATCAGCGCCAGTTCCCGGTGCAGGGTCATCAGCCGCACCCCCAACCCGCTGGCGGTCTTGGTGGCGATCACGCCATGAGCCACATGGGAAAGCCGCGAACCCGAGACATCGATCACCCCCCAGCCCATCTGGGCCAGGCCCGGATCCAGGCCAAGGATGCGAATCGTCAGGCTCATGGCCTGTTTGTACCCTTTATGTTCGGGGCTTTCCTAGGTGCCGCTTGCCGGATAGCTCGCCGCCGTCCCATGGCTTTTGGCGAAATCCAGCATGGCCAACGCAATCTCCCGCTCGCCCATGACCACTTTGCTGGCGCCCAGCGACAAAAGATGCTCCACCTCGGCATCGAAATGCGCCCGCGCCACAATGGGCAGGCCGGGATTGGCGCGCCGCGCCTGCTGCACGATCTGTCCGGCCTCGAAGGCTTCCGGAATGGCGACGAACAGCATCTTCGCCTCCGGCAGGTTGGCCGCGGCCAGCACATCATCGCGGGCGGCATTGCCCCTTATGTGCTCGATACCGGGGGCACCCACCGCGCCTTCCTCCATCACCAGAAGCGGCAGGTCGTGTTTGATGCCGTCGGCAATCAACCGCCCCACCCGGCCATAGCCCACCAGCACGACATGGCCGGTGAGCTTGGTCGGCTCGGGCGCGGGCCGGGGCATGTCGGGCGCCGGCGCCGCATGGGGCGAGGCCTCGCGCCGGGCGGCGAGCGCGAACAGCACCGGATTGAGAAAGATGGAGAGGATCGAGGCGCCCAGGATCAAGCCGCGCGCCTCCTCAGGCAGCACCTTCAGCCCGATGCCCAGGTCGGCCAGGATGAAGGAGAATTCGCCGATCTGCGCCAGGCTGACGGCGATGGTCACCGCGCCGGCGCTTTTCACCCCGAACAGCCGCAGCAGCAGGTAACAAATGCCGCCGCCCGCCAGCACAATGCCGAAGGTCAAGGCCAAGGCCATAGGCTGGTGCAACACCACCCGGGGATCGAACAACATGCCCACCGACAGGAAGAACAGCACGGCGAAAGCATCACGCAGGGGGAGCGATTCTTCCGCCGCGCGCTGCGACAATTTCGAGCCCGCCAAAATCATGCCGCCGAAGAAGGCGCCCAGTGCGATGGAGACGCCGAACAGGAACGACGCCGCGAACGCCACCGTCAGCGCCACCGACAGCACCGCCAGGCGGAACAATTCGCGCGAACCCGTGTGCGCGATGTAATGCAGGATGGCGGGAATGACGCGCCGGCCGATCACCCACATCAAGCCGGCGAAGACCGCCAGCTTGCCGAAGGTCAGGCCAAGGCTGGCGGTCAGGGCCGTCATCTGGATATCGCCGCCTTTGAGCGCCGCCGCGACGGGCGGCAAAATCACCAGCGCCAGCACGGTGAGCAGGTCCTGCACCACCAGCCAGCCGATGGCGATATGGCCGCGCCCGGTTTCCGTCAGGCGGCGGTCTTGTAAGGCGCGCATCACCACCACCGTCGATGCCACCGACAGGCTGAGGCCGAACATCAAGCCTTGCGCCGCGGTCCAGCCGAATCCGATGCCGGCACCCACGCCCAGCGCGGTGATGGCCGCCATTTGCAGCACCGCACCGGGAACCACAATGGCTTTGACCTCCAACAGATCGCTGGGCTTGAAGTGCAGGCCGACACCGAACATCAGCAGCACCACGCCGATATCGGCCAGCTGCAGGGTCAGATGCTGGTCCAGCACAATGCCCGGACTGAACGGCCCCACCACCACGCTGGCCAGCAAATATCCCACCAGCGGCGGCAGCCCGAGCCGCTGCACCGCCGTGCCCAGCACAAAGGCCAGGCCAAGGCCGATGACCAGAATGCCGATCAGCGGGGACATGTGCTCCATACGCGCCACTATGGCGGCAGATGGTGCGGGCTAGAAGCGAAATCCCCCCGGCTTCCAGCTTTTGAAATCGTCTTCGTCGCGGGTCAGGGGATAATGCCGGGTCGAGGCCCAGCCGTCTTCGTCCAAATAATAGGCACCGCCCGGGTCCTTGAACAGCGGATAGACCTTGTTGCGATAATTCACCCAGCCGGCGATTTCCGGGCCGGCTTCAAATTTCAGGCGCGAGATGGTCTTGACGCGAAAGCCGTTGCGCCGGACGGCGATTTTCGCTGGTGGACTGATCCGCCGCATCGCATCCCCAAACTAGGCCTATCCCGCGATCTTAGCCATCAACGATTCCGATAGCTCGTAGTTTCCGTACACATTTTGCACGTCATCATGGTCGTCGAGGACTTCGACCAGCTTGACCAAAGTCTCGCCCGCTTCATCGCTCACCGCCACCATGTTCTGCGGCCGCCAGACAATGGCCGCGGAGGCCGGCGCGCCGAGCTTGGTTTCCAACGCGTCGCGCACCGAGGCGAAGTCTTCCATGCTGGTGAAGAACTCATGACCTTCGGAGGTTGAGACGCACTCATCGGCACCCGCCTCGAGCGCGGCTTCCAGCATCGCATCTTCGCTGCCTTTGCCGGCCGGGTAGGTGATCACCCCGACATGGTCGAACATAAAGCTGACCGAGCCGGTTTCGCCCATCTGCCCGCCATATTTGCTGAAGGCCGCGCGGACATCGGCGGAGGTGCGGTTGCGGTTGTCGGTCATGGTCTCGACGATCAGGGCAACGCCGCCGGGGCCGCGGCCCTCATAGCGCACTTCGTCGTAATTCTCGCCCGTGCCGCCCACCGCTTTCTGAATGGCGCGCTCGATATTGTCCTTGGGCATGGACTCCGCCTTGGCGGCGATGATGGCAGTGCGCAGGCGGGGATTGTGTGCCGGGTCGGGTAGGCCGGACTTGGCCGCCACGGTGATTTCGCGGGACAGCTTGGCAAAGAGCTTGGAGCGCTCTTTGTCCTGCTTGCCCTTGCGGAACATGATGTTCTTGAACTGACTATGACCGGCCATCTGTCGTCTTCCTTGTGCGGCGGCTCAGATACTAGGGCCGGCCCCCTCTTTTCAAGCCTGGCCGCTGCGGCCAGGATGACCTGATTTTAAACGCCCAAATTTGCAGGAGAAGCCATGACCACTCTTGCCACAGATCCCCTTACCCTTGTCCATCTCGCCATCAGCTTGGCCGCCATCGCCACCGGCTTGCCGGTCTTGGCCGCCCTGTTGAAAGGCCGCGCACCGGTAACCCTCACCGGCATCTTTCTGGGTCTGACCGTGCTCACCAGCGTCACCGGCTTTTTGTTCCAGAATGAGATGGTGACGCCCGCCATGATCGTGGGGACCATCTCGCTGATCGTGCTGGCAGTGGCCCTTTTTGCATTTTATGGCCGGCATCTGGCCGGACGTTGGCGCGCCGCCTATGTGATCACGGCAATTGCCGCGCTGTATCTCAATGTCGCGGTGCTGGTGATCCAGTCCTTCATCAAGATTCCCGCCCTGCATGCCCTGGCGCCTGGCGTGCCGCCGTCCGGAGCGGTTTTCGGGACCGTACAACTCCTGGTCCTAATGGCCTTTTTCTTGGCCGGCTGGCGAGCGGTTAGAGCCGCCCCGACCGCCTAACAGCCTGGTTTTTCGCGGGAATTCTAGAATCGAGAAATGCCGCTTGACTACACTTTAGAATATTTCTAAGAAGTGTTCGCAACTTAGAACTATTCCAAGGAGTACGTATGCTGACCGTCGGCGACAAATTCCCCGATTTTTCCGTCCAGGGCGTGGTGTCCACCAATCCCTCCACCGCCTTCCAGCCCTTCAGCCAGGACAGCGACAAGGGAAAATGGAAGCTGGTTTTTTTCTGGCCCAAGGACTTCACCTTCGTCTGCCCCACTGAGATCGCCGGTTTCGGCAAGCTCAATGGCGATTTCCAGGATCGCGACACGGTGATCTATGGCGTCTCCACCGACAGCGAGTTCGTCCATCTCGCCTGGCGGCAGAACCATACCGACCTGAAAAATTTGCCCTTCGCCATGCTGGCCGACACCAATCGGCGGCTCTCAAAGGCCTTGGGAATTTTGGATGAGGAAGCCGGTGTCGCCAAGCGCGCCACCTTTCTGGTCGACCCCGACGGCATCATCCGTTTCGCCTATGTCACCGACATGAGCGTGGGCCGTAACCCGGCCGAAGTGCTGCGGGTGCTGGACGCGCTGCAAACAGACGAGCTCTGCCCCTGCAACTGGCAGAAGGGCGAAGACGTCATAAGAACCGCTGCCTAAAAGGATTTCACGATGTCCATCGAGGCTTTGAAAAACGCCCTGCCCGATTATGCGCGGGACTTGAAACTCAACCTGTCATCGCTGGCGCAAGAGAGTCTTCTCACCGAGCAACAGCGCGCCGGCACATTCATTGCCTGTGCTTTGGCCGCACGCGAGCGCACCACAACACAGGCGATTTTGACCGAATTCGCGCCCAAACTGTCGCTGGAAGCGCTTCAGGCAGCGCGTGCCGCCGCCAGCATCATGGCGATGAATAACGTCTATTACCGCTTTACCCACCTCGCCTCGGCACCGGATTACAAGGGCTTACCGGCGCGACTGAGAATGAATGTCATAGGCAAGCCCGGCGTGGACAAAGTCGACTTCGAACTGTGGTGCCTGGCGGTTTCGGCCATCAATGGCTGCGGCGTCTGCATCGACAGCCACGAGAAAATCCTGCGCGACGCCGGTCTCTCCGCCGAGCAGATTCAAGCTGCCGTCCGCATCGCCGCCGTGGTTCATGCGGTGGCCGCTACGCTTGACGGCGAAGCGCATGCCGCGGATGTCACGGTCAATGCGGTTGCAGCTTAGGCAAGGCGGAGTTCGATCCAAAATTTGGTCCTGCCCGGCTCGCTTTCAAAACCGATCGTCCCATTCATGGCCTTCATCAGCGCGCTGGAAATGGCGAGGCCCAGGCCGGAACTGCCGGCCTTGTTCTCCCCCAGCTGCGAGAAGCGGCGAAACAGCAGAGCCTGCTGGCTTTGCGGAATTCCCTTGCCGAAGTCCGTGACCGTAATACGGCCGGCCGGGCCCTCGGCCCAAGCGACCGGCGCTATTTCCACGACGATCTTGCTGTGTGGAGGGGCATAACGGATGGCGTTGGCCAGTATGTTGGTCAAGACCTGCCGAATCCCTCTGGTGTCGCCCAGCAAAGGCGGAAACGGCACGGCGCGCCAATCGATGACAACCTTTTGGTATTCCGCTTGGAGTTCCAGCAGTTCGACCACCTCGCCGATCACCGGGCCCGGATGGAATGGCTTATGCGGCAGCCGAAGCGCGCCCGACTCCATGTGAGACATGTCCACAATGTCGTTGAGTGTCGAGATGACCAATTCCGCACCCTTATGGATCTTCTTCGTCAGGACCGCCTGGTCGGCAGTCAGGCCGGCCTCCCGGTTGAGACGCGACGCATTGAGGCTGATACTGGTCAGCGGCCAGCGTATTTCATGATTGATCTCCAACAGGAAGTTCGCCCTGGCCTGCGCCGCCGCCGCAACCTTCTCCTTCAAGCGGCGGAAATCCAACTGCCACTTCGCCGAACGCAGCACATACAGCAGCACCGCCAACAGGATCAGGGCGCCGCCAAGCACCGCATTGTACCGGGCGACCGCGAAGGCCAGGCAGAGCGAGGTTATGGTAAAGCAGACAGGATTGAGGAAGCGGATGGTTTCCCGCTGGCTGTCGGACAACACAAGCTTTCCCGGACGGAATTGGTGCAGCGCGGCTGCCACCAGGATCAGATGCGGCAGAGTTTGGAATACCAACGCCATAACGGGAACTTTGCGCGCTTCCTGCAATAGGGGCGTCGCGAATGATTTCACCAGCAGGTACAGGATGATCGCGCCCACCAATTGACGGCCGTAACCCGGCACGCGACCCAGCCAATTCATCAAGCCGAAGAAGGACAGCAACGGAAACACCAGGCTCAGCAAAATCACGGTCTGGCGGGGAGGCAATGGTGGAGCGCCCAGCAAGCTGGGCGAATAGACCGCGGTAACAAGGCAAATGACCAATACCGACTGCAGCAGGTCGAAGATCCGGAAATAAGGCCTGTCGTCATTCTCTTGGATCTGCGCGAACAGAAACAGGAACGGCACACGGGCACAGACGAAGAGCGCGCCCCAACCGACTCCCAGCGCCGATACTTGTGCCGGCTGCAAAACAGGCGACAGGTAAATTTCTGTCCTCGCCACATCCCAGAACTGCATCAGGTGGCCCAGGGAAAGAAGCGCCATGGCGGAAAGGACCATGGTCCAGATCAGCCGCGCCTCCGGCTTGGCGCCACGCAGCCGGTCGGCGGCAAAGAAAAACGTCAGAGCCGCCATCACGGCATCGCACAGGAAGGGCAACCAAAGGATGCGCGGCCACAAAAGCACCAGGGCAATCATCACACCCTGCGCCGAGAGGAACAGGCACAGCCACGTTGTGCCGGAAATCGCGACAGTCGCGGCGGCAGCGCCGGAACCCGCCCAACGGCCGCGAAGCCCGCTACGAATGTCCTCGCTCATGCGCTCCCGCCCGATCCCTAAGCCAGGCGCAACTCGACCCAAAACTTAGTCTTCCCCGGCTCGCTTTCAAAGGAAATCGTCCCGCCCATGGCCTTGACCAGCGCGCTGGAAATGGCGAGGCCAAGGCCATCCGCGCTGCTACCCCCTACCTGCGAGAAGCGGCGAAACAACAGGTCCTGCTGGCTTTGTGAAATTCCCTTGCCCGCGTCTGTGACGGTAATGCGGCCGGCCGAACCCTCGGCCCAAGCGACCAACTCTGCTTCGACGACGACCTTGCTGTGCGCCGGGGCATGACGGATGGCATTGGCCAGGATGTTGGTCAAGACCTGCCGGAAACGCTTGGCATCGCCCAGCAGAGGCGGAACCGGCGCGGCGCGCCAATCGATGCCGACCTTCCGGTAATCCGCCTGGAGCTCCAACAGTTCGACCACCTCACCGATCACCGGGCCAACCTCGAATGGCTGAAGCGGAATCCGCAGGGCGCCAAACTCCATGCGCGACATGTCCAGAATGTCGTTCAGCGTCAAGATGACCAGTTCCGCACCCTTATGGATCGTCTTCGCCATCACTGCCTGGTGGGCACTCAGGGCTGTCGCACGGTTGAGGAGCGACGCGTTGATGCTGATGCTGGTCAGCGGCGAGCGTATTTCATGGTTGATATCCAGCAGGAAATTCTCCCTGGCCTGCGCCGCCACCGCAACCTTCTCCTTCAAGCGGCGGAAATCCGACTGCCACTTGGCCGAGCGCAGCACATACAGCAGCACCGACAGCAGGATCAGCGCGCCGCCAAGCGCCGCATTTTCCCCGGCGACCGCGAAGGCCAGAAAGAGCGAGGCAATCGTAAAACAGACCGGATTGAGCAAGCGGATGATTTCGCGCTGGCTGCCGGACAAGACGAGCGGCCGCGGACGGAATTGGTGCAGCGCCGCCGTCACAAGGATCAGATGCGGCATGGTTTCGAGTATCAGCGCCATCGCGGGTGCATTGCGCGCTTCCTGCAATAGGGGCCCAACGCCGAGAGCAAGGGATGCCGGGTCCGCGAGCGCGTTCGCGACCGCGTTGGCGAGGGATTTCGCCAGCAGGTAAAGGGTGAGCGCGCCGACCAATTGCCGGCCGTAACCCGGCGCGCGGCCCAGCCAATTCATCCAGCCGAAAAAGGCCAGCAGCGGAAACACCAGGCTCAGCAAAATTAAGGTCTGGCCGGGACGCATTGGCGCAGCGCCCAGCGTGCCGGGCGAAAAGACCAAGGTGATGAGGCCGATGATCAATACCGACTGCAGGCCGTCGATGACCCGGAAATAAAGCCTGTCGTCATTCTCTTCGATTTGCGCGAACAGAAACAGGAATGGCACCCGGGCGCAGATAAAGGCCGAATACCAGGTGAGTCCCCCCGCCGATAGTTTCGCCAAAGTGGGCGGGAGGCTGAATTCTTTCTCCAGCAAGACCCAGAATTGCAGGAGATGGCCTATGGAAAGAAGCGCCATGGCGGCAAGCAACATGATCCAGATCAGCCGCACCTCCGGCTTGGCGCTGCGCAGGTGGTCGGCAGCAAAGAAAAATGTCAATGACGCCATCACGGCATCGCACAGGAATGGCCAAAGCATGTGCGGCCACAACAGTACCAGGGCAATCATCATGCATTGCGTCGCAAGGAATACGCGCAGCCAAACCTTGCCGGAAATTGCGACAGTCGAAGCGACAGCGCCGGAATCGATCCAACCGCCGCGAGCCCGGCTCTGAATGCCCTCGCTCATGCGTTCCAGCCTGTGTCCCTTGCCCGCCCTCAATGCGCGCGGTTGGACGGGACGAAAATACAGTAGTGCAGCTGCTGTTTTAAGGGGAAAAAACTAAAGTTGGGGTAGCGACGGTTTGAGCCGGCCGCCGATCCGCACCGGCTCGATGCGGCTGCTAAGTCCATTGCTGCCGGTTTGGACGAAGACTGCGCATAAGGTCGCCGGTCCGGTCGCCGGGGTGTAGCGCTGCATCGAAATCTTGCGCACAAAGCGCTGCACCGGCTCGGTCTTTTCCATGCCGATGACGGAGTCATAATCGGCGCAGGCGCCCGCATCGGCTTGGAAGGCGGTGCCGCCCGGCAGGATCTGGGCGTCCGCGGTGGGCACATGGCTGTGGCTGCCTACCACCAGGCTGGCGCGTCCGTCGCAAAAATGGCCCATGGCCATTTTCTCCGACGTCGCCTCGGCATGGATGTCCACCACAATGGCGTCGGCGCCCACGCCCAAGCCGCAGGCCGACAATTCGCGTTCCACCGCGGCAAAGGGATCGTCCAGCGCGTCCATGAACACCCGGCCCATGACATTGATCACCAGCACGCTGCCCTGCGGCGTCTGGTAGAGATTGGCGCCGCGTCCCGGCGTGCCTTTGGGATAATTGGCAGGGCGCAGGACGCGGTCCTCGCCCTCGATATAAGTCAGTATTTCTTTTTGATCCGCCCAGTGATTGCCGGTGGTGATGACATCGATCCCGATGGCGAAAAATTCCTCGGCGATGGCGCGGGTCAGCCCGAAGCCGCCGGCGGCATTCTCGCCATTGGCGATCACGAAATCGAGCTTGAGCCGTTGCTTGAGCACAGCCAGCTCCGCATGCACCACGTCGCGGCCCGGCTTGCCGACAATGTCGCCCAAAAACAGCAAATTCATGAAAGGCGCCTGATACCCTGTTCCGTAAGGATCATGGTCAGGGTCCTATCATGCGCAGAATGGGGAATCGAGGAGACTTCCTGCCCCGCATAGGCAATTCCGATGGCCGGTACGTTCAGCACCGCCAGGGTCCGGTCATAGAAACCGCCGCCATAGCCCAGCCGGTGGCCGGTCTCATCAAAGGCCAGCAACGGCACCAGCAGCACATCCGGCGTGACGCGCGGCCAACTGTCCAAAGGTTCATGGATGCCGAAGGTCCCCGGCGCCAAAACTTCGCCGTCCGGCACGCGATGAAATTCCAGGGCCGCGCCTTTGCCGGCCACGCGCGGATAGGCGATATGGCAGCCCAATTCCACCAGCCGTTCCAGCAACTGCGCCGGATCGGCTTCTTCGGGCAAAGCATGATAGCCGCCCACGATCGCGCCTTTGGGGATCGCAAGCGCTTGCGCATGGCGCGCGATGGCGGCGGCGAAATGCGGATGCGCGAGTGTCCGGCGCTTCTCACGCGCGGCGATGCGGAGGTCTTGCTTGGAAATGAGATGCGGAGGCTCACTCATTGGAGGGCAAACGTGGCCGCTTCCGAGCCGCTCGCCTTAGCTCGCGGCACCGTCCACCTCTCGCAAGTCCACTGGACTTGCTCGCGCGCATCGCGCGCCGGTGGACGGTACCATAAACGCCGTTGGTGTTCGGATCCTCACGGGCCTGCAGTGCAGGTGGGCGCCATATGTCCGAGGCCACGGCCCCGGTCAGGGACAGCTCCCGGTGAGTACAATTAAGGCCCCTGGGCATCGCTAACCTGACGCGCGAAACAGTGACCGTCCAAGGTCTAACTTAGGCGTGCGCAAGCCGAACAGCAATGTCCTCGAGCTTTTTTGAAGCACTTTCCAATGCATCGGCAGCCGCGCTTTCCGCCTTTTCCGCGCGCAGGCGTAAACTTTGTTTTTCGCCGTCGCCCGGGGAACTCGATACCGTCTTGCCGCTCAACTCATGGCGCTCGTCGGCGATCAGCAAGGCCGCCATCAGCAGCATGCGCGCATCGCCCACCTGCCCGACCGACGCCAGCACTTCGCGCGCCTTGGCATCGACATGCGCAGCCAGCTCTTTGAGATGGTCTTCCTCGCCGTCATCGCAAGCGATGGTGTAGGCCCGTCCATTGACCATGACATTGACCAGCGGCATGAAGTTCTTCTTTCCCTAGCGCGCCAAGGCCGCGCGAATTTCGCCGATGGCGCCGTCCAACCGGCCTTCCACTTCCTCGGTCAGGCCCGACAAGGCGCTGACTTCTTCTTCCAATTCCGCGACCCGCGTCAGCAGTTTTTCGCGTTCCGCTTCCAATTCGGCGATCCGCTCCGGCAATTTGGCAGCGGCATCCAGGCTCTCGCCCACCGAAGCCACACTGTTTTCCAGGGCTTCGAGGGCGACCTGAAAGCGGTTTTGCGCCAAATCCAGCCGGCTCATGCGCGCCTCATCCTTCCGTTGACCCCAATCACCTCAAGACCTTAGGCCCTCGCGTCCCGATTCCGCAATATCGAGGGATTGCGAATTTCGGACCCGCGGGAAATCGGGCCAACCGGTACGCGTTGGGGACATATCCACAGGCCTTGACGGGAGCGCCAACCGCTCGCTAAGGCCAACCACCACCAGCCGGGAAGTTTCCATGACCGCGCCCGATCAGGCCCTCCCTGACCAACATCACGTCCGCCGGCTTGCCAATGCCATCCGGGCGCTTTCCATGGATGCGGTGGAAACCGCCAAATCCGGCCATCCCGGCCTGCCGATGGGCATGGCCGATGTCGCCACCGTCCTGTTTTCCCGGTTCCTCAAATTTGACGCCGCCCAGCCCGGCTGGCCAGACCGCGACCGCTTTGTGCTGTCGGGCGGCCACGGCTCGATGCTGCTCTATTCCCTTTTATGGCTGACCGGCTATCCCAAGGTCACCATCGAGGACCTCAAGCACTTTCGCAAAGTCGGCAGCCCCACCGCCGGCCATCCCGAGCATGGCGACCTGCCTGGCATCGAGACCACCACCGGCCCCCTGGGCCAGGGCATCGCCAATTCGGTGGGCATGGCGCTGGCCGAGCGGCTGCTCAACGCCCGCTTCGGCGACGAGCTGGTGAATCACAAGACTTATGTCATCGCCAGCGACGGCGACCTGATGGAAGGCGTCAGCCAGGAGGCCATCACCCTGGCAGGCCATCTCAAGCTGTCCAACCTGATCGTGCTGTGGGACCACAACAACATCACCATCGACGGCTCGATTTCCCTGTCGGACTCCACCAACCAGGCCGAGCGCTTCAAGTCGGCGGGCTGGATCGTGGACAGCTGCGACGGCCACGACGCGGCCGACATCTTCCGCGCCTTGGAAAAGGCGCAAGCTGCGGGCGCGCCGGTGATGATCGCCTGCCGCACCATCATCGGCTTCGGCCTGCCCGGCCGCCAGGGCACCCAAAAGGCGCATAGCGACGCCCCCGGCGCCGAAGTGGTGGCGGGCGCGCGCAAGGAACTGGACTGGCCCTATGAGCCCTTCATCGTGCCGGACGATTTGCTCAACCAGTGGCGCGCCATCGGCCAGACGGGCGAAGCGGCGTGCAAGGCCTGGA
>Ga0105243_10003632_pt1 | contig 12417 bp, 5 predicted proteins | sample KBSM34metaG_FD_81525 | JGI IMG/M metagenome (GOLD analysis project Ga0105243, IMG submission 81525) | Miscanthus rhizosphere microbial communities from Kellogg Biological Station, Michigan, USA - KBS M3-4 metaG | ecosystem: Host-associated > Plants > Roots > Rhizosphere > Soil | place: Michigan...
ACGCGGTGTCGCCCTGCATCTCGCCGTCGATGTTGAGTTCGGGCTTGCGCTTGAGCAGCGCCTCGCGCACCTGGCGCATCTTCAGCGCGTCGCGCGAGTCGTGGCTGCCGAAGTTGGAATGCGACAGCAGCGCGATGTTCGGCTCGATGCCGAACAGCTTCAGCCGGTACGCGGCCTGCAGCGTGGCCTCGACGATCTGCTCCACGCTCGGATCTTCCTGCACGTGCGTGTCCAGGAAGAAGAACGCGCCCTGCGGGTTGATCACCCCGGTCATCGCCGAGGTCGAGCTGACCCGCGGTTCCAGCGGGATCACGCTGCGCGCGTAGCCGAGCTTCTTGTGGAAGCGGCCGACCACGCCGGTGAGCAGCGCATCGGCTTCGCCGCGCGCGACCATCACCGCGGCGATCAGCGTCGGCCGCGAGCGCATCAGTTCCTTGGCCGCGGTGACGGTGACGCCGCGGCGCTCGGTCAACGCGTGGTAGTACTGCCAGTAGTCGTTGAAGCGCGGATCGTCGTGGATGTTGGTGACCTCGAAATCCACGCCGGCGGTGATGCGCAGGCCCAGGCGCTGGATGCGCGCCTCGATCACGTCCGGGCGGCCGATCAGGATCGGGAACGCCAGGCCTTCGTCGATCACGCTCTGCACCGCGCGCAGCACCACTTCCTCTTCGCCCTCGGCATAGACCACGCGCTGCTTGTCGGCACGGGCGCGGTCGTAGACCGGCTTCATCATCAGGCTGGTGCGGTAGACGAACTGGCCGAGCTTGTCGCGGTAGGCCTCCATGTCGGCGATCGGGCGCGTGGCCACGCCCGAGTCCATCGCCGCCTGCGCCACCGCCGAGGACAGCTCGACCAGCAGGCGCGGGTCCAGCGGCCGCGGGATCAGGTAATCGGGACCGAAGCTCGGGGTCTCGCCGCCGTAGGCCGCGCCCAGGTCGGAGGCCTCGCGCCGCGCCATCGCCGCGATCGCCTTGACGCAGGCGATCTTCATCGCTTCGTTGATGCCGGTGGCGCCGACGTCGAGCGCACCGCGGAACAGGTACGGGAAGCACAGCACGTTGTTGATCTGGTTCGGGTAGTCCGAACGGCCGGTGCCGATGATCGCGTCCGGGCGCACCGCCTTGGCCGCCTCCGGGGTGATCTCCGGATTCGGATTGGCCAGCGCGAAGATCACCGGCTGCGCCGCCATCGTCGCCACCATTTCCGGCTTGAGGATGCCGGCGGCCGACAGGCCGAGGAAGATGTCCGCGCCCTCGACGATTTCCGCCAGGGTGCGCTTGTCGGTGTCGCGCGCGTAGCGCTGCTTGTCCGGGTCCAGGTCGGTGCGGCCGGTGTGGATCACGCCGTCGCGGTCCAGCGCCAGGATGTTCTCCGGCTTCAGGCCCAGCGAGACCAGCATGTTGACGCAGGAAATGCCCGCCGCGCCCATGCCGGTGGTGGCGAGCTTGACGTCCTCGATCTTCTTGCCGGTCACGACCAGCGCGTTGAGCACCGCCGCGCCGACGATGATCGCGGTGCCGTGCTGGTCGTCATGGAACACCGGGATGTTCATCCGCTCGCGCAGCTTGCGCTCGACGATGAAGCACTCCGGCGCCTTGATGTCTTCCAGGTTGATGCCGCCGAAGGTCGGCTCCAGGCTGGCGATGATGTCGACCAGCTTGTCCGGATCGTTCTCGTTGATCTCGATGTCGAACACATCGATGCCGGCGAACTTCTGGAACAGCACGCCCTTGCCTTCCATCACCGGCTTGGACGCCAGCGGACCGATGTTGCCCAGGCCCAGCACCGCGGTGCCGTTGCTGATCACCGCGACCAGGTTGCCGCGCGCGGTCAGCTCGCTGGCCTGTTGCGGATCGGCGACGATCGCTTCGCAGGCGAACGCCACGCCTGGCGAATAGGCCAGCGACAGGTCGCGCTGGGTCAGCATGGGCTTGGTCGCGGCCACCTTGATCTTGCCCGGCGGCTGCTGGCGGTGATAGTCGAGGGCGGCCTGTTTGAAATCGTCGTTTGACATCGAGGCTTCTGTAGTCGGGAGGCGCGAGGACCCAGGATTCTACTCCCTGGGCCATGACCAAGCCTGTCTTGCGGCTGTCGCCGCGCAGGCCCGGGGCCGGAAACGCGACGCGCCGGCCAGGCCGGCGCGCGCGCAGCATGCGGAAACTCAGCGGATCGCGGCAGGCTCGACCACGACCGCCGGCAAGGCGTCTTCGCCGCCGTCCAGGGCGATGCGCAGGCGATCGCGATCCAGCGCGTTCTCCCAGCGCGACACCACCACGGTGGCCACCGCGTTGCCGATGAAGTTGGTCAGCGAGCGGCATTCGCTCATGAAGCGGTCCACGCCCAGGATCAGCGCCATGCCCGCCACCGGCACTTCCGGCACCACCGCCAGCGTCGCCGCCAGGGTGATGAAGCCGGCACCGGTCACGCCCGCGGCGCCCTTGGAGCTGAGCATCGCCACCAGCAGCAGCGCGATCTGGTGGCCCAGGGTCAGCTCGGTATTGGTCGCCTGGGCGATGAACAGCGCGGCCAGGGTCATGTAGATGTTGGTGCCGTCCAGGTTGAACGAATAGCCGGTGGGCACCACCAGCCCGACCACCGACTTCTCGCAACCGGCCTTTTCCATCTTCTCCATCAGCGACGGCAGCGCCGATTCCGACGAAGAGGTGCCCAGCACCAGCAGCAGTTCCGCCTTCAGGTAGCGGATCAGCTTGAAGATCGAGAAGCCGCACAGGCGCGCCACCGCGCCCAGGATCACCAGCACGAACAGCAGCGCGGTCACGTAGAACGAGCCCACCAGCCAGGCCAGGTTGATCAGCGATTCCACCCCGTACTTGCCGATGGTGAAGGCGATCGCGCCGAACGCGCCGATCGGCGCCGCGCGCATCAGGATGTGCACCAGCTTGAACACCGGCGCGACCAGCGCCTCCAGCAGGTTCAGCACCGGCTTGCCGCGCTCGCCGACCAGCGCCAGCGACACGCCGAACAGCACCGCCACGAACAGCACCTGCAGGATGTTGTCGCCGACGAACGGGCTGAGCAGGGTCTTCGGGATGATGTCCATCAGGAAGCCGACCAGGGTCAGCTCGTGCGACTTCTCCACGTAGCTGTGCACCGCGCTCTGGTCCAGGTCGGCCGCATTGATGTTCATGCCGGCGCCCGGCTGCACCACGTGCGCGACGATCATGCCGACCACCAGCGCCAGCGTGGAGAAGAACAGGAAGTACACCATCGCCTTGACGAACACCCGGCCCACCGTCTTCAGCTGGGTCATGCCGGCGATGCCGGTGACGATGGTCAGGAAGATCACCGGCGCGATGATCATCTTCACCAGCTTGATGAACGCATCGCCCAGCGGCTTGAGTTTCTCGGCGAAGGCCGGTTCGAAGTGGCCGAGCATCGCACCGAGCACGATGGCGACCACCACCTGGAAATACAGCTGCCGGTAGAACGGCACGTGCCGATGCACGACGCCGCCGGCCGGGGAAGTTGGGATATGCATGAGTGCGCTCCGGAAGACAGGTATGGACCGGCAACCCGACGCAGGTCGCGGAATGCTGCCTTTGTACGCGGCGCCGGCTTCTAAGCAGATAACCTATTGGTACTAGTCCCCTGTTCGCGGCGCCGCCGACGCAGTTACAGTGTTCCGGCACGCTCACGGGAGGGAGGTGCGACGCGCAATGCCGGCCATGGGAATGCCCGCCGATGCTGCGTCGCGTACCGATCTGCCGCCGGCGCTGCCGGCGTCGCATGCGTATTCAGGGGCGATGCGCCGTCGCAGGATCGCAACACCGCTGTAAAGAACCGCCGGATTCGTCCGCTATTGCATGCGGGCGGCTCGTTGTTCCGGCGATGCGCCCCGCACCGCGGCCGAGGGAAGGTCGTGGTCGGCATCACGCTGCACCGCCCGCGCAAGCCTTGCCGTCCCGTCAGTCGAGTGCCGGCGCGCTTTTTTCCTCATCAAGAAGACAACCACACCATGCGCCATACCCTTCTCTTCGCTGCGCTGTGCCTGACCGCCGCCGCTCCTGCCGCTGCCGCCAGCGGGTTCGACGATTGGCCGACCAAGGTCGCCTTCAGCGACGGCACCGAACTGGCCGTGACCGGCAACTACGGCTACGACTGGAACAACTTCTCCGACGACGACGCGCGCCTGGAAGACGACAACGCGTTCCGCCGCAAGGAATTCGGCGCCACGCTGAAGAAGAAGGGCGTGTACGACGCGATGGTGTACTTCGACTTCCAGTCCAAGCTGTGGTTGGACGTGTTCTTCCGCTTCGAGACCAAGGCGCTGTTCGGCAGCGACTACGGCAAGGTGCGGCTGGGCTACATCAAGGTGCCGGTCGGCCTGGAAGGCGTGACCAGTTCGCGCGCCGACAGCTTCCTGGAAACCGCGCTGCCGATCCAGGCGATCTACCAGGGCCGCCGCACCGGCGTGGAGTGGACCTTCGAGCGCCCGCAGTACCTGCTGCAGGCCGGCGCGTACGGCGGCAAGGACCTGCAGGGCGACAACCCCGGCACCACCCAGGCGGTGCGTGGCGTGTGGACCCCGTTCAAGGCCGAGGGCGACGTGCTGCATCTGGGCCTGGCGTATTCGCAGGAAAACCCGCGCGGCTACCACAACGGCCTGGACGTGAGCTTCAGCCCGCGCGTGCGCCTGCGTGCGCGCCCGGAAGCCGGCCTGACCGACGTGCGCCTGGTCGATTCGGGCACCCTGGTCGATGCCGACCAGGTGCGCCGGACCGGGCTGGAAGCGATCTGGATCAAGGGTCCGTTCTCGATGCAGGGCGAAGCGCTGCGCGCCGAGGTCACCCGCGACAACGGTCGCCCGGACTACACCGCCGATGGCCAGTACGTGTTCGCCAGCTACGTGCTGACCGGCGAGTCGCGCCCGTACAGCGCCGGCAACGTGGCCAACATCAAGCCGGCCAACGCCTACGGCGCGGTCGAACTGCTGCTGCGCTACAGCCGCCTGGATCTGGACGACGGCACGGTGCTTGGCGGCCGCCAGCACGACTGGACCGTGGGCGCCAACTGGTACCTGACCAGCCACTTCAAGTTCCAGGCCAACTACGTGCGCGCCGATGCCGAACGCGCCGGCGTGCACACCAAGCCGGACTCGATCGACCTGCGCGCGCAGGTGCAGTTCTGATCGGCAGGTCCTGATCGGCACCCGATCGGCATTGTCCGATCGGATGCGTTCGCAACGAAGACCCACGACGGCAGCGCCGGCCCGCACTCGGGCCCGCGCTGCCGTCGTGCATTCGGCGCCCGTCCGCGGCGGCCGTTTGCGCGATCGCGGCGACGCCGCGACCGTCCGCGGAACGAATCGCTAGCACGCGTGCCGCTGCCGCTAAGCTGGCAGGATACCGTCCCGACCGCGCCCACTCCGCATGTATCCCGCCCTGCGCTATCGCCGCTTCGCCCTGCTCCTGCTCGCCGCCCTCGGCGGCATGGCGTTGGCGATGCTGTCGGCCGGGCATTTCGCCGAACAGCGCGCGCTGCGCGCCGAGAGCCGGCAACTGCGCCAGCAGCTGGAGCTGTACGCGCAGACCCTGCAGCAGCGCATCGACCGCTACCGCACGCTGCCGCAGGTGCTTGCGCTGGATCCGGAACTGCGCGATGCGCTGACCCAGCCGTTGGACCCGGCCGACCACCAGCGGCTGAACCTGAAGCTGGAGCGCGCCAACGACGTCACCCGCTCTTCGACGCTGACCCTGATCGACGCCGATGGCGTCGCCGTGGCCGCCAGCAACTGGCGCCTGGCCAGCAGCAACGTCGGCGCCGACTACAGTTTCCGTCCCTACGTGAAGCAGGCGCTGGCGCAGGGCAGCGGCCGTTTCTACGGCATCGGCATGACCACCGGCGTGCCCGGCTATTTCCTGTCGCAGGCGATCCGCGACGATACCGGGCGCACCCTGGGCGTGATCGTGATCAAGATCGAACTGGCCGCGCTGGAACGCGAATGGCTGCGCGTGCCCGACGTGGTGCTGGTCAGCGATCGCCATGGCGTGGTGTTCCTGTCCAGCCGCGACGCCTGGCGCTACCGCCAGCTGCAGCCGCTCAGCGCGCACGAACGCGACGAACTGCTCGCCACCCGCCAATACGCCCGGCAGACCTTGCTGCCGGCGCGGCGGCGCAGCCTGGCCGCGCTGGACGACGGCGGCCAGGTGATGCGCATCGACGCGCCCGCGCAATCGGCGCCGCTGCTGTGGCAGAGCATGGCGCTGCCGGAAAGCGGCTGGCGCCTGCACCTGCTGCACGACATCGGCGGCAGCCGCGCCGCCGGCCGCGCGGCCGCGCTGGCCGCGGCCGGCATCTGGCTGGCGCTGGTGTTCCTGGGTCTGCTGTTCCAGCAACGCCAGCGCCTGGCGCGGCTGCGCCAGCGCAGCCGGCGCGAACTGGAATCGCTGCTGCAACAGCATGCGCAGGAGCTGCGCACCGCGCAGGACGGCGTGGTGCAGGCCGCGCAACAGGCCGACACCGGCCTCAGCCGCAGCCTGGAGCACCTGCCGCAGGGCGTGGTGATCATCGATGCGCAGTTGCGCCTGGTGGCGTGGAATTCGCGCTATCTGGAGATCTTCCGTTTCCCGCCGGAGCTGATCCGCATCGGCCGCCCGATCGAGGACGTGTTCCGCTACAACGCGCGCCGCGGCCTGCTCGGTCCCGGCCCGGTGGAAGCGGCGATCCAGCGCCGCCTGGACCACCTGCGCAGCGGCCGCCCGCACATGCGCGAGAGCGAGAAGGACGACGGCACGGTGCTGGAAATCCGCGGCAACCCGCTGCCCGACGGCGGCTTCGTCACCAGCTACGCCGACATCACCAGCTACAAGAACGCCGCGCGCGAACTGCGTTCGTTGGCCGACGCGCTGGAGCACCGCGTCGCCGAGCGCACCCGCGACCTGGCCGACGCCAAGCGCGAGGCCGAGAACGCCAATCGCTACAAGACCCGCTTCGTCGCCTCGGCGGTGCACGACCTGCTGCAGCCGCTCAACGCCGCGCGCATGTTCGTGTCCGCCTTGCGCGGCAAGCTGCACGACGACGACGCGCGACAGATCGCCGACCATGTCGACAACGCGCTGGTCGCGCAGGACGCGATCCTCAACAGCCTGCTGGACATCTCGCGGCTGGAAGCGGGCACGCTGAAGACGCAGGTGCGCGACTTCGCGTTGGGGCCGCTGCTGCAGACCCTGGCGCACGAGTTCGGCATCGTCGCCGAGGACCGCGGCCTGCGCCTGGACTACGTGCCCACCCGCGCCGCGGTGCGCAGCGACGAGACGCTGCTGCGGCGCATCCTGCAGAACTTCCTGTCCAACGCGATCCGTTACACCCCGCGCGGACGCGTGCTGCTGGGCTGCCGCCGCGACGGCGACAGCCTGCGCATCGAGGTCCACGACCAGGGCCCAGGCATCCCCGAGGCGCTGCAACAGGAGATTTTTGAAGAGTTCCGCCGCCTCGGCGACGGCGTCGCCCACGACCGCGGTGCTGGCCTCGGCCTGGCGATCGTGGAGCGCATCGGCCGCCTGCTCGGCCACCGCATCGGCCTGCGTTCGCAGCTCGGCCGCGGCAGCGTGTTCGCGGTCACCGTGGCGCTGGGCGACGCCGCCGCCGCGGCGCAGGCGCAGGCGCCGACCGCGGTGGCCAGCGACAACGGCGACGACCCGATCCTGCACGGCTGCCGGGTGTGGTGCATCGACGACGACCCGCGCGTCTGCGAGGCCAGCCGCGCGCTGCTGGAACGCTGGGCGTGCCGGGTGGAACTGGCCGCCGGGCCCGAAGAGGCGCTGGCCGCGGCGCAACCGGCGCAGGCGCCGGAGCTGGTGCTGCTGGACGTGCGCATGGGCGAGCGCGACGGCCCGGCCTTGTTCGCGCAGCTGTGCGGGCGATGGAACGCCGAACCGCGGGTGATTCTGGTCACCGCCGAACCGGATCCGGCGCTGCGCGCGCTGGCCCAGGCGCAGGGATGGGGCTTCCTGTCCAAGCCGGTGCGTGCGCCGGCGCTGCGCGCGCTGATGACGCAGATGCTGTTGCGGCGGGGCTGAGCCTCACTCCCACCGGAGCATCAGCCCCTCTCCCATCGGGAGAGGGGTTGGGGTGAGGGTCCGGCGCGAAAGCGACTCGCGGAGTTTGGATGCACCAGGCTGCGCCCGTCCCCTCATCCGCCCCTGCGGGGCACCTTCTCCCGGTGGGAGAAGAGAACAGCGCTAGCCCCTCTCCCGTCGGGAGAGGGGTTGGGGTGAGGGTCCGGCGCGAAAGCGACTCGCGGAGTTGGATGCGCGAGGCTGCGCCCGTACCCTCATCCGCCCCTGCGGGGCACCTTCTCCCGGCGGGAGAAGGGAACAGCCGGCGCGCATAGCCCCACCGACGCCCGATCCACCCCGCCCCGCTCACCACTCGCGTGGCGCGATCAACTCCTCGGCATCGGCAGCATCGAAGCCGTAGGTCCTGGCGATGTACAGGAAGTCCACGCCGATGTTGTCGCGCGCGGCGGTCTCGATCTCGCTGTCGTGCGCCTCGAACTCCAGCGCCAGCGCGTTGAATTCCTCGGTGGCGGCGTGGGTGAGCCGGTACAGCGCCGGCAGGTCCGGCGGGGCCTGCGCCTCGATCGCCTCGCACAGCCGCAACAGGATCTTCTGGCCCTTGCCGACCAGGAAGGAAGGGAAATAGTCGTCGTCCAGCATTTCCTGCAGGAACGGGTAGTAGGCGATCTGCTCGTTGCGGATAGGCATGGTCCGGGGGTCCTTTCCGCCCGCAGGAAGCGCGGGCGCCAGTGCATAGCATCGCGTATCCGGGCGCGGCGGAAAACGCTCCCGGCCCATCGCATGGCCGATCGCCGCGCGCGGGGTTCAGGCCTCGCCTTCCGGCTCCAGCGCCTTGACCAGCACCGCGGCCTGGGTGCGGCTGTGGCATTCGAGCTTTTTCAGGATTGCCGTCACATGCACCTTGACCGTGTTCTCGGCCAGGCCCAGTTCGTAGGCGATCTGTTTGTTGAGCAGGCCGTCGGCCAGGCACAGCAGCACCCGGAACTGCTGCGGGGTCAGCTGCGCCAGGCGTGCGGCCAGTTGCGCGTCGGCTTCCGAACGCGCGGCGGTCAGCGGCGGGAACCAGGTGCCGCCATCGAGCACCGCCGCCACCGCGATGCCGATGGTCTCGGCCGGCGAGGACTTGGGAATGAAGCCCGCCGCGCCGAACTGCTGCGCACGGCGGATCACCCGCGGGTGGTCGTTGGAGGAGATCACCACCACCGGCACCTCCGGACGTTCGCCGCGCACGTGCAGCAGGGCCGAGAAGCCGCGCGCGCCGGGCATCGCCAGGTCCAGCAGGACCAGGTCGGCATGCGCCTGCGCGGCCAGCGCCGCATCCAGCGTGGCGGCGCTGGACGCCTCGGTGACCCGCGCGCGCGGCAAGGCCTGGCGCAGCGCGTGCAGCACCGCGGCGCGGAACAGGGGATGGTCGTCGGCGACCAGAATCGTGGGCGCATCCATGCCTACAGTCTGGCATGCGCGGCCGCCGCCGTGCCGGCCCTGCGCCAGGAATCGCACCGCCCCCGGCATTGGCCGCGTTCAAGCCGCAACGCCGGCGGCCGATAGCGAGGCGTGATCCGGACTCTTTCGACCCTGCTGCGCGGCCTGTGCCCGACCGGGTGCCGCTGCGCGCTGCTGGCGGCGCTGCTGGCGCCAGGCGCGAGCGTGGCCGCGACGCTCGCCGCGACAGCCGCCAGCGATGGCGACGACACCGAGTTGCCGAGCAGCCTGGAGCATTTCGGCCTGGGCGACGGGCTGTCGCAACTCACCATCACCGCGCTGCAGAGCGACGACCAGGGTTTCCTGTGGATCGCCACGCAGGAGGGCCTCAACCGCTTCGACGGCCATCTGTTCCGCGTCTACCGGCACGAGCTCAACGCCAGCGACCGGCAAAGCCTGCTCAGCAGCAGCATCGACAGCCTTGCCTTCGAGGCCCGCGGCACCCGCCTGTGGCTGGGCAGCAACGACGCCGGCCTGGAAGTGATCGATCTGGCCACCTGGAAGCGGCATCGGCTGGGCGTGGCCGACGGCCTGTCGCACAACCGCATCATGAACATCCTGATCGATCCGCAGGGCGGCGCCTGGCTCGGCACCGAACACGGCATCGACCGCGTCGACGCGACGCTGAGCCGGGTGCTGCCGCTGGGCGGCGATGCGCCGGTGGTCGGCCTGACCTGGATGCCCGACGGCAAGCGCGCGGTGGCGCTGGACCGGCGCTGCCGGCTGTGGCTGCTCGGCGCGAGCGCACGCCAGGCGCTGCCGGCGCCGCCCGGCATCGACGAATGCGTGGGCCTGCAATCCGGGCCGGAAGGGCTGTGGCTGGCCTCGGCCAGCGCCGGGCTGTTCAAGCTCGACGCGCAAGGCGCCACGCTCGCCCACTGGAGCACGCAGCAACTGCTCGCCGGGCACAGCGATCTCAGCGCGCTGATCCGCCTGGCCGACGGGCGGGTGCTGGTCGGCTCCACCAATGCCACGGTGACGCAGCTGGACAAGGATGCGGCGACGCCGCGGCGGCTGAGCTTCGACGTGCCGCCGCAAAGCGCCATCACCCGGTTCTATCAGGACGGCAACGGCACCTGGTGGATCGGCACCTACACCGCCGGCCTGTACCGGGTGCGGCCGATGTCGGCGGTGATCCGCAACGACGAGGAAGACCTCAGCGACACCCATGCCTGGCCCAGTCCCAGCGTGCGCAGCATCTGGCGCGACGGCGCGCGCATGCTGATCGGCACCGACCAGGGGCTGTTGCTGCGCGAGCGCGGCAGCGCGCCGTGGCAGGTCCCGGCCGCGCTGGCCACGCGCATGGTGCGCGCCATCGAGGGCGACGGCCGCCACTGGTGGCTGGGAACCCGCCACGGCCTGTGGCGCCTGGACGGCAGCGGCGCGCTGGCGCGCGTGGACGGCCTGGCCGATGCGCACGTCAACGCCCTGCTGCGCGAAGGCGACACGCTGTGGGTGGCCACGCGCCGCGGCCTGACCCGGGTGGTCGACGGCCGCGTGCAGGACGATCCGCGCTGGGCGCCGCTGGCCGGGCGCACGCTGACCCGGGTGTACCGCGACACCCAGGGCACGCTGTGGATCGGCTGCAACGACTGCGGGCTGTGGCGGATGCGCGGCGACCGGCCGGCCGAGCCCTATCGCCCCGGTGGCGCCGGCCTGTATCCGTCGGTGTGGTCGCTCTACGAAAAGGACGGCGTGCTATGGGTCGGCACGTTCTCCGGCGGACTGTATGCGGTGGACCTGAAGCGCGACGTCGCGGTGCGCTACACCGACCGCGAAGGCCTCAGCAGCAACGTCATCTACACCATCCTGCCGGATCCGCAGGGACGGTTGTGGCTGAGCACCAACAACGGCCTGAGCGTGCTCGATCCGGCCACCCGCATCGTGCAGAACCTGGGCAGCCGCGACGGCCTGCAGAACCAGGAATACAACAGCGGCCAGGGCTATCGCGACAGCCGCGGCCTGCTGTATTTCGGCGGCACGCAGGGCGTGGACGTGATCGACCCGCGCAAGCTGCCGCTGCGCAGCAACCCGGCACGCGCGGTGCTGACCGACCTGCGCGTGCTCGACGCCAGCGAAGGCAGCCACGAAGGCAAGCGGCAGACCGAGACCGACGTGGTGTATGCGCACGACATCGCGCTGGACTATCGCGACAACGTGTTCACCCTGGGCATGACCGCGATCGACTTCACCGCGCCGGGCACGGCGCGGCTGCGCTACCGGGTCGACGGCCTGCACCAGGGCTGGGTCTATCCGCAGACCGCGCACAGCGAATTCTCGGTCAGCCATCTGCCGCCGGACCGCTACACGCTGGAGCTGCAGGCGGCCGGACGCGACGGCCAGTTCGGCGCCGCGCGCACGCTGCGGATCGAGGTGCGGCCGCCGCCGTGGCGGCATCCGCTGGCGTATGCCGGCTACGCGCTGCTGGGCCTGTTGCTGCTCGGCCTGACCGCGCAACGCGTGCGCCGCACGGTCAACCGCGAGCGCGACATGGTGGAACTGCTGAACCTCACCGTCGCCGAGCGCACGCGGCAGCTGGAGCGCGCCAACCAGCAGCTGCTGCAGAGCAATGCGCAACTGGAAGCGGCCACCCGCCTGGACCCGCTGACCCGCGTCTCCAACCGCCGCGAACTGCAGGATTGGCTGGCCCGCGAATGCCCGGCGCTGCGCGCCCAGCTCGACGCCGGCAGCAGCGCCGATGCGCTGTATTTCTTCATGATCGACCTCGACAACTTCAAGCGCATCAACGACGACTACGGCCACCAGGCCGGCGACACCGCACTGGTGCACTGCGCCGACAGCCTGCGCGCGCTGTGCGGCGACCGCGACCTGCTGGTGCGCTGGGGCGGCGAGGAATTCGTGCTGGTCACCCGCCTGTCGCGCGACGGCGCCGCCG
>Ga0105243_10003634_pt1 | contig 12415 bp, 7 predicted proteins | sample KBSM34metaG_FD_81525 | JGI IMG/M metagenome (GOLD analysis project Ga0105243, IMG submission 81525) | Miscanthus rhizosphere microbial communities from Kellogg Biological Station, Michigan, USA - KBS M3-4 metaG | ecosystem: Host-associated > Plants > Roots > Rhizosphere > Soil | place: Michigan...
CCTTCCTCCACCGCCCCAGCGCCGTCGTCGTCGACGAGCCGATGGTGGGGCTCGACCCGCGCGGCGCGCGGCTGATCAAGGACGTGTTTCGCAAGATGAGCGCGCGCGGCGTGGCGATCCTCATGAGCACGCATACGCTGGAAGTGGCGCAGGAGATGTGCGATCGGATCAGCATCATCCTCAAGGGCCGCATCATCGCCCGGGGGACGGTCCCCGAAATTCGCGCGATGGGCGACGGCCACGACGATCAGCTGACGGCGGTGTTCCTCAAGCTGACCGGCGGCAGCGGGCTTCAGGAACTGGACGAAATCGTCTGATGGTCCGCGCCTTCCCCTACCTCCTGTTGCCGCACCTCTGGTCGTCGCGCAACCGCGCGCGGCGGCGCGAGCGCGGCGATTTCGCCCGCGGGCTCCTGTTTGGCGGCGTCGGCCTGATCGTGTTCGGCGCGCTGTTCTACGGCTCGTTCTGGCTCGCCGGCCACCTCCAGGACTACGCGGAGCTCGGCGACTACCTGCTGCGCATCGGCCTGTCGTGGCTGTTCCTGACGTTTCTCTCGTTCCTCGCGTTCAGCGGCGTCGTCACCGCGCTGTCGACGTTTTTCCTCGCCGACGATTTGCGCCTGCTGGTCGCGGCGCCGGTGGCGACGCGGCGACTGTTTCACGCGCGCTTTTTCCGCACCGTGGTCCAGGCGTCGTGGATGGTTGTCATCTTTCTCGTGCCGGTGCTGATCGGCGTCGGCTGGGCGCGATGCGCGGGGCTGGCGTTCTACGTCGGCGCCGTGTTGACGGTCGTGCCGTTCGCGGTCATCCCGGTCGCCGCGGGAACGGCGGCCACGTTCATCCTGGTGAACACGTTTCCGGCACGGCGCGCGCGCGACATCCTCATGCTGATGGGCCTCTTCTTTGCCGGGAGCCTCGTCCTCGTGCTGCGCGTCATCCGGCCGGAGCGCCTGCTGCGCGTCGAGTCGCTGCCCGATCTCACCGATTTCTTCGCCACGCTGCAGTCGCCGATCACGCCGCTCCTGCCGTCGTTCTGGGCGGGGGAAACGATCTTCGCCAGCCTGCTCGGCGGACGCGATCTCGTCCACACCGCCGCGCTGTGGACGACGGCCATGGCGTCGGTCGTGGCGGTCGGCGCGGCGAGCGAGCGATGGCATTTCTCCGGCTACAGCCGATCGCAGGAAGCGCCCAAGGCGCGCTTCACGCACTTTCGATCGCTCGACGTCATGGTCGGCGCCCTGCCGCTGTCGACGGTCCGGCGGCATCTCTTGATCAAGGATCTGAAGATCTTCCTGCGCGACGTCAGCCAGTGGTCGCAGCTCCTGCTGCTGCTCGCGCTGGTGATGCTGTATCTCTACAACTTCAGCGTGCTGGACCTTCAGCGCGTGCAGTTCATGAGCGGGTTCATCAAGAACATCTACGCGTTCGTGAACCTCGGCATGGCCGGATTCGTGATGGCGACGGTGGCGGTGCGGTTCGTCTTTCCGGCGGTGTCGGCCGAGGGCGCGGCGTTCTGGATCATCCGGACGTCGCCGATCTCGCTGCGCGATTTCCTGTGGTCGAAGTTCTGGACCGGCCTCGTGCCGGTGCTGCTGCTGACCGAGGTCCTGACGATCGCGGCCAACCAGCTGCTCGGCGTCGACCCGCTGCTGAAGGTGGTGGCGGCGCTGGCCATCCTGGTCATGAGCTTCGCGCTCGTCGGCCTGGCGATCGGGCTCGGCGCCCGTTATCCAAGGTTCGGCGGCGATCCGAGCCAGGTCGCCGGCTCGTACGGCGGCGTCGCGTTCATGATGCAGGCGGTGCTGTTCGTCATGGTGACGATCGCACTGCTCGGGTGGCCATCATCGATCTATCTGCTGCATCAGGTCCGCCACGTCCCCTTTACCGCGATGCAGACGGCACTGATGCCCGCGAGCCTCGCCGCGGCCATCGGCCTCAGCATCTTCGTCTGGCTGGCGTCGATGCGCTCTGGCGTACGCGCGCTCGAGCAAATGGGATCGTGACGATCAATTCGGCCAATCAACTAACCCGATTACCAGATTACCCAATTACCAGATCGAGCGAGCGCTAGCGAGCGTCAGCGAGCTCGTCTGGCGAGCCACGCGCGCTCCTTCGCCTCGAGGGCGTCGTCGCGTTCCGTGGTGGCCTTGATCCATCCCTGATAGAGCGGGTTCTTCTCCAGCAGATCCGCGTAGCGCTGGAACTGCGACGGGTCGGCGCCGTTCAGCACGGCGAGCATGTGCTCGGCCGCCGCGGCCGCAAACGAGTCCCAGATCTTCTTGCCAATTGCCGCCGACGCGAGCCGGGGCGAGCCGAGATAGCCGGGCCAGTCCGCCGCCTTTGCCGCGTCGAAGCTCTCCGCCATCGTCTGCCCGGTGACGGCGCGCGCCTGCTTGTAGCCAGGTGCGACGAGCTCGGGCTTCAGGTGCAGCATGAGGCTGTGCTCGTCGAGGCCGCCGTGGAGCGAAACGCCGTCTTCCTTTTTCTCGGCGTCGGTCAGGCCGCCGAGCACCTTCCCCCAGCCGCCGAGCACCGGGACCAGGCCCCACAGGTTGACCATGCGGCCGCCGTAGGTGTCGTGAAAGAAGTCGCCGGCCTGATCGAGCGCGCTGATGTGCATCGGGGCGCCGTGCACGTGGACCACCATGATCCACTTGAAGCCCTGGTCGCCGAGCGCCGCGGCGAGGTCCATGTACATCGCTCTCAACGTGCTCGGCCGGACCACATAGGTGCCGGGAAAGACGAAGTGGCCGCCGAGCTCGTTCGATCCGCTCGAGCCGGCCGGCATCTGTGGAAAACGCAATGCGGTCCAGCCCGGCTTGCCGGCGACGGCCCGGGCCAGTTCATCGGTCAGCCGCTCGCTGAGAATCCCGTCCGTATAGGCCGGCAGATACGGCCCGTGCTCCTCGAGCATGCCGCCAGGGAGCAACACGACGGTTTTGGTGCGATCGAGAGCGCGAATCTGCGCCGTGTTCAGGTCGGCGACGCGCACGATCTGGGCGCGAGCCGCAGTGGTGCCGCCGACCAGCGACAGGAGAACAAGACAGGCCACGCGCCGAAGCATCATGCGAACTCCATGGGCGAAATCAGATAAAATGCCGGGTTCTGTGGAATATCACATCACGCATTACGATCTCGAACAAGGCGCGCTGGAGATTCAGTACATCGAGGAGTACTTCGGCGAGTTTCCGCGCAAGAAGACCGCGACGGAGATTGTCCGGCGCCTCGAGGGGCGCGCCCACCTCATCCTGCTCGCCACCGCGCCGCTGCCTGACGACCCGGGATCGGTCGTCCCGGTGTCGTTCAAGGTTGCCCACGAGATCAAAACGCCCGAGATCGAGCCGAAGCTCGACGACCTGGTCCATCGCCTCGGCGAGTACGTGCAGTTCGTGGGGCGCCGCGTCCTGTATACGTGGATCGGCGGCACCCGCCGTGACTGGCGGGGCCAGGGTTTTTTCCGCGCCCTCACCGAGCAGCAGGAGGCGTGGGCCATCGAACAGGGCTTCGACGAGATCGTCGTCAAGACGAAGAACAAGTTCTACGACATGCGCGGGACGCTCGACCACCTTCGCTTCGAGGTCGTGAAGTACGAGCGCAACGCCGCCGACAACGCCGAATCGAAGGTCTACCTCAGTAAAAAGCTCCTGCCGGAGATGATCTCCAAGCACCGCAGCAAGAAGGCCGTCGTCCAGGCGCCGGTCTGAAAACTCTCAACTCTCAAGGCTCAACGCTCAACGCTCAAATCTGGCTGAAACGCTGGGCGTTCAACCTTGAGCGTTGAAACTTTCAACTTTTTTGACCGTCCCCTCGTCTAAGCCTCCGTTGACATGTATGTGCCGCGCATATAGTCTGCACACACTGATATGACTTTGCGACCTGTCGAATTCCACATCCTCCTCGCCCTCGCGGAAGAGGAGCGTCACGGCTACGGGCTGCTGCAGGAGGTTGCCATCCTCACCGAAGGCGAGCTGCAGCTCGAGCCCGGCACGCTCTATCGCGCGCTCCACCGCATGCTGAAAGACGGCTGGGTCATCGAGTCGGCACGCCGGCCGGCGGCCGATGTCGACGACGAGCGGCGGCGCTACTACCGGCTGACGCCGGCGGGGCGGCGGATCGCGGTGGCCGAAGCCGAGCGGCTGTCGCGTCTCGTCAGCATCGCCCGCGCGCACAGGTTGCTGGCCCGTGCCTGATGTCTCCCCGCGGCGCCTCGCGTGGTGGCTGGTTCGGGCGTACCCGCCGCGCTTCCGGCAGGACGTCGGCCTCGGCCTCGTCGACGCCATCCAGGATCGGATGGACGCGCGGCGCACGGCGGGCGCGTCACGCGCCGGCGTCTGGATTCCGGCGATGGTCGACACGATCCGCAATGCCCCGGCGGAATGGCTGCGCGCGGCGATCGAAGCTACGGCGCGTGGCCCGCGCCAGACGATACAGATTTCCGGAGAGCGAACCATGAAGGACAAGCTGCTGCAGGACATCCGCTACGCGCTGCGACTGTGGCGCCGCAAGCCGGGCTTCGCGTTCGTCGCGATTGCCACGCTGGCGCTCGGCATCGGCGCCAACACGGCGATGTTCAGCATCGTCAACGCCGTGCTGCTCCGGCCGCTGCCGTTCCGCGACGCAGATCGCATCGTCTCGGTCTGGGGGCGGACCAACGCATTTCCGCGCGGGCTGCTGAGCTATGCCGAATACGAGGAGATCCGGAAGCAGACCGGCACGTTCGCGTCGACGGCGTTCTGGCTGCCGCAGAGCGTGAACATCACTGGCACCGATGAACCGCAGCGGCTGGTCGGCACGTTCGCGACCGGCTCGTTCTTCGAGGTGCTCGGGCTGCGCGCCGAGCGCGGGCGCCTGTTCACCGAAGAGGAGAGCGCGCCGGGGACGGGCAAACCGGTGGCGGTGATCTCCCGCAACACGTGGAAGCGGCGCTTCAACAGCGATCCGTCGGCGATCGGCGCGACGCTGACGGTCAACGGGACGCCGCTGACGGTGGTCGGCGTGCTCGAGCCGCCGTTCAACCAGGACGCCGCGCCGAACGACGGCTATTTCATCAGCGCCGATCTGTTCATCCCGGTCGCGCAGTTCCCCGTGCCCAAGGGGCTGGCCGCGGCCGGCCCGGTGATGCTCGGCGTCGCCAAGCTCGCGCCGGGCGTCGCTGTCGCGCGGGCGACGTCGGATCTGGACGTCATCCACAAGCGGCTGGTCGCCAGCGGCGTGCAGTCGAGCGCGGCCAGCGGGTCGTCGTTCACCGCGCAGTCGGGCCGCTCGCTGTTCGCCGAGCCGGCGCAGGAATCGGTCGTCGGCACGTCGCGCCCGGCGCTGATGCTGCTGTTCGCGGCGGTCGGCGTCGTGCTGCTGATTGCCTGCGTCAACGTCAGCCAGCTGCTGCTCGCGCGCGCGGTCGATCGCGAGCGCGAGATCGCCCTGCGCGCCGCGCTCGGCGCGAGCCGGACGGCGGTCGCCAGGCAGCTGACGATCGAGGCGCTGCTGCTCGCGGTGGTGTCGTCGATCGTCGGCCTGGCAGTGGGACGCCTGGCGCTGGCCAGCCTCGCATGGCTGCGCCCGCCGGCCAACGTGCCGATTCCGACCGATCTGCCGCTCGACTGGCCGGTCCTGCTCTTCAACGGCGCGGTCGCGATCGCGGTGGCGATGATCTGCGGCCTGGCGCCGGCGCTCCGCACCGCGCGGCCCGACATCAGCCGCGTGCTGCAGGCCGGCTTCCGTCGCGCCTCTGGTGCCGGACGCCGGACGCGCGACATCCTCGCGGTCGTCGAAATGGCGATGTCGGTGGCGCTCGTCGCCGTGTCGGCGCTGCTGATTCAGAGCCTGCTCGCGGTGCAGCAGGCGCCGCTCGGCTTCGACTCGTCGAATGTCTTCACGCTGCAGTTCCGGCTGCCGCAGAGCAAGTACCCGACGCCTGACGACATCGCCCGCTTCTTCAAGCGCACCATCGAGAACGTCCGCGCCGTGCCGGGCGTCCAGTCGGCGGCGCTGGTGCGCGCGGTGCCGTTCAGCGGCAACGGCGGGACGATCGCCTACACCGTCGAAGGACAGCCGCAGCCCGATCCGACGTCGGCGCCGCAGGCACTGTTCCACCTCGTGACCCCCGACTACTTCAAGACGATGCGGATTCCGATCCTGAAGGGGCGCGACTTCACCGATCGCGACGACACGCAGACGCCGCTGGTCGCGGTGATCAACGACACCTTCGCGCGGCGCGCGTTTCCCGGCGAGGACCCGATCGGCAAGCGCTTCACGACGCCGCAGACCCAGGGTCCAATCACCGTCATCGGCGTCGTCGGCGACGCCAAGCACTACACCGCTACTGAGCCGGCCCGGGCGCAGCTCTACGCGGCGCACTACCAAGTACCGCTGATCTTCTCGTCGCTGGTCGCGCGGACGACGGTCGAGCCGATGAGCGTCACCGACGGCATCCGCAAGGCGATCTGGGCGGTGGACAAGGATCAGCCGGTCTGGTCCATCTACTCGCTCGAGACGACGGTGGAGCGAACAGCGGGGCAATCGCGCTTCCTGGCGCTGCTGCTCGGCATCTTCGCGGCGACCGCGCTGCTGCTTGCGGGGGTCGGGATTTACGGCGTGACGTCGTACGGGGTGTCGCAGCGGACGCACGAGATCGGCATCCGGCTCGCGCTCGGCGCGTCTGGCGAGCGCGTGCTTCGCGAGATCGTCGGCCGCGGCGTGCGCCTCACGATCGTCGCCGTCGCGATCGGCCTGACGGCCGCCGTCCTGATGGGCCGTCTGGCGACGGCGGTGCTGTTCGGAGTCAAGCCCACCGATCCCGGCGCGCTCGTCGGCGCGGCGGTCGTCCTCGGCCTCGTGTCGCTCGCCGCGACCTATCTCCCCGCACGGCGCGCGGCACGCGTGAATCCAGTCGTAGCACTGGCGGAGGAATAAGGGATTCTAGAACCTGTGGCGGTACCCGCTGAAACGGGACCAACGGACCTTGGAACGCAAAGGCCGCGAAGCCCGCAAAGCCTCCAAACTCACTCCCTTCTTTGCGATCTTTGCGCGCTTTGCGTTCGACGTCGTCTTGAATTGCTACTGAGTCATCGCAGACACGCTTCTAGAGAGTCTTGAGGTACGCCAACAACGTGCCTACCGGTGAGGCGAGGATGCGCGTCTCGATCGTCTTGCGATCGGCGACTGGATCGAGGCTGCTGGTATCGGGACACATCTCGGCACCGAACGCGTGCCCGCTGTTGGCCTTTCCCGCGACCGTGGTGTCGTACTCCTTGATCAGCATCGTGTCGTTGGGGCCGTACCGCGCCTTCGGCCGTTCCGCCCATTCGAAACCGACCAGGGCCTCGTCGTAGAACGCGTTGCCGCGGAGGAATCGCGCCGGGCGGGTGGAGGGACAGATGACCTGCGCCAGCGTCGGCACCGACCCGTTGTGCAAGTAGGGCGCCTGCGCCCAAATCCCATGCAGCGCGTCGGCCTTGTAGCCGTTGGTCCCCTCGGCGACGCGCTTCGGGGTGTCGCGGAACTACTCGTCGAGCCGCGCTTGCCAGTCGCCCTTTGGCACGCACCAGTCGGCGCCCGGCTTGCCCTGATTGTTCAAGCCATAGATGCTGCACGCTTCAAATACCAGAGCGGCGAGGCCATAGCGCGACACGCTGGTGTTGACCATCGTGCGATTGGCGTCGACGCCGAGCGTGGCCGCAGAGTAAATGGTCTGGTTGCGTGGGGCGTGGCAGGTGGCGCACTTCTCCTTGAAGATCGCCTTGCCTTCCTTCGCCTTCGCCAAGTCGATGCTGGCAAACGGGTAGGGCGGTGGTGGCAGGTTGTCGATGAACGGGTTCAGCGGCTCGTGGATGCGGACGTTGACCATCCGGGGATCGCCGGTGGCCGATGCGCCCGAGGCCAGTGTTCGCGACGAAGCGCCCTGGTTGCCGTCCCAGTTGGCGTGATAGCGCTCGATCGCCCAGTTCACGCTCTTGATGTCGATCGGCGCCGGCACCGGCGGCGCCCAGGCCGCCACATTCTTGAACACCCGATCGGCGGCAACTTTCGCGTCGGTCACCGCCGCGGTCATGCCTGGGGTGTCCGTGGGAAGGCCGTTCGCCTTCGAGAACCCGGTGAAGAACGGGCTTGCCGGATTGTCGCGTCGCACGAACTCGAGAAAGCTGTTGTCCGGACGCCGCGTGTGAATGGCGACCAGGCCGGAGGCGACCCCGAACGCATCCATCTGTCCGGGACGATCCTCGAAGACGTCGGGCTTCGCCTGTTTGTACGCGTTATTCCTGGCGACGACGTGATAGATGAAGTGGGTCTTGACGCCAACGGCGATCAGATCCTTGATCACGCTCGGAAAGGCATCCGCCACGGCCAGCGTCTGAACTTTTGCGCGGGCGATCTGCGCCGGCGACGGCCCATACATCGTCTCGGGATGCTGGCGCGCCTTGTCCAGCATCTCGACGTACAACGCCCGGACGGCGCTCGTGTTCGGTTTGATCGAGGCGGGGTTGACGGCGGTCGCCGATGCCGGATCGAATCCCGATTCCACCAGCGCCGCGCCGGTCAGCATCAGCAGCTTCGAGTAGTACTGCGCTTCGATCTGTGTGTTCGGCATGCCCGGAAGGAACTTCATTTTCCCCGACACCATCACGCGGCCCACGTGACACGCCGCGCATGACAGGAAGACGCGGTCCATCGACCCTGGACTCCCGAAACCGGGCCGGTCCCGTTCCCAGTTGTCTTCGACGTCCGCCGTGCGCACCTTGGCAATCAGCAGGCTGGTGTTCTTGAAGACGCGCCGCGCCAGCAGTCGTCCATCGACGATCGCCGTTTCGCTGGCGGAGAGGGGCTCGAACGTGCGCGGGTTCTCGTAGGCGAAGCCGAAGGGGAGTGTCGACTGTCGCTCGTTGGCCGGACGCGCCACGCCGTCGGCGTAGTCGGCCGGATTGGGCTCGACGCCAATGTGATCCAGTGTCCACGCGGCGCCGGCCGCTCCCGCTTCTCCGGGTATCACCGCTTCACGCTTCCAGATGCGCGCCAGAGCGCGCAGCGCCGGCTGCGGATGATTCGGGTCGAGATCGAGAATCGTCTTCAGGAGGACGAGGGGCACGCCATTGAAGCCGACCGGGTTGTCGCGAAACCAGTTCCAGGCGAGTTGCGGCGTCTGACCGCTGCGAAACCCATACGTCTCCGCGCGGACCGGATCGCTGTCGTTCAAGTACCCCTCGATCGCGCGGTCGCGCCTGGCGATCTCCGCGGGCCAGTCAGCGATCGGCTGTCCGTCCACCCACGACAGAATCTCTGGGCCGCTGTCGTCCTTCAGCGGGGCGACGAGCGCCCGGTCGCCGCTCGGGGCAGGATACTCGCGCGTCTTCGTTCCCGAGGGGCCTCCGCATGCGGCGGTGGCGACCGCCATGAGGAACGTGCCAGCGAGACCGAGAGTGGCAGAGCGTGTCATCGATTACCTTTGCAAACAGCCAGAGGTGAGTTATCCCGCGGCAGTGCCGCGACGAAGCCGATCATACGGCACCATCGAACCTCGAACGGCGAACGGTTATGATCGGCGGATGCCCCCACAGACTCCCTATACGAACGATCTCGCGGGCCGCGAACCGATTGCGGCGCTGCGCGAGACGACGGCTCGAATCGGCACGCTGGCGAGCGCCTGGTCGGCGGCCGACTTCGAACGCAGCTACGCGCCGGGCAAATGGTCCGCGCGGCAGATTCTCACACACCTCGCGCAGTCGGAGCTTGCGCTCGGGACCAGGGCGCGCTTCGCGCTGACGACACCGAACTACACGGCACAGGCGTTCGAGCAGGACCACTGGATGGCCCGCGAGTCGACGCTCGCCGGGCCGGCGGCGCTCGACGCGTTCGTCGCGCTCGCCGAGATGAACCAGGCGCTGTTCGCGTCGCTGTCGCCCGCCGACCGCACGACGGCGTTCTCACACCCTGAGTACGGCGCGCTGACCGTGGACTGGATCGTCCACCAGATGGCCGGCCACGTCATTCATCACCTCAAGCAGCTCGAACAGATTGCGGGGAAGTAGGAGCGCGAAGGCTTCAGCCGAGCGGCGCGCCAGTACAAAAGAATGGGGCAGGAGGTTTCCCTACCTGCCCCACCAGACCTACCCGGCCCCCGCGGCCCGCCAGGGCCGCGCCCCGGGCGTTAGAACGTGAATCGCACTCCGAGCTGGCCGACGCGCTGCTCCGGACGACGGAAGTCGCCGGAGTAGGTGGCCGGTTGGAGCAGGTTCGGATCCGCCGCGCCAGTGCTCGGCACGACCACGCGAGCCCGGAACCCGCTCGGGTTGATCGCATTGAACAGGTTGAACACCTCGCCGATCGCCTCGATGTTGGCACGCCCGCCCAGGTGGAACAGCTTCGAGAGGCGGACATTGGTCTGGGTCTGGCTCCAGCCGCGGCCGCAGTTGACCGTCTCGCAGTTCCCGATCTCCTCGAACGTCACCTGCTGGAGCTGCGGTTTGCCCGGATCGAAAGAGGCGACGCGGTACGCCTTGGCCGGGATATCGACGGCGTCGCCGTCGAGGTTGAGGTCGCGGCCGTCGATCAAGTTCACCGGCAGCGCCGAACGGAAGAAGAAGATCGGCGCGATGCGGAAGCCGCCCTTGATCTGGAACACCGCGCTCAGGTTGATGAGGTGGCGCGAGTCGGTCGTCAGGTTCGGCCCGAGCTGCCGCGGATCGTCGAACGGATTGTTCGGATCCTGGATGTTTGCCGTGTTCAGCTCGTCGGCCGCCTGGCCGATGGTGCTGATGCCCTTTTGCAGCGTGTAGTTGGCGCTGAAGTCCACACCGTGCGACAGACGCTTGCGGCCGGAGAAGATCAGTGCGTTGTACTCGCTGCGACCTCGGCTGACGGTCGGACGGGTGCCGTTGGTGTTCGGGGTGATCGTCGGGATGATCGCCGCCAGCCGGCGCGGGTTCGACAGGTTGCCCGGGATGCGCTGGTTGACGCGCGGCCGCAGGTTCAGGTCGCGGCCGAGCGAGTTCACGTAATCGATGCTCAGCACCATGTCGGCCGTCAGCTCGTGCGACCAGCCGACGTTGCTCTGGATCTGATACGGCTGCTCGAGGCGCGGATCCACGAACTGGCCGAATAACGGGAACGCGCCGGTGTTGACGACCTGGTTTTGACTGGCGATGTTGCTGATCGGCTGGCCGACGCGAAACAGCGTCCCGTCGGGATTTCTGATGCCGTTGGTCACGTTCACGTTGAACGTTTGACCGAAGCCCTTACCCGTCGAGTCCGCCGCGGCGAACAGCACGTTCGAGTTCGTGTAGCCGACGTCCGTGTAGACGCCCCAGCCCGCACGGAGGATGTCCTTGCCGTCACCGCGGAGGTCGAGCACACCGCCGATGCGCGGCTGGAAATTGTCGTGGTCCTCCGTCGGCTCGAGGCCGAAGTTCTCCAGGCCGGCGATGCCCTTGAGGAGCCCCGCCGCACCGGCCGCCTGCAGCTTCACGAAGTTCGGGTTCAGCGACTCATCGACCTGGTAGCCGGTCATCAGGTCGTAGCGGAGGCCGAAGTTCAGCGTGAAGCGATCGTTGACGCGCCAGTCGTCCTGGACGTAGGTGGCGAACTGCTTCATCGGGATGTTGGCGGACGCGTCACCGTCGCTGAACGTCACCAGAGAAATGGGGCCGTTCAGGTCGTTGTCGACGTGGGTGTAGAAGTACGAACCCTTTCCAGTGTTGAACGTGATGAACAGGCGTGGCTCGTTGATGAAGTTCACGCCGGCCTTGAAATCGTGGCCCAGGCCGCCCATCCCGCTCACATGCCACGAGAAGTCGTCACGAAACTGGTACTTCTTCTGTTCGGTGGTCTGCGGGGTCGTGCCGTTGGCGCCGATGGTCACACCATTCTGGAAGGTCTGGTTGGGATCTGTCGAGCGCGCCGCGATGTGGTTCGCGAAGTCGGCGAACTGGAAGATGAACTCGTTCAGCTTGGACCCGCCCAGCACCCAATTGTGGTTCACGTTGATCGAGTTGTACTTGTTCTTGCTGTCGCCCCAGTTGTCGAACGTGTGGTTCGGCGCCGCATCGAACGGCTGGGAGTTGTCGTTCCGGGCGATTCGGACCGACAGGAATTGCGCCGCGCTCAGGTTCGCGGTGGCCTTGCCGGTGATCAGGTTCTCGCGGTACGGAACCGCGAAGAGGCCGTCCTGTGTCGGGAACAGGCCCTGCGTGTTGATCGCCTGCGTCTTGTCCTGCTGCGTGCGTTCGGCCGCGACGAAGAAGTGCGCCGTGTTCCTCGCGATCGGACCGCCGAAGCTGCCGCCGAACTGGTTCTGACGGTAGTCGCCCTTGACCGCTGCACCGGTGCCGTTGATCTGGGGGAGCCTCTCGGTCATCGTGAGCGCATTCATCGATTTGTCGCGGAACGCCTCGAAGGCGCTGCCCGACCAGTTGTTCGTGCCGCTC